>SXGT01376400.1_pt1 | contig 12174 bp, 11 predicted proteins | sample 3176221 | NCBI WGS metagenome assembly SXGT01 (sample SAMN11356862, study PRJNA531348) | freshwater metagenome | isolation source: freshwater sample F1-120 | place: China: Fuxian Lake, Yuxi | collected 2017-12-25
ATTCTCATCGCAAACCGGGGCGAAATTGCTGTTCGAATTGTTCGGGCATGCAAGGAGATGGGCATCAAGGCGGTAGCCATCTATACCGACGCCGACCGCCACGGGCTCCACGTCAAGAAAGCCGATGCCGCATACAACATTGGCTCCGACCCGGTCCTGGGCTACCTGAATGCCCACAACATCGTCAATCTGGCAGTAGCTTCGGGATGTGACGCATTGCATCCAGGTTATGGTTTTCTGTCAGAAAATCCCGTGCTGGCCGAAGTCTGCGCCCGCAGAGGCATCAAATTCATCGGCCCTTCATCCAGTGTAATCACCCAGATGGGCGACAAGATTCAGGCCCGATTGGCGATGATCAAGGCCGGCATCCCGGTCATACCCGGTTCCGACCACAATCTGGAAAACGCCGACGAGGCGCTCAAACTGGCGCGCGAAATCGGCTATCCGATCATGCTGAAAGCCACCAACGGCGGCGGTGGTCGCGGCATCCGACGCTGCGATTCGGATGACGAACTGATCAAGAACTACGAGCGCGTCGTCTCCGAGGCGAGCAAAGCCTTCGGGAAGCCGGAAGTGTTCATCGAAAAATGCGTCGTCAATCCGAAGCACATCGAAGTTCAGGTGATCGGCGACAGCCATGGAAACTGTGTCCACCTGTATGAACGCGATTGCTCCATCCAGCGCTGCAATCAGAAGCTGATCGAGATCGCGCCATCGCCGCAACTGACCGAAGCGCAACGGGAATACATCGGCAAACTGGCCGTGCGCGCCGCCAAGGCGGTCGGCTACGAGAATGCCGGTACGGTTGAATTCCTGCTCGATGCAGACAACCAGTTCTACTTCATGGAAATGAACACCCGCCTGCAGGTTGAGCATACTGTCACGGAAACCATCACCGGCATCGACATCGTTCAGGAGCAGATCCGGATTTGCGATGGCCTGCCGCTGCAATACAAACAGGAAGACATCCGCCATCGCGGCTTCGCCATGGAATTCCGCATCAACGCGGAAGACCCGAAGAACGGCTTTCTTCCCAGCTTTGGCCGCATCACACGATATTACGCACCGGGTGGGCCTGGCGTACGCACTGACGCCGCAATGTATTCCGGCTACACCATTCCGCCCTATTACGACTCCATGTGCGCCAAATTGACAGTCTGGGCGTTGACCTGGGAAGGCGTGATCGAACGTGGCCGCCGGAGTCTGGACGACATGGGGGTCTATGGCGTCAAGACCACGATTCCGTATTACCAGGAGATTCTTCAGAACGCCGAGTTCAGAACCGGACGCTTCAATACCAGCTTTGTCGAAGCGCATCCGGAACTCCTTAACTACGCCGTTCGCCAACCGCCGGAAATGAAAGCGGCGGCCATTTCAGCGGCAATTGCCGCGCACCTGGGCATTTGAACGGCGCCACTCGCGCCGTCGACACCGACAGACAGACAAGGAAGCCACGATGACTCAAGTCAAGATCACCGAACTGGTCCTGCGTGACGGACATCAGTCCCTGATCGCCACCCGCATGCGAACCGAGGACATGCTGCCGATCTGCGCCAAGCTCGACAACGTCGGCTTCTGGTCGCTGGAAGCGTGGGGGGGGGCCACGTTCGACGCCTGTGTAAGGTTTCTCAAGGAAGATCCTTGGGAACGTCTGCGCAAACTGCGTCGCGCAATGCCCAACTCCCGCATCCAGATGTTGCTGCGAGGTCAGAATCTGCTCGGATACCGGCACTATCCGGACGATCTGGTCCGCGCTTTCGTTAAAAAGTCCGCCGACAACGGTGTCGATGTATTCCGCGTATTCGACGCAATGAACGACCTGCGCAACATGCGCGTCTCGATCGAAGCCGTGAAAGCCGCCGGCAAGCATGCCGAAGGCACCTTGAGCTACACCACCAGCCCGGTGCATGACATCCGTTACTTTGTGGCGATGGCACGCCAGCTCGAAGTCATGGGCTGCGACACCATCGCGGTCAAGGATATGGCAGGACTGCTGACACCCTACACCACGGCGGAACTGGTCAAGTCGCTGAAGGCCGCTGTTTCAATTCCGATTCATCTGCACAGCCACGCCACCTCCGGCCTGGCCAGCATGGCTCACATGAAGGGCGTGGAAGCCGGCGCAATGATGATCGACACCTGCATTTCGGCGTTCTCGGAAGGTTCCAGCCACCCGACCACCGAAAGTCTGGTCGCTGCTTTCGCGGGCACCGAATACGACACCGGCATCGACCTGATCAAACTCCAGGAAATTGCCGCCTACTTCAAGGAAGTGCGCAAGAAATACTGGCAATTCGAAATGAAGGGCCAGCAGGTCGATACCCGCATTCTGGTTTCGCAAGTACCCGGCGGCATGATCTCCAATCTGGTCAACCAACTGAAGGAACAAGGCGCGCTCGACCGCATGGATGAAGTGTTGGCAGAAATTCCGCGCGTACGGGATGACCTCGGCTTCCCGCCGCTGGTTACCCCGACTTCGCAGATCGTCGGCACCCAGGCGGTCTTGAACGTGCTCACCGGCGGTCGTTACAAATCGGTCACCAACGAAGTCAAGAACTACCTTCTGGGCAGGTATGGCGCGGCTCCAGGCCAGGTCAACAATGAAGTCAAGAAACTCGCCGTCGGCAATCAGGAAGTCATCACCTGTCGCCCGGCCGACCTGTTGACCGACGAACTCGACAAACTGCGCGGCGAAGCCGAAGGTTTGGCGAAGTCGGATGAAGACGTGCTGACCTACGCCATGTTCCCCGATCTGGGCCGCACCTTCCTGCTCGAACGCGCCGGCGGCGCCCTGACGCCGGAACCGCTGCTCCCGCCCGAAGCCAAATTGGCGACCGCCTGCCCGGCCGTATTCGCACCAAGCGAATTCAACGTCACGCTGCATGGCGAGACCTACCACATCCGCATCAAGGGCACCGGTCAGGCCGGAGATGGACAACGTCCGTTCTATGTGCATGTCGACGGCGTTGCCGAAGAAGTGCTGCTGGAAGCGCTGGATGAGGTTGAAGTCACCCCCGGCAGCAACGCACCGCGCAAGATTTCAAGCAAGAAATCCGACGCGGCAGGCGGCGCCAAGCAACGTCCGCGCCCCACCCACGCTGGCTGCGTCACCACCGCAATGCCGGGCGCCATCGTCGATGTCAAGGTCAAGGTCGGCGACAAGATCAAGGCTGGCGACGGCGTTCTGGTCATCGAAGCGATGAAAATGGAAAACGAAGTCCAGTCCCCAGTCACTGGCACCGTTGTTGCCGTGCATGTCGCCAAGGGCGATCAAGTCACGCCGGATCAGGTGCTGGTGGAGATTCAACCGGAAGCGTGAAAGTAAAACGTGGCTTGCCGCTGCGCGGCTCGGGTGAAAAGTGAGCAATTCCTGACTCACTTTCCACCATTTCACCCGCTGCCAAGCTGCATCATATTTCACTCAAACCCGCATGCGCCTCGTCCTCGCTTCCACCTCTCCATATCGTCGCGAACTTCTCGCCCGCCTGGGCGTGCCGTTCGAAGTGTCGGCACCCGATGTCGATGAAACCCCGCTGCAGGGCGAATCGCCGGATGAAACCGCACAACGTTTGTCTGTATTGAAAGCCCGTGCGGTAGCCGAAAAGTTTCCCGATGCGCTGATCATCGGCTCCGACCAGGTCGCGCTGCTTGAAGGCGAGCAGCTCGGCAAACCGGGCAATTTCGACAACGCCTTCGACCAACTCAAACGCATGCGCGGCAAGGCGCTGGAATTCCATACCGCGCTCACCCTGTTGAATGCCCGAACCGGCAACACGCAAACCGCCAACGTGCCGGTGCGGCTAGTCATGCGTGCATACACCGATACGCAGATTTCCGCCTATCTGCACAAGGATCAGCCCTACAACTGCTGCGGCAGCGCCAAAAGCGAAACCCTGGGCATCGCCCTGATCGCCCGTTTCGAAACCGAAGACCCGAATGCACTGGTTGGTCTGCCCCTGATCAAACTGACTGAAATGCTCGCCAACGAAGGACTGGATGTGTTGACGTGGCCGGCATCCTCTACCTGATTCCAACGCCGCTGGGCGACACCTCCCTCGACATCGTCCTGCCGGCGGAAACCCGCCGCATCGCCGCCAGCCTGACCACCTTCGTCGTCGAACAGGCGAAAACCGCACGTGCTTTCCTGAAGCAACTGCCTACTGCCACACCGATCCAGCAACTCACCCTGCTGGAACTCAACGAACACACGCCGGCCGGCGAACTGCAAAACCTGATCGCCCCACTTCGAGCCGACCAGGATGTCGGCCTGATTTCCGAAGCCGGCTGCCCGGCCATTGCCGACCCGGGTGCCAACCTGGTTCGACTGGCGCATCAACACAACATTCGTGTGCGGCCATTGACCGGCCCGTCTTCCATCCTGCTGGCGCTGATGGGCTCCGGTCTGGTTGGCCAGCGCTTTGCCTTTCACGGCTATCTGCCGGCCAAAACCGATGAACGGGGCAAGGCGCTGCGCGAACTGGAAAGACGCGCGAACAAGGAAGACGCCGCGCAAGTCTTCATCGAAACGCCGTATCGCAATCTGGCCATGCTGGAGAGCGTGCTCGCGACTTGCCAGCCCGATACGCTGCTGACCATCGCCTGCGATCTGACCCTGGACAGCGAATTCATCGCAACCCGAAAGATTTCGGCCTGGCGCGGCAACCTGCCCGATATCCAGAAACGTCCGACGGTTTTCCTGTTGTACCAGAAGTAATGCCAGCACATTCAGTGCGAGCAGCCCGCATCAGTAGTGCGGTGGTAGTTCGTCCTTCAAATTCACGCTTTCGTTTGGCGTCAGATTCTGTATTTGCTGATGCAATAGCCGAATTTGCCGCTGCATCAGATCCAGACTTTCCTGCTGGCGAAACACCACGCGATTCAGTTCGTCGATCAGGTCTTCGGCAAAGCTCAGCTTGGATTCGAGTTCATCAAGACGGGTTTCGGGATTCAGCGCAGGCATCACTCTCTCGTCAAATAATCGGCCAGCCGATTCTGGCGCGCCGGGGAAAACGGATTGTATGCTGTCGTCACTTTCCCTCGCGCCGACACCATGCCTGAAACTGCCGAACTCGCCGCTCTGCTGCTGAATGCCCGCGCGACACGCCAGCCTCTGCATGCCGATCCGGACGGCGGCCCGCGTGACACGACGCAGGCCTATGCCGTGCAGCGCACCGTATGGACACGATTGGCCGGTGAGCAGCCTCCTTCGGCCTGGAAACTGGGGGCATCGAGCCGGCAGGCCGAACCAAGCGTGGCGGCGATACTGCCTGAGCGCACGGCACGCTCAATCGCCCGTTTTCCGGCCGGAATGTTTCATATGTTGGGCATCGAGGCCGAGATCGCGATCCGCTTCGGCCGCGATCTGCCCGCCCGCGCCACGCCATATCCACACGACGAGATTCTGGATGCCATCGCCAGCCTGCATGTCGCGATGGAACTGGTCGATACCCGCCTGGCCGATTCCGAAGCTGCCGGCCCACTATGGCGACTGGCCGACAGCTTGCTGAATGGGGCGCTGGTGATCGGGGATGCGATTCCGGACTGGCACAAGCTTGATTTATCCGGATTAACGGTTCGCGTCCTGGCCGATGGCGCTTGCCTGGCGGAAACGGTTGGCCGTCCGCCGCTCGACGACCTTTTCTTCTGCCTGCCCTGGTGGCTGGCCCATAACCCCGGCACGCGTGCCGGCGACATCGTAACTACCGGTGCCTGGAACGGTATGCACCCGATACCCGCTGCCCGCCAGGCCAGTGTCGAATTTGTCGGCCTCGGCCAGGTCGACATATGTATCGGCGATTGATCAGTCGGCTGCTGGATCGACTTCGACACCAGCGGTTTCAGGCGCAGCGGCAGCCAGCATCGCGCGTCGCGATTCGGGAGTTTCCAGGCTGATGCGTCCCAACACGCCGCTACGGTAATCAGTCAGCAACAGCATCGCGGCCTTGTCCAGATCGAGTGCACCATCGAATTTCGTGCCGCGACCTTTCAACAGGCAGCCGCGTTTGCGCGCAACCGCCTCGAGCACGCCGGGGGCATCCAGTCCCTGTACGGAAAACCCATAGCGCGCGGTGAGTAAATCGCCATAACGGTCGAGCAGAATATCGGCCAGGAAGGTGGCAACTTCTTCTTCCAGCACAGCGTTACGGCCGATCGCGTGGCTGGCGGCCAACATGTAGCCGTCGCTGTCATGCTCGATCTTCGGCCACATCAGGCCCGGCGTGTCGATCAGCATCTGGCGCGGGCTCAGGGTGATGCACTGTTGTGATTTGGTGATTGCCGGCTCATCGCCGACTGCGGCCACCTTGCGTTTGACCAGCGCGTTCATCAAGGTGGATTTGCCGACGTTGGGGATCCCCATGATCATCATGCGCAGCGGTTTGAAATTGTCATCACGATGCGGCGCCAGACCCTGGCACAGACTGGGCAGCCGTGCGACCTCACCGACCTTCTTGGCCGACAGCGCCACGGCTTTGACATCCTTCTGACGGTTGAAAAAGTCGATCCATGCCCGAGTTACATTCGGATCGGCCAGATCGGCCTTGTTCAGCACCTTCAGGCACGGTCGCTGACGGAACAGGCGCAGTTCATGCACCAGAGGATTGCTGCCCGCTTCAGGTAAACGGGCATCCAGCACTTCAATCACCACATCGATATTTGCCATGGTTTCGGCCGCCTTCTTGCGCGCCGAGGTCATGTGGCCGGGACACCATTGGATAGACATATGCGTTTTGGATCAATCAGGCCAGGATCGGCACAAGGACAACATGCGGGTCGCCATTATCACGGCAAGCAACACGCGAAAGGCTACTCGCTCGCCTGGTCGCGCAGAAAAGCGTGCGTCTTGCGTGTCCACAACCAGACATAGCGCAGGCCAGAGCCGGCCACGGCGAGCGCCGTCAACAGCGCCATGGGTTCGATCGACGCATCATAGCCAAGATCGAGCGCGAGATCGGCCAGCACCCAGGAAACCAGCACGAACTCCATGAAGGTAGCGACCTTGCCCGATAAAGTGGGCCGCACATCAAGCTTGCCGGTAAGTCGGCGATATGCCTCCGCCCCGGCCAGAATAATCAGATCGCGCACCAGTACGATATAAAGCAGCCACATTGGTAACAAGCCGGTCAGCGCCAGCATGCTCAACGTGGTCAGCAACATGACCTTGTCGGCGATCGGATCGAGCCATGCTCCCAGCACGCTGCGCTGGTTGAGCCAGCGTGCCAGATTGCCGTCAAGCAGATCGGTAAAAGCCGCAATCACGAACAGCCAGAATGCGCCTTCGACATCATGCTCGAACAAGCGCCAGGCGACGACAGGCGCCAGCAGCAGACGCACTGCGGTAAGCAGATTGGGCAGGGTGAACATGTTCGGTAGCGCCGAAGCGGGTCAATGCCGGGCCGGGTTTCCTTCATTTACCCCGGTGTTCAGACTGGAGTGGTTGGCCCCGCAGCAGCACAATAATTTTTCTGCAAATAAGCCCTGAACTCCGCACCGACTTCCTGGTGTGCCAAAGCAAATTCAACGGTCGCTTCCAGATAGCCCAGCTTGCTGCCGCAATCGTAGCGTTTGCCCTCGAATTCATAGGCCAGAACCTGCTGCTCCTTGAGCAACGCGGCAATGCCGTCGGTAAGTTGCAACTCGCCACCGGCACCGCGCTCGATATGGCGCAGATGGTGAAAAATTCTCGGCGTGAGTACATAGCGCCCGACCACGGCGAGATTGGATGGCGCATCCTCCGGTTTCGGTTTTTCGACAATCTGGGTGACGCGCGACAGACGCTCGGCCATGCGCTCGGCGGCAACGATGCCGTAGGAGGCGGTCTCGCTCGGATCAACATTCTGTACGCCGACCAGCGAACACTGGTAATAACTGTAAAGGTCACACATCTGCTTGGTAACGCCGGGTTTGCCGTCAATCAGATCGTCGGCCAGCAACACCGCAAACGGTTCGTCATTCACGGCCGGCTGTGCGCACAGCACGGCATGGCCGAGGCCGAGTGCTTCGGCCTGACGGATGTAGATGCAGTTGACGTTGATCGGCAACATGCCGCGCAATTCCTCCAGCACACGCAGTTTGCCCTTGGTTTCCAGTTCCACTTCCAGTTCATACGCCTTGTCGAAATGGTCGGCGATGGAACGCTTGCTGCGGCCGATGATGAAGATCAGATCGGTAATGCCGGCTGCTGCCGCCTCCTCCGCCGCATATTGAATCAACGGCTTGTCGCCGATGGGCAGCATCTCTTTCGGGTGGGCCTTGGTCGCCGGAAGAAATCGGGTGCCGAGACCCGCGGCGGGAAATACAGCTTTGGTTACGCGTTTCATTGTGTGTCGTCTCCGTGTTCGATCAATTCGAGAAGTGCCGCCTCGTCGAGGATTCTAATGCCCAATTCCTGCGCCTTGGCCAGCTTGGAGCCGGCTTCTTCGCCAGCCACCACATAATCGGTTTTCTTCGATACGCTGCCGGCCGCCTTGCCGCCTGCCGCCTCGATCAAGGCTTTGGCCTGCTCGCGCGACAGGCTGGGCAAGGTTCCCGTCACCACCAGAGTCTTGCCGGCCAACTTGCCGGCGACGACGCGCTGCGCTTCGCCATCCTTCCAGGCGTGCGCTCGGCGCAGACCTTCGATCACCCCCCGATTATGCGATTCGGCAAAAAAGGCTTGAATCGATGCGGCAACGACCGGCCCGACATCCGGCACCGCATGCAGGGCATCGGTGTCCGCCGCCATCAGCGCGTCAAGATTGCCAAAGTGGCGAGCCAGATCCTTCGCGGTCTGTTCGCCTACGTTTCGGATACCCAGCGCGAAAATGAAGCGAGACAGTTCTCGACCGCGACTGGCTTCGATCGCCTGCAACAGGTTGACGGCCGATTTGTCCGCCATGCGTTCAAGTCCGGCCAACTGTTCCTGCTTCAATTGGTAGAGATCGGCCGGAGTCAGCACCAGGCCGCGCTCCAGAAGTTGCTCGACAAGTTTCTCGCCGAGCCCCTCAATATCCATTGCCCGCCGGGAAGCGAAATGGAACAGCGCCTGTTTACGCTGCGCCGGGCAACTCAAACCATTGCTGCAACGTGCAGCAGTCTCGCCTTCGAGCCGAACAACCGGCGCCCCACATTCCGGACATTGCTTTGGCATGCTGAACGGGGAATGCACTGGCTCGACCAGGTCGCGCATCGGACGCCGATCTGGCAAAACCCCAGCCACCTCCGGAATGACATCGCCGGCACGCCGGACAATGACGGTATCGCCGACCCGTATATCCTTGCGCCAGACCTCATCCTCGTTATGCAATGTCGCATTGGTCACGGTGACGCCACCGACAAATACCGGCTTCAGGCGCGCTACCGGGGTCAATACGCCAGTCCGCCCGACTTGAACGTCGATTGCATCCACCAGGGTGAGCTCCTCCTGGGCAGGATATTTGTGGGCAATGGCAAAACGCGGTGCACGTGCGACATAACCCAAAGCGGCTTGATCTGCCAGATGGTTGACCTTGTAAACCGCGCCGTCGATATCGAATGGCAAACTGTCGCGGCGTGCGCCGAGCGCGTGGAAATAGCGAATCAAGCCGGCAACGCCATGCACTACGTCACGTTGATCCGACACCGGTAGACGCAACTTGGCCAACCAGTCCATGCAGGCTGCATGGGTAGACTGCACTTCCCCCCCTTCAATACGACCAATACCATAGGCGAAAAAGGATAGCCGGCGCCGCGCGGTAACACGCGCATCCAGCTGCCGCAGACTGCCAGCCGCAGCATTGCGCGGATTGGCAAAAGTCTTTTCCCCGTTTTCGCGCGCGGCCTGGTTAAGCCGCTCGAAGTCGCGCCGCAACATGAGAACTTCGCCACGCACTTCCAGCCACTCGGGCGGAGATGCGGTAGCCAGGCGCAGGGGGATAGCTCGAATGGTACGCAGATTCGCGCTGACATCTTCGCCGCTGAAGCCATCACCGCGAGTCGCACCCCATGCAAATTCACCCTTCCGATAATGCAGGGCGACCGCCAGGCCATCGAACTTGGGTTCAACCGCATATTCGATTTCAGTATCGAGATGGCCAAGCCCTTCTCGGACACGCCGATCGAACCCGGCAACTTCGGCATCCGAAAATGCGTTACTGAGCGAAAGCATGGGTATCGCATGCGTCGCTTCGGAAAAGGTTTTCAGCGGGCCTGCGCCAACCCGTTGGGTGGGTGAGTCGGCTGCAATCAGCTCGGGATTGGCCGCCTCGATCTCCTGCAATTCACGCAGCAGGCGGTCATATTCGGCATCCGGTAGATTTGGCGCATCGAGAACGTAGTAACGGTAGTTGGCTTCGTCCAGCAGCGCACGCAACCGCTCGACACGCCCCGCAATATCGGGAATTTCGCGGTCGGCTGGCATCGGTTAAGCAACCCGAAAGCTAGACAAACAAGCGCAAAGCCCGTTCACCACCGGCCGGAATGCCGCGCTGATCCATGCGCTGATAAAAGGCCATCAACCGTGCGCGGTCCCGATTCAGACTTTCTTCACTGACCATTCGACCGTTGTCATCAACCAGACGCCCTTCCAGGCGAGCGGCAAGATCAAAACCCAGCTTGGTCATGCGATCGAACACCACGAGGCCATCGGCAACCCGCGGCACATCGAACAGCAGCGTAATGCCATGCGTGGTAAGACCGCGTCCATCGCGCGGAAAGGCATCCTCGCCCTGATTGGAAAGGGTGAACAAAACATGGCCGAATGAATCGCGAGCATGAAAACTGCCATCCGCCTCCAGGCTCAGGCGCGCTTCCATGGCCAGGCCATGCATTGCTTCACTGGTGAAAGGACGACTGTCTGCCGATACGACGTTAAGACCGATCAGGACATCGACATCCATGCAGAACAGATCAAGATCGCGTGCATGTTCAAGCGCCTCCTGCTTGTCAGGGCAAATAACTGCCCCCCCCTCCTCCGCCGCGAACTCATACAGTGCACGCGTGAAGGCATTGATTTGATCCTGCGACACGGCACCGCTTCGGTCTGCCAGTTGCAGACCGAACTCAACCTGATCGTAAGCACTGCGCGGGTGGCTGCTCAAAGCTTCCCAAGCACCCTCGGCACGGCGCCCGAACGCCCTGACTGGCTTTCCGATGCGCCGCAAGGTCACGATCAAGGGGCCGAAATTTGCCATCACGGGCGAAACAAACTTGAGTCGGGCAATGAACTCGGTCGCCTGATCCAGTGCGTTTTCACCAGCCGGACTCGGACCAAGTTCTTCCTCGGCAACCGAACTGGCCGGGGGCGGTTCCGGCTTCACCATGACCGGCGGCGGCATCTTGACCGTAGCGGTAGCCGCCGGCTTTTGCACGGCTTGCTGCGACTGCGCTGGCCGCAACACAGGCTGGGCGGACGCTTCCGGGTTCTGCGGTTTGGGGGTTTCCATCTTCCCGGAAACGGAGTCGGACTGCCCATGCCGCGACTCCTCCTGCGAGGGCTCGATCGTCTCCAGCGAACTCAGAATCGAGTCGCCGATCGGCCGCCGCATCGTATCCATGCTCGGCAAAGGCGCTTCAACGCCCTCCACCGCGTGTTTGACCTCGGGCGCGGCAATGGTGTTGTCGGTGAGCTGGATGTGAGTTTCCGGGCGCCGATTGGTCGATTCGGTACGAACCGACTCGCCCAGCATCACGTCTTCGCGCTTGTGCGAAAACATTTTCTCGGCTTCCCTGCGGAAGCGGCGCTCCTGAAGCAGGTTATAGATGACGATGAGGGCGATCAAAAAGACGCCGACTATAGCCAGAACAATCTGAAGCGTGGTCATCATGGCCGGTTGCTACCCTCTGGCGGAGCCGGCGGCGATTTGCCCGCCACCGGCTCCATGACGTGGAAAAAAACTTCATTGCTGCGCACCATACCCAGCTCATAGCGCGCCCGTTCATCCAGCGCATCGTAGCCCGAATGCAGATCCCGGGCCTCCGCCGCCAGTTGGACATTGCGCGCTTCCAATGCCTGATTGGCAGTACGCTGGGCGGAAATATCGCTTTCCAGGTCGTGCACGCGCAGCCAACTGCCCTTGCCCAGCCAGAGCGGGTATTGCAGCAGCACGATCAGCGCCGCCAGCGTCCAGGCAAGCGCACGCATTTCATTTCAGTTGATAGAACGCTTCACGGCCGGGGTAACGCGCACGTTCAGCGAGTTCTTCCTCGATGCGCAGAAGC
>SXGT01528846.1_pt1 | contig 12173 bp, 11 predicted proteins | sample 3176221 | NCBI WGS metagenome assembly SXGT01 (sample SAMN11356862, study PRJNA531348) | freshwater metagenome | isolation source: freshwater sample F1-120 | place: China: Fuxian Lake, Yuxi | collected 2017-12-25
AAAAAATTATATCCATAAGGTTTTCCGGTAGTGCGCGTTCGCTTAAAATGTATCAGTATCAGTGAAATATGCTGTATAGACAAGTGTTGATTAATGAGGAAATTAAATGGTTGCGTGGTTGCTGGTTCCCTTAGCGTATTTGGTTGGTTCAATTTCAAGTGCGATTATTGTCTGTCGTCTAATGGGGTATCCCGATCCTCGAGGAGAGGGCTCTGGAAATCCGGGGGCAACAAATGTAATGCGCATTGGCGGTAAAAAGGCTGCAGCGATCACGCTAGCGGGTGATGCCTTGAAAGGCGTGCTGCCTGTAATTTTCTCCAAGTTACTGGGAGCGGATGAGTATTTGTTAGCTGCAGTGATGTTAGCGGCATTTTTTGGACATTTATATCCGATATTTTTTGGATTCAAGGGTGGCAAAGGCGTGGCAACAGCTTTTGGGATCTCCTTAGGGCTATACTGGCCTCTGGGACTGGCTATTTTGGCGACCTGGCTAACGGTGTACAAAATTGGCAAAATTTCATCTTTGTCCGCCATGATTGCGGCAGTATTGACACCCGTCTATGCTTGGTTGTTATTGGGTAGCATGACTTACGTCTATATTTATCTGTTAGTCAGTGGTATTTTGCTGTGGCGGCATAAAAGTAATTTTCAAAAATTGTTGGCCGGGCAGGAAAAGTAAAGGCATCGTTGCACGCCTTGATGTTTGTAATTGTGCGCCAAAAAACTAGAAGAACCGCCAATATCGGCAATGAAATACGAATTTTTAGGGGAAGGTAATGAACGATGAAACGCAGGCAAAGCATAAAATTGTGATTGTCGGTGGCGGGGCTTCGGGTTTAGAGTTAGCCACCACTCTGGGTAAAACGTTAGGACGCCAAGGTCTGGCGGAAATCACCTTATTGGATGCCACCTCTACCCATATTTGGAAGCCTTTATTGCATGAAGTTGCCGCTGGCACTATCGACTCCAGTGAAGCAGTTGAATATCTTGCGCAGGCGTATCGTTGTGATTTCCAATTTCGCCTGGGGAAAATGCAAGGTTTGGACCGTGCTAACAAGCTTATCCATGTCGCCCCCACCTACAGCAGCACCCAAGAGGAATTAATTCCGGCTCGGTCATTTGCATACGATACCCTAGTGATGTCAGTCGGCAGTGTGAGCAATACCTTTAATATTAAAGGGGTTGATGAGCATTGTATGTTCCTAGATGCGACCAGTCAGGCCTATAGTTTTCAGAAACAATTATTGGAAGCCTGTATTAAAACGCATGCCAGTGCTAACACTCAACCCTTATCGATAGTCATTGTCGGTGCAGGTGCCACGGGTGTGGAATTGTCGGCCGAACTCCACGAAGTGACCCGCATGTTGGCGGTTTACGGTCTTGAACATGCGAATCGGGTCAAAATCACCATTATCGAAGCTGCAACCCAACTCTTACCCGCATTGCCGCATCGCTTAGCGACGGCAACGCAAGATCAATTGACCAAACTTGATATTGATTTGAAATTAGGACGGCGGGTGGTGGAAGTCACACCCCACAGTATTAAGATGCATGATGGCGAAGAACTTCCAGCAGATTTAAAAGTCTGGGCTGCTGGAATTAAAGCCCCAGATTGGATGCAGAATATTGACGGCCTAGAAACCAATCGAATTAATCAATTAGTGGTCGATGCTAATCTACAAACCAGTGATCCTAACATTTTTGCAATGGGTGATTGTGCGGCCTGTATCTGGGCGGGGGTGCCTGGAAATGTCAATATCCCACCGCGTGCCCAAGCCGCACATCAACAAGCCAGCACCTTAGCAAAATCCATTCGGAATCGTTTGCAGGGTAAGCCATTAGTGCCTTTTGTGTATTACGACTATGGGTCATTGGTGTCTCTCGGGAAATATACGACGGTCGGCAATTTGATGGGCAGTTTGATGGGCTCGGTGACGATTGGAGGGTTTGTTGCACGCATCGTGTATTTATCCTTGTATAAAATGCATCAAGTGGCCATTCATGGCTACTTTCGTACCGCGATGTTGACTTTGTCTAATTTGTTTCGGCGTAGCGTGTACGTCAAAATTAAAATGCACTAATAGTCGTTATGCTAAGTTTGACCCACTGCGCTTAATTTGCTTTTCAACTATGCATGCTACTTTGTGAACGAGTCACGAAGTAGCGGTGCTTCTGCGTTTTTGCCGCTTCTATGCCTACTCCTCCGATAAAATTACGTTTGCTACCCTTGGTCATGGTGTTGTTTTTTACCGTCAGTGGTGGCGCCTATGGCTTGGAAGATTTAGTCAGTGCATCTGGCCCGGGAATGGCCTTGCTCTTGATAATTATCACCCCGCTGATTTGGAGTTTGCCAGTGGCTTTAATGGTCAGCGAGCTCTCTGCCGCGCTACCTGAAGAAGGGGGGTACTATGTTTGGGTAAAAACGGCATTAAGTCCCTATTGGGGCTTTCAAGTGGCGTGGTGGAGTTGGTTAATGTCGTTCGTCGATATGGCCATTTACCCGGTGTTGTTTGCGAATTATTTATCAACGTTGTTCATTGAGTATGCTGATTGGCATTACTTATCCGAGCATGCTTGGGCGCATTGGGGGGTGACCTTGCTAGTGATTTGGCCGCTAGCTGCCCTGAATATTCGGGGTGCGGTCATGGTCGGCCTAGCGTCACGTTGGTTTGGTGGAATAGTATTATTGCCGTTTGCGGTATTATCGGTCATCGGAATTTATCATTGGAGCTTAAATCCAGCCGCTGTTTGGCAGCCCTGGATACCAGAATCAACCAATGTGCTGCAATCCTTTGGCGTTGGACTATTCGTGGTGATGTGGAATTATATGGGCTGGGATATTATTGCCAACGTCGCGGGCGAAATTGAACAGCCGCAACGCAATTTGCCGCGCGCCTTGGCGTTAACCATACCGTTAATTATGGTGGCGTATTTATTCCCCGTGTTTGCGGGATTAACCTCAGGATATGATTGGCAGCAATGGACTTCGGGGAGTTTTCCCAAAATTGCTAGCGCGGTTGCAGGAGAATGGTTAGGTGTGTGGTTAGGATTAGCCGCATTGGTCAGTTCGGCAGGCTTATTTAACGCGTTGTTATTATCATTTTCGCGTATTCCATTCGTGTTAGCGAATGATGCTTATTTACCCAAGCAGCTCACGTATATCCACAAGCGCTATCAAACACCGTATATCGCAATTTTAGTGTGTGCGTGTATCTATTCATTGTTTAGTCTAAGCGCTTTTGCAAGTCTGATTGTGGTCGATGTGGTGTTGTATGCTGCGGTGATTATGTTGGAATATGCGGCCTTGATTACCCTGCGCCTAAAGCAACCAGAGTTACCTCGTCCATTTAAAGTGGGCGGTGGTTGGTGGGGAGTCTTGCTGATATGTATTTTGCCGCTGGCTATTTTACTGTTAGCGATCATTAGTACGGTAGAGGCGGAAGGCGCACAAGCTGTCATTATTTCCCTAGCCGCCTTAGCAACAGGTCCCTTAATCTATCCGTATTTCAATAAAAAGCGGTTATTGAGCTTAAGTACAAACGGTCATTAAATATCGTACGGCGTGATTTCTTCATCCGCAAAGCGCTCTTTGATCGCTAAAACATTGTCCCAGTCCTGCAAAAATGCGGTCACGCATTCAGGCTTAAAATGTTGTCCTGAACCGTCTTCTAAAAATTTGATGGCGGACTCGATACTCCAGGGGCGCTTATAGGGACGTTCAGACGTCAGCGCATCAAACACATCAGCAACAGCAATGATCTGACCGTATATAGGCGTCTTATCGCCCTTGAGTCCATTAGGATAGCCACTTCCATTGTATTTTTCATGATGCGTCAGAGCAATGATCGCCCCCAATTGCATCAGTTTAGAAGAACTGCCACTTAAAATATCGTAGCCGATTTTGGCGTGTTCTTTCATCAGTTCAAATTCAGCCTCATCTAATTTACCCGGCTTCAGCAGAATGGCATCTGGAATACCCACTTTGCCTATGTCGTGCATGGGCGCCGCTTCAAGGATTAAATTCTGAATCGCCGTTTCTAAACCTAATTGTGTGGCGATATGTTTTGAATAATGCGCCATACGCTTAATATGCCCACCCGTTTCAGGATCGCGGTATTCTGCGGCTTTAGATAAACGAAAAATAATTTCCTGTTCGCGGTTACGAATTTCTCGCGTAGCTTTATTGACTTCTTCGGCTAACCAAGTGGCTTTATCAGACAGTTTACGCTGGCTGCTACGTAAACTGAGCATATTGCGTACCCGAATCATAAATTCGGTTTTGTCTATCGGCTTATTGAGGAAATCTGTTGCACCCGATTCCAGTGCCTCATAGCGCACATTATTGTTATCGTTGGCCGTGACCATTAAAATAGGAATATCTTTTTTACTACTTTCTGCACGTATTTTCTTGATAAACTCAATGCCATTCAATTCAGGCATCATATAATCAACAATGATAAGTTCAGGATCGTTTGCTAAACACCAATCTAAGCCTTCGATGGGATTTAAAAAACTAATGGGTTCGTAAAGCTCTAAGCGCTTGACTAGATGCCATAGCAAGGTAAGGTTGATTTGTGTGTCATCTATTAAGGCTATACTTTTCATTACGCTACCGAAAAAAGGCTGCTAGCTGCAGAAGTTATCGTATGGAAGCATTTATAACGCGAATGCTACAAGTAGCATAGTATAAAATACAAATTTGATTACAATAATCACAGATTTTTACTCTAACATTTCAATTGACACAAAATGAAAACAAAGAAAATCGGTTTCATCGGCGCTGGCAACATGGCTACCAGTTTAATTCGAGGTTTGATAGACAGTGGATTAGCGGCTAAGCATATCTGGATTACGGATATTAATCCAGAGGCACAGCAGACTTTAGCGCACAATTTACAGGTGAATATTGCTACATCTAATAATGATCTAGTTACCCAAGTAGATGTCGTGGTACTCGCCGTTAAGCCTCAGGTGTTGCATAACGTAGCAACAGAAGTTGCAGAGCAAATCAATGCGCAAAACGTCTTGGTGGTGTCGATTGCCGCGGGGATCACCCAAACCAGTTTACAAAATTGGCTAGGCGACGCGGTTGCTATCGTACGTTGCATGCCCAACACTCCAGCACTGGTCTTGACGGGCGCAACCGCCTTGCATGCCAATGCTAATGTCACTGCGGAGCAACGTGATTTGGCAGAAAATATACTGCGTGCCGTGGGTATCTCTTTGTGGGTCGAGAGTGAAACAGAATTAGATGCCGTTACCGCTGTGTCCGGTAGCGGCCCCGCGTATTACTTTTTACTGATGGAAGCTATGGAAAAAGCCGCATTAGCCTTAGGCTTGAACTCGCAACAAGCCAGATTACTGATTTTACAAACCGCACTCGGCGCCGCCAAAATTGCGATGGAATCCAACGATACGCCCGAAGTTTTACGGCAAAAAGTGACCTCCCCCGGTGGAACTACGCAAGCGGCGTTACAAAGTTTTGAAAACAATGGTTTTACTTCGATGGTGTTAGAAGCTTTACAAGCAGCGCATGATCGTTCAATCAGCATGTCTAAAGAGTTAGGAGCGATTTAATGAATTCTTATATGGCAGAACCCGCAATTTTCCTCGTGGATACGTTGTTTTCCTTGTATATATTAGCCGTGGTAATACGTTTTTTACTGCAATGGAGTGGAGGAGATTTTTATAATCCAATTGCGCAAATGTTGATTAAATTAACACATCCACCGCTTAAATTTTTGCGTCGTTTTGTACCGCCAGCAGGTAAAATAGACACCTCGGCTATTGTGTTAGCAATGGGTTTGCAAATGACCGCAGATTTCGCCATTTTGTTTCTAAAAGGCGTGTTTGTCGGCATCGGGGCGTTGGTTATCATCTCATTTACCCAACTTATCTCATTATTAATTAATGTATTTATCTTTGCCATCTTTGCGCAAGCCTTGTTGAGCTGGTTTAATCCCGGCGCCTTTTCAGCAGCGACCTCGGTTTTATATAGCTTGAGCGAGCCCGTGCTCAATGTCTGTAGAAGAATGGTACCGGATCTTGGGGGTATCGATTTATCCCCCTTAGCCGCATTAATTATGTTGCAGTTAGCCAAAATGTTGTTACTGCCCCCGTTACATGAACTAGCAGGATTTATAGGCTAACATGGCGGGGTGTTTTAGGACGAGTTGCTTGCAAGTGACGGATTTGCGAAGTCAACTACTGTGATTCAAACCATTATGAATAGTTAAATCATGAACATGCATCTACTACCCACTTTAAAAATTGCTGGATTTGTTGTCTTGTTATGCACTGTGACTACCCAGAGCTATGCCAAAACTTATCGCTGGGTAGATGATCAGGGTAAAGTGCATTTTTCCGACGTGATTCCACCGGATCAGGCCAAGTTTCAACGCGATACCTTGAATAAAGCTGGACAGGTGATAGAGACTTCCGACAAAGCTAAAACCCAAGCTGAATACGAGCAAGAACAGCACATGCAAGCGCTGCGACAAGAGCAAGAAAAGCTTATTGCGAAACAAGCGGCGGAAGATCGGGTGTTGTTAAGTACTTATCGCAGTGTTGAAGACATGGATTTAACCTTAAATGGGCGGATGCAGGCCTTAGATGCCCAACGTAGGGTAGCGGAAGGCAATTTAAAACGCTTACAACATCAATTAGAATCACAGCAAAAGAAAGCCGCCGAACAAGAGCGAAATGGTCAAGCGGTGAGCAAAACCTTACTTAACGATATTCGCTCTTCAGAACAACAAATCCAGCTCGCAACCTCTGAAATCAGTGCCCACGTGAGTAAAAAAAGCCAAGTTAAAGCCGAGTTTGAAGCGAGTATCGAGCGCTTTAAACACCTCACCCAAGGTAAAAATCTGGTCAACGACAAAGCTGATAACAACACCTCATTAACAGCACTCGCTGGATTATTTAATTGCGTCAGTAATGAACAATGTGACTCAGCTTGGGCGCAAGCAAAAACATTTGTGCAGCAAAATTCAACGATGCCGATTAGCAATATCACGGATGAATTAATCCTGAGTGCCGATCCTGCCAAAGAAAGTGATTTAAGCTTATCTGTCTCCAGAATGCAGGCCGCCAATGGCCAGCAAAAGTTATTTTTAGATGTCCGTTGTTATCATTCTAGAATGGGTGCGGAGCTGTGTGGGGGCGCTAAAGCCACGCAAATCAGAAATGCTTTCAAGCCATTTTTGGAAGCGGCATTAAAATAATCCGAGTTTGGGATAAGTCTGATCTTGTAGTTAGAACGACCTATCCCCTACCTTGGTTTTAGCTACCTAGTGCTGAACTCGCTAACTATTAACCTTGACCTGCAGTCTAAACCGCATTTCAGTTATTCATCATCCTATAGCTAATTGTGCAATCAAAGGTTTAGCTAAGGTAAAGGCAAGTCCAGCACTACCACAGCTGATTATCACTGGAATCACCCCAACTTTATAACGAAATAACGCCAATAGCGCAGCAAGGCTAAGCAACAGCGTTACAACATCTATCGGTTGCGCAAAGCCATTTGGCCAGAAGACGTGATAAGCAAAAAATGCGGCTAAATTTAAGATCACCCCAACAACAGCTGCAGTAATCGCGGTTAAGGGCGCTGTAAATTTCAAATTACCATGCGTAGATTCAACCAATGGCCCACCGGCTAAAATGAAGATAAAGCTAGGTAAAAAGGTAAAGTAAGTCACCACCCACGCCGCCGTTGCACCTGCTAGAAATAAGTGTTCCGAGCCGAATACAGAATTCACCCAACCTGCCACAAAACCCACAAAGGTAACAACCATAATTAACGGTCCGGGCGTGGTTTCGCCAAGTGCCAAACCATCAATCATTTGGTGCGGTGTTAACCAATGATAGTAATCCACTACCCCTTGATACACATAAGGTAAAACAGCATACGCGCCGCCAAAGGTCAGCATTGCAGCTTTGGTAAAAAACCAGCCCATCTGCGTGAGTGGGTTTTCCCAGCCATAGTTAGCACACAGCAAACCCAGAGCGCCCCCCCATAACAATAAACCCACCACTAGAATTTTGATCAGCTTAGCCCAGCTGAATTGCGCATGCTCTGGAATCGGGGTAGTGTTATCAATCAGTGCTGGACCGTAGTCTTTATTACTGGCGCCATGCCCTCCTCCCAGCGCAAATTTTTGCGGCAAATACTTACCTCCTGCCGCACCGAGTACGCCAGCGATCAAGACAATTAACGGAAACGGCGTATTCAACGCAAAAATAGCGATAAATGCCAATGCTGCCATGCACCACAGCAGCTCATTTTTCAGTGCTCTTGAACCGATGCGATACGCAGCAAACACCACGATTGCCGTAACTGCGGGTTTAATGCCGTAAAGCACGCCAGCGACTGCGGGTAGCTGCCCAAATGCCAAATACACCCAACTGAGCAAAACCAGAATAAAAAATGACGGTAAGACAAACAATACCCCCGCCATCACCCCGCCCCAGGTGCGGTGCATTAACCAGCCGATATACGTCGCTAATTGCTGCGCTTCTGGCCCAGGTAGCAACATGCAATAATTCAGCGCATGCAGATAGCGCTGCTCAGAGATCCAGCGTTTCTGCTCCACTAAGTCTTGATGCATGATAGCAATCTGGCCTGCGGGCCCGCCAAAACTAATAAAGCCCAGCTTTAACCAATACCAAAATGCTTGTCCCAAGGTGACAGATTGCGGGGCGTATGGAGGTGTGACAGAATTACGCATAATTTAAGTCCTGAAAAGCTTGGTAAAACGCATCAAATATTTTTTCTACGGCGGCTAGCAGTAAATCGTCATCGGCTATGCCTTGCTGCATGCCGCGTATCAGTGTGGACAAACCAGTCGCCTCAGGCACCGGAACGCCACCGATATCCAGGTAATGTACTAAGGCGCCCAGTTTAATTAACGCTGAGTCATGATTGAGTTTGAAGCTTTCCAGCAGCACTTCAAACGTCACTTTAACCCCGACATGCGTAAATTTAGCTCCATCAAAATCAAATCCCAGCGCATCCACAGGACATAAATCTGGTGAGCTTAACCAAATAAACTGCGCTTGCGGATCAATAAAGCGATGAATTAACCAGGCACTCGCCAGCCGATCAATCCACGGTCTTTGCCGTGTGGCCCAGATTTTATGTTGATAGTCTTGCATGCTGAGTTTAGCAATACGTCGCTGCACCGCATGCGGTTCGTCAGGCGTAAGCAGTTCCAGCACTAACTGTTCTAAATCTTCTAAAGCTGCCTCTGTTTGCTCTTGCGGAGCACCTGGAAAAAAATCCATCGCCACGACAGCTTCATACTCCTTGCGTAATTTAGCGACCTGCTTTTGCAACTTGAACGGTTCAGAAGCAGCATTACTTGGTTCACTGGTGTGCATAATGCTGACTATCAGCTTGGCGTACTCATGGGAGCGATCAAACAGACTAGTAAATAGCTGGTGTTGCAGCGAAGATTCACTGTCAAACACAAGGATATGCGCATCACCGTCATTCGCAATAACCTCATCCGCTTGCATTTGCAGTGCCTGCCGCAATTCTGTGCGATGGGGTAATAAATATACGCCATCACGCAGCACCGCGCAGCCCATGGCTTTAAGTGCCCGCCAAACTCTCATCCGACCAGCAGAATTTTGGGTGGGTAGACTGACAATAAGCATTAACCAGGCGGGTTGCATTAACTGTTCTCATATAACAAATTTGTTGCATATATTACCAGTGAATTTGCAATGCGCAAAACACCAATTTTTTCTAAGCTAAAAGTAGAATTTTGGATTTACAGGGGCGTATCTTCTGCTGCGTCAACGCTAATGGGTGACATTGCGCGAATCTAAGGCTAAGAAGTTTGGTGCAAACACCTGAAACATTAAGGATATAAGCTGGTACTGATACTCAGTCAATTTAATAGCGCAGGAAAAGCAAATCAAGCATCTTGACATGCAACAAAACTATTTCTCAGGATTAAGGTAAACGACATTCTCCCGTTACCGCATCGAGCACCACAGTAGTTATCGGGAAACAGCTCAACGGGTTGCGGCAAGGATGCTGCAAGGTGGCAAAGGCGCAAGGACGCCCCTTTTGTAAACCCCCGATAACTACGAGGAGCGCAAGACATTAGCGGTAACTGGGCCGCCTAATGACTCATGCCATCCTGGCATTCGCACTTCGTGTGCTGACAGATTTGTCTTTGAATACTTTCTTTTCGACTGCATAGATGCCACCACTAAAGGGTGGTCTTTGGACAGAGGTAGAGCAACGTCTAGAGCAGTTGCCGAGGCGGAGCAAAAGAAAGTATGCGCTATCGGGTGCGAGAACCCGATTAAAACAGCTCGCGATAGCGACACTTAAACGACAAATTAACATTGACTGTGAGTACGCGTATTAAACTGCTCAAAAAAAAAGCTATTATTGAAAACCGACTTGCTTGGGAGCAGCTAATAAACACTAATCTCTTTCTGATTCCAGTCCTGCTTAATTTGCAACAGCTGTTGCTGACAAGCAAGAAAACAGTTAACTATTTCAGGATCGAAGTGTAATCCGCTATTGCTGCTGATATATTTAATTGCATCTGCGTCAGACCAAGCGGCTTTGTAAGGACGCTGCATGGTTAAGGCATCGAAAACATCCGCCACAGCAACAATGCGGGCAGCTTCAGGAATTTCTGTGCCTTTGAGTCCAAATGGATAGCCCGTACCATCCCATTTTTCATGGTGATAGAGTGCAATTTCCGCTGCCATTTTAAAAACTGGTGCATTACTTTTAGAAAGAATATCGTGTCCAATCTGGCAATGCGTTTGCATAATACTCCATTCTTCTGCATCTAACTTGCCCGGTTTGCACAAGATTGCATCTCTAATCCCGATTTTTCCGGTATCATGCATTGGTGCGGATAGTTCAATTAATTCGGTATCGACTACGGACCAGCCCATGCGTTTGGCAATCACTTTTGCATAGGCGGCCATGCGCCAGATATGTACCCCGGTATCATTATCGTTATAATGACCCGCGTCGCCCAACATATAAATGGCATCTCGTTGACTTTGTTGTAATTGCCCAACTTGTACCAATGATAAGTGCGTTTTTACTCTGGCACGCACAATACTGGGTACCACGGGTTTACTTAAATAATCGACACAGCCGACTTCAAAGCCATGCTCTTCATGTCCCAGATCACTTAAGGCGGTAACAAATATAATGGGAATATCTTCGGTTTTAGGATTAGCCTTTAATCGCTTGCACACATCATAACCATCTAATTCAGGCATTTGTACGTCCAATAAGATCAGACTAGGATTATGCTTGGTCACCGCTTCCAGAGCTTCATGTCCATTACGTGCGTACACCAGATCGTAGTCGTTCTCTAAAATGCATTCTAATATGCTTAAATTCATCGGCTCATCATCGACTATTAATATGGGTCGCTTCAAAATCATGCGTTACCTTTGGATTGTTTTAGAGAATGCAAGAGTGCCATGGTTAAAATCTCGGCTTCGCGGAAATTAAAATCATAAATTTCTGTCTTAATTGCTTTAAGTAATTCAGGACTGAGCAGGGTTTCTAATTGCGCTAGCACTTTTTTGGGCGTTTTAGGATTATCCGAATCCAGCTCCTTTAATAATTGTAGGATGACAGCTTCCACTTCTACAAAACGGGTGTTATAAGCATCAATCAGGATGACTTTATTTTCGCTGCTGAGTGTATTTTGATCTGACATCGATAGCCAAAAGCTTAGACTGTTAGCCACTTGAGTGATCGCGTCCTGCATTTGTAACAAAGAATCTGCAATATCTTCACCTGTTTCCAAAGTGCTTTCCACATCACGACAAATGGCAGCAATATTGTCTAATGCCAGCGCCCCTGACGTGCCTTTCAATTTGTGGACTTTTGCCGAAATCAGCTTAAAATCTTTGGCGGTTAACGCATTCATTAACTCAGCATAAAAGCCTTGATACTGCTCGATAAATTGCGATAAGTTTTGCTGGTATAAAACAGAGTTTTTCCAAAGCTTTAATCCAGCGCTCACATTAATCCCAGGTAAACTAAAATCACTTGCGTTGGCGTCACCCTCAGCAATAGTTAACCTGAGTTCGGGATAACCTATCCTGTAATTAGGCAAGCACTAAACCAGTACATTGCAAATTCAATGACGGCTTTTTCTCTTGATAAGAATAAG
>SXGT01688503.1_pt1 | contig 12173 bp, 7 predicted proteins | sample 3176221 | NCBI WGS metagenome assembly SXGT01 (sample SAMN11356862, study PRJNA531348) | freshwater metagenome | isolation source: freshwater sample F1-120 | place: China: Fuxian Lake, Yuxi | collected 2017-12-25
GATGGGCGGCGGCTCGGCCCGCAAGGTCGTGCGGTAGAGGACTTGCTCCGGGACGGCGCCCTCGTCGCGATCACGGTCCAGCTGGCGTCGGTCCTGCATCAGTCCATTGTAGAGCGCGAAGCGGATGTCCCCGCGGAACGGGGCCGTCCACCTCCGAAGCCGTTCCTCTTGGCTCGCGATCAGCGCGTTGAGTGGATAGAGCATCAGCGCCCGTACACCCTGCAGTCGCCCTGCCGTTGCGGCCTCGGCGGCGAGGTCCTGCAGCATCGGGACGAGGAAGCACTCGGTCTTGCCAGAGCCCGTGCCGCTCGACACCAGGACCGACCTGGCGTCGCTTGCCAGGAGGTGGCGCCACGCTTCCAGTTGATGCGCATAGGCGGCGTGCTCGAAGCGGTACTCGTCCCCTGGTTGCCCAACCAAGGAATCCACGAGGCGACGGTCGAGAAGCGTTCCGGAAAGGTCGCGCGGCGATAAGCCCGAGCTCACATAGGAGGCTGCCCCCTCCACGGCAGGTGTCCCGAGCAACGCGCCAGCGCGCACGTCCGCACCCCCAAGGCAATCCCGCAGAAAAGCGTTCAGCTGCTCGTGCCGGATACCAGCCTGCGCAATCACGGCTTCCGTGACCCGCGACCGCAGTCGATTGTCAATGTCGAGCGGGGTTGGCCTCCCGGCGAAGGTCGGATCAGCGTCGGCCATTCTTCAAGACTCCCTTAGGGCGGCAGCATAGGCCTCCCGGAACCAGTTGGGGTGCCGGCGCGCGATGTCCTTCGCACACGCCACCTGTGCTTCATCCAGCGAGCCTCGTCCGCTGGCAGCAAGCGCTGCGGCCACCGGCGCGTCCAGCGCTCGCCAGTACCTGTTGGAAAAAGTCCATGCTGGCAGGTCCGATGCGAGGCCCGGCCGGAAGGGACTCCAGCGGCCTGACTCGATCCTATCGACCGACCTCACCAGGAAATCGTTGGCAGCCTGCTGGAGAGGCCTGGAATCCGTGCCGGGGTACTCGAGCACTGGCCTGAGCGCCGGCTCGAGCTCGCATATCGCACTGCAGGCCTCCCGCATTGCGGCCGCAATCAACGCTGGCTCATCCGGAACCTTGGAGAACAGGTAGTCCACCTGCGCCCGCGCGGCGTCCCTCCAGCATTCGACAGGAAAGAGCCACCAAGCGAAGGGCAAGCCTTCCGCCAGCCTCAGCAAGGGCTCCAGCTCCGTCCGGCGAGCACCGAAGACCATCGCGCAGGCAAGCCTCGGGCGCTCTCCCACCAGCCGGAGTGCGTCGAACGTCGCTGGAGGGAGCCCATCAAGGGACAAGGCAAGGTCGACCAGCTCGCGCGCAAGCTCACGGACCTTGGAGCCTTCGGGGTCGGCCAGAGCGAGGTCAAACGCCTCGAGCAGCGACCGTTGCCGGCCGTGGAACTCGGGAACCAGCATCGCCGCGCCGAGGACGCCATGGGGCGGCCGTTCCGGCTCACCGGGGACAACCCTAGGGCAACTAAGCACCCGGTCGCCCGACCTAAGGTACACAAGCCAAGGCCCCTCCAAGCGAGGCAGGCAGATCGGGCGATGATTGAGTGCGTCGAGGAGCCCATGCGTACCGAGGTCGGCGCGTTCCCGCGCCGGGTCGCCAAGGGCGCGCCCGCAAACCAGCGCCACCTCCTCGGAAACCGCTGGCCGAGCTATCAGTCCGCCGGGCACGTCCTCTAGCTCATGCCCAAACTCGCCCACGAACCAGTAGTCCTCCCGGCCATCGTTGAAGTTCAGCCTGACCGAGGCGCGGATGTCGCCGCAAGGGCGGAGCAGCGCGGCGATGTCGTCCCTGACCGAGGCAAGGGGGAGCTCGTCCTCGACAATCCAGCTGGCCATGATGCCAGGCACTCCCCGGCCATTCCTGTCGACGAGGTCGGCCAGCAGCTCGCAGCGGCCCGGCGCGCGGGCGACGTACCGGTGAAGGTTGGAGAGCCAGATCCGCCCGTTCCGAGGAAGGGGGCCATCCTGCCACCCCTCGATCCAGGCTTGGTGGTCGAGGGCCACCACAATCCCGAACTCGCCGCCCTGCGCGCCGGATAGCCGCAGCTCGAGCAACGAACTGGAACTTCCCCGGGCAGGCACCCGCCAGCGACCAGGCTCGGCCTCGACGATCCCGGCGCAAGCCGCGGGCGTCACGCTTCCGGGCCAGCCTTCCACGCCCACGGAGTTCCAGTCGCACGTCCTGGACACCTCGACGCTGAATTCCTCGGGCAAGATGAGGAGGTCCTTGCGATCGCGCAGATGGCCAGTTCGCTCATCCCGCCAAGCAAACTCGCACGGGCCCGGCCCGGCCCTGCGGAGATCGTTGCGCCATCCCGATCCGCCGGCCGGCCGCCACCAAAGCTCGCCATCGCGTGGAGCTCGCTCGCGGGCATTCTCGCGGAGAAGGAAGCCTGGGCGCCCGGTCGCGGCTTGCAGGCCCGCGTCGCTGGACCGAAAGCCCCGGGCATCTTCGGCAAGCAGGATGAGGGTGTCCCGTTGGCCCGCTCGCTGCCCCGTGCGCACCAGGTAGGAATCGCCCCGTGGACTGTTTGCGACGACGGACCCCTTAACGCGCCAGATCGAGCGCCCCGACTTGTCGTCGTCGCCCACCGCGACGCCGTCAAACTCCGCGTCGTCGCCAGAGCGCGACACGATCCAATCGCTCGGGATGTCGAGGTACAGCACCTCCTCGCGGTAGCCACCGCTTCCCGTGCCCAAGTGGCGAAGCAAGAGGCCGGCCGGGTCCTCCGCGCCGTGCTCTGCAAGGACTCGCAGATTGGCTCCGACGCGTTCCCCACCGGCGAGTACGAAGGGCAATGTGACGCGCTGCCCTCCCCCGCGGAGTTCCCCGATGATCGGCACTTCGAACGGCACGTCGAACCGGGTCCGCTGTACGGACGGCCTCGCTAGCCAGGCGTCACCGTCAGGATCAACGATTGCCAGCTCACCAGCGACATGCTGCGCCAGTTCACCAGAGGCAAACAGCCGGAGGCGACTCCACTCGGCGGAAAGCGTACGCGTTATCGAGCGCCCTGTTGCGTCATGGATCGCCCCTGCCAGTGACAAGTCCACGAGCTCGCGCCTCGAGCCGCCCCCGATCCAGAGCAAGCGCGTGCAGGAGACCGCCCCACTTCCGCCCTGGAGCGGGGCGACCTTCATCAGTCCATCAACTAGCGTGCGCGCCGACTCCGAGCCGATGCTGAGCGGGAGGCGCTCCCGCCAGCCTGGATGCTTCTGGTCCAGCCAGGGAACCACAAGGGAGCCTGGCGGTACGCCATCCGCCTCGGCGAGCTCGCGGAGGTTGACCACCTCAAGCGCGAGCTCGGCGGAAACGACCCTCATTTCCAGGCTGCGCCAAGTTTCCGGCACCATCCCCAAGAGGTTTGCCGCGGCCTCGCTTGCGCTCTCGAACGACCTTAGCGCCGAGGCGCTGACCGCAGCGACCAGGGCCTCGAGGAACCGCGGAGCCCACCCGCCCGATTGCCGCTCGAGCGCGGCCACGGGAAACCCTCCCTGCCGGGCGATTGCGGCCAGCCTATGATGCACGCCGCCCAGCACGAGCGGCTGCAGTCCCCAGAACCGCATCCCGGCGTCCGTCAGGTGGCGCCAGTCGCTCCAACCGCACTGCTTGCCAAGGACGCGTGCGAGCGCGTCCCAGCGCTGACCCGTGCCGTCGTAGCAACGGCGGAACCACTCGGCCGCCCAAAGCACGAATCTCCCGGCCACCGCCGCGCCAGGCGTGTCGATCATGCGCAGGCGCCGTGACCTGAGGTCTGCCTGGAGCCGAAGGAACGCGTCCTCGGAAAGGTTGTACCTGTGCAATGGGAGACCGGGCCTTCGCTCGACGCCAAGTTCCTCAAGCCAACCGCCACTTGAGCGAGGCGACACTGCCAATGGCTGGACGACCGTCGCGCGCAACTCGCGGCGGCGGCTTATTGCACGGCATCTGAGCCTGAATGCATCTCCACCGCGGAACGCCTGCAACTCGTCGGCAATCTGTCCTAAGCGGACGGGGTCCCCCCAAGCGGCATCGATCAATGCCGCATAATCCTCCATGCACTGCCCCCGTTTCTGATCTGCGTCAGCGAAGCACCGCTTTTAGCAGGCGTCAAAGCAATTTAGGCTCACCCGCGCGACAGCTGTCGTTCTTCCGAGCAATCATTCGATGCACGCCTAGGATTGCCTTTCGCCTTGCTTGTTGCTCGACGAAGGTCGCGCGCTGGAGAAGGCCGAACGGAATGCATCATATCGGCGGACTTTAGGCTTAAAGCAGACATCCTCGGCGAACCAGCAAGCGGAAGCTATGGGCGCTCTGCAGCTCCAAGCCGAGCCTTCGCCCAAGTCGCTTCGCAACCCTCAGCCCAGGCCTATAGGTCGATCGCCGCAGGCATTGAACCCGCGCCGGGCAAGCTCTTGCTCGCTCTACTTCTTCCCACAATGACGGCGGCCGAACCGGGGCCTCAAGGACGACGGGGCCCCACCATTTTGACGGCCACCATGGTCCTGCGTGCATCCTCCAAACCCGGCAGGCGGCCGACAAAATCGTTGCCCCCATCGCCGCTCACGCGGTCGCGCAAAACGCGCGATCCTTGAAAGGCACCACCTGACGGTTCCCAAGTTGAACCGGTCAAAAGGGCAGAGGCGCCGTCTATTTCGATCCTCATAACCCTTGATCAGAATAGTGGCGGTCCGCTTCGGCTCGTGGTGACTAAAGTCGTTCCCGAGGTGATCTCAAAGGTGATCCGACCGTCGCGACGGGTGGTGAGCACGCGGCGCCGCTCTCCGTTCAAGTCGAAACCTCGCGCATGTCGCCGATAGAGCGGCCCCGTCTTCTGCGTCTCATAGTCGATCCCGCTGTCCGAGACCACGATCGCCGCTGGCTGCATTCCGGTGCGCGAGAAGATCTCCTCTGTATACCCGTTCATACGACCGTGATGAGACGCCACGAGAACTGTCGTATCCTGCAAAGCAGCACGCACTTCGCTCCGTTGGAGTAAGCGTCGCCATCCGGCTACCTCGAGATCGCCGGGGAATACGATCTTGAATGTAGGCCATTCGAGGATCGTCAGCAGGCTAAGATTGTTCTCGTCCTCAAAGTCGGTCGGATACCGATTGCAGAAAGTCTTTATACTCAGCCCACCAAAGTCGGGCTCGATCAGGATGGGGTGAACATACACATCTACGATCCCGGCCAGCGCTTGGATCCCCGCCCCGGCGTGGTCCTGTCCTTTCAGGTGCATCAGGTTGGCGCGGGTCACTGAGCGATTGTGATAAAGAATACGTACCGCGACCTCTTCGAGCACGTTGCGCAGGTCGCTCGCATGGTCCTCGTCACAGTTGGTAATCACGAGCGTGTCGAGCGTCCGGATACCGCGTGCATCGAGCTCATCAGAGGGGCGCCAACCGGTGCTGCTGTTATGTCCGGCATCTATAAGCATGTGCGTTCCAGCGTCGCCACTCAGCAGCGAGCATTGGCCATGCTCAACATCGAAAATCTCAAGTCGCATGCTGGGTCGCACTTCTGGTCACATCGGGCCAATGCTCCTCGACGAGAGCGGCCACGAGCGTTTCACCTCGTGCTACCAGGCGATCGATCCAAACATCCGACATTGCGGAGAAGTCGGTCGGATAGTCCGCGACCGAGGCTCCGGCCACAAAGTCAACGGGTGGCTTCGCAAGTTTGCTATCGTCCTGACCCAGATAAGGAAGCAGAAAGGGTCCAATTCGTCCGGCGGCAGCCAACTCGAACAGCCGTTTCATAGCCAAATTCTGAGACCTTGCATGGATGCTTTCGAAACTGGCTGCGAGCCGGCCGAAGACAAATGCCCCGGGATCGCCGACTTCGAGAGCGTACCCGGCGCGGCACGCGATTACTCGATCATAGGGCGGAACCTGCATGCTTCGTTGCGCATCGCGATCAGGCCAAAATGGCGCCAGGCCGAGATTGTCGTAAACACCGCCATCAGTCAGCGTGACACGCTCTGACTTGACCGACCCATCGCGCTGGAAGTCAAAACGCTCGTCCAGAGCGGGCAGGGCAAGAGGGTAAGCAGCAGATGCGGCGACAGCGTTTGCGAGCGAAATCTTGTCGCTCGCCGCTTCACCATATCGCCAGCAGTGGACAGAGTTCTTAGTGAAGTAGATCGCCGCCTTGGCGCGCAGTTCGCATGCCACGATTATCAGCTTTGGGCGGTCGCTGCGTAGGTCGCTTAGAAGCTGGTGATCGAAGAGAGCGTCCAAAACATTGCGCAAGATGGTCGTGCGGCTTGCCCACCGCCTTAAGGGCGAGCGCCTCAACCAAGCAAGGCGGCGCCGCAGGTCAGGAAAGGGCATCAGCGCAAGACCGGCCAGGAAGGCGGCAGTTCGGTCGAAGGCGATCATCAGAAAGGAAAGCCCGGCCGACAGTCCGTCGAGACTGGTCAGGCTGCGAACCAATGCTGGACGTACCAAGCCACGAGCCAGAAGCCGGCGTGTAGCGCGTTCGAATGCGTCGAAATCGCCGGATGCACTACAGAAAAGCGCAGCGACAACGCTCCCACCTGAAACCGACGACAACAGCGACACCCTGTCCAGCAGCCCTGCCTGCCGAAGCCCGCGAAGGCAGCCGAGATGGAAAGCGATCGCTCGGCTTCCGCCTCCGGAGAGCGCCAGAGCGATCCGCATTTTATCGTTGGAAGCCTCTCCTTTCCGATCGGCCCCTTCGCACGTCTCCACCGCGCCAGGCTCGGCTCGTTGATCGATCATCAGTTAGCTCAGCTTCGGCGCTGAACGCTTCGTAACCTTCGGGGCGAATGTCACCTCGCCGTCCGTCGAAACATCGAAACGATACGCCTCGTTGGCCCGCGCCTTGCCGGAATGGGTGAAGGCCAACACCCGCTCGCCGTCGGTGCGAATGTGTGAGATTCCGAAGTTAGTGCGCTCAAACGCGAAAAAGCGCTTGCCTTGACGGTCTGTTACGTAGCCCTTCACCGCGAAGAAGGCCGCCAGCTCTGTACAAAAGATGACGGCGGGCATTGTCCGCGACGCTTTTCCGAGTGCTGCCATCAAAGTGGCGCGCGGGTGGATATACTCTTTGCCTGCGCTCTCATCTCCGGACGAGATCAGCGAGACGACTGGCGCGACAGATTGAAGGAAGGGCAGGCTGAAGTCGGCGGAGCCATGGTGCGGCGTCTTCAGGATCTCCGCCTCCAGTTTGAGCCCAGGAATGGCATGATGCATTCGTCGCATCGACTCTTCGTTCATGTCTCCCGTCATCAACATGCGGACATTCCCGAACTGAAGGCGGAACGAAATCGAGTGCCCGTTGATGGTGTGGGAAGCGGACCAAGGTCCGTTCCCCGGACTGCTTTGCGTGCCGAGCATCAGGGAGACATCGTCCGGTGGGTCGGCAAGAAAAGCCAGGCCCGGATAACCCTGAACATCCTCCACAATCGGGCCGAGCAATTCCACCTCGATGCCTTCATGGCGCAAGAAGTCGAACGCGTCGCCGGCTGCCTGATCGATCCGACGAACGATCATGTTTGATCCATCCAACTGTCGCAGCCGCTCGCGCCAAGCGTTCAAGGTGCGCTTCCATTCTCTGAATGGTTTGTTGAGATCCTGATCGGCGAGCGCGGAAGGATCGTCGACAAGTTCGACTGCATAAGGGCGACCGCCTACCGTCTGGACCCGACCAAACATCTCGGTATCCGGTCGAGCGCGTCCGTTGATCTTACTCGGTCGTTTCGCCAAGCCGTTGTGGAGCACGCGCCTCGTGGTGCAGAAGATGCGCTTGCGAGCCTCATTGTGCGCCTCAGAGGCACGGAGTTCGCTCAATCCCGCGAAGTGATCTGCATCTCCATGTGTAACGACCACCGCGTCGAGGACTAGCGGATTTGTGACGGTCGTGCCGCGGTACCGGGCGGCCGCGTGGCGGGCGAAGAGTTGATTGTCGCCACCATCGATGAAGATGACCTTTCCTTCTGGCGTATCGAGGATCAGCCCGTCGCCTTGTTGAACATCAACCATCGAAAGCCGGAGCAGCCCCTTCTCGCGAAAGGTGGCTTTGCCTGAGATCAGGCCACTATCGACCGGTCCGTTTCTGCCGAGGATCTGGACTCGCTTGCGCCCTCCCTCCTCCCCAAGGATGAGAACCTCGTCTCCCCAGTAAAACTGGCGAACTTCGCCATCGTCGCGACGGAGATCAACGATGTCATCGTTCAGATAGGGCATTGCGCAGTTCCCTTGCTGTAGAGGTCCTACCCGGCTGCCCCGCACCTGATATCAACCAGCTCAAGTTCGAGATTGGCCGGTGGGACCAGCGGCGTCAGGTCTCCGTGTGTGGCCAGTAGATAAGCATACGTTCAATCAACGAGGTGCTCAGAGCCGAGCGGACGTGTTCAAAAATCGCTCCTCTTCGAAGGACCGCCTGGACCAACTCGTCTGCTGGGTGCTCCCATTCGGGATTTCGCGGCTCGGCTGCCGCGACCCAAATATCCGCGTCTGAAATAAGATTCGTTGGATCCGAGTTGTGAATGGAGCCGTGATGGGGAAGCATGAACGTAGAAACGTAATCCAATACGCCGCGATAGTGCCGCTCGAAGTCGCTTATGACGTCGGGATCAGCAAGATTGGCATCGCCCGTCGCAAGCCACGCGACCTTGGCTCGGTCGGCAGGCGAGAGCTTCGGCCAAAGCTGCACAACCCCCGCGCCTTCGGGATCGTCCGGTCCGGAATATAAACACAGCGAAGTAATGTTCTTGTCCCCGAACGCATAGTTGTAGGCGCGGCCGAGCACGACCCGGTTTTTCGTTACCAGCTCTCGGCGTACAGCCTTTTCTCGAACCATGGGTTCGAAGCTACCCCTCTCCCATCCTAGCAACACCTCTGCCGCGCGAGCGAAAGCCTCAACTCGTGCGCGGTCGGCGCGCTGAACGAAAGGAATGAGGCGCCAGCCACCCCTGACTCCTCCCGATGAGACCGCGATGGTGGCATTGCGGACAACAACTCCTCGGTTACCCGGTGATCTCCAAGCCTCAGGGGCGCTTCCTTGAGAACCCTCGATCTTCCACATCTCACCGCCACGAGGCGGATCTGATGGTCCAACATCCGCCAATTCCGGTGGAGCTTCTCCGTCGCCAAAGACGTAGATGATCTGGCGTGGTCCGAACCGTTCGAGCGCTTCTGTCGGGTCGACGATCATGTCGTCGAAGAACGTCCGCGTAGCAGGAGCATAACGTCGCTGTGCGCTTCGCCCGTACGCAACCAGTCGCTCAGCATCGTCCACGAACGGCATCACTATCGTGTCGACTTTCAGCCCGATCTTGCTGTCGAGCAAACGTGGCGTTCCGCAAATGTGATCGCAATCGAAGTGGGACAGGTAGAGGAGGTCTAGCGTGCGACCGCGAGCGGCGTCCAAAAGCCGATCGATCTCGCGATCGACAAACCTCCTTGGGATCGAGCCGCAATCGTAGACATAGAAGAGCGACAAAGCACCACCGGGAAAGGTTGGATGATACGGAAACCCAGTAACTGAGGCTCCCACGACACCCGCGTGAAACCCACCCTGCCCCACAGGAAACTGTTTCCGCACATGATGGAGCAACGTCCCCGTCACCCGCTTCCAAGACCGATCGTCGCCTGACGACAGTCGATGACGGAGCAGGCTGAGCAGCTCCTTCCGGCGTGGCTCCCAATCGCGCAAGGCGCGGTTGGCCTCCAGCACCATGCTCCATCCGACCTTCGAAACTAGATCCTGGTACTCTCTGCACCACTCCGGAAGCTTGGACGGGTCCTTGAGCCCCATCTCTGCCAGTGAGATATCGATGCGTAGGCGTTCTGCTCGCAACGCATCGGCCCAAGTTTCGCTCGATACCCCTTGGGGCGCGGGCGGATCGGCAGCAAGCCAGATGCTCACACGTCGCTCAGAAAATGATGCCGAACGTGAACCCAAATCTATGCTCGTCTGCGAGCGATTTGCGTTCGATCCCGTCGGTGTAAGTCAGTCCGAGGTCGAACCCGACCTCATCAGACCACCAGCGGTAAGCTAAGCTCGCCTCGAGACGATCGAGATCGGGTGCTCGCCCGGTCACGACCGGCAGATAGCGATAGTTAACGCTCCCGACCAAACCGTCCTGAGGCTTGCCATTCAACCCGAGGCTGCGTCTGAAGCTGATACCGACGGCCGGTCCGATTGCAGCTATGGCATCCTTCTCCGTAATGACAGCATCGCCACGCCGAAGCACATGACGAAGATCCGCTTCGACGCTGGCCAGGCACATCGCCTCGATCCCAGCTCCTAGACTTCGGAACGACCCAAGGTTGCAAAGGCCAAGGTCGGGTAGTCCCCCCGTGATCGGAAACCAGGATAGTGTTCCTGCCAGATATCGAGCGCCGGTAACGCGATCAAAGATAACTCCGGCGCGAGAGTTCAGACGAACGGCGTCGCCAAGGCGGGTCGACCCGAGAAGCCCAAGCTCGAGCGCATCGACGTCATCTGCAGACCCATTCTTACTAGGATCTGTCGGATTAGGAGCCGTTCGGATGCGGACGCGGCTCCTGGAGTATTCGCCGTAAATCAGGCCATATCGATCTTCGTTCCCAGCTAAAGAGACGCCCAAAGCCGCGTTGATGACAAGCTTCCTTGTCTTCTTCACATCCCCGGCAAGATTAGTGGTCCTAAGACTGTCGAAAGCGATCTGCGCCGAACCGGCCGCTTTCCTCTCGTCTCCCACCTTTGCAAGTTCGGCGGCACTCTTGCGCGCGACAACGAACGGTAGATCTGCAAACTGGGCAGGTGGAGCGGCCTTTGCGGCGGCGCACGTCAAGGTGTAGGTCGCCGTCGGTCCAAATAGCCAATCGACTGTGCTTATTCCGTTTGGTGGAGGTGGCGGAGACACCTTCAGTGCCTTCTGCAATGCCGACCCCGAGATGGCGAGATCCTGCAGAAGCAAAGCCTTCGCGGCAGCGAGTCGAATTGCACGATCAGCCGCCCGCTCTTTGATCAACTCCGGGTTCGCCACGGCGGCTATGGCATTTGCCTCATCGTCTTCGGGTAGGCCCAATGACGCTTCTAGCCTTAGAGCCGCAGCGAGACGTTCTCGCGGGATTGCCTGGCCCGCACGCGCGTCGCATGCCCGATTGACCGCCCGAGTGGCCGCGTCGACGGGGTCGAAGGACTGCGCAGATGCTTGCGAGGATAGTGCCAAAGCTCCCAAGTGCGAGAGCGCGATGCGCCACGTCATCACGAAGCCTCATCCGCGATCGCAATGGCGAAGTTGATAAACCTTTTTGTACGGAATGGTCTGCGCGCGGGCTCTGCCAACGCAACTTGGAGGTGACTGGTCGAATTAAACCGGTCGACCATGCGCTTGGACATTTTAAGCCAATCGTCGGCCTTTATGCCAATGTCCCCTGGGGTCACGCCGCGCCACTTGTAGACTAGGTCCGGTCGGACGGATCTTACGACGAAGCCGACGGCTTCCTCGGCCCAGTGGAATGCCTCTTCCGGATCCATTATGCGCCCCCCAACACGCAACTGTCCCAGGCTCAGCCTAGCTCACTGCAAGCTACAGGCAAGCGGAGTCGCAACCAAAGTGGATGCTTTCCTTATTCAGGCGTGCGCAGAAACGTTTGCCCCGAGCGAGCCCGTTTTTGACCGCCTTCACTCAGACACGATTCAGAGGGTAGGCAAAGCCGAAGTTCGTTAGTGATCGTCGGTAGCTCCGGGCGTTCGTCGACTAGCCATACCTTCATTGCACAAGTCCGAGACAGTGAACCGGCCCGCACGGGAGGTCGCCTAGTCAGGCTGGGGGACCATTCACTCGACTTGATCTGATCCCTGTGGCGAGGAGCCGGAGCCCTGCAAGCGGGAAGGCTTCGGCCCGTGTTGCGCTGCGCGCGGCCCGCGCCAGCCTTGCTTCCCACTTTCCCTCGGACTGCGTCTCTCCGGTGCAGGCCCCCTCCCCTCCTCGCCCTGTCCGGGCTCAGTCGAGCGGGATGATCCCGGCGATTGAAAGAGGAGACATCGCATGACCAACACCGTTCTCATCGTCGGCAACCTGGGCGCCGATCCGGTCACCCGGCAGACCGCCAACGAGACCTCCATCACGACCCTTTCAGTCGGCACCAGCCGCCCCAAGCGCGACGCCGACGGCAAGACCTTCAAGGACGAGTCCGGCTTCACTGCC
>SXGT01052079.1_pt1 | contig 12171 bp, 8 predicted proteins | sample 3176221 | NCBI WGS metagenome assembly SXGT01 (sample SAMN11356862, study PRJNA531348) | freshwater metagenome | isolation source: freshwater sample F1-120 | place: China: Fuxian Lake, Yuxi | collected 2017-12-25
AGGCGCGCCCGCGATCCCCTCGGGCCGCGAGGCGCCGCCCGAGATCGCCGGCGCGCTCGGCGCCGTCCTGGCCGCCGCGATCCGGCGCGCCCACGCGGGACACGCCGTGCTCGTCGTGTACGCCGGTCCCTCGGATCGGGCGGCCGCCTTGCTCTCCGATCGCGCCGGGGAGATCGTCGCCCTCCACCTCACGGTGATCCTCGACGCCGACGCGTTCGGCGCCTCCATCCGGATCCCGAGCGCGCTCTTCTCGGACCGTGTCGCGCCTCGAGATCCCGGGGCGCTCGCCCGCATGGGATCGACCCCGATCTCCCTCCCCGTCGTCGTCGCCTCCGTCGCGGTGCCGCGCGAGGATCTCGCCGCGCTCGCCGCCGGCGACGTCCTCGTGGTGCCGGGGATGGATCCCGCGCGCGCCACCCTCGCAGCCCCGCGGTCGGAGCGCGGGGTCCGCGTGCGCGTCGCGCCCGATCGCGCGGTCATGATAGAAGGCGTCATGGAGGCGCTCCCCTGGAGCGCGCCGGCGCCCAAGGAGACCCGGATGGATTCGAGCACCCAGCGTGACGCCGTGACGGACGCGGTCCTCGACGCGCCCGTCGTGGTTCGGGTGGAGGTCGGCGTGTGCGAGCTCCCCGCGAGGGATTGGGCGGCCCTCGGCCGGGGGGACGTGCTCTCGCTGCAGCGGCGCATCGGAGAGCCGTGCGTGCTGCGCGTCGCGGGCGTCGAGGTCGCCCTCGGTGAGCTCGTGCAGGTGGACGGCGAGCTCGGGGTCCGCATCCTGGAGCGAACGGCATGAACCTGCGGAGCTCGACCCGGATCGTCTTCCTCGTCGCTCTCGTCGCGTGCTCGAAGACGGAGCCGCCTCGCACCGATCCTGCGCCCGTGAGCGCCACGGCCTCCGTCCAGGACCCACGCACGGGATCGAGCGCGGCGGCCCCCTCCGACGCCGGCGCGCCTGCGCGCGGCGCCGCGCTCGCGTACACCGCCGACTTCGACGCCGAGGTGGCGCCGCTGACCCTCCCCGAGGACGTGAAGTGGAAGGGCGACTCGCCCGAGACGGAGGGCGTCGGCAAGGGCAAGCTCGCGCTCTCGGTCGACGCGGACGGACGCGTCTCCGGGACGGGCTCCGGCGCGTTCGGCGACGTGGTCGTCGCGGGGATCTCCCGGGACGGCGTCATGTCGGGATCGATCTTGCGCAAGACCACCGACGACGCGGGGTTCTCGGGCGTGTTCGTCGCAACGGAGTCGGGCGGCGCGTGGAAGGGCTCCCTCGCGGTCTCGAAGGGAAACGCCGGGGGACTCCGGCGCGCGAGCTTCACGCTCGTCAAGCGGTGACGCCATGTCGTTCGACGAGCCCGCCTACCTCGCCTGGGCGCAACGCCACTACGGGAAGGTCGCCTACGATCTCGCCTCGAGCGGGATGCCGACGGCCGCGCTGGCGGATCTGCCCCCGCGGCCGGCCGTGCTCGACGACCCTCACGCCTGGGCGTCGCTCCCCGGCGCGATCGGGGACGCGACGGGCGTGCCCGCCGACGAGATCGCGCCCGCACTGGGGACCTCCCACGCGATCTTCCTCGCGTATCAGGCGCTGCTCTCGCCCGGCGATCGGGTGCTCGTGGAGCACCCCGTGTACGAGCCGCTCGTCCTCGTCGCCCGCGCGCTCGGCGCGACGGTGGACGCGTTCCCGCGCCCTCGTGGCGAGCTGTCCGTCGACGCCGTCCTCTCGCGCGTGACCCCGGCGACGCGCGCGGTCGTCCTCACCAACCTGCACAACCCGACGGGCGTGCGCGCTCCGGACGACACGATCGCGGAGCTCGCGCGCCGCCTCGCCGACGTGCCGCTGATCGTGGACGAGGTGTACGCACCCTTCGATGGTCTCCTCGAGGGCGACAGGATCCCCGCCTCGGCGCGAGGCCTCGGCCCGAACGTCATCGCCATCAGCAGCCTCACGAAGGCCTTCGGCGCGGGGCCGCACCGCGTCGGCTGGGTCGCCGCGCCGGCCGTCGTGGCGGCTCGCGTCCGCGGCGCGATCACGTCCACGTGCGGTCTCTTGCCCGTGTCGCACGCCGCGATCGCGAGGCACCTCCTCCGGCACGTGGGCGCGCTCGCCGTGCGAAGCAGGGGCCTGCTCGGTGACAAGCGCGCGCGCGTCGCGGACTTCGTCGCGCGCCGTGGCCTCGACTGGTCCGGCCCGGCGGAGGGCCTGTTCGGGCTCGTGTACGTGGAGGGCTCGCGCGACGTCCGCGAGGTCGTCGAGGAGGCGGCGCGGGACCTCGGCGTGCTCGTCGCGCCTGGCGCGTTCTTCGGCGAGCCCGCGTCCTTCCGTATCGGGTGGTCGCTCCCCGAGGCGGATCTCGACGCCGCCCTCGATCGGCTCGATCGGCTCCTCGCGCGGTTGGGCTGACGGGCGCCCGTCAACGGGGTGGCGCTTCCCGGCGGCGAGGCCGCGGGCGATCCTCGATCCATCCCGGGCGCGCCTGACGGACTCGCGGCGTGCGCCCGCGGAGAGGCCTTGCGCCCGGGCTTCAGGACTTCGGCCTGGTCGGCTCCGACACCCTGGCGCGGGGGATGCATCCAACCCCCAGGAGGAGGCTCCCATGCGCAAGATCGCGCTCTTCGACACCGACGGGAAGATCGTGTTCTCCGGGTACAGCGTCTTCGCGAAAGCGAGCGCCGACGGCGACGCCGCGCCGGAGGCGTCGACGCAGCCGGAGGAGAAGCTCGCCTCGTCGCCGGCGGCCGAGGTGGACGACGCGGAGCTCGAGGCCGCCTGAAACAAGCTCCTCGTGCGGATCCTTCCCAGGCACGGGAGGCGACCGCGGAGCGGGATCGGTGCTAGAGTGAGCGGCCCCGCGCCACGCGGTGCGAGGGCCCCACGATGTGGAAGTGGATCGTACAGAACCTGACGGCCGATTCGATCCCGCACTTCGGGAGCGCGCTCGTCCTCGCGGTGATGGTGCTCGCGAGCTACACCTTCGCCGTGTCGCTCGCGGCCGGCGCGACGGGGCGCGTACGGACGCTCCAGGCCGCGCGCCTGGGTGGCTACGCGACGGTGCTGATGATCGGCGCCGCCGTCCTGTGTCTCGCGTACGCCTTCGTGAGCCATGACTTCCGGCTGAAGTACGTCGCGCACTACTCCGACCGGGGGATGCCCTGGTACTTCCTCCTCACGGCGCTCTGGGGGGGCCAGGACGGGTCGCTGCTGTGGTGGCTGTTCCTCCTGTCGCTCTACATCGCCGTCTGCATCCGCTCGCTGCGCGGCCGGCACCTCGAGCTGCAGCCGTACGTGATCGCCACGCTCATGGCGATCGTACTCTTCTTCTGCGTGCTCATGGCGTTCTCGGCCAACCCCTTCTCGGTGGGGATGGGCGGCGCCAGGGCCGACGGCGAGGGCCTGAACCCCCTGCTCCAGAACTTCTACATGATCATCCACCCGCCGAGCCTGTACGTGGGCTTCGTCGGGTGCGCGGTGCCGTTCGCGTTCGCGGTCGCCGGCCTCGTGACCGGCCGGCTCGACACCGAGTGGATCTCGGCGAGCCGCAAGTTCACGCTCTTCTCCTGGATGTTCCTCGGCATCGGGAACACGCTCGGCATGCTGTGGGCGTACGAGGAGCTCGGCTGGGGAGGCTACTGGGCGTGGGATCCCGTCGAGAACGCGGCCTTCATGCCGTGGCTCACCGCCACCGCGTTCCTGCACTCGGTCATGATCCAGGAGCGCCGCGGCCTCATGCGCGTGTGGAACGTGGTGCTCGTGTCGATCACGTTCTTCATGACGATCTTCGGCACGTTCCTCACACGGTCGGGCGCGATCGCGAGCGTCCACTCGTTCGCGCAGTCCTCGATCGGCGAGTACTTCGTGTGGTTCCTCGTCCTCCTGGGGTGCTTCTCGTTCACGCTGATCCTGTACCGCTGGCCGGAGTTGCGCGGCCTCCCGCCCACCCGGCGCCTGAGGCTGGCCGCCGTCCTCACGGGGTGGGCCGCCGCCGTCGCGATCGTCGTCTCGTACGCGATCGCGTCGAAGGTCGGCGGCGCGGCGCTGTCGGACGAGGCGTCCCGGTCCGCGATGGGCCTCGAAGGGGTCGGCGCCTACAACCTGCGGCGCACGGCGATCAAGGTCGTCGTGTTCTCGCTCCTGATGGGCGGCGCGATCTTCGCGATCGTCGAGCTCGTGTTCCGACGCCTCACGCGGGAGATCGACCTCAGCACGACGCGGCCCGAGCTCGAGTCGGTGTTCTCTCGCGAGTTCACCTTCCTGATGAACAACCTGGGCCTCTTGATCTTCCTCTTCTTCGTCCTCGCGTTCACGACGTTCCCGATGGTGAGCGAGGCGTTCTGGAACGAGAAGGTGTCGGTGGGTCCACCCGTGTACAACGCGTGGATCCAGCCGGTCGCGCTCGTGATCTTCTTCCTCATGGGCGTGGGCACGCTCTTCGGCTGGAAGAAGACGAGCGAGCACGCCTTGCGGCGGAACTTCTTCGTCCCCGCCCTGGTGCTCCTGATCACGGTCGTCGCGCACTTCGCGATCGGCGGGCGGATCGGGTATCCAGCCGTCGTGTGGAGCGAGCCGGTGTACTCCGGCGCGTGGGGCAAGGTGCTGCGCGCGTTCAACGCGTTCACCCCCGTCCTCGGGACGTCGCTCGTGTTCTTCAACACGGCGGTCATCGCGCAGGAGTTCTACCTCCTCGCGCGCGCGCGGACGACGAGCGGCGCGGACAAGGGGATGGCGTTCCTCTGGTACGCGGGCATCCTTCCCGGGCTGATCTACACGCTGCTCACGCTCCCCGCGCCCGGGCGGCGGCGCTACGGCGGCTACGTGTGCCACCTCGGGATCGCCTTCATGGTCATGGGCTTCACGGGCCACTCCTGGAACCAGGACGCGGAGACGACGCTCTCCCCTGGCCAGAAGTTCGAGATCGACCGGATGACGCTCGAGTACGTGGGCCCCCGCATGGAGGTCGACAACGCGAAGCGCATGATCTTCGCGGACATCCGCGTCACCGAGCGCGGAACGAAGGACTCGGCAGGGCACGACCGGCTCATGGGTCAGCTCAGCCCGGCGAAGTTCATCTACAAGAAGATGCCGGAGTCGCCGACGACGGAGGTCGCGATGATGCACACGCTCCGCGACGACCTGTACCTCGTCGTGGGCGCCATCAACCCCCAGACCAAGACGGCCTCCATCCAGATCCACGTCAACTCGCTCGTGGGCCTCATCTGGTTCGGTTGCCTGATCCTGGTGCTCGGGAGCTTCGTGTGCATGTGGCCGGACTTCTCTCCGGGGGAGACGCGCGCCTGGCGCGTGGCGCGCGGCGCCGCGCAGATCGCGTCGAGCGTCACGATGGGCATCGTGCTCGCCCTCCTGCCGGTTCCCGCGTGGGCGCAGTCGGGAGGCTCGTCGAGCCTCCACGCGGGTACCGTGAAGATCGAGAACCCCGCGGAGAAGGAGGTCTTCGCGGCCCTTCGCTGCATGTGCGGGTCGTGCGCCCGGGACCTGCTCTCGACGTGCGCCTGCTCCACCGCGGAGGACACGCGGGCGCGTCTCCGCAACAAGATCGCGAAGGGGATGACGCGCGAGCAGATCGTCGCCGAGTACGCCGCGGAGTACGGCAGCGAGTCGATGGCGATCCCGCCGGACACGGGGATCTTCCGGTCGCTGTACGTCGTGCCGATCGTGGGCGCGGTTGGAGGTGTGGTCGGTCTGGCCGTGCTCGTTCGCAGGTGGCGTGCGAAGGATCCGACGAAGAAGGCCGCGGCGGCCGTGGATCGGGACGCTTACGACGAGCGCCTCGACCAGGAACTGAGGGATCTCGATGACTGACGCGACGCCCGCTGCGCGCGTGCCCGAGAAGCCCCCTCGCGCTCCCAAGGGCTCGCGGGCCGAGGCCCTGCTGGCGGAGGAGGCCCGCGACGCGGAGCGCCGCCTTGCGCGTTCGTTCGCGATCGGGCTGCCAGCTGCGACGGTCGTCGGTGCTTCCGTCGTCGGGGTCGCCGTCGGGCTCGCGCCCGCGATCCTGACCTTGGCGGGCGGCGTCGTCCTCGCGACGATCGCGACCGGATGGGCGAGCCTGCGCACGCTGACCGGCGATGCTCCGCTGCCTCGCGCGCTGGAGCTGGCGACGATGTCGGCTGGCACCGTGGACGCGAAGGTGTCTCGCAAGCGGATGCTCCTCCGTGCGCTGAAGGACCTCGAGAACGAGCGCCGGATCGGGAAGCTCGACGACGAGGACTACGAGCTCGTGTCGGCTCGCTACCGGGCCGAGCTGAAGGCGCTGATGAAGCAGATGGACGAGGAGCTGCTGCCGTATCGAGAGAAGGCCGAGCGCGCGCTCGCAGCCCACCTCGCGAAGGTGGGCCTCGCCTCCACGGCCGAGGAGCCACCCGCTCCCGAGGCGGCGCCGCCTCCCGACAGCACGGAGGCCCAGGAGCCCTCGAGGGCGCGCGCCTGCGCGACGTGCGCGACGGTGAACGAGGCGGACGCGAAGTTCTGCAAGGAGTGTGCGGCGCGCCTCACGCCCGGCGAGGAGGCGGTCCCGGACGGCGATGGGTAAGGGCTTCGCGCGGGTCATCGTCGCCGGGGTGATGCTCGCCTCGACGGGGCTCGGTCAGGGCGTGGATCCCCACGCCACGGTCCGCGACCCGCATGCCAGCGGAGGCGATCCCCACGCGGCGGTCCGCGACCCGCGCGCCAGTGGCGCCGACCCGCACGCCAGTGGCGCCGACCCGCACGCAGGCGGCGCCGACCCGCACGCAGGTGGCAGCGACCCGCACGCAGGGAAAGGTGGCGGGCCGCAGGTGTTCGAGCCGCCAGCGGACACGGCGGACGAGGCCCCCGCCCTGCCCGCAGGATCGATCTCCGTCGAGCTTCGCGACGCAGACGACCGCCCCGTCAAGGGCGTGGTCACGATCGGTATCCTCAGGAACTCGGTCGCCAAGGGAGAGAGCCGGGAGCGCATGGCGCGCGACACGGACGCGAACGGATCCCTCCGCCTCGACGGGCTCGATACCGATTCGACCGTCGCGTACCGGATCTCGAGCGCGAAGGACGGGGCGACCTTCGCCGTCATGCCGTTCAGGCTCCCCGCCGACAAGGGTATGCGCGTCGTGCTCCACGTGTACCCCGTCACGACGTCGCTCGAGCAGGCGGTCGTCGTGTCGCAGGGCATCGTCGTGGTCGAGCTCAAGGACGATCGCATCCAGATCCACCAGGGGCTGACGATCTTCAATTTCGGCCGCACAGCGTGGCTTCCGCACGACGTGATCCTCCCGCTCCCCTCGGGGTTCACCGCGCTCACCGGCCAGCAGGGCATGTCGGACGTCGGGATCGATCCCGTAGAGGGAAAGGGCGCGCGCCTCCGAGGGACGATCGGCCCAGGCAGGCACGACGTCGAGATGCGCTGGCAGCTACCGTTCTCCGGCGAAAAGGACACGTCGCTGGTCGCGCCGCTTCCGCCTCACACGGCGGCGATCCGCGTCATCTCGCCGGCGTCGAAGGGCGTACGGGTCGAAGTGCCCGGCTTCCCCGCGCCGACGGCGAAGACCGATGGGCAGGGCGGTCGCGTGCTGGTGACGGAGAAGCAGCTGAGGAGGGAGGAGGGGGCCGTCACGAGCGTCACGGTCGAGCTCCACGATCTCCCGACCCCCGGCCCAGGCCGCGTCGTGGCCACGCTCCTCGCCGTACTCGGTGTCGCCGCGGGGCTCTTCATGGGTCGTGGTCGCACGTCCACGTCGAACGCGCGACCCCTGCGAGCGTCCATCCTGGAAGATCTCGAGACGCTCGAGCGAGCCTTCCGCGCGTCGACCATCGGACCGCGCACGTACGAGAGCGAGAAGCGCCTCCTCCTCGACCAGCTCGCTACGACCTACGTTCAAAAATCCTGATCCGCGCGTGGGGACAACGTGTCGTACAAGGTGAGGAGTTCTCCGGGACGGAGCATGTGGACGGCCTGCCTACACTTCCCTTCCCCCTGGCGTCCACGGCGGGACGGACAGGTTATCCCCTTGTCACAGCGCGTCAACGAGATGATTGTATTGGCGGATTTCACGTTATCCCCAGGATCCACAGGGCCTTCTGCTACGGCTGTCATTTGATCTTCCATGTAGATCAGAACCAGAGCGGAGACGCTCGGGCCAGGTCGAGGGGTCGGGCACGAGGTGCGGGGCTTTGAGGGTTGACGGCTGCCTGGAACACGGGCAATCCGTTGCGCGGAGAAGAGGACACCCTTGGACATCTCGGTTGCGAAGAAAGACCTCGTGAGGCTCGTCGGCAGGATGCAGTCCGTGGCGGACAAGAAGAGCACGATGCCCGTGTTGCAGAACGTGCTGTTCTCCGTCGAGGGAGACACCCTCCGCCTCGCCGCGACCGATCTGTACCTGGGTCTCCACGCCAGGATCCCGACCGAGGCCAAGAAGGGCGGGACGATCGCGCTCCCCGCCAGGGATCTGTTCGAGCGCATCCGGATGATGCCCGAGGGTCCGATCCACATCGTCACGCAGGACGGCGCGCAGACGGTGATGAAGTCCCAGGGCTCCGCGAGGCGATTCACGCTACGGAGCGTCCCGGGCGAGGATTTCCCCCCGATGCCGCAGCCCCAGGAGGGCGCGCCGACGTACGCGCTCCCCGTGGACACGCTCCAGGATCTCATCGCGAAGACCCACTTCTCGATCTCGAGCGACGAGACGCGCGCGCACCTGAACTCCGCGCTGTTCGAGTGGGACGGCGAGATCGTGCGGATGGTGACGACCGACGGTCACCGCCTTTCGAAGATGGAGTGCAGGGTGCCCGGGAGGCAGGCGTCCACGTCGATGCTCATCCCGCTGAAGGCGCTCACCGAGCTGCGCAAGCTCTGCGACGAGCTCGCGGCGGAGCTCCCCGACAAGGACGCGCGCCCCGACGTGAAGATCGTCGAGAGCGGCTCGTCCGCGTTCTTCATCATGGCCGGGATGACGTTCAGCGTGAAGCTCGTGGAGGCGAAGTTCCCGCCGTACGCGCAGGTCATCCCGCAGCAGTCGAGCCGCACGCTCCGCCTTCCCCGGATGGCGTTCGCGGACGCGCTCCGCGCCGTCTCCATCGCGTCGAGCGAGCGAACCGGCGGCGTCAAGCTGTCGCTATCGACCGGTACGATGAAGATCACCAGCGAGTCTGCGGAGAGCGGTGAGGGGTTCGACGAGCTCCCCGTCGAGTATGCGGGCCCGCCCATGAGCATCGGGTTCAACGCAAAGTACTTCCTCGACGTGCTCGCGGCGCTTCCCGACGACGACGTGGCGCTCGGCCTCTCGGGCGAGCTCGACCCGGCCGTGCTGCGCTGCGCCGAGCCGGTGCTGAACCGGGAGTTCCTGGCGGTCGTGATGCCGATGCGCATCTAGTCGCGTCGGGTGGGCTCCACGGTTCGCGCGCTCGGCCTGTCCACGCTCCGGCCCTGGGCCCTCCGGAACCTCGAGGACGAAGCCATCTCGCTCGGCCCGGGATTCAACGTGTTCTTCGGCGACAACGGCCAGGGGAAGACGTCGATCCTGGAGGCCGTCTATCTGCTCGCCACAGCCCGCAGCTTCCGCACACGGAGGCTGCTCGAGCTCGTGGCGCACGGGCAGGTCGAGGGGGGCGCGTCCGGCACGTTCGACGACGGGGGCCTCTCGAGGAGGCAATCCGTGACGCTGGAGCGGAACGCCCGCGTCGTTCGGGTGGAGGACAAGCGCCCACGGACGCTGGCGTCGTACGCGCGCGCGACGCCGGTCGTCGTGTTCCATCCGGCCGAGATGGATATCTCCCAGGGCGGCGGAGCCGAGCGGAGGCGCATCCTGGACCGGGTGGCGCTCTACGCGAGCGAGGTCGCGCAGGACGCCTCCCAGGCCTACACGAAGGCCCTCCGCTCGAGACAGAGGGTCCTCGAGACCCGGGGCGTACGTGCGCCGGAGCTCGAGGATTTCGAGGCGATCGTCGTGCGGCACGGGGTCGCCATCATGAACGCTCGCGAACGGGTCGCGACGGATCTGGCTCCACTCGCCGAGGGCGCGTTCACGAGGGTGGGGAAGGGGACGCTCTCCCTGGCGTACGAGCCCTCGGCGCCCAGGTCCGCGGAGGAGTACGCGAAGGTCCTTTCCTCGCGGCGGGACGCGGACCTCCGGAGGGGGTCAGCCGGCGTCGGTCCGCACAAGGACGACGTGGCCTTGCTCCTCGACGGGAGGGACGCGCGTCCGACGGCCTCGCAGGGCCAGCACCGCGCGATCGTGATCGGGATCAAGCTCGCGGAGATCGACCTCCTCTCGCTCTCGACGGGGGCGACTCCGATCCTCCTGCTCGACGACGTCTCGAGCGAGCTCGACCAGGAACGCCTCGTGGCGCTGTTCGCGGCGCTCGGGACCAGGCGCGGTCAGGTCCTCCTCACGACGACGCGACACGACCTCCGCGGAGGGCTCTTCACGGAAGAGAGGGCGGTCCGACATTTTCGAATGATCTCCGGTCGGGCGACACCGGCCTGAGATGCGCCTCGTGACCACGGGCGCGCGGGCCGGACGCCCAGCGACGGGGGAGCGACGGGGGAACGGGCTGGCGTTGTAACCTGCTGGAATCGATGGAGATTTGGCGCAACTTTCGCTTGCAGGACGGCCTCCGGTGCGATAGACTGCCAATCCCCTCCCTCGTCCGCGGTCGAACCCCCTCGGAGGGGCCGCCGGGTCACGGGCGCTCAATCCATGGAAGCACGGACAGTCAAACGCCGTGATCAAACGAACGACATGACGAACGACGCCACGCCCCATACCTCTCCCCCCGGAAGCTACGGCAGCGACAGCATCACCGTCCTCGAGGGCCTCGAGGCCGTCCGCCTGCGTCCCGGGATGTACATCGGCAACGTCGAGGACGGGTCGGGGCTCCACCACCTCGTGTGGGAGGTCGTCGACAACGCGGTCGACGAGCACCTCGGCGGCTACTGCACGCGGATGGACGTGATCATCCATTTCGACGGATCGGTCACGGTCGAAGACAACGGGCGTGGCATCCCGGTGGGTCGCCACTCCGGCGAGTCGAAGAAGCAGGAGCGCGACGTGAGCGCGGCCGAAGTCGTCATGACCGTCCTCCACGCCGGCGGCAAGTTCGACCACTCGAGCTACAAGGTGTCGGCCGGGCTCCACGGCGTCGGCGTGTCGGCCGTCAACGCCGTCTCCGAGTGGCTCAAGGTCGAGATCAAGCGCGAGGGCCACGTCCACTTCCAGGAGTATCGCAAGGGCGTGCCGATGGGCCCGCTCGAAGTCATCGGGGACTCCGACCGCGTGGGAACGAAGATCACGTTCCGCCCCGATCACGACATCTTCTCGATGACCGAGTTCAGCTTCGACACGCTGGCGAGCCGCCTGCGGGAGCTCTCCTTCCTGAACGCGGGGTTCGTCATCACGCTCGTCGACGAGCGGGGCGAAGGTCGAAAGGAGACGTTCGAGTACAAGGGCGGTATCCGCGAGTTCGTCGAGAACCTGAACCGCGCCAAGGAGCCCGTGCACGATCACGTGGTGCACATCGCGGTCGAGCAGGCGCCCTCCGCCGAGCGCACCGACAGCACCACACCCATCGTCGTCGAGATCGCCCTGCAGTGGAACTCGTCGTACGCCGAGCAGATCTTCGCCTACACGAACAACGTCCACAACCGCGACGGCGGCACGCACCTCACCGGGTTCAAGGCGGCGCTCACGCGCGTGTTCAACAACTACGGCACGGCGCAGAACCTGTTCAAGGAGGTGAAGAGCGGGCTCACCGGCGAGGACATCCGCGAGGGCCTGACGGCGGTCATCAGCGTGAAGCTCGCGGACCCGTCGTTCGACTCGCAGACGAAGGGCAAGCTCGTCTCGAGCGAGGTCAAGGGCGCCGTCGAGAGCGCCGTCGTCGACAAGCTCGGTCAGTTCTTCGAGGAGAACCCCGCGATCGCCCGCAAGATCATGGAGAAGGCCGTCATGGCGGCCAAGGCCCGCGAGGCGGCGCGCAAGGCCCGCGAGGTCGTGCGCAAGGGCACGATGGACTACACCAGCCTGTCCGGCAAGCTCGCGGACTGCCAGTCGCGCGACCCGTCCATCGCCGAGATCTTCATCGTCGAGGGAGACAGCGCGGGCGGCTCGGCGAAGCAGGGGCGCGATCGAAAGTTCCAGGCGATCCTCCCCCTGCGAGGCAAGATCCTCAACGTCGAGCGCGCG
>SXGT01173778.1_pt1 | contig 12171 bp, 9 predicted proteins | sample 3176221 | NCBI WGS metagenome assembly SXGT01 (sample SAMN11356862, study PRJNA531348) | freshwater metagenome | isolation source: freshwater sample F1-120 | place: China: Fuxian Lake, Yuxi | collected 2017-12-25
CCTCCGTCCCGATGCCCGCGATGGGTGGCCTGACCGACGAACAGATTGCCGATGTCCTCACCTTCATCCGCAGCGAGTTCGGCCAGCAAGCCCCGCCCGTGACGGCGGCGGAGGTGAAGGCCATCCGTGGGGCGACGGGGAATCGTCAGGTGCCGTGGACGGCCGTGGAGTTGCTCCGCTAGGCGCACTCTGCCAGTCTCTGCGCGCAGCATGAAAGCCCTCCAACTCGAAAAGCCCCAGGCATGGCGTCGCATCGACATCGCCGAACCGCCCGCGCCCGGCCCCGGCGAGGCGCTGGTGCGCGTGCAACGCGTGGGAGTGTGCGGCACGGACATCGCCGGCTACCTCGGCAAGATGCCGTTTTTCAGTTACCCACGAATCCCCGGCCATGAGCTGGGCGTGGAAGTGCTCTCGGTGGGCTTGGGCGTGACGAACGTGAAGCCGGGCGACCGCTGTTCAGTGGAGCCCTACATGAACTGCGGCGAGTGTTTTCCCTGCCGCAAGGGCGCGACCAATTGCTGCGAGAGCCTGAAGGTTCTTGGCGTGATGATGGACGGCGGCCTGACCGAGCGGCTGGTGCTGCCCGCACGCAAGCTGCATCCGGCGAACGCTCTCTCGACCGAGCAATGCGCGCTGGTCGAGACGCTGGCGATCGGCTGCCACGCCGTGCAGCGCGGGAACGTGCAGCGGGGGGAGCACACGCTCGTCATCGGCGCCGGGCCCATCGGGCTTTCGGTGATCGAATTTGCCCGCCTCGCCGGCGCGAATCTCATCGTGATGGATGTCAACGACCAACGGCTGGAGTTCGTGAGGGAACGCATGGGGGTGCCCGACACCATTGCGGTGAAGGGCGATGGCAGTGAACTGGATTTGTTGCGCGAACTGACCGGCGGCGCGCTGGCGGCGTGCGTCATCGACGCGACGGGCAGCCATCACTCCATGGGCGGCGCGCTCAAGTACTGCGCCTTCACGGGTCGGCTCGTGTATGTGGGCATCACGCAGGCCGAGGTTGCGTTCCCGCACGCGCCCATCGTGCATCGGCGCGAGATCACGATTTTGGGTTCACGCAACGCGCTGCCGCCGGACTTTACCAGAATCATCGGGCTCATCGAGCAAGGGCACATCGACACGCGCCCGTGGATCACCCACCACGCGTCTTTCGACGAGCTGCCGGGGCGTTTCCACGATTTCACCCTGCCTGAAACCCGCGTCATCAAAGCCGTCGTGAGCGTGGCCGATTAGCCATGCGCGCGACACGGCTACTTCTTTGCGTGCTGTAGGAAGACAGCGACTGCCTGCTTGCTCCCCCAATGGCAGAAACTCTTTGAGGACGCCGCGCAAGCATTGCTGCGCGATCTCTAAGGCCGCCCTGATTTTACTTACGGCAGCAGTTCCAATAGTTTCCTGACGAGCGGCTTGTCCTCAGGCGCAAAGCTTGGCTTCAGCTTTTTTTGGGGAGTCGCGCCGACACCATGCGTCCCCTTGTTCTCTGTGAAGCAGAGGCTTTGGGCAATGTTGTGGAGCACGGAAAGTCTTTCCTCAGCCGCCAGCTTCTCGGCGATGGCCAGCGCCCCAGCCTTGTCGCCCGCTCGCGCCATGGCAGAAGCAATCGAGCTTAACGCATCGGCTTTATCTTCACCCTCCAGCTTCTCGGCGGTGGAGGCGGCGTTTGAGAACACCACCTTGGCCCCAGCCTTGTCGCCCGCTTCCGCCATGGCCTGTGCAATCCAGCTTAACGCACGGGCTTTATCTTCACCCTCCAGCTTCTTGGCGATGGCAAGGGCGTTTGAGAACACCACCTTGGCCCCAGCCTTGTCGCCCGCTCGCGCCATGGCAGAAGCAATCGAGCTTAACGCACGGGCTTTATCTTTACCCTCCAGCTTCCCGGCGATGAAGAGCAGAAGAGCACTCGGGACGGTCGATGCGTTGAAGCGCAACTCGAGTTTCTTGAAACGCGACTTTTCTGAGAGCAGGGAAAAAGCTTTGCCATTGATGATGGCCTGGCCTTGGATGAGTTTCACCGCCATCTCGGTCTGCGTATAGGTGGTGATGATCTTTTCGAGGTTTTGCATGGCTTTACTGGCCAGCGGATACTGCTTTTCGAGGTCGCCTTCCGCCTCGTTGTACTGGGCAAACAGCAGGGAGGCCTCCACAAACAGGGCGTTGGCAGCCTGGCTTGGATCCGACAGTTGCTCGGGCTTGACCTTGATGACCGGCACGGTGCCGGTGGGGGCTTGCTCGGGCTTGCCGCAGCCGATGGCCATGATCCCCGCAACCAGCAGCAGGATTCCCAAGCGAGGGCTGCTCAGGCCGCGGGGGGCGAGTGAGAGTGGGTTCATCATGTGGCTGCCCCTATCCAGCGGGGTGTCTATTAGCAAAGGCAAAGAACCTTTGTGAATATCCCCACTACTTTGCCTCCCAAAGATTCTTGAGACGGACAACGGCGCCGTTCTGGGCTTTGCTTTCTTGCGCGGCCTGCATGAGCGCAAAGATTTCCAGCGTCTCGGCGGGACTGACCGGCACGGGGCCGCCCTTGAAGAACCTGGCGTTCGTCGGCACGACTCCGTTGACGGGGACACCCTGGCCATAGATGCCGGCCGTGGAGACGCCTTTGTCGCCGAACACCGTCGCGCTGTATTTGACGGCTCCCTCTTTGACGCCGCGATAGGTTCCCACGCGGCCATCCTTCCACATGGCGGTGATGGACTCGGTGGTGGGCGTCGAGGAGCTGGTGGAATTATTGTAAACGATCACCGTACGCGCCTTCGCGGTCGGTGGCGCCGCACGGCTGGAATCGTTCGTGACCCATGAGTTGCGATCCATCTGGGCCAAGTCCGACCGCTGGCCCTTCGCCCTTGGGGTCTAGTTATTGACAGGGAGTGAATAGTCTGGTTTGCTCCTGCCCGGTTACGGCTCTCATTCTTTGGAGCCATCAAGGGGGGATAACGGGTGAGGGGAACAAAGGGAACTCATTGGTGCGTTCTGCTTACGCTTGCGGGCGTGCTTTGGATTGCCCCTTCGGCTTGTGCGTTTGTGCTGGCGGGGCCGCCGGACCCAGCCGAGGTGAACCCCGGTGGCATTAACAACAACATCGTCAACGGGGCCGGCGAGCCTTTCGGGCTGGGAGGCCCCAAGGACATCAAGCAGTTTTTCCGCTGGAACATCCCGCAGTTGACCTATTCGTTCGATGCGAGCTTCGTCAGCTACTTTGGGCTGGAAGGCGTCGGCGCCGTCAACGAAGCCTTCCGGGCCATCAACGACTTCTTTGTGCCGGCCGACGGCAGCTACCGCGGCGTCACCCAGATCGACCTGGTGAAGCACGGTTTCTTTGGCAATTACAACACGACGTGGGCCAACACCACCGCGCAAAACGCCCAGATCATCGACATCAAGTCGCTGACGCTGGGCATGCTGATGAACCAACTGGGCATCGGCAACCCGCACCGGAATGCATTTTCGATCATTGGCCTGAGCACCAACGCGACGCAGACGCAGTTTAATTTCCACGTGAAGCTGCGCAATTACGACCCGATGACGTGGAAGGAGACCGACATCATCAACGGCGTCCAGTACGCCTATCGGCTCAGTCATGACGGCCTGCCCACCGTGGGTGCGCTTCCCACGATCACCGTCATGGACATGGAGGAATTCACGGCCGACACCAGCGGCAATGCGTGGACGGCCGTCGCGGGCATCACGGACGCGTTTTATGGCGAGACATCGCTCTACTGGTCGGACCAGCCCACGCTCTTTGGCTTTGGCGTGTACTATGACGGGCTCAATTCAATGGGGGGGCAGACGCAGCCGCGCCATGTGATGACGTACGACGACGCCGGCGCGCTCAAATACCTCTACCGCACCAACAACTACGCGTGGGAGGCCTACGATCCGGCGGTGCAGTTGGTCATTCCAGCGCAACTGCTGCCCACCACGCGCGGGCAAATGCAGGCATTAAACACCCAGTGGTCGGGGGTGCCGGCAGGTTTGCTCTTCCAGAACCCCACGGGCCAGCAGTTCCCATTCTGGCCGCGCCGCGCCCCGGCCGGAGGCGCGGGGAGCATCATTCCCGCCGTGCCCATCACCTCGCCCATCTGGGGGCAGCCGGTGATTGGCTGGCAGGGCGGAGCGAGCATGAACCCCAGCAACGTGGGGCCTTCCACGGTGGTCTTGCGCGGGGGCATCGACACCCTCCAGTTCTATCATCAACCCTTCGATTCGCTCCTCGGCAGCGTGTTCACCCCCACCAATTTTTTCTGGAAGGACACCTTCATTGCGCCCAACGGCTTCCAGGTGGGCAATCTGAGCAACACCAATCAGGGCGCGGCGGTCTGGTCTGGCCAGCAGCTTTGGCAGTTTGCGACGCGCACCTTGGGGCGCACGGTTCTGGATCCGGACTTTCTCTTCGTGGCCGACAATCTGGGAACGTCCGTGGATGGCGTGCCCATCGCCTACGACCGCACCGGCACCAACAACTGGTCGAACAACGCCGCCTTCAATCTGGGCTATGCCAACTGGGTCACGGCGGCGGCGGCGGGGCCGGGCGTGATCAATCTGGACTCGCCCATCACGTACACGTTCACCAAGCTCAGCGATCATTTTGAGGTCATCTGGAGCGGTGAATCCAGCATGGTCGGCAACCAGCAGCGCTATTCGCTTTGGGGCCATATCCGGGGGCCAGGACCCAACGATGTCGTCGTGTTTCCCCGCGATGCCACGACGTGGCGGCTGGAGAACGCCATCGCGCCGGATGTCGAGGTGCCCACCATCGGAATGGTGAGCGACGACGCCGGCCAGACTCCGATAGAGCAAAAAACCTACACTCGCACGGAGGAAACCCTGACCATCATCGGCAATGAACTGGCCAGCGCGACGGCCGTGGAAATCCTGAGTGGCGACATCGTGCTGCAAACCATCTGGCCGGTGGATGATTACGTCGCCTCAAACCAGATGCTCCGCATCCCGGCGGGCGTGTTCAGCGACGCCGTCGAGGGCACAGACCGGCAGATCCGCGTTTGGAACACGGTGGGGCCCAGCTTAAAGAGCCCGCAGAAATTTAACATTGAAACGGGCAGGCCTGTGATTGGAGCGACGGCCGCCGACGGTATCGTTTATGACCGCGCGCAGACGCTCGTCATCCGCGGCTTCGGATTTCGCAGCAAGGATGCCGCCGCGCTCAAGCTTTCTCATCTGCGTGTGGATGACAGTCAGGGCACTTCGGTATTTGACAACGGCAACAAGGCGGGCGGCGCGTCCACCGGTCTGCCGACAGCCGTCACCTTCGAGGTGCTCTCGGACACGATGGCGGTCATTCCCATCAACGCGGTTAATTTCCGGGCCGACGGTTCCAACCGTCGCCTTCGTGTCGCGCGCCGCACGGTGGTGCCTCCGCAGGATGTCAGTAGCGTATTGAGCCCGGCCAACAATCCACTGATTGCGACTATCACCTCCAAGCCAATCGTGTCTACGGTGGCGCAGGTCACTGCTGCAGGTGGATGGGAAGACGTTTTGGTGACGACAAAAATGTTCAAGCGTGACCGGGTTCTGGAAATCAACGGCACGGGCCTCAACACGCTCAGCGTACTGGAGCTGGTGCGCGAGGACGGGACGTCCTTTCCCGCCCCGGTCTTTGTTCAACTTCCCAATCCTGCGGTTTCTGTGGAGGACAACGGAACCCGGCTTCTGATGGCGGCCAACACCATGGTCAGTGCCGACGCCGACAGTAATTTCACCGGCCGACGGGCCTTCCGGCTCTACAATGCCGCCGGTATTTCGGACATCAATGCCAGCGTCCTCTTCGCTGTCAATGTGCAGCCCGTGATTGTCAGCATCGGCGGATTCAACAGCGCGGGGGCTTTCAACCGGGACAAGACCGTGGGAGATGACATCATTATCCAGGGAAGCGGCCTGAAAGCGGTGGCGGAAATTCAAATCCACAATGCCAGTGGCTCGGCCTTGACGCCCGTTCCACGGATTCCCCTCCCTCACGCAGGGGTTCAGGTGACGGACACACAAATTCTGGTCGACACCCAACTCATTCAGTTTTCCGATGGAACCACCGCCGACACGACCGTGAGCGATCCTCACCGCATTTTCCACCTCATCAGCGCCAGGGATCCAGCGACCAGCCCGCTGGCACAGCGCTTTGCGGTGGGATTGCCACCGGGCTTTACCTCCATCACCGGGATCACGGGCAGCGACTACCGCCGGGACTCTGACAATATGATCCTGAACGGCACAGGGTTTGGGATGGTGACACGGGTGGATATGGTTGATGCGAACGGGATCAACATCCCCAACGCACTGCCGGTGACGCCGACGACGGGAATCACCGTTACGGCAACGGCTTTGACGATTGCCGCAAATGCTCCAGGGTGGACGAGTGTCACTTCGCTCCTAGACTCTGCCACGAGTGCCGGGCGCCGGGTTCGCATCACCACTCCCTTTGGTATCGTGACCTCAACCACAGCGATCGTTCCGCCCGTGGGTGCCATCACCGTGTCAGCGACGCCCGCTTTCCCGGGAACGGTTGCGGCAACTTTCGCAGGGGGTGGGTTTGACGGTGCCGCCACCTACACGAGATCGGCCGGCAACCTAATCATCACCGGCAGCAATTTTCGCGGGGTTGAAACCGTCTATTTCTACAACAATACGACGATGTTGGAGGTTGTCGGTGGCACGGTAGCCGTTGATGCGAATGCGCCTCCGGCGGGTTACGCCTTTAACAGCAATGGCACGCAGATCATCATCAACAGTGCCGCGATTCCTGCAGCGTGGTCAGGGTTGGGAGCCAACTCCGCAATCATCCTTCGTTCAGCCGGCGACCAGAATAGGTCGACTGGACTGATTACGGTTCTGTAGAGGAAGCGAACTACTTCAGCTTCGCCAGTTGGCGGGCCAAACGAGACTTGCGCCGATCAGCGGTGCCGCGATGCACGAGTCCCTTCTTGACGGCCTTGTCCATGGCGGAAACCAAAGCGCGCATGGCCTGTTCGCTGGCGGCCTTGTCGCCGGTCTCCTGCCGCTTTCTGAAATCGCGCTTGAGGCTTGCCAGCTTGTTACGAATGGGTTGATTGATGGCACGCTTGCGAAGGCCCTTGCGCTTGAGCATGCGGCGCTTCCAACGCCGGCGCTCCAGCGGTTTCATCTGAGAGACTTTCTTGATTTCTGCCATAACCAGTCAGGGGCGCGAACCTTAGCCAATCGCCCCCAGAAGTCAACGGAGAGTTCGCAAAAACTAAAGCGCAACATCAGTTCAAGAGCTGGGCAACCAGCCGCCGAATTTCTGACTGGACGGTCTCAACGGGCCTGTCGGCCTCAATCCACCGGACACGGCCGGGGTTTTTCTCGGCAATCTGCGCGAAGCCCTCTTCGACGCGACGGAAGAAGTCCGGCCCGGCTTCCTCGAACCTATCGGAGTCAGCCCGCCGGCTGCGGCGGTTTTCGCTCACTTGCGTGGAGACATGCAGCAGCAGCGTGAGGTCGGGAAGCGTGTCGCCCACGGCACCGGCAATGGTCGCCTCCACCAAATTCAAGGGAAGCCCGCGACCATGGCCTTGATACGCCGTGGTTGAATCACAAAACCGGTCGCACAACACCACCTTGCCGGCCGCCAGCGCGGGTCGGATGATTTCACGCACGAGCTGTGCGCGGCTGGCGTTCATCAACAGCAGCTCCGATTCGGGCGTCATGGTTTTCCCCGCGGAATCGTGCTTGAGTAAGTGGCGAATCTTCTCCCCCAACTCCGTGCCACCGGGCTCGCGAAGCTCATGAACGTGATGTCCCGCGTCCCGCAGATGGGCCGCGAGCAGCCGCAGGTGGGTGGACTTGCCTGCACCTTCCGTGCCTTCAAAGGTGATGAACGCGCCGCGTTTCACAGGCGTTTGAGGCGCGCGCCCTTGGCAGTGTCCTCGATGGCCCAGCCGCCGGAACGCAGCTCGTCGCGCAACGCGTCGGCGAGTGCAAAGTCCTTTGCCTTGCGGGCAAGATTGCGCCGATCAAGAAGCGAGAGCATCTCTTTGGGCGCGGATTGGGCCGCCTTCAAACCCAAGCCCAGCACGTCATCCATCTGCCGCCAAGCCGACAGGGCCGCGGCCGCGCATTCGGCGCCAAGTTGGCCGGCTGCCATGGCCCGGTTGCATTCCCGCACCCAGTCGAAGATGACAGCCCAGCCGGCGGACAGATTGAGATCCTCGTCAAGGGCGGCCTTGAAAGGGGCCACGACTTTGGCGTCGGGCGGGGCGTCGGCCTCGGCCGCAACCTCTGTGAGCTTGGCCAGGCATTCATCGATGCGCGCCAGTGCCGCGCGTGAGCCAGCCAGTCCGTCGAGCGTGAAATTAAACGATTCGCGGTAGTGGGCGGTGAGCAGGAGGTGCCGGATTTCGCGCCCGGTGTATCCCTTCTCCAAGAGATCCCGCAGGGTAAAGTAGTTTCCCAAGCTCTTGCTCATCTTCTTGCCCTCAACCAGCAGGTGAGCTCCGTGCATCCAGTGTCGCACGAAAGGGCGGCCCGTGGCGCCTTCGCTTTGCGCAATCTCATCCTCATGGTGGGGAAACACGAGGTCTTCGCCGCCCAGATGAAGATCAAAGCTTTCTCCCAGCAGCTTCATACTCATCGCGCTGCATTCGATGTGCCAGCCGGGACGGCCTTCGCCCCACGGGCTTTCCCAGAAAACGTCGCCGTCCTCGGGAACGCGCGCTTTCCACAACGCGAAATCGGCGGCCGATTCCTTCTCGTACTCGTCGCTGGCAACGCGCTCACCTGGGCGAAGGGCTTCAGAATTCAAATGGACGAGCCGCCCGTACTGGCAGCCGCAGGCGCGGTAACGTTCGATGTTAAAAAACACGGAGCCGTCGGCGGCGCGATAGGCGATGCTCCTTTCGACCAGCCGCCCGATGATCGCAATCATCTCCGAGATGTGGTCGGTGGCGCGTGGCAGAGCGTGGGGGCGCCTACACAGGAGCGTGTCAAAGTCTTGTAGAAACGCCGCCTCGTAGCGGCCTGTGAACTCGCGCAAAGCGAGGTTGGATTCCCGTGCGCGCCGCAGGATCTTGTCCTCGACATCGGTGATGTTCATCACGTGGTGCACGTTGTAGCCGCTGAACTGAAGGTATCGTCGAACCAGATCGGCAAAGACGAAGGTGCGGAAATTGCCGATGTGGGCGTAGTCGTGAACGGTCGGGCCGCAGCAGTACATGCCCACGCTGCGGGCGGCCGGATCGAGGGGGGTGAACGGCTGGATGGAGCGCGTCAGGGTGTTGAACAATCTCAACGACATGTCGGACAGCGCTGCAAGCTAGCGGCCCCGTGAGGGAATCAAAAGCGTAAACTAATAATCCAGCAGGGCGGCGCGTTCAGCAGGGGAGAGGCGCTTCCATTGGCCTGGCGCCAGATTACCCAGCAGCAATCCCCCGAGTCGGACGCGAATCAGGCGCAACGTGGGGTGGCCTGCAGCGGCCGTCATCCGGCGCACCTGCCGATTCTTGCCTTCAGTCAACTCAAGGGCGATCCAACAATCCGGGATGTGTTTGCGAAATCGGATGGGAGGATCGCGCGGGGCAATTTGCGGCTGGGGGGTGAGCAGACGCGCGTGTCCCGCGCGTCTCTTTTGGCTCTGGATCACCATGCTGACGGAGAGCGCTTTCAGGGCAGCCTCGGTGGGAACGCCTTCCACCTGCACCCAGTACTCGCGTGGGTGGCCTTGCCGAGGGTGCAGCAGTCGCTGGTTCAATGACGGCTCGTCGCTCAGCAGCAAGAGTCCTTCGCTGTCGGCGTCGAGTCGGCCAATGGGATACACGCTCGGGGGAAATCCGAATGCGGCCAGCGTGTTCCAACGGGAACCGGCCGGCAGCGTGAATTGGGAGAGGAAACCAAAAGGCTTGTGGAAGGCGATGAGCATCGGTGAGCGCTCCGAGGCAAGTGTGAGCCAAGCTCGCTTCGACTTCAAAGGCCATTATCAAATGGCAGCCCATGTTTAGGGTGGGACTGCATTTGTCCCGGGTGGCGGCGTAGTCTTGAGCGCGAAAGGAGACAAGTATGAAGGAACGATTCAAGTCAAACACCCACGGACAACTAGAACTGGTTTATGATGCTCCAAGGAGGCGAGCGCCAGCCCGAGGCCGGAAGGTGTTGGAGCGCGCCGGATGGTGGTTTGCTCAAGTTCGGCGAGCCGTTGAGCGATCCACCATTGCGAAGCCGGTGGCTCCGCGCCGGGTGCGGCAGTCAGAGTTGCCCTGGGCGGCATGAGTTTTGAGGTTTGCCATCAGCGTCGGCTTGGCGTAGAAGTTCTCGCCCGTTTTCTGTCCTATGGCGAAGCCCGTGGAGATTTACGACACCACCCTGCGCGACGGTTCGCAGGGTGAGGGTGTCAACTTCTCGGTCGCGGACAAGCTTCGCGTGGCGGAGCGACTCGACGCCTTCGGGGTTCATTACATCGAAGGCGGCTGGCCGGGCAGCAATCCCAAGGACATTGAGTTTTTCGCGCAGGCGAAGCGCCGGAAATTCAAGCACGCAAAGCTTGCCGCATTCGGCTCCACGCGCCGCAAGGGTGTGATGGTCGAGCGCGACGACCAAGTGCGACTATTGCTCGACGCGGGCACGAAGGTGGTCACGATTTTTGGCAAGACTTCCATGTTGCACGTGAAGGAAGTCCTACGCTGCACCCCCGACGAGAACCTCGGCATGATCGGCGACACGGTGCGCTTCCTGAAGGACCACGGGAAGACCGTCATCTATGACGCGGAGCATTGCTTTGATGGCTGGAAGCTCGACCGCAATTACGCCCTCGCCACGTGGCAGGCCGCCGAGAAGGCCGGCGCTGACATGGTGGTTTTGTGTGACACCAACGGTGGCTGCCTGCCGGCAGAAGTTGCTGATATCACCCGCGCCGCTATCGGGAACCTGAGCGGCAAGGTCGGCATACACACGCACGACGACATCGGCGTGGGTGTGGCCAACGCGCTTGCGTCCATCGAGGCGGGTGCGTGTCACGTGCAGGGAACCATCAACGGCTACGGCGAGCGCACGGGCAATTGCAACCTCACCAGCGTCATCCCTTGCCTGCAGCTCAAGATGGGCCGCGCGTGCCTGCCTGCCACTTCGCTGCGCAAGCTCAAGGAGTTGTCGCAGTTCGTGGATGAGATTGCGAACATCCGCCACAATCCGCGCCAGCCGTGGGTGGGCGCGTCGGCCTTCGCACACAAGGGCGGCACGCACGTCAACGCCGTGCAGAAGCTTGCGGCAAGCTACGAGCACATTGAGCCTTCGCTCGTCGGCAACGAGCGCAACGTGCTCATCAGCGATCTGGCCGGTCGCAGCAACATCGTCCTCAAGGCGCGCGAGCTTGGCCTCAAGCTCACCAACGACACACCCGAGCTGCGGCAAATTCTGGACACCATCAAGCAGCGCGAGCACGACGGCTACGAATATGAGGCTGCGGAGGCGTCGCTCTCGCTGCTCATCCGCGGCATTCTTGACCACAAGCCCGAGCTGCTCTTTAGCGTGGACGCCTACCACGTCTCGATGCGCCGCGACACGAAGGAATCTGTCTGTGAAGCGACGGTGAAAGTGCGCGTGGGCAAGGCGGTGCACCACACGGTCGCCGAGGGAGACGGTCCGGTGAACGCGCTCGATGGCGCGCTGCGTTCGGCTTTGGTGAAATCCTTTCCGCAGCTCAAGCGAGTGACGCTGACCGACTACAAGGTGCGCATCTTGGATGGCGTAGCCGGCACTGGTGCCAAAACTCGAGTGCTCATCGCCTCCACCGACGGCAAACGCGAATGGGGCACGGTGGGCGTGAGCGAGAACATCATCGAGGCCAGCCTGCAGGCGCTCGTGGACTCGATGGAGTTTGCGCTGCTGCGCTCATAGGCTTCTAGTGTCTCCGACATTGCACGCGCCCATGGCCGATATTTCCAAAACCTACGAGCCACGGGAAGTCGAAGACAAGTGGTATGAATTCTGGCTGAAGCAAGACTGCTTCACCGCCGACCCCGCGCGCGTTTCCGAGAAACGCCCGGCCTACTCCATCGTCATCCCGCCGCCCAACGTCACGGGAATGCTCCACATGGGGCACGTCCTCAACAACACCATTCAGGACATCCTTGCCCGTAAAGCGCGCATGGACGGCAAGGAGGTTCTCTGGCTTCCCGGCACTGACCACGCGGGCATCGCGAC
>SXGT01620286.1_pt1 | contig 12171 bp, 6 predicted proteins | sample 3176221 | NCBI WGS metagenome assembly SXGT01 (sample SAMN11356862, study PRJNA531348) | freshwater metagenome | isolation source: freshwater sample F1-120 | place: China: Fuxian Lake, Yuxi | collected 2017-12-25
CGCGCGCTTCCATCCCGTGGCGGGCGCAGGCCTCCCCGCCGACCTCTCCGGCGCGCGCGCGGTCGGGCGCGAGGCGGCGAACCCGCTGGTGGCGGTGCCCGGGCGGGCGGGGGCGCTGTGGCTGCTGGTCGGCCCCGACCTCTTTCGCTCGACCGACTTCGGCGCGCGCTGGGACCGTGCGACGCGCGGCATCCGCATTCTCCGCTTCGGCCTGGGCAGGGCGGCGCCGGGCAGCGGCTGGCCCGCGCTCTATGCGATCGCCGAGCGCGCGGGGGTCGAGGGCATCTACCGCTCGCTCGACGGCGGCGCGGCGTGGCGGCGGATCAACGACGACGCGCACCAATGGGGGCGGCGCTGGCGCGTCGTGACCGGCGACCCGCGCCGTTTCGGCCGGGTCTATGTCGGGACCGACGGGCGCGGCATCATGTACGGCGATCCGCGGGAGGAGACGAAATGAGGACGATTCTGCTGGCCGCGCTAGCGCTTGGCACCGCCGCCCCCGTCATCGCCGCCCCCGACATCGTCGAGGTGCCGCGGATCGAGACCCGCAACGGCCGCCACGCCTTCATCGTCGACGGCGCGCCCTTCCTGATGCTCGCGGCGCAGGTCAACAATTCGACCAATTACCCCGCGATGCTCGACACCCTCTGGCCGATGCTCGACCGCATCCACGCCAACACGGTCGAGGTGCCGATCGCGTGGCAGCAGGTGGAGCCCGAGGAGGGCCGCTTCGACCTCTCCTTCCTCCAGGCGCTGCTCGACCAGGCGCGCGCACACGACAAGCGCGTCGTGCTGCTGTGGTTCGGGACGTGGAAGAACACGAGCTTCAGCTACACCCCCGATTGGGTGAAGACCGACAACCGCCGCTTTCCGCGGATGAAGACCCGCGACGGCAAGGACCACGGCGTGCTAAGCGCGCACGGGGCGGCGACGCTGGCGGCGGACACGCGCGCGTTCGTGAAGGTGATGGAGTATCTGCGCGACCACGATCCGCAGAACACCGTCATCCTGGTCCAGCCGCAGAACGAGACCGGCAGCTACCGCAACCCGCGCGACTTCGGTCCCGCCGCCGAGCGGCTGTTCGCGCAGGCGATCCCGGCGGCGCTGGCGCGGCGCGTCGGCAAGTCGGGGACGTGGACGCAGGCGTTCGGCGCGCAGGCGGACCGCGCCTTCAACACTTGGTACGTCGCTTCCTACGTCAACGCGATGGCGGTGGCGGGGAAGCGCGCCAAGCCGCTGCCGATGTACGTCAACGCCGCGCTCGCGGGCCCCTCGAACGTGCCCGATCCCGACGGGGTCGCGAGCGGCGGGCCGCAGCAGGACGTGCTCGACATCTGGAAGGCCGCCGCCCCCGCGATCGACCTCGCCGCGCCCGACATCTACGACCGCAAGAGCGCGAACGTGGTGCAATATCTCGACCGTTACGCCCGCCCCGACAATGCGCTGATGGTGCCCGAGATCGGCAACGCGCGGGAGTTCGCGCGCTTCTTCTACCCCGTCATCGGCCGCGGCGGCATCGGCTTCGCGCCGTTCGGAATGGATGCGACCGGCTATTACAACTATCCGCTCGGCGCCGACCGGCTCGATGCCGAGACGCTCGACGCCTTCGCGCTGCCCTATCGCGCGCTGGGGTCGATCATGCGCGACTGGGCGCGGATCGCCGCGACGCGACCGACCTGGGGCGCGGCCAAGCCCGACGACGGCGCGCCGGTCTCCACCACGATCGGCAGCTGGACCGTCACCGCGAGTTGGGGCGAGTGGCAGTTCGGGATGCGGGAATGGACCTGGCTGAAGTCCGAGCCCGCCCCCTGGGCGGCGCAGCCGGTCGGCGGCGTGGCGGTGGCGCAGCTGAGCGACAGCGAATTCCTGCTCGTCGGCGACCATGTCCGCGTCCGCTTCGATCCCGCGCCGGGATCGCCGCCGAACGGGCTGGTGCTGCGCGTCGAGGAAGGGACCTTTCGCGACGGCCGCTGGGCCATGACGCGGGTCTGGAACGGCGATCAGACCGATTACGGGATCAACATGATCGACCGGCCTCAGGTGCTGAAGGTCACGGTCGGTCGCTACCGCTGAGACGGCGGCGGCAGGAGGAGGCAAGGGACATGGCGATGATGACGAGGTTCGGGGCCGCGCTGTTGGCTGGTAGCGCTATCTGCTCGCCCGCGACGGCGCAGGAGGCGAGCGTGCGGCGGATCGAGGGCGGCGTGGCGGTCACGCCGGCGTCGGGGCCGTCGGCGCGGGTCGAGGTGACGGTCCACGGCGACGGCATCCTCCACGTCGTGGCGCTGCCCCGCGACGCCGCGACCGGCGCGCGCGCGCCCAGCCTGATGGCGCCGGCGCCGCCCAGCGCCGGCCGCTACGACGTGGTCGAACGCGGCGACGCGGTGATCGTGAAGGCCGCGCGTGCGACCGCGGAAATCTCGCGCGCGACCGGCGCGGTGCGCTTCCTCGACCCCGCCGGCGCGGTCCTCCTCGCCGAGGCCGGCGCGCCGCGCTTCGCCGCGACCAGCGCCGACGGCAAGCCCTTCGTCACTGTAACGCAGCAGTTCAACCGCGGCACCGACGAGGGGCTCTACGGCCTCGGCCAGCACCAGAACACGCAGATGGACATGAACGGCGAGGACGTCGAACTCGCCCAGCACAACATGGACATCGCCGTGCCCTTCGTGGTGTCGACGCGCGGCTACGGGCTGTTGTGGGACAATGCCTCGATCAGCCGCTTCGGCAATCCCCGGCCCTACCAGCTGGTGGGCGAGGGGATGCGGGTCACCTCGAACGGGAAGCCCGGCTTCACCGCGCGCTACTTCCTCGACGGCAAGCCCGCCGTGACCCGCCAGGAAGCGACGATCGACTATCAGTACATCAAGGACCAGGCGAACTGGCCCGCCGAGGCGAAGGCCAAGACGGAGGCAGCGAGCGGCGGGCAGAACACCGCCGGCAACGCGGTGCAGAAGCAAACCGTGGTGTGGACCGGCGACGTCGTCCCCAGTGTAACCGGGCTGCAGCGTTTCCAGCTCTACGGCTCGAGCTATTTCAAGCTCTTCGTCGACGGCAAGGAAGTGCTGAACCGCTGGCGCCAGAACTGGAACCCCTGGTACGCCAACGTCGACGTGCCGATGGTCGCGGGGCGCAAGGCCGCGGTCCGCGTCGAGTGGGAGCCCAACGCCGGCTATATCGCGCTGCTCCACAACGATCCGCTGCCCGAGGCGGACCGCCGCTCGATCACCTTCACCAGCGAGGTGGCGCAGGCGAAGGATTATTGGTTCGTCCCCGGCGGTGGCAGCATCGACGGGGCGATCGCAGGCTATCGCCAGCTGACCGGCAAGGCCGAGATGATGCCCAAATGGGCCTATGGCTTCTGGCAGTCGCGCCAGCGCTACGACACCGCGGCGGAGCTCGTCGGCGTGGTGGACCGCTATCGCGCGCTCGGAATCCCGCTCGACAACATCGTGCTCGACTGGCGCTACTGGCGCGACGACGATTGGGGCAGTCACCGCTTCGATCCCACGCGCTTCCCCGATCCCAGGGGGATGCTAGACGCGGTCCACGCGAAGAACGCGCGCTTCATGATCTCGGTGTGGCCGAAATTCTATCCGACGACCGACACCTACAAGGAGCTGGAGAAGGCGGGCGCGGTCTATCAGGGCAACCTGAAGATGGGGAACAAGGACTGGGTCGGCCCCGGCTATGCCAGCACCTTCTACGATCCCTATTCGGCGCAAGGGCGGCGGATCTTCTGGAAGCAGGTCGAGGACCGCATCGCGAAGCTGGGCGTCGACGCCTGGTGGGCGGACGCGAGCGAGCCCGACATGCATTCCAACCTGTCGATCGGCGAGCGCATCGCGACGATGGGGCCGACCGCGGCGGGACCGGCGGCGCAATATTTCAACAGCTTTCCGCTGATGAACGCGCGCGCCTTCTACGACGGCTGGCGCGCGTACAAACCCGACGTGCGACCGTTCCTGCTCACCCGCTCCGGCTTCGGCGGGCTGCAGCGCTACGGCGCGGCGATCTGGTCGGGGGACGTCGCCAGCCGCTGGTACGACCTCAAGGCGCAGATCTCGGCCGGCGTGAACGCGTCGATGTCGGGCATCCCCAACTGGACCCACGACATCGGCGGCTTCGCGCTCGAGGACCGCTTCGCCAGCAAGACGCCCAAGCCGGCCGACCTCGACGAATGGCGCGAACTCAACCTGCGCTGGTTTCAGTTCGGGGCGTTCAGCCCGCTGTTCCGCAGCCACGGCGAATATCCCTATCGCGAGATCTACGAGATCAGCCCCGAAGGCTCGCCGATGCGGCGGTCGATGGTGTGGTACACCGAGCTGCGCTACCGCCTGATGCCGTACATCTATACGCTCGGTGCCGACACCTACATGAAGGACGGCAGCATCATGCGCCCGCTCGCCGCCGACTTCCCGCAGGACAGGGCCGCGCGCGGGCTGACCGACGAATATCTGTTCGGCGACGCCTTCCTGGTCGCCCCGGTCACCGACTATCGCGCGCGCACGCGCCAGGTGCGCTTCCCCGGCACCGGCCGCTGGTACGATTTCGCGACCGGAAAGGCGTATCGCGGCGGCGAGGCGGCGAGCGTCGCCGCGCCGTTTGAGCGCATGCCGCTGTTCGTGCGCGCCGGCGCGGTCGTGCCGATGGGGCCGGTGATGCAATATACCGACCAGGACCGCGCCGCGCCGCTGACGATCGCGGTCTACGCCGGGGCCGACGGCCGCTTCAGCCTGTACGAGGACGACGGCACCAGCGAGCGCTACAAGACCGGCGCCTTCAGCCGCATCCCGATCGCCTACGACGACCGCACCGGCACGGTGACGCTCGGCGCGCGCGAGGGGAAGGGCTGGGCGGGGATGCCCGCCCGCCGCACCATCCGCATCCGCTGGGCGGGCGAGGGGCGGCCGGTGACCGACGACAATGCCCATGATGCGGAGGTGACCTACACCGGTGCCGAGGTGACGGTGCGCCGGCCGTAATTTCGGGCGGGGGGCGGCCACGCAGCATATCCGCTGCGGCCGTCCTCCTCCCCGCCCGCCCCGTTCAGGAGAGGGCAGCCACTCCCGGTCCCTCGAGCTTCACGACCGGCACGAACCCCGCAACGCGCGGGACCGTGACGGTCAGCGCCTCGGCCGTGTGCCGCATTTCCACCGGCCCGCCGCCCAGCACGGTCGTGCGCGCAACCGTCGCCGGCCAGCGGTCGCGCCCCAGCGCCGCGATCGCCACCGGGCGCGTCGGCGGCGCCAGGAACAGGACGTAGAGCGCGCCGCGGTTGACCGTGAAGCGCACGTCGCGCGGGTCGAAGCCGCGAAATGCGCCCTCGTTCTGCATCCCCTCGGCAAGCCGCGTCGGGCCCTCGCCATAGACCCGCCACGGTCGCGAGCCGAAGATCGCCTCGCCGTTCACCGCCATCCAGCCGGCGAGGTCGTCCAGGATGCGCTCCTCCTCCGCGTCGATGCTCCCGTCGCCGCGCTGCGGCACCGACAGGAGCAGGTTGCCGTTCTTCGCCACGACATCGGCGAGCCGCTGCACCACCGCCTCGGCGCTCTTGTAGCTGCGGTCGGCGAAGCGCGCGCGGTTGTAGAACCAGTCGCCGAGGCAGGTGTCGGTCTGCCACGGCTCCTCCCACAGCCGGTCGGAAAAGCCGCGCTCGACATCCTGCACCAGCCCGAAACGGGCGTGCGGCTTCAGCTGCTTGGCGGTCAGGACGACGTCGAGGGCGCCGTGCCAGTCGATCGCGCGATTGTAGTAATGCGCCGCCGCCTCCAGCCCGATGCGGCCGAAAGGCAATTCGGTGTTGTCGAAATAGCAGAGGTCGGGGCGGTAGCGCTCGACCAGCTCCTGCTGCCGCGCGAGCCACTGGCGGGGGAAGCGGGCGTCGCCCGGCGGCGGCGTCTCGATCCACTGGCCGTCGTGCGCGTCGTGCCACGCGGTCATCGCCGCCGCGCTCGCGATGCCGTCGGGCGCGACCATGTGCCGCCCGGTGTAGAGCGCCTGGGGGTCGAGCCCTTCCCACCACGTGCCCCGCCCGTCCGCCGCGGTCAGGCGCCACGCATCGTAGCGCTCGCCGCGCCGCGGCCCCTCGGCATCGTAGCCGTAGGCGGGCTGATACCAATGCCATGCGTGCGAGACATGGTTCGACACCCCGAAACGCAGCCCCGCCGCGCGCGCCGCGCGAGCCCAGGTGCCGACGACGTCGCGCTTCGGCCCGATCCGCGTCGCGTTCCAGCCGTGATGGCTGCTCGCGTAGCAGTCGAAATTGTCGTGGTGGCAGGCGAGTGAGACGAAATACTTCGCGCCCGCCCGGGCGAAGCGACGCATCAGCGCCTCGGGCTCCCACGCCGCCGCGGTCCAGCGCGGGAAGAGGTCCTTCATGCCGAATTCGGCGGGATGGCCGTAGGTGCGGCGGTGGAAGTCGGCCATCGGATGGCCCTGCATGTAGAGGAAGCGGCCGTACCAGTCGCCCTGCTCGGGCACCGATTGCGGCCCCCAATGCGACCAGATCCCGAACTTGGCGTCGCGGAACCAGTCGGGATAGCGGTAATGGTCGACCAGCGATTCCCAGCGCGGCTGCACCGGTCCTCGCGGCGGCACGCCCAGTGCGGGCGCCGCCACCATGCCGGCGAAGACCGACCGCCGCGACCAGCCATCCGCCATGACCCCTCCACGCTCTGTTAGCGCTATTACGATAGCCCCGCCGTGCGGCGCGGTCGAGGGCGATGCGTGCGGCTCGCGAAAGAACGATCTTACAAGTCATCTTCGCGGGCTCACCAATGTTCACCGGACTGTTCCGTGAGTTGAGGCGTTCTGTTGGCCCTTCTCGACTTGCTCATCTTCGCTTGGCCCGAGCGTTCGCTTGCGGATAGACAACAAAGGCAACAGCGCGGGGTGAGGGGATGATCGTCGGTTTCGCGCTCGCCGCCCTCGCGCTGCCGCTTCCCGCGCAGGACAAGCCCGAGACCGACGTCGTCGTCACCGGTCGGCGGCTGCCCGGCTCGGCGGTGCGCGAAGTCGAGCCGATCGCGGTGCTGATGCCCGACCAGATCAGGGCGCTCGGCGGCACCGGCATGAAGCAGCTGCTGGAGCGGGTGCGGTCGCTCGCGCGCGGGAGCGACGGGGAGCCGCCGGTGTTCCTCCTCAACGGCCGGCGGCTCGCGAGCGAGGCGGACCTCTACGCCCTCCCGTTCGAGGCGATCGCGCAGAGCGAGGTGCTGCCCGAGCAGGAGGCGGCGCGCTTCGGCTTCCCGCCGACGCGCCCGGTGGTGAACTTCATCACCAAGAAGAGCTTCCGCGGCTCGACCGTGCAGCAGCTCGCCGGCACCACCACCGAGGGCGGCGGGCGCACCAATTTCGCCGAGGCGACGACGGTGCGCATCGACGGCGCGCGCCGCGCGACGCTCAGCGTCTCGCATTTACGACAGACCGCGGTGCGCCAATCGCAGCGCGACGTCGCGCCCGATCCCGAGACTCCCTACGCCATCGGCGGCAATGTCACGGGCCTAGACGGCGCGAGCCTCGACCCGCGGCTCGATGCACTGGCGGGACGGCCCGTCGGCATTGCGGCGGTGCCGGGCGACCCGGCGGCCCGGCGCACGCTCGGCGGCTATGTCGCGGGAACGCCCGCGGTGACCGATATCGGCGCGGCGCGGACGCTGGTGCCGCTTTCCGACCAGGTCCGCGTCGACGGCAATGTCGCCGCGCCGCTGGGGCGGGCGGTGGACGGCTCGCTCAACCTGTCGATGGACGCGCAGCGCACCCGCGGGCTCAACGGCTACGCGCCGGCGCTGCTGACCGTGCCGGGGGCGAGCGACCCGCTGCCCTTCGACGGCGACGTGCGCCTCTACCGCTATTTCCCCGCGGCGGTGCTGCGGTCGCGCGGCACCAGCCTGTCGCTGCGCGCGGGCGCCACGGTGCAGGGGACGGTCGGACAATGGTCGTGGAACGTGACGGGCAATTACGACCGCTTGCGCGCGACCTCCGCGGCGGAGCAGGGGGTGCCGCTCGACGCGCTGCAGCGCGCGGTGGATGCCGGTGCCGACCCGCTGGCCGCTCCCGACGCGGCGACGATCGAGCGCCGGCTGGTCGCGCGTAGCCGCACCACGACGGGCACCGTGCAGGGCAAGGCGGTCGCGAGCGGTCCGCTCGCCCGCCTGCCCGCGGGACAGGCGCAGGTGACGGTCACCGCCGACTTCGCCCGTTCCGCGAGCGGCGGCGAGCAGGCCGGCGGGCTCGCGGCGCCCGACCTGTCGCGCACGATCCGCGGCGCCAGCCTCGCCGCCACCGTCCCCGTCGCCTCGGCGGACGAGGAGGTGTTCGCCTTCCTCGGCCGCGTCTCCGCCAACGGCTCGCTCGGCTTCTCGGACGGGTCGGACTACGGGCGCCTGACGACGCTCACCTACGGCCTCAACTGGGCGCCGTCGCGGACCGTGCAGGTGTCGGCGTCGCTCTCCGACACGCAATCGGCGCCCGAGATCGCGCTGCTGACCGCGCCGATCCTGGCGACCCCCAACACGCCGGTGTTCGACTTCGTCAGCGGGCAGAGCGTGCTCGCGACGGTGACGAGCGGGGGCAATCCCGCGCTCGCGCCCCAGCGGCGGCGGATCGCGACCGTGGGCGCCGGGGTGTCGCCGATCCGCGACCGGCTGCAGCTCCGCGTCGATTACGTCGCCACGCGGGCGCGCGGGCAGAGTTTTTCGCTCGGCGCCGCGACACCCGCGTTGCAGGCGGCCTTCCCCGACCAGTTCCGTCGCGACGCCGCGGGCCGGCTGGTCGCGGTGGATCTGAGGCCCGTGAACCTCGCGGTGGAGCGGTCGCGCGCGCTGCGGACGACCCTCAACGGCAACGTGCAGATCGGGCGCCGGCCCGCACCGCCCGCTCCGCCGGTGGAGGGCGCGCCGCCCGCGCCGCCGCCGCCGACCCCGCCGCCGCCGCTCTCGCTCTTCGCGACGGTCACCGCCAACTACCGGCTCGACGACCGCGTCGTGCTGCGCCCGGGGCTGCCCGCGCTCGACCTCCTCGACGGCGCGACGCTCGACGGGACCGGCGGGCGGCCGCGCTGGGAGGTGGACGGCAGCATCGGCGTGGGGAAGGGCGCGTTCAACGCCAATGTCTACGGCCGGCTGCAGGGCCCGACCCGCATCCGCAGCGACATCGCGGCGAGCGACCTGCGCTTCTCGGGGCGGACGTGGCTGGTGCTGTGGGCGGGGCTCGAGACCGAGAAATTGGTCGATCGCCCCTGGGCGAAGCGGCTGTCGCTGACCCTGACGGTCGAGAATTTGCTCAACGACCGCATCGACGTGCGCGACGCCACCGGCGCGGTGCCGAACCGCTTCCAGCCGGCCCTGATCGATCCGCTCGGCCGCTCGGTCCGGCTGGGGCTGCGCAAGCTGTTCTGAGCGCCAGGGTCTGTACTCAATCAGCGCGGGGATCGTGATCGCCCGGAGAAGCCCGCCGGCAAGGAGCGCAGCGCAGACGCGTAGCCTTAGCTACGCGCAAGCAAGCGACGATGGGCAGGCCGCCGTGTCCCCCGGACACGGCTGAACGATGCGGGGCATCGTTCACCTGCCCATTGGCGGGCTTCTCCGGGCGACCGCGGAGCGGCGGGCCGATTTCGGCGCCAGGCGGCGTCGGGGGGCACCCCGCAAAGTATTCCTTTGCGGGGACCCCTCGCTGCGTCGGTCACGACCCTACCGCCCCGGCACCACGTTGGCGTGCCGCGCGAGCCATTTCCAGCCGCCGCGATCGCGCCGGTAGACGTTGGTATAGCGGCGCTTGAGCGGCACCGCGCCATACGTATGGCCGAGTTCGCTCGCCGCGGTCGGGGTGAAGACCTCGCTGCCCATCACGATCCCGACATCGCCGTCGACCGTGACGCGCTCGATCGTGCGGGTGAAGTCCTCCGCGCCGATTCGTCCGTCGCGCATCATCGCCAGGAACGGCTCGCGGGTGAGCACGCGGTTGGTCGGCGCGTTGATCGTCAGCCCCGGCGCCGCCAGCGCCGCGAGCCGCGCCACGTCGGCCTTGGCGACCATCTCCTTCTGCGCGAGGTCGACCTTGACCAGCGCGGCCTCCTCCTTGCCGGGCGGGAGCGACTGCGCGGCCGCGGGCGCGGCGAGGAGGATCGTCAGGGCGAGGGTCAGGGGGCGCATCGGCACTCTCCGAAAGGCGGCCATCGCGGCGCGTCAGTCGACGCGGGCGAAGGCGAGGTCCTGATAGTCGAAGCTGAAGTCCGCGAGCGGCGAAAGCGGTCTGGCGGTAATGCCGGTCGCGGCGCCGGCGGCGGTGCGGAAGGTCAGCACCGCATCCTCCCAGCCGTTGCCGAAGCGCGTGCGGAACGCGTCGGGTCCCCAGGGCTCGAGCACCGTCCCTGCCGTCGGCGCCTTGTCGAGCGCGAGCCGGAGGCGCCCGTCGACGACAATCACGGTCGCGGCGCCGAACCAGGGATCGCGATAGCGGCCGGCATAGGCGGCGAGCGGCAGCGAGGGGCCGCCCGGCGGGGCGGTGGGGCGCCCGCCCTGCATCGCCGCGACCGCCTCCGCCTCCTGCTTGGCGATCAGCCCGCGCGTGACCGCGACCCAGTCGACGCCGGTGCGGCCGATGCACAGGTCGAGGAGCGCGTTGCGCAGCCCGGCGGTGACGTGCCGCTCCTCCTGGTTGGTGTAGACCGCGATGCCGCATCCGAGGTCGGGCAGTAGCGCGTGAGCGGTCGACTGCCCCTCCAGCAGCCCGCCGTGCGCGACCAGGCGGTGGCCGCGATAATCCTGCACACCCCAGCCGAGCGCATAGGCGGCGAGCACCGGGCTGGCCGGGTCGGACGGGGTGGGGCCGGGACCGCTGCTGGTGACGACCTGCGGCGTCCACATCTCGGTCTGCTGCCGCTCGCTCCACAGCCGCCGGCCACCGGGCAGCGCGCCGTGGGCGAGCTGGACCCGCAGCCAGGCGAGGATGTCCTGCGGGCTGGCGACGATGCCGCCGGCCGATCCGATGCGGTCCTCGGGCGGGGCGGGAACGACCTTCAGCGCCCCCATGCCGCGGACCGGCGGTCCCAGCCGCGCATGCCGCGCGGCGACGTTGCCGCCGGCGATGCGGCTCGCCGCGGCGGCGGAGTCGCGCATGCCGAGCGGGCGCAGCAGCCGCTCGGTGACGACATCCTCCCACGGACGCCCCGTCACGCGCTCGGTGAGCATCCCCGCGACGAGGTAGAGGATGTTGTCATAGGCATAGCCGCTCCGGAACCCGCGATAGGGCTTGAGATGGGCGAGCCCGGCGAGGATCTCCGCGGGCGTGTGCGTGGTGCCGAACAGCATCAGGTCGCCCTGGCCGAGGCCGAGCCCGGAGCGATGGACCAGGAGGTCGCGCACCGTCATCATCTGCGTGACGGCGGGGTCGTACATGCGGAACTCGGGCAAGTGGCGGACGACCGCATCGTCCCAGCCGAGCTTCCCGTCCTCGACCAGCAGCGCGAGCGCGGCGGCGGTGAACGACTTGGAATTGGAGGCGATGGCGAAGCGCGAGCGCGCGTTCACCGGGGCGGGGCGTCCCTGTTCGAGCACGCCGTACCCTGCGGCGAGATCGGCACGGCCGCGGCGGACCAGGGCGATGCCGACGCCCGGCAGCGGGAAGGCGGCGCGGAATCGCTCCACGATCGCGGCGACCGCGCCGTCGTTCCTGGCCCGCGTCGCGCCGCGCGCCGGCGTCACCACGGCTGCGGCGGAGGCCAGCATCATCTCGCGCCTGTTGACGGTCATCCTCGTCCCCCCGGAAGCCCCGCGCCGGATGCTAGCGCGGCCGGGGAAAATGTCACGCCGGCGCCGCGACTTGCCCCAGGGAGCAGGCAAGGAACGCGAACAGCCGGTCGTCGTCGCTCATCGCGACGTTGAAGCGCAGGTGGTCGCGCCAGCCGCCGGCGGGGCTGAACACCGGTCCCGGCGCCAGCACGATCCCCTCCGCCACTCCGCGGCGGGCGAGGTCGACCGCGTCGACGCCGCCGGGCAGCCGCGCCCACAGGAAGATGCCCGCCGCGGGCTCGTGCCACGGCTGGACGCCCACCGCGCGCAGCCGCGCCGTCACCCGCGCGGGGACGCGGGCGAGGCGGGCCACCGGACCGACCAGAATGCCGCTCCAGGCATCGACATCCACTTCGACAGTGCTCTCAATAACCAGAGCGCC
>SXGT01468010.1_pt1 | contig 12170 bp, 12 predicted proteins | sample 3176221 | NCBI WGS metagenome assembly SXGT01 (sample SAMN11356862, study PRJNA531348) | freshwater metagenome | isolation source: freshwater sample F1-120 | place: China: Fuxian Lake, Yuxi | collected 2017-12-25
ACGCCATTCAAGAGGCAAGGCCGTCCCCCATTGGAAAGCGCTGAAGGGGCGAACTTGACATAGCCGGTGACGTAAAGATCGAGAAATCCGTCTCGATCAAAGTCGAAGAAAACCGCGCTGGCCGCAAACATTGCCCCTTCAATCCCCATCGCCTCTGCGACCTCTTCGAAGGCGCCGTCGCCCTTGTTTCTGAAGAGCAGGCAACGACCGAAGCAAGAGACGAACAGATCAGCGTCGCCGTCGTTGTCCATGTCCCCCACCGCGACCCCGCTCTGCCATGCCTTCGAGAGAAGGCCAGCCGCTTCGGTGCGGTCCGTGAACTTTCCCGGCGGACCCTGCATGTAAAGTGCAGGCCCCGGGCCCGGTAATATCCGTCCCTGTTCGACAACTCCCGCGTTCGCGACAAAGACATCGAGCAAGCCATCTTGATTCGCGTCGAGAAGTGCACAGCCGGTACCGACATTCTCCAGGATCCAGTGCTTCTGTGTGCCGCCAGAGCGAAGTGGCCGCCTGAGACCCAGCTGCGGAGCGACGTCCACGAAAAGAAGCTTTCTCTCCGTGGAGCCTTTCGTGCAGGAACTGGAGACCAGGAGAATCAAGACTGAGGCACACAACAACTCACGGCTGCGCATCATTCCTTCTTGCGCCTCGAGTGCTTCTCCACGAGCTCCGACAGCTCCTCCATGGCTTCTGCATCGGATGGAACAACCTTCAGGAGTCGCTGATAGTGGATCGCAGCGGCTCCGTAGCGGCCGACTCGGGCATGGAAACGAGCCAGCACCCTGCGGGCCTCCTTCCGGGAAGGTTCCTGCCGGATTGCCCGCCATGCGTACCTCTCCGCCGCTTCAAGATCGCCCGCCTCAAGGCTGGTGATCGCGAGTTCCTCGGCAAGCCCGGAGTTTCGTGGATCCCTGAAGAGGACCTGCGCCATCCTGTCGAGCTTGCGCAGACCTTCAGCTTCGGACCGATGCACCACCTCGAACCGCCGCAACACCTCTCGCGCATCCGCGAGCCTCCCGCACTGCCGCAAGGCCGTGCCAAGGCCGAAGAGAGCTTCCCCATACTTCGGATTCATCTCGGTAGCCTTGGTGAAATGCTCGAGGCTCCCGGCCACTCGTTCCAGCCGCAATAGCGCCCTGGCCTTCAGGAAGTGCGTCTCGGCCGTCTCGAAGCCTGGAGACATCGAATCAAGGAGCTTCAACGAATCCTCCGCTCGATTGAGCTCCAGAAGGGTCCGGACCTTGTAGATCCAGCTGTAGTAATCGGAGGGATCCAACCTCGTGGCGGCCTCAAACCTTGCGAGCGCGCCCACTCGATCCCCCCGGTCAAACAGGATGATGCCGAGGAGGTGCTCGGCCTGCGCCAACGGCCATTGCCTCGCACAGGCCGAGAGCTGCGCTTCGGCGTCACCCAGACGTCCCTCGAAAAAACTTACCGTGGCCGCAAGCTCTCGAGCCGGCTGACGGCCACGCGCCGCAGCGCTGAGATGCTCAAGCGCCCAACGGGCCCGCTCGGCATCCTTCATCTTGAGCGAGGCGCGAGCGAGTCCCAACGCTGCGTTCTCAACCCAGGGCTCACTGGCGCCGCTCTCCGGAGCGTCGAAGAACCTCGAGAACAATGCGGCGGCAGTCTCCGGATCCTCCATCGCCTCCGCTGCGACTCCATAGGAGATCAGCGCGTGCGCCCGAAGGGCAGGCTCAAGGCTTGAAAACCCTTCGCTGGAAACGACGGCGTCGAGAATCCGAGCCGCTCCACGGATGTCGCCAGCTTCGAGCAGAGCCGATGCCCTCTCGACCGCGTCCTCCGCCTGTGAGAGCGCAAACATTGAGCCCACCACCACGGTGAAAACCAACATGGAGCGAAGTATACTGGGCGGCCTATGAAAATACCCTGTATGGCTGGGTGGCTGATGGTGTGGGCCTCCCAGACGCTCATCGCGCAGCTCTCAGTGTCGCCACAGGCCATCGACTTCGGCGAGCGGGGGCACAACGAGACCGCTTCCGATTCGATTCTGATCACGAACTCCGGCACAGTCAGCCTCACAATTAGTGAGGTCAAGGCCAGTTGTGGCTGCCTCCAGGCCGAGCCGCCAAGCCCGAGCAATCTGATCCCTGCAGGAAGCTCCGTGGAAGTCCGTCTCACCATGTCAAGCTTCCGAGCCATGGGCCTCGTTGAGAAGCACCTCGAGATTGCCACGGTCGAGGAAGACGTGCGTCCATTGCGAGTCCCGGTGAGTATGCGGGTTTTTGAGGGGCTTCAGTTGAATCCGCAGGAATTCAAATTCGAGGGCGTCGTGGGTCAGGCTCCCATGACCCACTCGGTCGATCTGACGAGGGCCCAGGTGAAGAAATACTTGGGACCGATCGCGACGACCGGTGGGGTTGTGATGGCGTCTACTCCAGGCTCAGTCCCCTCGCCTTCGGCGCACTTCTCGGTGAAGGTGTCCGATATCCCCAGTGGCAAGCGGCTCGAAGTGACCCTGCTGCCCACGCACCCCGAGGGACGAATCCTGGCAAATTTCTACGCCAGAGTTGACGGCAAACAGCTCCAGGTACCCATTGCGGGCGAGATGTTTCGTGGCATCAAGCTCATGCCGACCGAATTCAACTTCAGCAGAGTTGCCGGGGACAATCCTGGAAGCTTCGTCAAGGAGAGCGTACTTGTTTCGACCGACTCCCGTGCCTTTCGACTCCTCAGCATTGCATCCCGATTCACCCAGAGGCCTTTTGATTCTTGTTCCATTCAGATCGAGGACACGAGCGTGAAGGGAGGCGCTTCAGCCACTCAGCACCTCTTGCGCGCCACAATCCTGGCCGGGGATAAGCCAGGCCTCGGCAGCTTCTCGGGCAGGGTCGTTGTCAAGACAGACCACCCCGAAAAGCCAGAGGTCACGCTCAGTTTTTTTGGTTTTTTCGCCGAGCCCAAGAAGTTAACGAAGGGATAGTTTCCATGTCCAAAAGCCGCACCCTGACAGTTGGAGAGTTGGCGCGGGAGCTTGGAGGCGAGGTACTGGGCAGCCCCGATCGGCCAATCTCGGGCGTCGGTTCACTTGCAAGCGCCGGCCCTCGGGACCTCGTCTTCGTGAGCGAGGCCATGAGCAAGCACATGGCTGAGCTCAGTGCCTCGAGGGCGGGTGCAGTGATTTTACCCACCGGAGTTGAACCTCCTCCCGGCATGTCGGCCATTACTGTCCGTCAACCTCAGCTCTCCATGGCACAGGCGATCGACCTCCTCGTGCCAGAGGAGCGAACGTTTTTGGGGGTGTCTCCGCAGGCTGTCCTGGGTCGGGGCGTCGAGATCGCTGAAGCCGTTGGCATTGGGCCGCTCGTCTATGTGGGCGACGGAGTCCGGATTGGCAAGGGAACAGAGATCCATCCCGGGACAACCATCGGTCGTGGTTCTGTGATCGGGGAGAACTGCACCATCTACTCCGGAGTTCGCATCTACCAGGAAACGACCCTCGGAAACCGCGTCATCATTCACGGTGGAGCTGTGATCGGTGCCGATGGCTTCGGCTTTGTCCAGGAGCAAGTCCAGGGCGCCGACACGTCTCCACGGGAGCCGCTGCGACACCGCAAGATCCGCCAAGTGGGTCGCGTCGAGATCGAAGACGACGTCGAAATTGGAGCCAACACTGCAATCGACCGCGCGGCGCTGGACGTCACCCGCATTGGTCGCGGCACCAAGATCGACAACCTTGTGCAGGTCGCTCACAACTGCCAAGCTGGAAAGCACTGTATTATCGTCGGGCAATCCGGCATTTCCGGGTCCACTGTCCTCGGCGACTACGTCACAATAGCCGGCCAGGCAGGCCTCGCAGGTCACTTGAAAATCGGCTCGAGAGCCATCGTGGGCGCCCAGTCGGGGGTCACGAAGGACCTCCTGGAGGGTCAAATCGTACTGGGATCCCCGGCCATCGATGCTCGCCAGGCAAGGAAGTCGCTGGCTCTCATCGATAGCCTCCCCGACTTCAAGCGTGCCATAGCCTCGCACGAGAAGCGACTCGCCAAGCTTGAGGGAAAATCAGCACCGGGCGAAGGCGACGAGCCGCCGGCGTGACCCAAAGATCCTACCCACCTCGCATCACCGCCGCCCTCTCGTCAACACATCTTCGACGATCAAATCGAGCCTTGGAGCCAGGATGCGCCAGTCGAACTGGCTAGCTGCTTCCTGAATCTCCTCCCGGTGCTCCAGGGGAGGCCTGATGAGCATGTCTCGCAGTCTTTCCTTCAAGCCCCGGGCTCCGTCGCAAAGAAAACGCTCGTGCAGTCGGACAGGCACGATCTCGGGATAACTCAGATCCCTCGGGAGAACAGGCAAGCACCCCATGAACATCGCTTCAACGACCGAGACACCAAAAAACTCGTGGCGTGCCGTGGAAAGAACAAAGTCTGAGCTCCCAAGAGCCTTCAAGTAGGCCGGGTACTCCGCCAGGAACCCGAGGTGGATGAGCCTGTCGCCAAGACGCTCCCGGAGCTGCCCAAAAATTGCGGGTGAGCCCTTGAACGCCTGACCACAAACCAAGGCGTGGAACGGAACGCCATCGTTCTTGAGCGCGCAGAGAATTTCGGCCATGAGCTCGGGCCCCTTGTCGTACTCCCAGCGATGGTTCCACACGACCACGGGTACCGTGTTCTCGCGTCGTTCACCCTGGAGGGCTTCGCGGTGAGGGTCGAAATCGATGCCAATGGGGAAGACTTGTGATCGATCTCGAATGCTCTTGAGGAGGCCCTGCGGGACAAAATCGGGCATTCGGCGCAGGACTCGACCCGCCTCCGCCAGGAACGATTCGCGATGGTAGTGAGAATTGAAGAGCGCCAGGTCCGCCGCCAGAGCAGAGCTCAGGTTGATCCAGCCATAGTGGAAGTCGCCTGGAGCTTCCGCTCCCAGGGGATAGGTGAACTGGTTCTCGTGAAAGTAAAGAAGGGTTGGGGCTTCCCGATACCTGGCCGGCGCAAGCGCGCGCCAGTCGGCAAGGTTCAAAAAATCAGACGCCAGCACCACGTGCGGTGCTTCGTCGGCAAGGGCCTCCATGGCGCGGTCAGCAAAGTAGTACGCCGAGCCTCGCATCCGCCACTTCCACTTGCGGGCCGGAAGGGACCAGATCACGACTCGATGTCGGGAGTGCCTCGCGTAGCCTTCGAGGAAGGTCTTGTGCGAGAGTACAAAGTAAGGCTCAAGAGCGAGGACCTTGAGCACTACCTCGGCTCCAGCTTCACCACGGGGAACGCGGCACTGAATTGGCTGTTGATAGTGACCATTTGAGCCTCATGATGGTGGAATTTCCTGGACCCAGAAAACTCTCAAGACGTGTATTCCTGAAAATATATGAGCGAAAACGAAGACAAGGACAAGGACGACGCAGAGACCATCGATCCAGCCAAGATTCAAAGGCAGCTCCAGGACTTCTTCAAGGACAAGTTTCCAGGCACAGTTCAAACGATCATCACAAACGTTGGCGCAAACGAGGACATTGAAGAGCCTTCAGCGCCCCAGGCTGAAAATCCAAGGAAGTCTCGGGTCTCGGAGGCGCTGGGCTTTGGCCTCACTCCCGCCCAGGTCAAGAGTCACCTCGACCGCTACGTGATTGGCCAGGACGATGCGAAGCGCACGCTCGCGGTGGCCGTCTGCGACCACTACAACCACGTCCGCAGCGCACAGGAGTCGAAGGACAAGGCCGAGACAATTGATTATGTCAAACAAAACGTCATCTTGGTCGGACCGACGGGTGTTGGAAAGACTTACCTGATCCGTACGATCGCGCAGCTCATTGGTGTTCCCTTCGTGAAGGCCGACATCACGAAGTTCTCCGAAACCGGCTACGTGGGCGGCGATGTTGACGATCTCGTGAGGGAACTTGTACGAATGGCCGACGGCGATGTCGAGCTTGCGGAGTACGGCATCATATTCCTCGACGAGATCGACAAGATCGCGAGCGCCACGAATCTCATGGGCAGAGACGTCAGCGGACGCGGCGTGCAAACGGGCCTCCTGAAACTCCTGGAGGAGACCGAGGTGCCCGTGCGAGGCCCCAACGACATCACCGCTCAATTCCAGGAGCTGATGCAAGTGCGCAGGGGCAAGACCGGGAAGCGTCTCATTAACACCCGGCACATCCTCTTCGTCGTGAGCGGTGCGTTCACCGGCCTCAGCGAAATCATCGAGAAGCGCTTGAGCGAGCGCAGCGTCGGATTCAGGTCCGCCACGGACGCAGCGGCCCAGGCTGCCAGGGAGAACATCTACGCACAGGTCAACACTCGAGACTTCGTGGAGTACGGATTTGAGCCCGAATTTATTGGCCGCCTTCCCATTCGAGTGGCGCTTCGCGATCTTTCGGAGGACGACCTCTTTCGAATACTTACGACGTCCGAGGGATCGATCCTCAAGCAACACATGGAGAACTTCCGGGGATATGGCATCGAGGTGGCCTTCGACGATGCGGCGCTGCGGGCCGTTTCCTCCCGGGCCATCCAGGAGAAGACGGGAGCTCGCGGGCTCATGACTGTGCTCGAGTCCAGCCTTCGCACCTTCAAGTTCAACCTGCCAGGGACCACCGTGAAGCGGCTTCTGATTGGCCAAGATGCGATCGACAACCCCGAGAAAGTGCTGCAAGTGGTGCAAGCCGACACGGAGCGGTGCAACCTCGAGTTTGAGGTGCACCGGTTCGTGGCTGAGTTCGCGCGGCGTGAAGGCGTCCGATTGGCATTGGACGAAGCCGCCGTACGTATGGCCGCCACCGTGGCGAAGGAATTGCACATGGGGATTCCGGAATACCTGGAGACTGTTTTCAGAGGACACGCAGACTTCCTGCGGCATATGATCACGCAGTCGCGCGTCCGGGAGCTCCTGGTCACCCCTCGTATTCTGAATCGCCCCGAGGACGGAGCGGTCGTCTGGAAAAGTTTATGATCCAACCCACAAGACCAGGGCGAACGCCCCGAAGGAGCCTTTGAGCCAATGACAAAGCAAGGAATGGACCTCTTCTGTCTGAAGAACCGCGTTGCGCTGATCACAGGCGGCACGAAGGGCCTGGGAAGGAGCATCGCTGAGGGACTCGCGGCGGCAGGCGCTGACGTGGTGGTTTGCAGTAGAAGCAGTGACGAGGCTGCTCGAGTAGCGGCTCAGATAGCCCAGAGTTCCGGGCGGCGAACCCTCGGTCTCAGGTGCGATGTGACCAGCGAGGGTCAGGTCAAGGAATTGGTGGACCGGACGGTGCGAGATCTCGGCAAGATCGATATCCTGGTCAACAATGCAGGGATCAACGTCCGGGGGCCCATCGAGGACTTGAAGCTCGAGGATTTTCACAAGGTCCTTGAGACCAACGTGACAGGCCCCTGGCTCTGCGCTCGAGCCGTCGTCCCCCACATGAAGAGAGCCAAGTATGGGCGAATCATAAACGTCTCGAGCACTCTCGGCTCCATAGCGCTTCCCAACCGGACTCCCTACGCCTCGAGCAAGGGCGCCGTTTCCCAGATGACCAGGGTGCTTGCCCTGGAGTTAGCCCCGTACGGCGTCACCGCCAACGCCATATGCCCAGGACCCTTCCTGACCGAGATGAACGCGTCCATCGCGCAGCAACCAAAGACACTCCAAGACCTCGTGGGCGCCACGGCTCTCGGACGCTGGGGCGAGCTGCACGAGATTCAAGGTTCGGCGATCTTTCTCGCAAGCGAGGCCTCGAGTTACATAACAGGCTCCCTGCTCTTTGTCGACGGCGGCTGGACTGCCCGCTGATCTGGCGGCTCTTTCCCAGGATCCAGCGTGTTCTGTAAGGAACTAGTCTCGCAAGAGGTTCATGAGCTCGTTTCGCGTCGCCTGGTTGTACCGAAACAAGCCTCGCATGGCCGATGTGATGACCGAGCTGCCGGGTTTCTTGACCCCTCGAATCGTCATGCAAGTGTGGGTCGCCTCGATCACGACGGCGACGCCCTTGGGTGCAGCAATGGAATCCACAAGATCAGCGATCTGGTTTGTCAGACGCTCCTGCACCTGTGGACGCTTCGCGAAGAGCTCCACGGCCCGGGCCAGCTTTGAAATCCCGAGGACTTTCCCGTCAGGCATGTAAGCCACGTGGGCCTTTCCCATGAAGGGCAACAGGTGATGCTCGCACATGGAGGCGAAGGGAATATCCTTCACAAGCACGATTTCGTCGTAGTTCTCGGTGAAGATCGTCTTTAGCGACTTCCCGGGATCCTTGTGGAGGCCCTCAAACACTTCCGCGTACATTCGGGCCATTCGCTCTGGCGTCTCCTTCAGTCCCTCCCGTTCAGGATCTTCTCCAATGGCCTCGAGCATCAACCGCGCTGCCATGACCAACTTTTCGTGATCCATTTCCTATACCAGATTCGGGTTGATGAGCCGCTTGGACTGCTTGAAGAACGCGATCGGGTTGTCCCATACAACTCGCTGGATCTCGGCCGTGCTGAAACCACGTCGACGCATCTCAAGTACCGTGCGGGGGACCATGAGCGGGTCGCTCGGCCCCCAGTCACAGGAGCTGTTCACCAGCATTTTCTCGAGGCCGTACTTCTCCAGGATGTTGACCGCGCGCTCGGGGGAGAGCTTTGTGACCGGATAAATCGTATGCCCGCTCCAGCATCCAGATTCCCGCGAGGCAGCGATCGTCTCCTCCGTGTTGTGGTCCAGGATCACTCGCTCGGGCGGGAATCCAATCTTCTGTAGCACGTCAATTGTGCGAAGCGTCCCCTTGAGCTTCTGCACATGGGGGGTGTGGACGATCACCGGAAGGTCTGCTTCACGGGCGATTTCGAATTGCCGCCGAATCGAGACCTCTTCCGCGTCGGTAATGTCGTCAAAACCGATCTCCCCCACCGCCACGACCGAGGGCCGACAAAGCCACTTCGGCATTTCCGCCAGGACCTCGTCCCGCAGCGCAACGTTATTCGACTCTCGTGGGTTCAAAGCGATGGCACAGTAGTGGTCAATCAGGTAGTTGGCAGCTCGGGACCTCTCAAAACCTGAAATGTGGTCAAAGTAGTCGAAAAAGCTACCCGCTCTCCTTCTCGGCTCTCCCAACCAGAAGGCCGGCTCCACCACGGCCTGGATGCCGGCCAGGGCCATCTTCTCGTAGTCGTCCGTCACCCGGGAAATCATGTGGCAGTGAGGGTCAAAGATCTTCATCCATGCGCTCCAGGCATTGCGGTCAGACTCAGCAGAATGCAGCGTGATTTTGCTTCAGGTTGCTCTGCTTGTCGACCAGGAAATCGTTCAGATGAGCCCACGAAGGCTCAGGAAGTCCCGCAAGTGACCCACTCGTTTCGCGACGTCGATCTCCTCGAGCATGACCTGGCGATCGTCGGGATCATTCAAGAACCGAAATGAGATGAAGTCCGCGAGAAACCCCACGTCGGTCTCGCGCGCGAAGGCCTGGGTGAGCCTTTCCTTTTCCTCCAGGGGGCCGTTTCTGTCCAGAAGAGTGAGGAGGTGACTCACCAGCTCTGCCTTGAGGCGGTCACGAAGAACTGTGGAACGGATCTTCACGTCTTTCAGAAAGGCGACCTTCGCCAGACGAAACGGCTTCCCCTCCCTCCACTCAATCACCCGGGCCCGCGCCTCGCCCAGGAGAGCGATCTCGGAGGTACCGTCCTCGTTCTTTCGGTAATCAGCAACCCTGCCGACGCCCACAACTTCTGAGATTTTCCAACGGCTGTCGTCGTCAAGTTCCCCCTCGGGAGTTGCCCTGGCCATGGCTATGAGACCGTGGCTGTCGAGGACCTCGGACAACATCAGTCGGTATCGAAGCTCGAAGATGTGTAGCGGCAAGACGGTCCGGGGGAAGAGGACGACACCCGGCAGCGGGAAAACCGGCAAATTGGGCTCATCGCGAATCACTTTCGTCCTTCTCTCAGGCCCCACCCACGAGCGTTTTCACCCAGGAATTCCGCCGTTTTTTGTATTTCTCCTCGTTTCCAAGATAGAAGCCCGTGTGCCTGGGGTTGAGCGGAAATCCGCGGTAAATGCTCTGGCACAAGTAACAAACGGTGACGTTCGCAAGGAGACGGTAGACGAACCAGTCCACAAGGGCAACCGCCAGAAGACAGATGATGCCAAGTATGTGGTGGATCACCAGCATCAGGAGGAAGACGAAAATCGCTGAGCCCAGGACGATCATGAGGCCCAGTTCTCGGTTAAAGTCCTTTTGAATGTAGAACTCCTCGTTTCCACAAACAAAGCAACGCTCCAACGGTCCTCCCGAATCCCGTTCCTCGGGGTGCCCGTGCAATACCTGACGGCAATGTGGGCAAGCAAGGGAGCTCTTCGTATCGTTCAGGAAATCGGGCCCACAAACAAACATCTCCTCGCAGCGAGGACAGATGAATTGAATCGATCTGACGGGTAGTGCGGCAACGGATCTTGGGGAAACATCATGTTCTGCAGACATGCGGCGGGGTCGTACTCTCTATAGGGCAAGTCCTTCGGAAAGGAGGAAGTATTTCGCAAGGATTTCCCCGATCAAGACAAAAGCAACTACCACGTAAAGGATTCCTGTGGCGGACTGGTTTGACTTGATCTTGACGCACTTCCAGGCCATCCAGCCCATGACGCCAGGCGCCAGAAGCCCAAAACCCCACCGGGCGAAGATGAAAATTCCCGTGCCGAGAAAAAATTCTGTGAGTCCGGCATTCGAGATGAGTTGGCTCCACCGGTCCGCTTGCCCCGTCGCTGCACCCAGTGAGACGAGCGTGCGCAGCCCGATGGCAGCCAGAAGGATCCTCGTGACAATCGCCAGGGGCTCGAAAGACGCGTCTCTCACAACGAGGTACCAGTGGCCCAACACCATACCCGTGACAGCGCTTCCCAGAAGCAGCGAGGCCGTCACGAAGGAAAGCGAAAGCCAGAGGTCCTGTCCCCCGGTCATCTGGAGCGAAGCCGGATGGTGGACCGCATCGACCACAACACCCGTCATGCCGCAAATCGCCGAAGCAATCAGGAGGAGCCACGAGACCCAGCTCACGACGTGGCCAGAATCGCCTCCAGCTGCCTTGCGACGCAGACTCTGATCGATGCCGGCCTGCGGGGGGAGAGCAATATTGTAGGCAGTGAGAAGGCCAGCGCACGCCACGTGAAAATAGCCCGTCTCGATGCCGGCGGCAGCCACAGCAACAGCGAACAAGGCAATGGCGACGAAACTCATGAGCACGAAGAACCGCCGCCCGATGATCCGGACGCTTATGAACGGCAAGACGACGGCAATCCCCGCCATGAGCGCTGTGGCAAAGAGATAGAAGGTCGTAAATCTGGCTACTTCGGGTGACTTACCCCAGCTCGAAGCGGCGAAGTCGAGTAGAGGCACGGCTATTTCGTAACCTCGTACGCAATGTGGCGCAGCTCGGGCACAATCAGCTTCTCGAGTGCCAAGGCAACTGCCTTGCGCGAACCCGGCAGCGCGAAGACAACCTTTCCCTGTGCAATGCCTCCCAGGGCGCGACTCAGCATGGCTGCAGCTCCCACCTGGTCAAAGCTGAGCATGCGGAAAAGTTCACCGAAACCTTCAAGCTCGCGGTCCAGAAGCTGGCGGACGACTTCCACAGTCCCGTCTCGAGGGGAGATGCCCGTGCCGCCGTTCAAGATCACGGCCTGCACATCCGCCTTCAGCCAGTGCCGGAGCACCAGATCAATGCGACTCGGCTCATCTGGCACGATGGTGCGTTCGATAACATCGTGCCCTGCCTTTACGAGCTCGTGAACGATCTCTTTTCCGCTCTCGTCCGTTTCGAGAGTACGGGTGTCGCTCACCGTGATAACAACGCAAGTGAGCGCCTCGATACGATCCTCGCCGCGCTGCCGGTGATCTTCAGCACTCACCTTGCCAGACTCCAAGCAAAATTGCAGCCGAACATGAACTGGGGCAACAACTCGGAGCCCGAGCAAAAATCGCTCAGGCTCTGAGGTTCCTTGCTGGTGGGGGAGGAAAGACCTCCCCCACGCCGGCCGCGACACGCGGCCCCTCCGGTCGCACGCTGCGCGTGCGCCTCCGGGCCAGGCTCTCGGGAGCCGCCAGCTCTCGCTGGCGCCGGCTCCCTCCGAGCCGTTCGCGGCTTCGCCAACTCGCCGCAAACCCCCTCCTCGTCGCCTCATGGGCGCCGGGCGCCTCTGGCGCGAGCAGCCGCAACCCTTTCGCAGGCTGCAAAACGTCTCCTCACTGCCCG
>SXGT01585585.1_pt1 | contig 12169 bp, 11 predicted proteins | sample 3176221 | NCBI WGS metagenome assembly SXGT01 (sample SAMN11356862, study PRJNA531348) | freshwater metagenome | isolation source: freshwater sample F1-120 | place: China: Fuxian Lake, Yuxi | collected 2017-12-25
GCCGTTGAGCTGCTAAGCGACGGTTCGATCCGCGGCAACTAACGCCCTTCACGACACGACTCGTGGGGCTTTTTTCATTAACAAAAGACCAGGCCCTGGAGCGCGCCGGACGCGTCGCCGACTTCCTGGAGCTCGGCGAGCTCATGTGCATCGACGCCCTGCAGCGACGCGAGTCCTGCGGCGGCCACTTCCGCGCGGAGAGCCAGACCGAGGACGGCGAGGCGCTGCGCCACGACGACGAGTTCGCCTACGTCTCGGCGTGGGAGTTCGGCGAGCAGCAGCCCGTCCTGCACAAGGAACAGCTGGAGTACGAGTACGTCGAGATGAAGGCGCGGTCGTACAAGTGATGAGGAGCCAGAAGTGAAGATCACCGTCAACGTGTGGCGTCAGAAGGACGCCGACACCAAGGGCTCGATGGTCTCGTACGCACTCGACGACGTCAGCGAGCACATGTCGTTCCTGGAGATGCTCGACGTCCTGAACGAGAAGCTGACGCTCGCCGGCGACGAGCCGGTCGCGTTCGACTCCGACTGCCGCGAGGGCATCTGCGGCTCGTGCGGCGTCGTGATCAACGGCATCGCGCACGGTCCCGAGGTCACGACCACCTGCCAGCTGCACATGCGCTCGTTCTCCGACGGCGACGTGATCGACATCGAGCCGTGGCGTGCAGGGGCGTTCCCGATCGTCAAGGACCTCGTCGTCGACCGGGGCGCGTTCGACCGCATCATCGCCGCGGGCGGCTACATCAGCATCAACACCGGGTCCGCCCCGGAGGCCAACAACACCCCCGTGCCCAAGGAGGACGCCGACCACGCGTTCGCCTCGGCCACGTGCATCGGCTGCGGCGCCTGCGTGGCGGCGTGCCCCAACGGCTCGGCGATGCGGTTCACCGCGGCGAAGATCAACCACCTGGGCCTGCTGCCGCAGGGCCAGCCCGAGCGCGAGTCCCGCGTCGTCAGCATGATCGAGCAGCACGACCTCGAGGGCTTCGGCGGATGCACCAACATCGGCGAGTGCACGGCGGCGTGCCCCAAGGGGATCCCGCTGGACGTCATCAGCCAGCTCAACCGCGACCTCCTGGGGGCGCTGGCGGCCGGCAAGGCCTGATCGACCCTTCCTCGAGTCCCGCTCCCCGCGCCGTCGGGGGGCGGGACTCGTGCGTGATGCGGCACACGAATGGTTGCACATTTGAATTAACATAGGTAATGAACTATGCTAATGACATGCCCACCGACTCCCAGCGCCTCGCTCTCGCCGTCGCCCGCCTCAACCGACGGCTGCGCCAGGAGCGGCACTCCGACCTGACCCCGACGCAGCTGTCGGTCCTCGGGACGCTGGTGACGCTGGGCCCCACCTCGCCGTCGGCGGTCGCTTCCCGGGAGCGCGTCAGTGCCCCCTCGGTCACGCGCACCATCAACTGCCTCGCCGAGGAGGGCTACGTCGTCCGGGAGCCGCACCCCGACGACGGACGACAGGTCGTGGTGACGGTCTCCGACCGCGGTCGTGACGTGCTCGGCGAGGAGCGGCAGCGACGCGACGCGTGGCTCGACCAGCGGCTCAAGCAGCTCGGCCCGCGCGAGCGCGGCCTGCTGCGCGAGGCCGCCGCACTGATGGAAGGCATCGCGGAGTCGTGAGCCCCACCTTCCGTGCCCTCTCGGTCCGCAACTACCGCGTCTACGCCACCGGGTCGCTGATCTCCAACACCGGCACCTGGATGCAGAACACCGCGCAGGCGTGGCTGATCCTCGTGCTGACGGGCAGCGGCACCGCCCTCGGCGTCACCGTCGCGCTCCAGCTGCTGCCGACCCTGCTGCTGTCGGCCTACGGGGGAGTGCTGGCCGACCGCTTCGACAAGCGGACGGTCCTGCGTGTCATGCAGGTGGCGATGGCGGTACCGGCGGCGGTGCTCGGCCTCCTGGCCGTCACCGGGCTCGTCGAGGCGTGGCACGTGTACGTGCTCGCCCTGGTCTTCGGCGTCGGGCGAGCGCTCGAGGCGCCGTCACGCCAGGCGTTCGTGCCCGAGATGGTCGAGCCCGACGTCCTCGGCAACGCCGTCGCCCTCAACTCCGCCTCCTTCAACGCCGGCCGACTCATCGGTCCCGGCCTGGCCGGCCTGATGATCGCCGCCCTCGGCGGGGGCGTCGTCGCGACGGGCTGGGTCATCGTCATCAATGCCGCCACCTACGCCGCCTCGTTCTGGGCGCTGCAGGCCATGGACGCGGGCCGGCTCACCCCCACCCCGGTGATCGGCCGCGGCCGCGGCGCCGTCCGCGAGGGCGTCCGGTACGTGCGCTCGCGCCCGGACCTCGTCCTCGTCCTCACCTGCGTGTTCTTCCTCGGCGGGTTCGGGATGAACTTCCAGATCACCAGCGCCCTCATGGCGACCGAGGAGTTCGGTCGCGGAGCCAGCGAGTACGGCCTGCTCGGCTCCCTGCTGGCGATCGGCTCCCTGACCGGTGCGCTGCTGGCCGCCCGACGCGCCACGCCCCGGATCCGGCTGGTGGTGCTCTCGGGCCTGGTCTTCAGCGTCGTGCAGGTCGCGTCGGGCCTCATGCCCACCTACCTCACCTACGCCGTCGTGCTGCCGCTCATCGGCGTGACGGTCCTGACGATGGCCACCACCGCGAACGCCTACATCCAGAGCACCGTCACGCCCGCGATGCGCGGACGCGTCGCCGCCCTCTACATCATGGTCTTCATCGGCAGCGTTCCCTTCGTCGCGCCCGGGGTCGGCTGGGTGGGCGAGGCGTTCGGGGCCCGAGCGGCGGTCGTCGGCACCGGCGTCGCCGCGGGTGCGGGGGTCCTCCTGACGACCCTGTGGTATCTCGCGGTTCACCGCGAGAGCCGCGGTGCCGTGCGCGAGCTCACCCCGAACCTAGAGTGGGTCCATGCAGCTGGAACGCACCTTCGTGCTCGACGCCCCGGTGGAGACGGTCTTCGACTACGTCGCGGACTTCGAGAACACGAACGAGTGGGACCCCGGCACGATCGAGACGCGTCGCACCGGCGGTGACGGCGGCGTCGGCACCACGTACGCCAACCGTTCGCGATTCCTCGGCCGCGAGGTCGAGCTGGCCTACGAGACCATCGCGCACGACCGGCCGCACCACGTCGTCTTCCGGGGGCGCAACGGCAGGACCACGGCCACCGACGACCTCGGCTTCGTCGCCGAGGGCGACGGTCGCACCCGCATGACGTACCGGGTGACGTTCGACTTCCCGTTCCTCATCGGCCTGGTGGCCCCGGTCGTGGCTCGCCGGCCCCTGCAGAGGCTGGCAGGCGAGGTCGTGGAGAACCTCCAAGGCGTCTTCGCCGCCGCACGCTGAGCGCACGTCAGGACCGCGGGCGCTACCCTGGCCAGATGCTCGCCCAGTCCATCACCCGCGCGATCGAGGTCGTCACCCCCGACCTCATCGAGCTGCGGCGTGACCTGCACGCGAGCCCCGAGCTGTCGTGGCACGAGGAGCGCACGACCGACGTCGTCGCCGCCTGGATGGACAAGCTCGGCCTGTGGCACGAACGGCTCGAGGGCACCGGCGTGGTGGCGGAGGTCGGTCCCCACGGCGGGCCGATGGTCGCCCTGCGCGCCGACCTCGACGCGCTCGCCGTCCATGACACCACCTCCGACCCGTGGCGCTCCACCGTGCCCGGTGTGGCCCACGCCTGCGGTCACGACGCGCACGTCGCCGCCCTGGTCGGCGCCGCCGTCGCGCTGCGCGAGCTCGACCAGCAGGGCCTGCTCCCGCGCCGCGTGCGACTGATCTTCCCGCCCGCCGAGGAGGTCATGCCCGGCGGCGCGCTCAAGCTCCTCGCCGGCGGGATCCTCAAGGGTGTCTCACGGATCTTCGCCCTGCACTGCGACCCCTCCCTCGACGTCGGCCAGGTGGGCCTGCGCGAGGGCGCCATCACCGGCGCCTCCGACCGGATCAACGTCACCCTCAACGGCCGCGGCGGGCACACGTCCCGCCCGCACCTGACCGAGGACCTCACCTACGCCCTCGCCAGCCTGGTCACCCAGCTGCCGGCCGTCCTCTCGCGCCGCTTCGACCCGCGCGCCGGTGCCAGCCTGGTGTGGGGACAGGTCTCCGCCGGCCACGCGCCCAACGTCATCCCCGCCACCGGCGAGCTGTCCGGCACCTTGCGCATGCTCGACTCCGGCGCATGGCACCAGGCCGAGCACCTCGTGCGCGGACTGATCACCGACCTCATCGAGCCGTTCGGCGTCACCGCGGACGTCACCTACGTGCGCGGCGTGCCCCCCGTGGTCAACGACTTCGAGGCCACCGAGCTCCTGCGCCAGGCGGTCACCTCGGCCGTCGGACCCGGAGCCGTCGCGTCGACGCTGCAGAGCCTCGGCGGCGAGGACTTCGCCTGGTACGTCGAGGCCGTACCCGGCGCGATGGGCCGGCTCGGCACGCGCACGCCGGACGGGCCGACGTACGACCTGCATCAGGGGAACCTGCGCATCGACGAGCGCGCCATCGCGATCGGCGCCGGCGTGCTCGCGACGGTCGCGACCCTCTAGCTGGTGCTCGAGGACGACGAGGAGCTCGTCGACGACGAGTCCTTCGTGCTGGACGAGGAGTCGCTGCCCCCGCCGGTGGTCGTGGACGAGCCGGACGTCGTCGCGTCGCCTCCGCCGCCCGAGCGGTTGTCGGTGCGGTAGAAGCCCGAACCCTTGACGACGACACCGACAGCGTTGAAGACCTTGCGCAGGCGACCCTCGCAGGCCGGGCAGACGGTCAGGGCGTCGTCGGTGAAGGACTGCTGCGCCTCGAGGGCGTGACCGCACTCGGTGCACTGGTACTGGTAGGTGGGCAACGCGAACTCCGGCTCGTGGGATCAGGGATCCCAAGGGTATCGTTGCGCCCACTGTGGACGATCCTCAACCTCGACGACCCTGTCCCCGACGGCTCGGCTCCCGGCAGTCCCCCACGGCGCGGGTGCTCGCGTGACCGAGGTGCTGCTGCTCGGGGCCTCCCTGCTGCTGATGCTCGCGTGCGGTGTCTTCGTCGCCGCCGAGTTCTCCTTCGTCACCGTCGACCGTGCCACGATCGACCGCGCCGCCGCCGAGGGCGATCGCGGTGCCATCGGCACCCAGAAGGCGCTCACGACCCTCTCCACCCAGCTGAGCTCCGCCCAGCTGGGGATCACGATCACGAACCTGGCGATCGGCTACCTCGCCGAGCCGGCCGTCGGCCAGCTGGTGCGCGGACCGCTCGCGGACGTCGGCGTCACCGGGACGGCGCAGAGCGTCGCCTCCTACACGATCGCGATCGTGCTCAGCACGGTCGTGACGATGCTCGTGGGCGAGCTGATCCCCAAGAACCTCGCCCTGGCGGTGCCGCGGCGCACGGCAGCCGTCACGCAGCTGCCCCAGCGGGCCTTCACCCACGCGATGGCCTGGCCGATCCGCTGGCTCAACGGCGTCGCCAACCGCACCCTCGTGCGGCTCGGCGTCGAGCCCCAGGAGGAGCTGCGCTCGGCACGCTCGCCGCTGGAGCTGCGCTCGCTCGTGCTGCGCTCGGCCGAGGAAGGCTCGTTCGACGACCGCACGGCCGAGCTCGTCGCCCGCAGCATCGCCTTCGGCAGCCGGACCGCCGCCGACGTGCGCACCCCACGTGTGCGGGTGAGGTTCCTCGAGGCGGACGACACCGCCCAGGACGTCATCGACGCCACCCGGCACAGTGGCCACTCGCGGTTCCCGGTCACGGGGGAGACGACCGACGAGATCGTCGGCATCGTGCACGTCAAGCAGGCCGTCGCGATCGATCCCGACCGGCGTCGATCGGTGCGCGTCGAGGAGATCTGCGCGCCGGCCGCGACCGTCCCCGACACGCTCGAGCTCGACCCCCTGCTGGGCTTCCTGCGCGACCAGACCATGCAGCTGGCCGTGGTCGTCGACGAGTACGGCGGGACCGACGGCATCGTCACGCTCGAGGACCTGGTGGAGGAGATCGTCGGCGACATCGCCGACGAGCACGACCGGTTCTCCTCGGTCAGCCGACACCGTCGCGACGGCACCTGGTCGCTGTCGGGTCTGCTGCGCCCCGACGAGGTCCTCGAGCAGACGGCCATCGCGTTGCCGGAGAGCGAGGACTACGAGACCATCGCGGGCCTCGTGCAGTCCGAGCTCGGACGCATCGGGCAGCGCGACGACGTCGTGCGGCTGACCATCCCGGGCAGCCAGCAGGACGACGACGGGCTCTCCCTCGACCTCGACGTCGACCTGCGCATCGAGCGCATGGAGGGCCGTCGCATCGACCGCCTCGTGCTGACCGTCGTCGAGGGCTCGGCCCGCGCCGCGAACGAGGAGCAGGCATGAGCGACTGGTGGGGCATCGCGCTGACCGTCGTCCTCCTCGGCCTCAACGCCCTCTTCGTGGCCTCGGAGTTCGCGCTCATCTCGGCGCGCCGCACGCAGATCGAGCCGCTGGCCGCGGCAGGCAAGCGGTCGGCCAGGCTCGCACTGAAGGCCATGGAGAACGTCACCCTCGCCATGGCCGCCGCGCAGCTGGGCATCACCATCTGCTCGCTCGGGCTCGGCGCGATCAGCGAACCGGCCCTCGCCCACCTCATGGAGCCCGTCTTCGAGCTGCTGAACGTGCCCGAGCCGCTCGTCCACCCCATCGCGTTCGTCATCGCGATGAGCCTCATCGTCTTCCTGCACGTCGTGTTCGGGGAGATGGTCCCCAAGAACCTCGCCCTCGTCACGCCGGACCGCGCGTCGCTGCTGCTGGGCCCGTTCATGCTGGCCGTCATCGCCGTCCTGAAGCCCGTCGTCGTGACGCTCAACGGCATCGCGAACGTCTCCGTGCGACTCCTCGGCGTGCAGCCGGTGGAGGAGGTCGCCTCGACGTACACGCACGACGAGGTCGCGGGGCTCGTCGAGGAGTCACGGCGTGAGGGGCTGCTGGACGAGGAGGAGTACGGGCTGCTCTCCGGAGCGCTCGACTTCCGCGAGGGCACCGTCGACCGGGTGCTGCTGCCCGCGGACGGCCTGGTCACCATCACCCCGGCCGCCACCCCGGTCGACGTCGAGCAGGCGTGCGCGCGCACGGGGTTCTCCCGCTTCCCCGTCGTGGGCCCCGACGACGACCTCACCGGCTACCTGCACATCAAGGACGTCCTCGACGCCCAGGGCGCGGGCCGGCACGAGCCGATCGCCGACAAGTGGGTCCGTCCGCTCGGCACCGTGGCCGTCGGGTCCGGGCTGTTCGAGGCGTTGCGCACCATGCAGGCACGTGGCTCGCACATGGCGCGGGTCGCCGCCGCCGACGGCGCCGTCGTCGGAGTGGTGATGCTGGAGGACGTCCTCGAGGAGCTCGTCGGCGAGGTCCGTGACATCGAGGCGCTCCGCTGATGGAGCAGCGCCTCTCGTTCGTGACGCTCGCGGTGCCGGACCTCGCGGCGGAGCGGGCCTTCTACGTCGACGGCCTGGGCTGGTCGGTCGAGCTCGAGGAGCCCGGCGAGGTCGTCATGATCCGCATCGGCGAGCGGCTGGTGCTGTCGCTGTGGGCCCAGGAGCACTTCGAGGCCGAGGTCGGACCCGTGCGCCAGGGCCCGGGCCTGGTGCCGATCACGCTCGCACACAACGTCGCCACCCCCGAGGAGGTCGACGCGGTGCTGGCGGCCGCCGCGGAAGCCGGGAGCCCGGACGTCTCCGCCGGGGCTCCTCGCGCGTGGGGCGGGTACACCGGGTACTTCGCCGACCCGGCCGGCTTCCGCTGGGAGGTCGCCCACAACCCCGGACCGATCGGCCAGAGCGTCCTGTGACGCGGTGATGGGCGATGATGGCCCGGTGCGTCGACTCCTCACCGTCGTGGTGGCCCTCATCGTGGCTCTCGCCCTGGGCGCGGGCGTGTTCGTCTTCATCACCGTCCGAGCCCCGTTCCCCGACGTCACGGGCGAGCGGACCCTCAGCGGACTCACCGACGACGTCGTCATCTCCCGCGACGACCACGGGATCGCCCGGGTCGAGGCGTCCCACGAGAACGACCTCTTCTTCGGCCAGGGCTACGTCCACGCTCAGGACCGCTTCTTCGAGATGGACTTCCGGCGCCACGTCACGGCCGGTCGGCTCTCCGAGCTCGTCGGCGAAGGTGCCCTGGAGACCGACCAGTTCGTGCGCACCCTCGGATGGCGCCGCGTCGCCGAGCAGGAGTTCGACCTCCTCGACGGCCGCACGCAGCGCATGCTGCGCGCCTACGCCCGCGGTGTGAACGCCTACATCGAGGACCGTGGGGGATCCGGGCTGTCCCTCGAGTACTCCCTGCTCACGCTCACCGGGCCCGAGTACCGACCCGAGCCGTGGAACCCCGTCGACTCGCTCGCCTGGATCAAGGCGATGTCGTGGGACCTGCGCAGCAACATGAGCGACGAGATCGGCCGCGTCCTGGCCACCGAGAAGCTGACGATCGAGCAGGTCGAGCAGCTGTGGCCGGACTACCCCGACGACCACGCCACCATCGTCGACTCCGCCGACCTCCCGTCGTCGGACGCGTCCGCGGGCGAGGGCCTAGCGGTCGACACGCAGACCGCCGCGGTGGCCGTGCAGCAGCTCGGGCGCGCCCAGCGCGCCGCCGAGGCCCTCCCGGCCCTGCTCGGCACGGGAGAGGGCATCGGGTCCAACTCCTGGGTCGTCGACGGCTCCCGCACCACCACCGGCAAGCCGATCCTCGCCAACGACCCGCACCTGGCACCGTCCATGCCCGGCATCTGGTACCAGGTCGGCCTGCGGTGCCGCACCGTCACCGACGACTGCCCCTACGACGTCGCCGGATTCTCCTTCTCCGGCCTGCCGGGCGTCGTCGTCGGCCACAACCGGCGCGTCGCCTGGGGCGTCACCACGATGTACGCCGACGTCGCCGACCTCTACCTCGAGCGGGTCACGGGGGACACGTACGAGTTCGAGGGGGAGCAGCTGCCGCTCGAGACGCGCGAGGAGACGTTCGAGATCGCGGGGGCGGACCCCGTCACCATCACCGTCCGCGAGACGCGGCACGGTCCCCTGCTGTCGGACCTGGACGAGAACATCGAGCGGGTCGGGCAGGGGGACACGCCCACCGTCGAGACCGGCGACCGTGCCGTCGCGCTGCGGTGGACGGCGCTGACCCCGCGGCCCACCATCAAGGCCGTGTTCGCCCTCGGCGAGGCGCAGGACTGGCAGGAGTTCCGCGCCGCGGCGGAGCTGTTCACGGTGCCGTCGCAGAACCTGGTCTACGCCGACGTCGACGGGAACATCGGCTACCAGTCGCCCGGCGCCATCCCGGTCCGCAGCCGCGGCGACGGCCGCTGGCCGGTGCCGGGGTGGACCGGGGAGTACGAGTGGACCGGGGAGATCCCGTTCGACGAGCTGCCGAGCGTCCTCAACCCCGACGGTGGCGCCATCGTGACGGCGAACAACCGTGTCGTCGACGACGGCTACCCCTACCTGCTCGGCGCGGACACCGCCGCCGGCTACCGCTCCGAGCGCATCCTGCAGCTGCTCGACGGTCGCGACGACCTCGACGTCGAGGCCATGACCGCCATGCAGACCGACACGTTCAACGGCAACGCCGAGCGGCTCGTCCCGTACCTGCTGGACGTCCCGCTCGACGCGTTCGCGACGGAGGGCCAGGACACCCTGCGCGACTGGGACCTGACCCAGCCGCCGGACTCCGCCGGCGCAGCGTTCTTCAACGCCACGTGGCGCCACCTGCTGGAGATCACCTTCGCCGACGACCTCCCGCCGGCGGCCCGCCCCGACGGCGGCGAGCGGTGGTTCAACGTCGTCGACCGCATCATCGACGACCCCGACAGTCCGTGGTGGGACGACCGCCGGACGGTGGGGGTCGTCGAGGACCGGGAGACGGTGCTGCGCGAGGCCATGCGGCGGGCGCGCGACGAGCTCACGAGCCGGCAGTCGCTCGACCCCGCGGAGTGGTCGTGGGGTCGCCTCCACCGCCTCGACCTCGTCAACCAGACCCTCGGGACGTCGGGGATCGGCCCGGTCGAGGCGCTGTTCAACCGCGGGCCGTACGAGCTGGGCGGCGGCTCCGGGATCGTCGACGCCACCGGTTGGGACGCCCGCGAGGGCTACGAGGTGACGGCGGTGCCCTCGATGCGCATGGTCGTCGACCTCGACAACCTCGACCGCTCCCGCTGGATCCAGCTGACGGGAGCGTCGGGGCACGCCTTCCACGAGCACTACACCGACCAGACCGAGCTGTGGGCCCGCGGCGAGACCCTGGCGTGGCCGTTCACGAGTGCCGCGGTCGCCGCGGCCGCCGAGCGGGTGCTCGTCCTGCGCGCCGCCGGCTGACCGGGGACACCCCCTGATCGGTGCCTGAGCAACCTTTTCGGCGGGTGGGCCTCTGATCGGTGCTTCGGCAACCGTTCGGGAGGGGTTCGGGTTGCTCAGGCACCGATCGGCAGAATGCGGCCGATCGGTGCTTCAGCAACCTTCCGGTGGGGATCTGGGTTGCTCAGGCACCGATCCGGGCCACCCGGGCCGACATCGTGCGGGTCGGGTTGCTCAGGCACCGATCAGCCGTGTCCTACCCGGGTTCCTGCGGGACGCGGAAGACCCCCGTCTCGGTGACGACCATCTGCACGCGGACGTCGTGCGGCTCCGACGGGACCTCGGGAACCAGCTCGTCGGCGTGCAGGAGGGCGACGACGGGGACGCGCACGTGCTGCAGGACGCGGTCGTAGTAGCCCGCACCGCGGCCGAGACGCCGGCCGGCGTGGTCGACGGCCAGGGCCGGGACCACCACGACGTCGGCCTCCAGCACCGCCTGCGGCCCGAGGCGGGTCCCCGACGGCTCCGCCACCCCCAAGGTGCTCGTCAGCGTCGGCACGTCGGGGTCATGCACCGTCCAGTCGAGGCGCTCGCCGTCGACGACCGGGACGACGACCTCCACCCCGCGTGCCGTGAGGGCCTGCAGCAGCGTGCCGGTGCCCGGCTCCGTGGGCATCGAGCGGTAGGCGGCCACGCGACGCGCGCGGGAGATCCGGCCGTCGGCCAGCAGGTGCCAGGCGATCGCCTGCTCGACGGCCTCGCGCTCGACCGTGGCCCGAGCGTGTCGGCGGGCCAGGAGCTCGCGCCGCAGCGCCCGCTTGGCGGTGCGGGCGTCGTCGTGCGGCGAGGAGGTGTCGGGCGTCGACATGTGGCTACATTAGGCCGGTGAACGCACTGGAGCAGGCACAGCAGACCATGCGCGAGGCGGGGGTCCACCCGGCGGCCATCGAGGTCTTCAGCGACTTCCACGCCCAGCTCGAGGGCGGTGCGACCGGCCTGGTGCGAGAGGTCGACGTCGAGCCGCTCACCGACATCGACCGCGCTGGCGACCTCCACGTCAGCGAGGACGAGCAGCGCGCCGCCGCCGCCGTCACGGCCGTCATCAAGCTCAACGGCGGGCTCGGCACGTCCATGGGCATGGACCGCGCCAAGAGCCTGCTGCCCGTCCGCGACGACCTCACGTTCCTCGACGTCATCGCCGGCCAGGTGGCCCACACCCGACGCGAGCTCGGCGTGGAGCTGCCCCTGCTGTTCATGCACAGCTTCCGCACCCGCGACGAGTCGCTCGCCGCGCTCGAGCGCCACCAGCTCCAGGTGGGCGGGCTGCCGCTGGACTTCGTGCAGAACCGCGAGCCCAAGCTGCGTGCTGACGACCTCACGCCGGTCTCGTGGCCGAAGGACCCGAGCCTCGAGTGGTGCCCACCCGGCCACGGCGACCTCTACCCCGCCCTGCTGGCCTCCGGTGCACTCGATGCCCTCATCGATGCCGGGCTGCGCTACGCCACCGTCTCCACCTCCGACAACCTCGGCGCCGCCCCCGACCCCGCGATGATGGCGTGGTTCGCCGCGAGCGGTGCCCCGTACGCCGCCGAGGTGTGCCGCCGCACGCCCGCCGACGTCAAGGGCGGGCACCTGGTGGTCCGTCGCAGCGACGGCCGGCTCGTCCTGCGGGAGTCCGCACAGACGGCCGCGGAGGACATCGAGGCCGCGACCGACCTGCACCGCCACCCGTACTTCCACACCAACACCCTGTGGTTCGACCTCCACCGGCTGCGTGACGCGCTCTCCGCGCGCGACGGGGTCCTGGGCCTGCCGCTGATCCGCAACGAGAAGACGGTCGACCCCACCGACCCCGACTCCACCCCGGTCATCCAGATCGAGTCGGCCA
>SXGT01798257.1_pt1 | contig 12168 bp, 8 predicted proteins | sample 3176221 | NCBI WGS metagenome assembly SXGT01 (sample SAMN11356862, study PRJNA531348) | freshwater metagenome | isolation source: freshwater sample F1-120 | place: China: Fuxian Lake, Yuxi | collected 2017-12-25
CGACGTGGAGATCTTCGACGCGGAGCCGCGCCAGGGCACCTTGCTCAGCGTCTTCGACGTGGACCCGGAGTTCGACCGCTACTGGGACCGGGCGCGCGGCGTGTACGTCGGCATCGAGGACCGCCTGCGCGAGCTGCTCGCCGCGAACGACCTCCCCGGCATCCGGCTCCTGTTCAACGGGCAGGAGGTGAAGCCGATGTTCAGTCGCCGGGGCGGCTCCCGCGTGTCCGTCGAGGGCTCCTGGGGGAACGGGACGACGGCGATCGTGAGGGCGTACCGCCGACCGCCCGGCGACAGGGGCGGGGCCTACTACGTCCGCCTCGGCGGATTGTTCATGTTCAAGGCTCCCAGTCAGCGCAACGGGCTGAAAGCGGACGTCGTGATCGACCTCCAGACGACCGTGCGGCCGGGGTCCAAGGGCTACCCCATGAACGCGGCCCGGGACGGGCTGCAGGACGCAGCGGCGTGGACCTTCGCCGACGTCGTGGAGGAAGTCGAGCGCGAGAACGAGTCCATCGGGCGAAGCCTGGAGGACGAGTTCATCGACGCGGAGGAGGACGCCGATGGCGGCGGGCAGGACCTCGCCGACCAGATGGCCGAGGCGTTCGCCGACGACGACGTGCGCCGCGCCATCGCAGAAGCGGCGGGCGGGATCGCCGACTTCTACGGCGCGCAGGCGAGCTACACGGCGGCCGAGGAGCCGGTGGCCTCCCTCGCGCCTCGCGGCACGAAGGGCGCCAGCGACGGCGACGCCCCGGAACGCGCCTGGGTGCTCCCGGCCGGGATGACGCCCGCGACGAGCACGCCGGTCGAGGCCGATGTCGAGGCACCGTCGGAGGTCGTCGCGGCGAAGGTGCTCCGCGCGGTGCTCACCGAAGCGGATGATGCCGGGCGCGCCGCCGGGGGAGCCCGCACCGTGATCGTCACCGAGCAGGTGGACCAGGCGCTCCGTCGCGCCGAAGTCGGCCAGCCCCTCGACGGCTGGCAGGCCCAGGCGGTCGAGGCCGCCATCGACCGGGCCGCGGAGGCCGCGCTCCAACCCGGCGGCGGCGGGCTCATGCAGGCCGTCGCCGTGAGCAAGGCGGCCACCGCGCTCGACGCGCTCACCCCATCGTGGGCGAAAGCGCTCGATCACGCGGAGAAGCGGAAGCCGAGGAACCCCTTCGGAAAGTTCGCGGGGCTCCGCATCGCGCGGAAGACCTACGACCGGCAGCGCGCCTACCGCTTCAAGAAGTCGTACGCGAAGTGGGTGCCCTTCCTGCTCGCGTGGGACGGCACCCTGCGGCTTGTCGCCTCCGAGGCGCGCATCCGGCGCTCGTTCCGTCCCGGCTTCGTGCTCGACGACAACGTGGTGGGGGAGGCCATCGAACGGCCGGGGGGCAAGCGGTTCCTGTTCATCCACCCCGACCGGCTGGCCCAGGTGGTGAAGGCCCACCGGGAGCGCCCACTCGCGGTCGCTGCGTTCCTGCACGGGGTCGCCGTCCACGAGTTGACGCATTTGGACGGCAAAATGGGAGACGGCCACGACGAAGAATTCGTCGCGAGGCGCGAGGCCTTGGGGGCCGCAACCGCACACCTCCTGCCCGCCATCGCCGTCCTCGTCGGGAAGCTGCTGAAGGTCGCGGAGCCCGAGCGCGGGGACACGCGGCGGGTCGCGAAGCTGGAGAGCCAGGTGGTCGAGCTACGCGCCGGGGCCAAGGAGGCAAAGCGCGCGCTGGCGGCGGTGACGCGCGAGCGGGACCGGCTGGCGGCGGCGAAGGCCGAGGGAGCGAGCCGCGCCGAACGGCTCCTCGAGGCGGCCGTGGGTGCGCTCCGCACTCGCCCGCCCTACGGCGTCGAGCCCGCCTACGTCGAGGGGTTCGTCGTGCGGAACCGGGAGGCGCTGCTTGGGATTGTGCGGGGGGCGTTCGGTGCGTGACCTCGAACCGGCCTTCACCCGCCTCCGCGCCGAACACCGTGTCCTCCGCGCCGTGCTCGCGGCCGTGGAACAGGGCGACCGTGCCCGTGCTCGTCGACTGGCCCGGTACGTCGAGGCGGTGGACGAGCACGCGGCCTTCGAGGAGGACGTGCTGTTTCCCTACCTGCGGCGGCGCGTCGCCGAGATCGGCGACGCCATCGACCACGCCGAGGGCGAACACGACTACCTCCGCTGGCATCTCCCGCGCCTCGTCTCCGCGCTCCGCGCCGGGCGGCGATACGAGGGGCCGGTGCTCGCGGCGCTGCGCCACCACTTCGCCGAGGAGGAGGCGGACATCGTGGGCCCGACGCTCGCGGCGGGTGTGGTCGCGACGCCGAGGGGCACGCCGGGGCGGCTGCTGGCGCTGCACGATGCGCTCGTCGCGCGCTGCGCGGCCTGACCGTCGGCCCGGGCACGCGGTTGGACGTTCTGGCCACGGGTTGAGGGCGCGGGGGCTACACCTGGGGCATGACGACCACGCCCCGCACCGCTTCCCCCCGCGTCGCCCTCTACGCCCGCGTCAGCACGCTCCACCAGGGGCAGGACACCGGCCTCCAGCTCGACGAGCTGCGCCAGGTGGCCGCCCAGCGCGGGTGGGCGATCGTCGCCGAGTACGTGGACGAGGGGGTGTCGGGCGCGAAGGTGTCGCGACCGCAGCTCGACAAGATGCTGGCCGACGCCCAGGCCGGGCGCTTCGACCTCCTCGCCGTGTGGAAGCTGGACCGGCTCGGGCGCTCGCTCCCCCACTTGCTCCAGGTCCTCGACCAGCTCGCCTCGAACGGGGTCGGCTTCGCGGCGATCCGCGACGCGGGCATCGACACCACCACGCCGACCGGGCGGCTCCTCCTCCAGCTCCTCGGGGCGTTCGCGGACTACGAGCGCGCTCTCATCCGCGAGCGAGTCGTCGCCGGCGTGCGCCGGGCACAGGCCGCCGGGAAACACTGCGGCCGTCCCCGGAAGGACATCGACCTCCGGCCCGCCCTCGCCCTGCTCAACGAGGGGCGTGGGCTCAAGGACGTGGCCCGCATCCTGAAGGTGCCGCGCGCCACCCTGCGCCGCCGGCTCGACGAGGCGGGGCGGTGGCCGGTGCGGGCGGCGGCTTAGGCGCAGACCTCGGGGTCACTTCCGGGGTACAGGCACGCATGTACTACGACCGCCGTGTCCCCGCTGACCTACTCAACCTGCTGCTCCCTGACGGCGGACTTGGCTGGCTTGTCCCTTGGCTCTCGACGCCAACCGCCGCCAGCGCGGGCGCGCACGTCCAGACCCGGCGCGACAGGCAGGGCCGCCGCCTCGGCGGCGTCCAACTCTACGTCGGGCGCACCAGCCCGATGGAGGTCCGCGGTCGCCCCGGGCGGGCGCCTACAGATCCACGCGGACCCGTTCTACCGGGCGATGGCGCCGGCGCTGTTCGCCACCGACTTCGACGCACCGAGCCTCGCGCGCGCGGGAGACGCGCTCCAGGCGCACGCCCAACACGCGGCAACGCAGACCCACCGGAGCTTCGTCGATGGCGAGGCGGTCGTTCACGCCGGCCTGATGCGCCACTACGGCCCGCTCGCCGACGCTGATGTCCCGTTCGTGGCGCTCGATTCCGAGGCGCGCGTCGGGTTCGACAGCCAGGCCGATCAGGACGCCTACGAGGCCGCCCTACCGGGTGTCGTCGGGCTCCCCTCCCACGAGGCCCTCCCCCGAAAGCTCGACCTGGTCGGCCTCGCCCGGGACGGGCGCGTCCTGCTGGTCGAGGTGAAGGCCGATCCGTCGGGGCTCGTGCGGGCCGCGTGGCAGGCAGCCGTCCACGTCGCCCGGTTCCGTACGCTCTTGAAGGGCCACCCGACGTGGATCACCGCGGTGCTCGGCGACCTCGCCCGCAACAAGGCCCGCGTCGGCCTGCTCGGGCGGGCCGTGCTTGGACCGTTCGACGCATCCGCCGCCCTCACGCCCGTGATCGCTGCCCAAGACCCGCGGGCCGACTGGGCGACGGCTTGGCGAGCGGAGGTGGCACCGGTGCTCGCCGCCTCGCGCGGGATGCTCGGGGGACTTCGCCTCTGGCGCCTCACCTCGGACGGTCGGGTGGCTGAGGACATTGCCGCATGACCCGGCCCCGCAAGACCGAGTGGTACACGGCCTCCCGGCGAGAGCAGGAGCGGTGGAAGGCGACGACGCCGACGCTGCCCGAGCCGGCGCGGGCTCCGGGCCTGACGTGGGTGGAGGAGCGCGGAGAACGGAAACTGGTGGGCCCGTTTCCCGTCTGCCTCCCCCCGGAGCACGCTGCGGCGAACCTGCTGGCGGGCATCCGCGCGGCCGCCATCTCCCGGTTTGCGCGCCACGGGATCGCCTGGCACCACGGCGGGGAGGCACCCGACGGCACCCCGTGGCCCTCGGGGCACCTGTTGGACAGCCAGGTCCAGTGCGTGAACACGCTCCTCACCCTGGCGGGCCAGCCTGACGGTGGCTTGGCCTTCGCGCAGGCGGTCGAGCCGGAGGCCGAGGCCCTCGTGGAGATCGAAGACGGGAGCACCGTCGCGTTCGAGTGGGTCGGGCTGTCCGACCACCTCGGCGAACGGCGGGGGCGCGCCGCCGAGCGCGGACGGTACACGACCTCGGCCGATGCGATCATGGTCGCTCGCCGTCGCGGAGGCGGGCGGACCGGCCTCGTCATCGAGTGGAAGTACACGGAGAACTACAACACCCCGGTGCCATACCGGGGCGGCGGCGGAACCGATCGCCGCGAGGTCTATCGAGCGCGCTACGAGCGGGGCTCCAACGCCTTTCGCGCCCGTCCGCCCATCGAGGCGTACTTTCACGAGCCGCACTACCAGCTCCTGCGGCTCACCCTGCTCGCGGACGCGATGGTGAGCGCCGCCGAACTGGGGATCGATCGCGCTGTCCTTGTTCATGCCGTACCGAGGGGCAACGACGCTCTCCTCGGCACGGTGCCGGCCGCGCTGTCGGAGTTCGGCGCGACCGTCCCGGAGGCGTGGACGGCCCTGGTGGGCGCTGGGCCGGTGAGGTGGTGCTGGCTCGACACCACGCCGTGGCTCGGGGCGACCGAGGCGCTGGCGGAGCGGTACGCGCTGCGCCGGTGAAGGGCGCCCCGGGTCCAGAAGCCTCGCCGCCGAGGGCGGCTCGGGGGCCGGGTTTTCGGGGTCCCCAAGGCGTGGCCGGATCGGGGTCCAGAACGAACTGGTTTCGCAGTCTCGCCTGCCCCTTCCCTGCGGCGGCCGTGATACCTGAAGGGGGCGCCGGCTCTCCGGCCCACGGAGATCGAGGTATGGCCCGCGGGCGCACGGCGAAGAAGAAGCACGGCGGCGGTGGAAACGGAGCAAACCTAGGCTTTGAGGACACTCTTTGGGCTGCAGCCGACAAGCTGCGGAACAACATGGATGCCGCGGAGTACAAGCACGTCGTCCTGGGTCTGATCTTCCTGAAGTACATCTCCGACGCCTTCGAGGAGAAGCGGCTACAGCTAGCCGCGGACTCTTCTGAAGGGGCCGACCCGGAAGATGCGGACGAGTACCGCGCCAGCAACATCTTCTGGGTACCGAAGGAGGCTCGTTGGGACAGCCTCCTCAGCCAGGCGAAACAGCCGACGATCGGCAAGTTGCTGGACGACGCCATGGTGGCCATCGAGCGTGACAACTTGTCGCTACGCGGAGTCCTTCCCAAGGAGTATGCCCGTCCGACGCTGGACAAGCAGAGGCTTGGCGAACTGATCGACCTCGTCGCAACCATCGGCCTTGGAGATCGTGCCAGTCGGAGCCGGGACATCCTGGGTCGGGTCTACGAGTACTTCCTGTCCCAGTTCGCCAGTGCAGAAGGGAAGAAGGGAGGGCAGTTCTACACTCCCCGGTGCGTGGTGCGCGTCCTCGTCGAAATGCTTGCGCCGTACAACGGCCGCGTCCTGGACCCGTGCTGCGGTAGCGGGGGCATGTTCGTTCAAAGCGAGAAATTCGTCGAGGCGCACGGCGGCCGCATCGGCGACATCTCCATCTATGGACAAGAATCCAACCCGACGACATGGCGGCTTGCCAAGATGAATCTCGCGATTCGCGGCATTGACGGCGACCTCGGCCCTGCTCATGCGGACAGTTTCCACAAGGTTGTCCATAAGGACCTCAAGGCGGACTACGTGCTTGCGAACCCGCCGTTCAACGACAGCGATTGGGGGGGCGAGCGGCTCCGTGACGACCTCCGCTGGCGATACGGCGCGCCGCCCACCGGGAATGCGAACTTTGCCTGGATTCAGCTCTTTCTTCACCATCTTGCGCCCAACGGGATCGCAGGATTCGTGCTCGCCAACGGCAGCATGACCGCGTCGCACGGCGGTGAAGGTGACCTGCGCAGAGCGATCATTGAGGCGGATCTGGTTGACTGCGTCGTGGGGATGCCGAGCCAGCTCTTCTACTCCACCCAGATTCCAGTTTGCCTCTGGTTTCTCGCCCGGAACAAGGCTGACCAACGATACCGCGACCGCCGTGGCCAGACGCTATTTATCGACGCGAGGCACCTCGGTTCCCTGATCGACAAGACGCACCGCGACCTTTCCGACGCGGAGATCGCCAAGATCACCTCTGCCTACCACCGCTGGCGCGGGGACCGGCAGACGGGCGCGTACGCCGATGAGGCTGGATTCGCCCGTTCCGTCCCCACGTCCGAGATTCGGCGTCACCGCCACGCGCTTGTCCCCGGTCGCTACGTGGGGTTTTCGCCCCAGATCCGCGAACGCTGGAACGCGGACCACTTGCGCGCGGAACTTAGCGATGTGGATGCTCGCCTTTCCGCCGTTTCGACGGCCGCCGATTCCGCCCTTCGTGTCTTGAGAGAGCTTCTTCATGGCTGAGCCCCTTTTTCTCTGCCCCAGCGACTGGATTCACGGCACGCTGGAGCCCAACGCGCTCTCGGGATTGATTCTGTCCGCAGACAGCGGGGGAACGCCGAGCACCACCGTCGATGAGTACTGGGACGGAGAGGTTCCCTGGCTCACGCCGAAGGAGGTCACTCGACTCGGCGACGGTCTCTTCGTGTCGTCCACCGAGCGGATGATCACCGAAGAGGGTCTTGCGGCGTCCGCGGCCCGCCTGATGCCGGCCGGCACCGTCATGCTCACGAAGCGTGCACCTGTGGGCGCGGTGGCCGTGAATGCCGTCCCGATGGCCACGAATCAAGGTTTTCTCAACTTTCGCTGCGGTCCTCGGCTGCGGCCGCTGTACCTCGCCTATTGGCTCAAGGCGAATCGCCCCTACCTCGACGCCGTGGCGAACGGTTCCACGTACGCGGAGCTGTACGCGAGCGAACTATTCGAGTTCGAGATCGCGGTGCCCCCTGTGCCCACGCAGGACCGCATCGTCAACCTCCTGGGGGCGCTCCAGTTTGTGTCGCTCCTCGGCCTTCCGCTTGAGCAGTCAATGTCGGACCCGACGCTGATGATCGCCGTTCAAGAGCAGAGTCGCCGCCTCAGCCAGATTCGAGACGGGCTTCTGCCCCTGTTGCTGAGCGGTGCAATCGACGTGAACCACTGCCGGTCCTCATTCCGGATGGAGAAATCGGCATGAACGGCATCCTGGCGCTTTGTGGCCACGACGGCTGCCGCTTGCTTGCCGGCCACAGGGGCAGGCACACATCGTGGCCGACCAAGGCGTGGGACTTCCTCAACGAAAAGGACCAAAATAAGTTGGCGAAGGCGGGCTTTGCCACGCCTCGGGGCGGCGACAAGGGCGGCTACCAGAACCACGTCAATCGCAACAACACCGTCATCATCCCGTATGAGCGCCTCGACCAGGTTGACCTTGCGAATTTCGCGGACGGGTATGTCGTGCGTCTCCTCCCCAGCCAGTGCTTTTCACGGCGCGGGGTCCTGAAGCCGGAGTTTCAGGGCGAGGACGCCGACGTGCAGATCGGGGCGAATGCCTTTGTCCTGTACGGTTCGCACAAAGTGCTGGCGGACTTTCCACCACCGGGCCGATGGAAGGTCCGGTCTTTGTGGAAGGACGGTGAGGAGGTCGAGAAACGGGGGCGTGGCGTCGAGGACCGGGGCCACTACATCGTTCGGGCGCCCAAGCTCGGCGAGTTGACGGAGCGGAGGGAGGGCCCGCCGCAGGGCCTTTTCGGGCCCGAGTATGCGAACGAAGACACCAACTTCCTGTGCAAGTCCGTGTTGGCGTGGTTGACCATTCAGGCAAAGGGGAGCCCGTATACCATGGCCCAGGCGGGCCACCTCAAGGCCGTCCTGGCGGATGCCGGGCTGCACGACGCGATGGTGTACGAGCGCACCGGGGCCCTTCGTCACGGCCTCGCCTCTTGCCCGCTCTGCATGCGAATCATCGGCTACGCGGAGCTGCACGACACCGTCGGATTCGAGGATGCCGAGGGCCTTGAAAATGCTGCGGTTCAGACGGAGGGAGCGACCCGATCAACGGTGGTCAACTTGTTCCACATGCTGCCGTTGGGCTACCGCTCGCTGGAGCATATTCCCCAAAACGTGGCTTGGGGACACGCCATCTGCAATACGCGGCTGGGGCAGCGGCGTTGCTTCACGCTCGGTGAGCTTCAGGCGATGGACCTAAAGGTCGGCATCGTACGAGAGGAAGGCATCGACACCTTCGGATGGATCAGCGAAGACTTGCGGATGATCCGATCCGCTGGCGGCGCCGTCTGGATTCAGCTTCACGGGACCTTCGACGAGGAGGACGATGCCGGGGAAGAGGACGGCGACGATGATCCGGAGGACGACGCCGACGAGGGGGGCGGTTGAGCGGGCGGCTTCTGGAATCGGAGATCGAAGACGCGGCCTGCGGATGGTTCGCCGACTTGGGCTACTCGGTGCTCTCGCCTGCCGGGGGGACGCCCGGGGAGGCCGCGGCGGTCCGGGGGAGCTACTCGGAAGTGGTGCTAACAGCACGCCTGACAGCGGCGGTGCAGCGCTTGAATCCCGCGGTGCCGCCCGCGGGGATCGAGGCCGCCTTGCGAAAGCTTGTTGCTCCTGCACATGCTCGGTTGCTCGACAACAACTGTGCGAATCGGCACTGGCGGGTGAACGGCGTGGCCGTAGAGTACCTGACCGAAGACGGCGCCGTCCGAGGGGACTTGGCAAGGGTCATCGACTTCGACGACGTGGGTGCGAATGATTGGCTCGTGATCCGGCAGTTCACGGTCGTCGAAGGGCACCACAATCGTCGTCCCGACCTCGTCGTCTTCCTGAACGGCCTGCCCATCGCCGTCTTCGAGTTGAAGAGCGCAGCGGATGAAGACGCAACGATCTGGCACGCGTTCCGGCAGTTGCAGACCTACAAAGAGCAAGTTCCAGCGCTGTTCGAGCACAACGAACTGTTGGTGATCTCGGATGGGCTTGAGGCACGTGTGGGGACCATCACCTCTGATCGTGAGCGATTCGCGCCTTGGAGAACGATCGAAGGAGAACAACTTGCACCTGCGAACCTCACGCAACTTGAGGTCATGCTCCGCGGCCTGTTTGACCGACGCCGACTGCTTGATGTTCTTCGCTACTGTCTGGTGTTCGAGGACGACGGCGAAACGCGCGTCAAGAAACTAGCCGGGTACCATCAGTATCATGCAGTGCGGCGGGCCATTGGGGCCACGATTACCGCCTCCGGAAGCGGAGGCGACCGGCGCGGAGGTGTGGTTTGGCACACCCAGGGGTCGGGAAAGAGCCTGACGATGGCCTTCTACGCTGGCTGGTTGGTCACCCACCCCGTCATGGAGAACCCGACGATCGTGGTGCTCACGGACCGAAACGACCTTGATGACCAGCTGTTCGGCACGTTTTCGCGTTGTAGGGCGCTGATTCGGCAAGATCCCGAGCAGGCTGCCGACCGCGCGCACCTCCGCCGACTGCTCCAGGTTGCCGCGGGCGGGGTCGTCTTCACGACGATCCAGAAATTCTTGCCTGAGGCGAAGGGCGACCTTCATCCGTTGCTGACGGATCGGCGCAACGTCGTGGTCGTCGCCGACGAGGCACACCGAAGCCAGTACGACTTCATCGATGGCTTCGCGCGCCACATGCGGGATGCTCTTCCCAACGCGACCTTCATCGGGTTCACCGGTACGCCGATTGAAGCCGGGGACCGGAATACTCCGGCCGTCTTCGGTGACTACATCAGCATTTACGACATTCAACGCGCCGTGGAGGACGGCGCCACGGTCCCCATCCTCTACGAGGGCCGGTACGCTCGGCTTCAGCTCGACGCCGCGCAAAAACTGACTCTCGACGACGACTTCGAGGAGGCCACCGAGGGCGAGGAGGCCGACAAGAAGGAGCGGCTGAAGAGTAGGTGGGCGGCACTGGAGGCGGTGGTGGGCTCCGCCGGGCGCCTGCGCCTCATCGCCGCCGACTTGGTCGGACACCTTGAGAATCGCCTTTCAGCGATGGAGGGCAAGGGCCTTCTGGTTTGCATGAGCCGGCGGATTTGCGTCGACATGTACGACCAGATCGTGGCCCTCAGACCGGAATGGGCCGACGCCGACGATGCCAAGGGGGCGATCAAGATCGTGATGACCGGCTCGGCGTCCGACGCTGACTGGCAGGACCACATTCGGAGCAAGAAGGGCCGTGAGGCCATGGCGAAGAGGCTCAAAGACCCTGCCGATCCTCTACGGCTCGTGATCGTCCGCGACATGTGGCTGACGGGGTTCGACGCTCCGTGCTTGCACACGCTATACGTTGATAAGCCGATGCGTGGCCACGGGTTGATGCAGGCGATCGCCCGGGTAAATCGCGTGTTTCGAGACAAGCCCGGGGGGCTCGTGGTGGACTACCTGGGGCTCGCCGACCAGCTTCGTCGCGCGCTTGCCGACTACACTCAGGCGGGCGGCAGCGGGCGCACGGCGATCGACCAGGCCGAGGCCGTGGCGGTCATGCAGGAAAAATACGAGATCTGCTGCGACATGTTCGCACCGTTTGACCGTTCAAAGTGGAGCGGAGGCACCCCCGCTGGGCGCGTCTCGCTTCTTCCAGCGGCCCAGAACTTCGTCTTGGGGCTGGAGGATGGGAAGGCGCGGCTCATCCGCCACGTCAATGACCTGTCGAAGGCGTTCGCTCTCTCGGTGCCCCATGCCACGGCACTCCAAATCCGTGATGATGTTGCGTTCTTTCAGGCGGTGAAGGCCGCCGTCGTCAAGACGACCAGTCCTACCGGTCGCGCGGGGGAGGATCTCGACCTCGCCGTGCGGCAGATCGTGTCGAAGGCCATCGCCGGTGATGAGGTCATCGACATTTTCTCCGCCGCTGGGCTGAAAACGCCAGATATTTCCATTCTTTCCGACGAGTTCCTTGCCGAAGTGAAGGGCATGGAGCACAAGAACTTGGCAGCAGAATTGCTTCGAAAGCTGCTGGCCGACGAGATCTCGAGCCGTGGGAAGCGCCACCTCGTTCAGTCGCGGTCGTTCGCGGAGATGCTGGACACCACGATGAGGGCGTACCACGGCCGCGCCATAGAGACGGTCGAGGTCATCGAGGAACTGGTGCGGCTTGCGCACGACATTCGCGAGGCCCAGCAACGGGGCGAGGCCCTGGGCCTCACCGACGACGAGATCGCCTTCTACGACGCCCTTGAGGTCAACGACAGCGCGGTGAAGGTCCTCGGCGACGACGCGCTCCGGGCGATCGCGCGCGAACTCGTCCAGACCGTGAAGGGGAACGTGACCATCGACTGGACAGTCCGGGAGTCGGTACGAGCGCGCCTCCGGGTTCTGGTGAAGCGGGTCCTTCGCAAGCACGGGTATCCCCCTGACCGGCAGGAGCGAGCCACGCAGACCGTGTTGGAGCAGGCTGAACTCCTCTGTGACGTGTGGACGTAGTGCAGGCGGCGGTGCCGTCCCCCCGTCAACGCCCCCAGCTCCCGCCGGAGCCGCCCGTTCACGGTGCACCGGCGGGAACCTCCACCGCCCCACTCACATGCTTCAACGCCAGATTGTACTCGGTCGAGCACACCTCGGGGTCGAGCGCCGCAGTTCTATAAGCGTTCGCCCATCCCGACCATCGATAGAACGCCCGCTTTTCCGATGCGGAGAGGCGGGCGTTATCGCGACTGCCAGCCGCGAACCTACGTTCTGCGAGTTCGAATCCGGTCGGTCCAGTACCCGGGTTGGCGACGGGTGTGGGCGACGGCGACAAACTCGACTTCCTCACCCCGATCCTCGTACACGAGCACGTCGGGGAAGCGCTGGAGCACCAGGCGTCGGTATCGAGGCAG
>SXGT01042069.1_pt1 | contig 12167 bp, 6 predicted proteins | sample 3176221 | NCBI WGS metagenome assembly SXGT01 (sample SAMN11356862, study PRJNA531348) | freshwater metagenome | isolation source: freshwater sample F1-120 | place: China: Fuxian Lake, Yuxi | collected 2017-12-25
GCATGGGGAAAAGATGGCGTTGCAAATTGTGGAAGATCGTCGTCAGGTCGAGCATGTCCAAAAATCAGCGCGACTCGTGCCACTTCACATGATCAATTGAAATCTCTCAACAAATCCGAGTTTTGAAAGAGCCTCACATGACTGAAACTGTTGTTCCGCGAATTCCAAAATGGCCCTTTCTTCTTGGCGATCTGGCACTGCTGGCGGTGGCCGGCTGGATTGCCTACGAATCCGGGGCTCCGATGAATGTCTGGACCGGCGCAATCTGCCTGGCTGCGGTTGCCCTTGGAGCCTGGGTGTGCGTCATGCCGTTTCTTCGGGAGGATTCGGCTGCGGTACGGCTCATAGAAGTCGATTCCCTGGCAACCAGCCTTCAACAAATTCAGAACATCGACGAAGTCAAATCCCGGATCATCGATGCGACCGCGCACTGGCAGGCGATCAATGATCAGGCGGCGAAAGCGGCGCAATCCGCCCGTGAAGTGACGGACCGGATGAATGCCCAGGTGCGGGAATTCCAAGATTTTTTCCAGCGGTCGAATGATCAGGAAAAGAACACACTGCGGCTCGAAATCGACAAGGCCAAGCGCGCCGAAGGAGAATGGCTCCAGGTGATGGTCCGCACGCTGGACTACGTGTATGCGCTCTACCTCGCCGGCGTGCGATCGGGAAAACCCGAGCTGACGAGTGAACTCTCCCAATTCCAGAACGCCTGCCGCGACGCCGCACGACGGGTCGGCCTGGCACCTTTTGCGCCATCAGTCGGCGAGGCTTTCGATCCAAGGCAGCATCAGGCTCACGAAGCGGCTGCCGAGCCCCAGCCTGGCACTCCCATTGGCGAAGTGCTGGCGACCGGCTACACATTTCAGGCACAGTTGCTCCGCCGATCTTTGGTACGGGTCACAGCAGGTGATGCCGAAAGTGGACTTCCCGTAGAAGACAGTGTTGCGGCTGGTGAAGGAGAGTCGAATCTGCCGGAAGGTGGTGTTCAGAGCATGCCCACGGACGATGTCACCGCGCGGCGCGGAGAAGGTGAATTGCCACTCTGACGCTCACCATTCTACAGTGAACCCCGGATACTTTGTGGCTTGCATCTGTGATGATGCGCCTCGCCTCGCCGGAGAGTTTCGTCTGGTCGTCCAGGAGCCAGAAGAACGCGCAGGTATCGAGCACATATTTCATGGGCGAAGCGGGCTGCGATCAACGATCCACCAACGCGCCCCATTCCTCCGGTGGCAACGGTTTGACGAGCCCCTCCGGGTCCAAAACCTTGGTTGAGCCAATCTTGTTTGTGAACCGAAGACGCACCAGGCTCACGGAGCGATTGCCCGACCCAGCCCGGAAATTTCAGACCAAGCTGCACTCCACCGTGTGCCTCACGCTCAGGAAGTGCAGCCACCGTCGTGTTGCCGGGCGGCGGTAAATGCGTTCGAGAGCCATCGCGTAGAGGATGATTTGCGAACGATATTCTTCCGCCTTTTGCTCCAACCCTCCGGCACCGACGGCATCGGTCTTGAAATCCAGAAGCCAGATTTCGGATGGGAAGATCACCGCGAGATCAATCACCCCTTGGACCACGATGAACTCTCCCTCGATCCCGCCACTGACGGCGGGAGAATCAGCCAGGCGTGAGTCCTGGCTAAGCCCAGCAGGCTCCAATGATTTGTCGGGGCTGCCCTTGGGCGGCAACAGCTCGCCAAGTTCACGAGTGTCGAAACGAGCGGTAAACGGCACCTCGCGGTGAATCGCGTTACCGCAATTCAAAATGGATTGGCCCACTTCGCTTCGCCAAAATTCGGCGATCGATTCTAAATCCAGGTGCCCGAGGTCCTCCGGTGTCAACACACCCGAACTCACAAGCCGCTGGGCTTCTCCTCTGAGACCATTCAGGTCATTCGCATGATCGAGCTCGATGAATTGTAAAAACGTGTGATGCAGAGTTCCAAGTTCAGCGGCCGAGAGTTTCCCAGAATGCCTTCTGGATTCAGCGCCCTCTCTATCAGGGAAGACGCTATGAAATCCCTCGGATATCTCCCTCTCCTGCCGGCGACGGAGACTGGAAACGGACGCCTTCGCGGGCTCGGTTGTCGCGGGGGCAAATGAATACTTCCAGGTCAATCGCTGGATGAGCGTGTCCAGTCGTGATCCATCCAACCGGGCCAGCGCTGGAATTTCCACGCTGGATGGAGCGATGTTCTCCGCGGAAGTGGTCAGCAGATCCGCGTCGGAGTAAATCTTCCATCGGATCAGCGCGCCCTCTCCTTCGGCGCGTTGATGCCACAAAGGATCGCCCGCCGAATTGGCCAGCCACGGTCCGATCCAATCAAGACAACTTCCAGATTTGAGGATGCCACGAGTGCTCTGCGAAGCGGCGGCCCATTTCTCCTCCACCTGTTTGCGCGTGGCGGTGGCGGTGAGGAGCAACAACTGGCATGCGCGCGTGAGCGCCACGTAAAGAATACGCATTTCCTCTCCCAGGGCTTCGCGGCGAAATCGACGGCTTGCCAGCCAGAAGGGCAGGCTCGGGTAACTTTGACCAACTGCCGGCGGCTTCACTCGCCCGCACAAACCATACTCTTCATCCAGGAACAGATCATCGCGCAGACTCTGAAGATTAAATTTCTTTCCGAGATCAGCCGCGATGACCACCGGAAATTCAAGGCCCTTGCTTTGATGCACCGTCATGATTCGCACCGCGTCGGCTGCTTCGACAATGGCCGGCTCATGATCGATCTCGGCCTCGTCGTGCGCCTTCAGAAGTTCGAGGAATCGGAAGAGCCCCTGACGGTGCAGTCGATCAAACTGCCTTGCCCACGCCAAAAGTTTGAGGATGTTTGCCTGGCGCTGAACGCCATTCGGAAGGGTGAGAACCCAGGCATCGTAATGAGTATCGTCAAGGATCGTCTCCAGACATTGAGAAAGAGATCGCCGCCGTGCGAGCTGCCGCCAGCGCCCGTAGGAGCGAAGAAACCGATCGACCTTCTCCACGCACTCCAGTGATGGAACAATCTCCGGAGAAGCCGAGCGCTCGCCCGCAGTGGAGAGGTCTGGATCAACAGCCGGTGGGTGTTGGATCGAATCAGACGGATCGACCACGTTCAACGAATGAGCCGTAGTCTTTTGACCGGCGCTCGCGCAATCGCGGTTCCGCAGATGAAAACAGCGCAGCGCCGTCCAGAATCGTCCCCGGCTCGCCTGGCGGATGATTGCAAGGTCATCCAAGGTGAGCCCGACGAGCGGCGATCGAAGCACCGCAACCGTTTCGACATCCTGTAGCGGATTGTCCAGAAGCTTGAGCAGGTTCAGCAGGTCAAGAATCTCGATGCTTTGCAACAAACCGGTGCGGGGCGCGTGAACGGGAATTCCAGCGCGGGTCAACTCACGCGCATAGGTGTCCGCTTTGTTCGCCCTGGCTCGCAGTAGAATCACGATGTCACTCCACCCAAGGGGCCGGTACTGGCCTGTGTTCTTGTCCCAGACAGGCGTGGCGCCATCGTGCAGTCGTCGAGCCTGCATTGCGACGATGCGCGCTTCAGCCTCGGTATCCTTCAATTGTGCCAGGGTTGTCTCGGAGTCATTCGAGTTGAGTTCGGCGTCCGGATCCTCCCGATCGTCCTGCGCTCCCTTCAGCCGGAGGTGAAGTTGCACTCTCGCCGGCAATGGCGCGCTGGTTACCGCGCTCGCGTCACCTTCACGTGTCAGTGCTGCACGACCTGGACGATTTCCAAAATGGAGCCTCGCATCCGAATCGAAGCCCACGCCGCCGATCTCTTCGCGCATGAGCGCGGCGAAGAGCGGGTTGACGAATTCCAGGATCGCCTCGTGGCTGCGGAAGTTGTCCTGCAGCGGAATCACCTGGCCGGCCTCAGTTCGCCAATCACGCGTGTAATTCTGAAAAATACGCGGATCAGCCAGCCGGAAGCGATAAATGCTCTGCTTCACATCTCCCACCAGGAATCGATTGGCGTCAACCCCCTCCTGGGCTAGTGCGCGAAGGATGGCGTCCTGTGCGCCATTGATGTCCTGATACTCATCCACGAACACGAGCTTGAACCGCGTCCTCCATGACCGGGCGAGATCGGTGGGGCTGCTTGTGGCCGGGTTGATCAACAGTTTCAGCGCGAACTGTTCGAGATCATGAAAATCAACAACACCCATCTGACGCTTGGCTTCTGCGAAACGGCGTCCGAACTCTCGCGCCAGCGAGAGCGCGGTTCGCAGCGGACCACGGGACCAGCCCCAATCCTCGGCGAGCGGTGCAAACGAGAACTCCACGCCATCATCGGACTTCAGGATGAGCGAGAGTAGAAATTTGCATTCAGCGAAAAAGTCCGCGAACGGTTTGCGCGCCTCCGTCTTCTTCCTCTGCCAGAGTCTGGTGTCCTGATCGGCATCATGAATCGCAGTGAGGCAGGCGTAAAGCGAACAGGCCAGGGTTTCCTCCGCGACAGGGTTGCCATTGCCTGATGCGTCGATTCTCAAGGAATCCAGATTTTCGAGACATTGCGCGAGCGCCGGAATTTCCTGATGAGGGCGGAGAGCTTGCGCCCAATCGTCCTTCCAACCGGGCAACGACTCCTTGAGCCAGACGAGCCAATGAGCAGGTGATTCCTGATTCAGAACGGCTTGCTGGGTGTCAAACCACGCGCCAGGGTTCGAAGTGGTTTGAGCAAATCGGTGAATGCGGAAAGCCAGATCGCGGATGCTTTTGTCGCCGCCGTTTCCATGCGAGAGGATGAGTTCTTGAACGGAACCGGATTCCGGCAGCGCACCTGCATAATGCTTGTCGAGAAGTTCCGAAAAAACCTCACCAGCAAGCAGAGTGGCTTCATCCTGTGGCAGAACGGAAACCTGGGGATCGAGGCCCAGCAGATGAAAGTGCTGACGGATAAACCGAAAACAAAACCCGTGCAGCGTTGAGATCTGGGCGGTTTCAAGCAAGCCCAGTTGCTCGGTCAAATGCTGGGGTTCGAGGGATTGGTCGAGTGCTTCGGTCAACGCTTCACGAATTCGGTGGCGCATCTCGGCCGCCGCCGCCTCGGTGAAGGTCACCATCAGGATCTGATCGATGGAGTTCGCGGTTGATTCGAGCAACCAGCGAACACAACGTTCCACAAGCGTTGAAGTTTTTCCGGCGCCAGCGCCCGCCTGCACGAGGACATTCCCCCGCGCTTCGATGGCCCGCTGCTGATCCGGTGTAACGCTGCTCATGGCTGGCGCCAGTGTAGGATCGCCACCCACAGGCGCGCATCAGAAAACTGGCGAATCGTTGAGATTCAACCTTGAAAAGGCAGGTGGAACCACGAAACAACCGAAAGGCACGAAAGAAGAAATCCATGGAACCAACAGGTCACACACCTGGTGGGTGAGCAGAGCGGCTTGCCCAAGAAGTTTTGCTTTCGTGTGTTTCGAGTTTTTCGTGGTTTGAATCGCCGTTTTTAGGTTCAGAGACTGCCTCGCCGAATCCGAATGATGTGGTGAAACAAAAGACCCGGCAGGAGGCCTCACTTGGAGCATTCTCCTGCCGGGCTTGTGTGAGCCATTTGTGGCCGGTTGCCCGGCCTGAGTCATCAAATCTACGGCACCAATCGGAAGAACTGGGCGGCTTCCGATATCGCTGGACGATGTGAAGGTGCCTTGGCTCCTGCCACCGGCTCCCAAGGTCCGTTGACGGACGATGAACTTTGAAGGGTTCCGCTGGACCAACCGATTTCCAGCGTCCCTCCAACGACGCTGATGTTCAGTTTCGGCAGCTCGGATGGGATCGGCGTCGTGAAGCCAAACACCCGGGGCACCGAGGAATTGTAGCCCGATTGGCTCAGATAAATGTCATCAAAGTAGAGGTTGGCCGTGGTGCTGTGCCCTGACGGAGCTCCTACAATAAGCCTCGTCAGCAGCGGAGTGGTGAAGCCGATGTCAGCCGCGCCAATCGGATTTCGGGAGGCAGGATAGTTGTTGATGATGGTCGTTCGGGCACCACCGCCGTCTTTCTGAACGTGGATCGAGTAGGTGTCTCCCGTGTCCAGGTTCACAGCGGGAGTTGCGGAAGTGTCCTGCGTGAACGGGCCATTCTTGATGTCCACCCAGATGTTGTAGGGAGTTAACTGCTGAAGCGCCGGTTCAAATGATTCGAGCGGATTTGTCCACCCATTGTAACCGCCGACAAGTCTGCCAGTGCCCGCTTCATCGCTGATCACGGCTCCAGGACCGATGTCAGCTCCGGCCTCGTTGCCAAAACGAACCGAGCGATCTGTCAATGCCACCTGTCCTCGAACCGGCTCTGCTTCATCGCCAGTCAGGTAAGCCCTGAAGAACAATGTGCGTTCCTGCCCCACCGGGACCGTGAGAGGCCCGAGCTGCAATACCGCGATGCCATCACCTTGTTTGGCGGCGAGGAATTTGTTCCCATCCTTCTCGACAATAGAAAAATCGTCGGCATCGAGATCGGCCCATCCTCCGTTGCCGACCAGGACACCAGCCGGGTAACGATCGAAGTTGTCAATGAGAGTCCAACCGCTCGCTACGTCGCTGATGGCGGCGATGGAAACAGACTTGGACACGCTTTCAGTTCCCCGCGTGAGAGTGAGTTTATAGGTTCTGGAAGTGGACACCTTGAAGTCCACCGAGCCCAGTCCGGAAACAGTCTTTGCGGTCACATCGCCAACGCCCTGGTCGATCTCCACTTTCACCCCCTTGGTGACGTCCCATCGCAACGTCGCCGTGCCTCCGGCGGCGGAGGCCGGCAGATCGGATTTGAACAAACGAATGGCCAGGGGTTGCGGCTTGCTGAACGGCACCGGCGTGCCGGTCGTCACCACAGTTTTGACTTCAGCCTCCGAAAGGTCGCGGCTCCAGAGGGCCACGTCGTCGATCATGCCCGTCAGCCAGTGCGTAGCATTCGCCCGGAGAATGCCTCCGATGCTTGTCGAGTTGAAGTTCCAGGCTCCCGTCGCCTTGGCCGGTATCTCCACCGCATCCAGCACGCCATCGACATAAAGGGACCGCGAGCCGTCGGCCTTCTGCACAAAGGCAATGTGACGCCAGGTGCCGTCCAGCGGCGTTTCAACGCTGCGCAGATGGCTCACGTCCGTCCAGCCGGCCTGGCGAAAGTAAAAATCGAGCGTGTCCTCCGTTCCCGAGCTCGCCGTGCCTATATTAAAAAGTGGATTGTTGTTGAGCGTGTTGGCTTCTGAGAAAAGCCGAAGGTCCGTCAATCCCGTGCCTTTGACGTTGGCCCAGAACGAGACGGTGAGGGCGGGGTGCTGGTTGATGGGCAGTTGCTCGCCGGGACTGTTGAGCCGCTTGAGCATGGTCTGCCGGGTGTTTTCAAACTTGAAGGCTTTGCCCACCTTGCCCGCCACCAGATCTGCCGCCGTCAGGTTCACCAGCTCCATGTCGTAGCCGCTGACCACGTCGGGCGTTTTCACACCGAGCACTTCGTCGAGCGGCCAGTAGGACACCATTCCCTTGGCCAGGGGTGGAAAGACGCTGGTCAAACTTTCCTGCGCGACCTGTTTGACTTCGGCCTCGGAAAGGTTGCGGCTCCAGAGAGCCACGTCGTCGATCAAGCCTGTCAGCCAGTGCGTGGCATTCGCCCGGAGAATTCCTCCGATGCTCGTAGAGTTGAAGTTCCAGGCTCCCGTCGCCTTGGCTGGAATCTCCACCGAATCCAGCGCGCCGTCGATGTAGAGCGATCGAGAGCCGTCCGGCGCCTGCACAAAGGCAATATGACGCCAGGTGCCGTCCAGCGGCGTGCCAATGCTGCGCAGGTGGCTCACGTCCGTCCAACCGGCCTGGCGAAAGTAAAAATCCAGCGTGTCCTCCGTTCCTGAGCTCGCCGTGCCTATATTAAAAAGAGGATTGTTGTTGAGGGTGTTGGCCTCCGAAAAAAGGCGGAGGTCCGTCAATCCCGTGCCTTTGACGTTGGCCCAGAAGGAGACGGTGAAGGCTGGGTGCTGGTTGATGGGCAGTTGCTCGCCGGGACTGTTGAGCCGCTTGAGCATCGTCTGCCTGGTGTTTTCGAACTTGAAGGCCTTGCCCACCTTGCCCGACACCAGATCTGCCGCCGTGAGGTTCACCAGCTCCATGTCGTAGCCGCTGACGATGTCCGGTGTCTTGGTGCCGGAGACTTCGTCCAGAGGCCAGTAGGAGACCAATTGATCCTTGAGGGCAGCAGGTGAATCCAACGAAGCTCCGAGTAGAAACATGCTGATGGCCACCGTGAATGTGGCGCGTGAGAATCGAGAACTTCGAGAACTGTTTCCACGCAAGTGAGTGTCGCTAAGGTTTTTCATGGTTGTTTGAGTTAGAGCCCCCAAGCGGAACTACACTCATGGACGACTGATAATTGCCGTAGGACACCCTGATCAATAGAGTGCAAGGCATGACACATTAGCCTTCCGATGTGCTTCGCGCTGGGATGGGGAGATTGATAGCCGTGTTCATGTCTGTTCTTCAAGAACAAAATGGCTCTCCAGCAAGGTGTCGATGCATCCGCAGGTTGTCGGTGGAGCGCGACTGTGCTTGCAAGCCAGTCGCAGCAGTATCGGTGGCTCGTCCTCACGCCAAACCTGCTGCGGCTGGTGCTGTGCACACAGCCGCGCTCCCGGCCGACAGCCAAGTTCACCGACAACTTGTGGATGCACTGGCAAGGTGTCGTGGACGATATTCCGCCTTGAACGCTCCGTTACACGCTCCATTCTTGCTCCATAAACTATGAACGCAAAATTCGCGCACCTCCATTGTCGGACATCTCTGCTCCGTCTTGTTGTCACCGCGCTGGGCATTTCAGTTGTCATTGCCAGTGCCGATTGGCCGGCCTGGCGCGGAACTGCCGGTAATGGAAGCACGCTGACTGGCAATTATCCCACGCGCCTGGGCGAAGATGCGATCTCCTGGAAAGTCGCCCTGCCGGGCAAGGGAGGTTCCACACCCATCGTCTGGCAGAAGCGGATTTACCTGACCACACCTGCGGATGGTCAGGACGCAGTGATGGCGTTGGACTTCTCGGGCAAACAATCGTGGCTGACGAAGCTCGGCCCGGAAAGTCCGGCGAAACACAAAACACTGGGATCAAGCTGCAACTCCTCGCCCGTCACGGATGGCAAGGGGCTGTTCGTCTATTTCCGAAGCGGCTGGTTCGCAGCACTTGAATTCAACGGCTCGGTACGTTGGAAAATAAATCTGGCCGAGCGGTTCGGGCCGGAAAAGCTGTTCTGGGATCAAGGCAGTTCACCCGTGGTCACGGATAAACACGTGATCCTGACGCGGCTGCATGAAGGGGAATCATGGATCGCCGGATTCGACAAGGCCACCGGGGAACTACGCTGGCAACAGAAACGGAACTTCGAGACTCCAGTCGAAAATAACAATGGCTACACCACTCCTGTCCACTTCGAGCACGCCGGGCGGAAGGCGCTGCTGGTGTGGGGCGCGGACCGTCTGACCGCGCACGACTCAACAGACGGCAGCCTGCTTTGGTCATGCGGCCAGTTCAATCCGGAGGGGACAGGCTATTGGCCTGCGATTGCTTCCCCAGTGATCCATGGAAACGTGGCCGTTGTGCCGGTGGGTCGTGATGATCGTCCTGGACAGGCCTCCCTCCACGGCATCCGGATCGATGGGCGTGGTGATGTCTCGAGCACCCACCGCATCTGGAAGCGCTCTGATGTCGGAGTGTTTGTCCCAACCTTGGCTGAATACAAAGGCCGGAGCTTTCTCCTGCGTCATCGTGGTGAAATCGTCTGTATTAATCCGGCCACCGGCGGGACGATCTGGTCCGCCGCCTTGCCGCGAGGCACCGCCAGCTACTACTCGTCACCTGTGATTGGAAACGGGGTGCTGTATGCCGCCCGTGAGGACGGCGTCGTGTTTGCCGCGCGAGTGGAGGACAAGTTTGAACTGCTGAGTGAGAATCCAATGGGTGAACGCGTCGTCGCCTCGCCCGCCGTGGCGGAGAACCGCCTGCTCATCCGTGGCGACAAGCATCTGTTCTGCATTGAAGCGAAAGCGCGGTGAACTGGAATTCATGTTCAGGGAGGTTCTTTCAAGACTGTAGCAGCGAACGTCAGTTCGCTCTGACTTTCGGAATAATTGAGCCGACTCACATCGGCTGCCACGGAGTTCTGAAAGAAGCTCCAGGGATTAAGAGTTGTCGTTACGCTGTTGCATGGGACTCCCCCCCCCGCTGGATGCGTCAACAGGCTCCTCAGTAAATCCTCACATGGGTGGCGGAATGCCATGTGTGGGCGGAACCGCATGCAGGGCGCGTTGACAGGCCGGACGTGCCTCCGCAGTCTGCCAGCATGAATACCCAATCCAGGATTCTCTCCACAAGTGATCGGACCCATGCCGTTTCCCGGAGGACAGTTCTCGGACACCTGGCGGGTGCAGTTGCTTTTTTGTCGGTTGTGAGGAGTGCCCTCGCGGAGACCGGTGGCAGATCCTGGAAGACCGCCGTGGGCCTCAACAGCTTCGAGTCGGGTGTACGCAAATACAAGAAGACCTACCCGATCTGGGAGGTCTTGGACTTCCTGTCTCGACACGGGTTCGACGGCGTGGAACTCGTCAGCAACTGGCCCATGGGAGGTTATCCGAAGGCAGACGAAACTGAACAGATTCGTTCGCTGAAGCGGCTCTACGCGGGCTACGGGCTGCAGGTGTTTTCCATCCAGTTGGGAGCTGATGGCGCGTTTGCACCGGAAGACGAGGTGCGCCGACGCTGGGTGGAAGAATTCCGTGATCGGGCACAATTCGCCAAACAAGCCGGTTGCGACTGCATTGGCATGTGGCCGGGTGGCGGACTGCGCGGACAGACAATGGAACAGGCGATTGAGCGTGTGGGCAGGTCCTTTCGCGAGGCTGCAAAGATCGCAGGTGATTTGGGCGTGCTCACGGCATTCGAGATTGAGCCCCCGTTTGTTTTCAACACGGAAGCGCACCTGAAGGGCATTCTTGCCGCTGCGGATCATCCAAACCTGAAGACCATTTACGATCCAAGCCACTTCGACCTGATGAACGGCTCCACCGGCAGACCGCATGAGATGCTTCAGCGGGTTGGTGTGAAGAACATTGGTTACTGCCACCTCACCGACACGGACGGCACCTTGCGAGACGGCGGCACGTCAAAGCATCTGGCGGTGGGCGACGGTCACGCGAACATCGCGACATCACTACGGATTTTGCGGGAAGGCGGCTTTCAGGGATGGATCATGATGGACGGCTGGGAAATTCCGGATCCCTACGACGCAGCGACCAAAATGAAACGAGCTGTGGATGCAGCCGGGGCTTGAGGGCTGGGCGGTGTCCGATCTTATTTTTAATCGTAATCCCTCGGCGGAAATGAGCAGGAGAAGGATTAAGATTAAGATGGGATTGGGACAGTGCCGGGGACTGCGCGCGTTGGACAGATCACCGCGCCGCGTCAGTGGTACTCCTGAACCGTCCTCACGCCGTAGCCGCTCTTCTTGAGGGCTGCGATGCCGAGGACTGCGGCCTTGGCACCACTGAGCGTGGTCATGATGGGAGTTCCCGTCATGACAGCGGTCGTCCGAATCTTGACCTCATCCGCTCGGGGGGTAGCGCCGCTGGGAGTATTGATGACGAGCTGGATTTCCCTGTTTTTGAGCAGATCGATGGCATTGGGGCGGGCTCCTTCATTCAGCTTGAAGATGCGCTGCACCTTTATGCCGTGCGATTCGAGCACGGAGGCGGTTCCTCCGGTGGACACAATCTCGAAACCGAGATCCACAAATTGCCGCGCCACGGCAGCCACTTGCTGCTTGTGCAGATCCCCCACGCTGATGAATACCTTGCCCTGAAGCGGCAGTGGGGAGTTCGCCGCCATCTGTGCCTTGGCGTAGGCGACTCCAAGATCCGCATCCAAGCCCATCACTTCGCCGGTGGAACGCATCTCAGGTGACAGGATGATGTCCTGGCCCTGGAATTTATTGAACGGAAAGACGGATTCCTTGACCGCCCAGTACTTCGGCCAGATTTCCTGCGTGAACCCAAGCTCCTTCAGAGTCCGCCCGGACATGACTTTGGCAGCCATTTTAGCCAGCGGCACGCCAATGGCCTTGGATACGAAGGGCACGGTACGCGATGCCCGAGGATTAACCTCAAGCACAAGAACCTTATCACCCTTAATGGCAAACTGAATATTCAAA
>SXGT01658970.1_pt1 | contig 12166 bp, 9 predicted proteins | sample 3176221 | NCBI WGS metagenome assembly SXGT01 (sample SAMN11356862, study PRJNA531348) | freshwater metagenome | isolation source: freshwater sample F1-120 | place: China: Fuxian Lake, Yuxi | collected 2017-12-25
AAGTCTTGGCGACCTATTTACTGGTGAGAGCGAAGGACTTGTTGCCATTCTGCTGAAAAGATGGCGGAGCCGCTTGTTAAGGCAGGCCTGATGTTAGGCTAAAACAATATTGTTTTAGGGAAAACCACTTGTGGCGACTAAATTAATTCCAGGCTCGGTCTGGAGCGCTTGTTTATAAAGAGTGATTTGTAGGATGGTTTGTACACCATGGGTGCATTGGTCAGCCTTTTTTTTCTCCGTGACCAGCGCTGGTGTTGTATTGCACGCAGTAGCGGGCCGCGGTGTATGTAGTCTGGTGGCCGGAACGGAGTGCGGCGTGGTGATCATGCGCTGTAGGAATGGCACACGCGGCGCAGCGTGAGCAGGCGTGGTGTGGCTGCTTGCAGAGCGCACTGAATGTTTAGGACTGCCGGTGCTCGCCGGTAGAAGCTATGTAATTTCCGCTCGTTGCGCTGAGCGTACCTCTTGGAATATGCAACAAGAGTGATCGTTGACCACTAAGCAATGGCGGGATGCAGGTTAGCGCAAATTGGTGCTTGACGAGTGCGGGGCTAGAGCTTATATTTTCCGGTGTCTTGGGGGGCTTGAATTTCCTATCCGTGGCAGGCACGCTCACCTATTTCTATGATGCTCTCACGGAAGCCCATGCCAATGCTGTTGCTAAAAGTATCTTTCACTTCACCGATCAAAGTCCCATAAAAGTGAAAAGTTTCTTAAAGACGTATGCCTTGCCGGTGAGGAGAGGGTAGCGTGGATGCGGACACAAGCATTGCGGGAAAACTCATAGCGTTTCGCACACTCAAAAAAGAAGATGCTAGTCCAGAGTATTCACCTTAGCTCAACGATGTTGACGTCAACAAATATCTTGAAACGAAATGTACCACGGTAGAACCGCTAAGAAGCTATATTCGACAGAGAAGGGCTGCCCCTGACTGGTTGTTTTTGGGTATGTTTCTTAACGACACTGAACGGCACATTGGTAACATCATGCTCGCACCCATCGATAGGCAAAGGAAGAAGGCGACGATGAGCATGCTTGCCGGTGACAAACAGTGCTGGAAAAAATGGTATGCCACTGAGGCGCTGCAGCTGCTGACCGACTGGGCATTCGAACACCTAGGTCTAAACGAGATTGATCTTAGCGTGCTGCGAGAGAATGTAGCAGCAATCAAGGTCTATCAGAAAACAGGATCTGCTATAGCGGCAGAATCCCCGAAAAATCTACTATGACCAATTGTAAACTGCGCCTGGCCCCGGGAACTGTGCAGTTCGGTATGAAGTACGGCATCAACAACGTCCGAGGCCAAAAACACGAGAAGAGTCTCTTATTATGCTCAAGCAAGCATATGCACGGGGCGTATGTGTCTCGGACACTGCAATCATGTATGGTGATGCTGAACAACTTCTTTGAGCGTTTATTGCTCAGGGCTCTTTACAGAAGGACGTTGCCATCATCTCAAAACGGAACCCCAACATTTTTGATGATCCTTTTGCAAACGTGACCACGACCGTTCCCAAGGAAGCACAAACCTCCCAACACCGTCTTGGCATAGCACAACTTGATGGCTATCTCTTGTACACACCCGCATACACTTACAAAAGAGAATACGTCGGAGCGTTACGTGTTGCAAAGGAAAATGACTTGTGCGCAACGTTTGCGTTTCCATCTATGAAGAAGCGAATGCACTCTACGCAGCAAGTCTCCCTGTCAATGACATTCAAGTTCAGTACAGCCTTCTCGAGCAGCGACTGCACAAAACTGACTTCTTCCAACGTGCACGACAGAATGCGGTGACGGTTTTTGCACGAAGCGCATTCTTACACGGCCTTCTGTTCATGGAATATGACCGGAATCCAGAGCATTTGGCTGAAGCAAGAGACCACCTGCACATGTTTGATACCATTTGCAAGAAATATGCGCTTTCTCGATTGCAAACTGCCTTGCTCTTCTCTTACGCGAACAAACATTGACTATGTGGTGTTTGTGGTCGACACGATTGATCAGCTTATTCAGGACATCAATGTGGTTGAACATCCTCCCGAACGTGACGCGTGCATCCGTGAACCGAGGCACGCGTTCAGCTTTGTCAAGAATAGCATAAGCCCTCCAAGCTCTTGGAAAAAATGAACAAGGACGCGAGACCATGACTGCCCAATCTCATCAACACAATAGGGAAAAAACTACAGAGCATCATGCTGAGAACAAACAGGACATTATTGCCGTCACTCAAGCCCGCATGGGCTCGACACGCTTACCTGGCAAGTCACTGTTGCCAATCATGGGCAAGTCAATCATCTGGCACGTCATTAATCGTGTTAAGCAATCGAACTACGTTACTGCCGTGATACTTGCCACTAGCACCAGTGAGCGCGATGTGCCTTTGCTTGCAGAGGCCAAACGTGCAGGTGCGCTGGCATTTGCCGGCAGCGAAGACGACGTCCTAGACAGATTCTATCAAGCAGTGAAGCAGCGCTCGTCAGCAATCTTGGTGCGCATTACTGGAGACTGTCCACTTATCGACCCTGTCATCATCGACAAGAACATCAGCATATTTCTTAAAGGCGGATACGATTACGTTCACAGTGGCGTCACCTATCCAGACGGCATCGGAGATTGTGAAGTGTTCTCTTTTGCAGCTCTTGAGGAGGCATGGAAGCGCACAACAGGCACGGACAGAGAACACGTGACCCCTTACATTTGGAAACATCCTGAACAATTTAGGATATCGACTATTGAGCATGATGAAGACTTGTCAGCCTACATTTTCTCTGTTGATCATAATGAACAGTACGAGGCAGTATGTCGCATCTATGAAGGAGTGTACACTCCTGGTGAAAGATTTCATCTGAAAGATATTATGATGTATGTTCGTGCGCATCTTAAGATTCATGAACTGACGCAGCATATCGAACGTAGCTGTCCTGAAAACCTCATAAAGAAACAGCTTGCTGAGAAGTATGCACAGAGCAAAAAGCTCTTGGACCGTGCTAAGCGAGTCACGCCATCTGGAGGTCATACGTACAGTAAATGCTACCGCTACTATGGAGCAGGTGCTGCACCTGCATTCCTCGATCGAGGCAGAGGAAGTCACGTCTGGGATGTCGACGGCAATGAATTCATTGACTTTGGCGGATCTTTCGGCGCCATTACGGTCGGGTATACACATCCTGTAATTGATGATGCCGTTCGTGCACAACTCGACAAGGGCATTGGCTTCTCACAACCCACTGCGCTCGGAGTAGAGCTTGCTGAAAAACTCATCAGTATCATTCCGTCTGCACAGATGGTACGGTTTTTCAATAACGGATCCGATGCGACATCCGCCGCCGTACGTCTTGCTCGTGCATTTACGGGCAGAGAATTGATTGCCGTTTCCGGCTATCACGGTTATCAAGACTGGTACGTACGCATGACGGAGAATGACTGGGGCACGCCTAAAGTCATGAAACAACTAGTCTTAGGCTTTGAGTACAATACTTTCGCATCACTCAAGAAAAACTTTGATGAACATCGTGGAAAGATAGCGGCAGTCATCCTTGAGCCCGTGCAAGATGACGGACCTACTGATGAGTTCTTGCAGCGCATGCAACAACTTGCGCACGAACATGGTGCTCTGCTCATTTTGGATGAAGTCGTTTCGGGATTCCGTGTCCACCTCAAAGGAGCGCAAGGCTTGTTCAACGTCTCGCCCGACCTCACAGTATTTGGCGAGGGCATGGCAAATGGTCTGCCACTCTCCGCAGTTTTCGGTAGAGCAGACGTACTCAAACATATTGAGGAGGGTGCATTCATCAGCACCACGCACGGTGGAGAGGCAATAAGTCTTGCAGGCAGCCTCGCGACTATTCGCGTTCTAGAGCGTCCGGGCACGTATGAACGTCTTTGGGCTCTTGGCAAAAAGTTAAGGACAGGACTACAGCAATTGATCAAGGAATATGGTCTGCAGCAGAGTGTTAGTACCAGGGGACTTGACATACATTTCGCACCTGTTTTTAAACAGACGGGAAAATTCTCGTCGTTCGATCTGCTCTCCGTCTTCCAACAGACGATGATTGCTGAAGGCATTCTTGTCTTGACGAGCGTCACCCTCTGTACAGAACACTCTGATGAAGATGTCGCAGCATACCTTCGTGCAGCACGTGTGGCACTTGCTGCTGTGCAACGGGCGATATAAATGGATGACGTTGAGGGTGTGTTGTTTGGTGAAAAATTCATGCCCATCTTCAAACGCAGCAAGGATAGATAATAAACCTGATAAATAGATGATCCTAGATGATAATAAAGCACAGAGTCGCATAAGAGGTGATAGATTGAACAAAAAACAAGCGAGTGTGCAACGACGCGATGCTACGCCTCGGATTAAAAAACAGATGGCCACAACGAATGGCAACGCACAATGTAATCGTGCGTGGGAACGACTGACGGAGAAGAACCACTGTTTTATCATAGCTGAAGCAGGGAGCAATCACGATGGCAAACTGCAGCGTGCAAAAGAACTTGTTGATGTTGCCGCAGCGGCAGGTGCTGATAGCGTGAAGTTTCAGTTTTTTAAGGCAGATAAGATTGCAGCAGAAACGAAACACCAGATCGCCAAACTTCCTAACGGGAAGACACTCCATCAGTTCTACAAGGATGTGGAAACGCCTCGTGCATGGATCCCCGACTTGGTCAAGTACTGCAAGAGTAGGAATGTGCTGTTCTTCGCCACACCGTTTGATCATGAAGCTGTTGATTTGCTCGACAAGGCAGGTGTTGAGATGTTCAAGGTGGCATCGTTTGAAATTGTGGACATTCCGCTGCTGAAAAAAATTGCGAAGACGGGCAAGCCTATCATTATTTCTAGCGGTATGGCTGACTTGGAAGATATTAAGGATGCGCTTGACGCGACTGCTGCAGAAGGCAACACGCAGATAGTGGTGCTCCATTGTGGCATCAACTATCCTGTGCCTTTCAATGAGGTGCACTTGCGCGCTATGGATACTATTCGAGAAAAATTCCACATTCCTGTCGGCTATTCTGACCACACCGCAGGCATCACCGTGCCTATAGCTGCTGTTGCAAGAGGTGCACAAGTCATTGAAAAACACATCACTCTTAGTCGAGCAATGAACGGCCCGGATCATTTCTTTGCAATCGAGCCTGATGAGCTGAACGCCATGGTGCGTAGCATCAGAGAGTGCGAGCAGTCTTTGGGCAGTCCAGAAAAGAAGCATACGGAGAGCGAGATCATTCACTACAATCGCGGCAGGAGAAGCATCTTTGCTGCTCAAAACATCAAGAAAGGAAAAATACTTGCAATGGATGATTTTGCCATCCTTCGACCTGGCGTTGGTATCAAACCAAAATTCGTCTACGAGTTTATTGGCAAGAAGGCAAAGAAATATGTGGGCATGCACGAGCCTATCGATTGGAGTCTGGTTAAATGAATGTTGTGTTCATGTGCGTAGCGGGGAAGCAGTATGGTTTTGGTCATGTTGGCAGGTGTAAACGCATAGCGGATGCACTCAATGCTCATGCACGTTTTGTTGTCGATGCACCAGATAATCATGCACGCATTATGTCTTATTTGGCGCCCTACGCCGTCACGTTTGCAAACAAACTTTCTCAAGGCAAGGGTGTTACGGTGCCTGATGTTGTGGTTGCTGACGTGCTTTCTCGCAGTTTGGTGAGGTTTAAAAATAGAGCATACCCCTTGATTGCGCTCGACAATTACTATTCAGGTGCAGAGGTGTACGTCAACATCCAGAAAAAAACATTCAAAGCGACAGGAAAAGTATATACGGGAACGGACTACTGGGCCATCGATGAGCCGAAGAGAAGAAAGAAATGGGTGCAGCTACGGAAAGTGCTCGTCACTTTTGGCTATAGTGATCCCGCGTGCATGACGGAAAAAGTCATTCCACAGCTCCTCGACGCAGGATTGGACATCACCTGTCTTGTGACGCCGCTCTTCGGGGAACGCAGACGTGCTTTGCGGAAACTGCAGGTAACGGTCAAGGAAGGTGCTGATGTGCAACGCGAGATGCTACGCGCAGATGTTTGTATTACTGGTGGAGGAAACACACTCATAGAATCTATAGCACACGCTGTGCCCTGTATTGTAGTTCCCTTCGAATTGCTCAATGCAAAACTTGCACGAACACTTTCAGTACAAGGTTATTGCCTGGTCAGCTCGCCGAAAAACATTAATAACTTCTTGCATGAACCTGCACTGCGTGCAGTGCATACTGCCTGTCTGCGCTATAACGGATACGGTCTTCATAGACTATGCACGATTATACGGGGGGTAGCACATGAAGGAAGATGACCTCACAAAAGACGCGTTGCTTATTATCGGCGGCAGTTATGAACAAGAGCCACTCATTCGCAAAGCTCAGCAGATGGGCTATCGCACAGTAGTCATCGACTGGGATGAGCAAGCACCAGGCTATAAAATTGCCGACGTTGCACGGCGAGTCAGTACGACGGACGCAGCGGGTGCCATCGCTCTCGGGAAGGAATTCAATATAATTGGTGTGCTCACAAACGCGTCTGAAACCGCCATTGTCACTATTGCAAAAGTTGCTGAAGCACTCGGTCTGCCTGGCACTACAATCGAAGTTGCGGAGCGCACGACGGATAAGGAATTGATGAAACTTGCGTTCCAGAAATATTATTTGCCGACAGCACCCTTTTCTGTTGTTCGTACTGAAGTAGAAGCGCTTGTTGCTGCTGAAAAACACGGATTTCCTTGCATCATCAAGCCAGCAGATAGTGCTGGTAGCAGAGGCGTACTCAAGATGGATGCTATCACCGAAGTACCTGCAGCATCTGCGTATGCCCTGAACTGTTCCAAAAAGAAAAAGTGTCTGGTAGAAGAATTTATAGACGGCATTGAGCTAAGTGCAGACTCGCTCAGTTATCAAGGTTATACTGAAGTTCTTGCTATATCTGATAAGGAAAAGGCAATCAGTGGCAAGAACCAAGTGGCCATGAATATCGTCTACCCTCCGCGATTTCCTCCGGAAGAGGTTGCGATTGCAAAAAAACTCATTACTGATGCAGTGCATGCTGTGGGCATCACAGATGGTCCCGCTCATACGGAGATCATGCGTCGGGGCAAGAATGATTTTGTCATCATTGAAATGGGTTCTCGAGGAGGAGGATTCTTTACGTTCTCGAAAGTAGTGCCCGCCATATCGGGGATTGACACTCTTGAACAGCTCATCTTGCTTGCAGTCGGTAAACCTATAACCATAACACCCTGTGCCAATAATGCGGCAGTTCTTCGCTTTACGACGGGAGTTCCAGAAAAAATTGTCAAGATGGGTGATGACGCCAAGGCACGATCTCTGCAGGGCGTGCTGGATGCAGGATACTTCATGAAAATAGGCGATAGGGTTAAACCAATCGAAAAAGATGGCGATCGCGTCGGCTATATGATCCTTACTGCTCCGACGCGCGAACAGGTTACTGTGCTCTCGGACAAGGTATATGACTTGTTGCAAGTTGAGACAATTCCTGACATTCGTGTAGCTGATCGTCTTGCCCACGTTCGTCCTTCAGCATCCATGCGCGCCAATGATCGGGCACAAGCGCTCAAGAAACAAGGCGTGGATGTGCTCAATCTCACCATTGGACAACCAGATGTTCCTACCGTTGCTGCGGCAAAAAAAGCAGGAATACACGCCATAGAGAACAACATTTCAGGATATATGCCTGCACGAGGAACACCCGAACTGCTAACAGCAATAGCTGAGAAACTCAAACGCGAGAATGCCATTTCGGCTACGGTAAATAACATCATCGTTGTGCCGGGCACAAAGCAAGCCATATTCTATTTGAACAGTATTATCATTAATGCTGGAGACACGGCAATTATCTTCGAGCCGTATTGGGTGACATACGAAGACAGCTTGCGCATCTGTGGAGGCACGCCGATTTTCGTCACGGGAACGCTAAAAACGCACTTCAAGCCCAGTGTCCTTGCAGTAGAACAGGCCATCCTGCCCTCCACTAAATACATCCTTTTTAGCAATCCCTGCAATCCGAGTGGCGCGCTTTGGAGCAAGGAGGAACTCATCGAGTTGGTGCAGCTGGCGAGACGAAAAGGCGTCTTATTGATTGTTGATGAAGTCTACGAGAAGATCGTCTTTGATCAAAGGGCATTGGTGAGTGTAGCATCACTGCCCGGTGCGCAAGATATTGTAATTACGCTCAATGGCTTCTCGAAAGGACCTGCTATGCCTGGTTGGAGAATAGGATTTGTTGTAGCGGCAGAAAAGATTATAGATGCTCTGGCCATCATGCAGGAGACTATTGCAACGTGTGCGTCGTCTACGTCGCAGCACGCTGCAGTCTTCGGTTTTGCAGATCCTGAAGCGTTCATGGCGATGTGCGCCACCTACCAGCGTCGTCGAGATATGGTGGTGGCTGCACTCAATACTATAAAAGGGTTCTTTTGTTTCTCTCCTCAGGGAGCATTCTACGTCTTTCCTTCCATCGAAGGGTTGGGCATGCGCTCTGAAGAGGCGACGGCAGACATGCTCGATCGTGCGCATGTTGCTGTCGTCCCGGGCATTGCGTTCGGAAAAAGTTTTGATGGTCATGTACGCATGTCCCTTGCAGCTTCTGATGATGTGCTGGATAGAGCGATGGAACGATTGCGAAAAACGTACGGGAGGCGATAAATATGGATATCTATGATGAGATCATACACAAAATCAAGAAGAACAAAATATCGACAACGGAGATTGCGGATTGTCTTGGCAAGACGGGTGTTCTGAAGGGAGTTCTCCCCATCAATAGGGGCCAGTTCCATGTGGGGCGTGTCTTTCTCGCCTACGACTATGACGAAAGCAATTGGGATCTCCATGATCAAGTGAGATACGTGCAAGAAGACCAAATTGTGGTTGTGGAGCTGCACAACTGCAAAGAGAGAGCAATTTTTGGTGAACTCGTCAGCAAATACATCCTGCTTTATCGTGGAGCTGCAGCCATTGTGGTCAATGGCAACATGCGTGATGCCCCTAGACTCATAAGAAACAACTACCCGGTGTGGTGCAAGAGTGTTACGCCTGTGGGCTGTTTCAATAAAGAACACATGTCCTCCATTGACCCCATTATTGTAGCTCAATGGAAACGCGTTTATGATGGGGCGATAGCTGTGTGTGATGACTGCGGTGTTGTTATTATTCCTAAAGAACAGGTTACAAAAGAGTTTTCAGAGAAGCTGGACTTTATTGAACTGCAAGAAGACATTTGGTTCTATTGCACGGACACAAAGAAATGGTCGACCTACGACACAGTGTGTCTGAAAAAATATCTTGACACCGAGCTGTTGCCTGAAGAACTTAGAGAAAAATTTGTCAAATTTGTGAAACATGATTGATAGCCACACGCACATGACCCCTTCGGGGACGTGGATGTCCACGACGAAAGATGCCTCGCTCGCGATCTTGCTTGAGGAGATGGATCGCAATGAAGTGCACACTGCAGTTCTTGTTGCGGTAGAGGGCATCGTGAGCAATGCTGCAGTAGCAAAGGCGCGTAAGGAGCATCCCAATAGGTTCTTGACATACTGCTGTGCTAATCCTTTGACGATGACAGCAGATGCATTTCGAAAAGTATATGTTGAGGGTGGCTTTGTCGGCATCAAGTTTCATCTGCGTCTGCATCACGTGCCTCTTGATGAGCGGACACGCTCCTTTTTTCGAGCGTTGGCTGACCTGCAGCCTGTGCTGCTTGTTGATGCATGGTTTAGCGATGCTGATTCCGATGCTGATGTCCGAGCATTGAGTGATTTTGTCCGACAGCTGCCAGGCCTGCGTATCATCCTTGCACATGCAGGAGGTTTCCGTTTTCAAGATGTGCTTCCGCTTGTTCAGCACAAGCACATTTTTGTCGACTTGTCGTACGTGCTTAATACCTTCAAAAAACATAAAAAGGAATTGCTCATCAGTGCATTTATGCGTCAACTTGCTGATGTTCCTGTTGACAAGATTCTCTTTGGTAGCGATTTTCCTGAATACAGTATTACGGAAACGAAAGGATTGCTCTTTGCACTTCTTGATGAGTATCGGCTAACGAACTTGCGCAAGCAGATCGTTGAAGAGAATTATGTGAGGTTGATGTCCCATGACCTCTGATGTTCCCCTGACTGCTGATCAAGAAAATTCTCTTGCCTCACTCTATAATGCGCGACTGAGCAATCTCGGTGAGCAGGCCCAAACTGTAGGTTGGAGGTCACGCAAGCAACAGGAAGCAAGGTTCGTGATGCTTAACCAGATAGGCAACATGTCGGGAAGTACGGTGCTTGATGTCGGTTGTGGCTTTGGAGATTTTTACATCTTCCTTCTTGGGAACAATGCAAACCCCACACAGTACACGGGTATAGATATTGCGAATGACCTTATCAAATTTGCACAGAAAAAATTTGAGAAAATTCCAAACGTTGCGTTCAGGCATGTTTCAACTGATGAATTATCCTTATTTCCTGACCGTGCGTTTGACTATGTTCTTGCATCAGGTATTTTCAACTATCCTGTTGCCGACAACAATACCTACGTGCAACGTACACTAGAGCAGATGTATCGCATCTGCAGGAAGGGTGTTGCGGTCAACATGACTACAGACTATGTAGACTTTCAAGACAGATCACTTTTCTACTTCAGCCCTGAAGATGTCTTTCGTTTTTGCAAGCAGCTTACTAAGAGAGTGTGCTTGCACCATGACTACATGCCCTTTGAGTTCACCGTATTTCTCTACAAGGATCAGGAGAACGATGCCGATTTTGTTTTCGTGGATTGGTTAGCGCACTTGTTTCCGGAGGGTGCGCTCCTCATCCGCAGTGGTGGCTCATGATGCAAACACGATCGCTAGGTGGTCTAGGAGGCCTGCACCCAGTCGGATTTCTCCTTCAGTAATGGGTGGGTGCGAGCAGTGCCTTGCAGAGGATTGTCACCAAGAGTCCTGCTGATGCAACTAGGAGACGGAGTATGGTCAATTGTTTCGAGACTGTCTTCAGCACGGGCCAGGACCAGATGAGGATGATTAGATAGGGCTTAGTGGTGAGTGCAGCTCCTATTACTGGCCAGAACGGGATTACCAGTAGATTGCCGGCCAGGGTGAAGAGTGCTGCGACGATGTAGCCCAGGGTGACTCACGCGGGCTTGCCAATGCCGTTGAGAACGGCAAATTTGATCTGCGTAGGTACTAAAATTCACGCCAAGCGTAAGTATTTGCAGAGCAACACCTCCTTGGACAAATGCTGTGCCAAAGAGCAGGCGAGTGATGGTGGGTGCAAATAATAGGGGGATTGGGGCAAACGGCAGTACGAAGAGGAGTGCATACTTCTGAATTGTGCTCGTGCCCCGGTCGAGCCTACGAAAAATTTTGTTTTGCCCAGCGTTCGGAAGCCATGGGAATGAAAACGGCACTAAACGCTGCGCCAACATAGCTGAGGATGAGCGCTGTCGGTAACATTGCGTTGTAGACGGCGACGATATCGAGCGATACCATGAATATTAGGATAAGCGTGTCGAAACACCTTATCATGGTTCCTGTGATGCTCGTGAACAGGTTGAGCAGTGCAAATCTCGGACCGGTGCTGCGCTTCCAACCGCTCGGCCTGGGCAGCGGTGCGTTTGACGCGGGAGGCTGGGCCTGGATTTGGGCTTTTGTGATAACGGTCATCCTTATTTGGCTGGCCAGCAAATCGGTTTGACTGTGGAGGAAGCATGACTGTGGAATGTACTCGCCGGCGACGCAGGTGCGTGTTTCTGTGGCAGCGGGCGCGGGTGAGGTTTCTGAGGATCTGGCTGCTGGAATTTCAGATTGGGCCTTGATTATGAGCAGCGCTGCTGGAGCGCCGGGGACAAGCGCAAGCAGTAATTGGAAGTTGAGGCGGGCCGCGGTATACGTACTCCGTCGGCCGGAACGGAGTGCGGCGTATCAAGTGGTGCGCGACAATTTGGAGATGTGGCTGGCGCAGCGGCGCGTATCTGCTCGGCGGCACCCGGGCTAGCAAAGGTGGGCGGGTGGCTGGCCTGCTAAAACAGTTTAGCGCTTCAGTTACGCGTTGAGCGCGGCGTGACCGTCCGGCAGGCTTGCCAGCCGCGTGGTGGCGAGTGCCAGGCCCACCACCAGCCAAAACAATGTTTGCAGCGGATGAAATTCCAAATGCAC
>SXGT01323791.1_pt1 | contig 12165 bp, 10 predicted proteins | sample 3176221 | NCBI WGS metagenome assembly SXGT01 (sample SAMN11356862, study PRJNA531348) | freshwater metagenome | isolation source: freshwater sample F1-120 | place: China: Fuxian Lake, Yuxi | collected 2017-12-25
AGATCGTGTCCGCCTACAGCGGCACGCCCTTTTCCTTGTCGGCCATGCCGACGTCTTCGAGATTGGCGTTCTTGCCCTTGCGCGCGACGAGGGCCACCGCGCCGGAGATGTTGCCGTTAGTGACGTCGGCCTTCATCGCGTCCGTGATTCGCTGGAGACGTTCGGCGGAGAGCCCGACGTCCTCCGGGGAGGATTTTGGCAGCGTTCCGGCGAAGGTAGCCGAGGTCGCGAGGACAGCGGTGAGTAGTAGGGCGAGAATGGCGTTCGTTTGTCGTTTCATACGGACAATCTCCTCGATTCCGGCTGCTTGAAAGTACGAATGTAGCTTGCGCGCATTATGTCAAGGCGATAGATGCGAAACAATCGACAGCCTAAGGTTAAAAGATCAACACAGAGGCACAGAGAACACAGAGAAATTCAATTCTTTTCTTTCTAACTGCTTTCGGGCTGTGGCGGCCCCGGGGATTTACCGCGAACTGAGTTCTTCTAGGCGGCGGCGGACTTTTCGGGCTCGGGAGTCGTTTTTTCCGAGGGTGTTTTCGTAGATGTCGAGCGCGAGCGTGAGGTGGCCCATGGCGACGACGGTGTCGCGCATGTCGGCGAGGACGCAGCCGACGGCGAAGGCGTCGCGGGCGACGGTGGGGTGCTGCTTGCCGAAGAGTTGCGTGTCCATCTTCATGGCTTGTTGCAGACGTTCGAGGGCCTCTTCATTCCGTTTTTGGCGGTTGAGGGAACGGCCGATGCGGTAGAGGATGGTGGCTTTGCGTTCGCTGTTGGTGCCTTCCTGTTTATCGACGATGCCGAGCGCCTGTTCATAGGCGGTGAGCGCCTGTGTGCGTGCGCCGATTTCGTCGAGGGCGCGGCCGAGGTTGGTCAGATTGCGGACAACTTCGTTTGATTCGGGACCGAACAGCGTCTGATTCAGACTCAGCGCGCGCTCCAGGCAGGAGCGTGCGGGCGCCGCCTTGCCGTTGTCGAGGAGGATAATGCCGAGATGGTTCAGCAACGCGGCGGCGTGGGGAGAGTCCTCGCCCTCAGTGCGCTCGACCATCGTCACGGCGTCGCGATAGTAACGCTCGGCGTCATCGAGCTGGCGCAACGCGCGGCAGGCATGGCCGAGGTTTGCGAGGTCGCGCGCGACGGCGGGATGGCGATCGCCGAAGGTTTTGTTGTCCAGCCGCAACGCACGCGAAAGACGCTCGTGCGCCAATTGCGGTTCGTTCATTTCCATGAGGACCATGGAAAGATTGTTCAGGTAAGTCGCGAGCGTGCCGAAGTTCGGTTCCGCGGCGCTTTCCTCCGCGAGGACGGCTTTCTCGAAACAGTTGCGCGCCTTGGCGAGCTTGCCCATTTTGTGCCAGGTGCGGCCGAAACGATCGGCACACTCGGCGACGAGCGGATGGTTCCAGCCGTAGACCTCGAGATAGATCTGCATGGCTTTTTCATAGGTGCGCTGCGCGGCCTCGACGTCGCCCATTTCTTCAAGAATGGCGCAGAGATTCCGAATCGGGATCGTGAGCAGCTTTTCGTCCGGCATGCCGTAGACGGCCTGCTCGACCGGGCCGTAGACCTTCTCACAAATCGCGAAGGCGGTCTCGAAGCAGTCGCGCGCTTCTTTGAGGTTGCCGAGTTCGTGCTCGACAACGCCAAGGCTGTTGATGCGCATGGCCATGACCGGGTGATCGTTGCCGTAGGCGCGCCGGCCGATCGCGACGGCCAGTTGATAACAGGTTTTGGCGTCCTGCAGCGCGCGATTGCCGTGCAGATAGAGCGCGGCGTAGTAGAGGAGCTGGGACGCCGACTCGCGCGCGACATTGGCCTCTTCGGCGTACTGTGTGCAGACCAGCGCATGCGCGAGCAGACGCGAGCAATTCGGCGACGGCCCAGCGTAGACCGGTTCATAAGGGAAGGACTCGCTCACCAAGCGCGTGGCGGCGTTCGCCCAGGCCTTGGCGGCATCCTCGCTCAGGCGATCCCGCAGGACTTCCTGTATCTGTTCATGGGTGGAGAAGGAGTCTCCGTGCCGCTGGATGAGGCCATAGCGCGCGAGACGCTCCAGTATCGTTTTGAGGCCGTTTGGCGCAGCGAGAGCGGCGGAGAGGCGCTGCGAGAAGATCTCATCGGCGCGTTCCTTCGGCGCGAAGATGAATTCAGGGATGTCGTGCGGCGCGAGGTAGGCGCAGAGGCTAAAGAGATCGCGGCTTGGGCGATCTTCGGCCTCCAGCAGCGCCATCAATTCGCCGACCACAAAGCGGGAGATTGCCTTCGAGACTTCGGACGAAATGTTGTCGCGAAGCGGTTCGGGCAAGCGCGCATTCAGATTCTTGATGGCGCCATCGGGACCCGTCGGCAGGACACGCGCCCAGTGTGCGAGCAGGTGCAAGTTGAGCGGGCTTCCGCCGGCTTTGCGCGACAGCGCCACGATGGCGTCGGCGGATGCGGAGGGAAGGCCTATGCGGAGATGGGTGCCTGCGTCGGCATCCGAGAAAGGGGTCAAGGCGATGGACGTGTAGGGCGTGTCCGCGGCGCCGAGCGGAGTCGTGACGATGACGTGTCCGCCGAAACGCTCGGGAAGATACTTGCTGAGCACGGACAAGTTATCGAGACCATCGAAGATCAGCAACCAGCCGCCGTGTGCGCCGAGGAATTCGCGAATCTCCTCGGCCGCGTACGGCGGTTCATCGGGAACACGCCGAACCATATTGATGGCGGTCATGAGCTGCGTGAACGAGAGATGCAGCGCGCCCGGATCTTCCGATTGGATCCACCAGACTACTTGGTAGTCGGCCGCGCTCCGATACGCGAACTCACGCGCGACGCTCGACTTGCCGAGGCCGCCCAAGGGTGCTTGTCCTTCGTTCACGACGACGACTTTACTTGCGCGCAGGGAATTGCGCAGCGTGGCGAGTTCGGCTGCGCGACCTGTGAAGCGAGGATCCCGTGCAACACGGAGATTCCATACGGGAGGCAGACGGTCCGTGCGGGCCGCGGGGTTTTCTGCGTTGGTAGGCTGTCTTTCGTTAGACATCGACGTGACCGCGGGAATCCTGTTCAAGCCGGTGTATTGCGGCGCGGCCCCTGGCGCCTCGCTGGACTCGACACGCCAGAGTACGCTGTGGATGGGGGAGTCATGCAAGCCGGTCGAGGATGTGATTGCGCCTCGTAGGTAATTAGTTGACAAATCCCTTGAAGCATTTTTCTCTAAAGTATTGTAAATAAGCAACTTATAAGGCTTGATTCAAATCGTCTGCCTGCGTAGGATAAACATATCATTCTTCGAATTAGCTGAACTATGCGGTAACTTGGAACACCCGTCTTCTTGCCGGGTTTTCCTAGGACGGGGCTCAGCAATGCCCCATGGGTGGCCCAAACAGTGAAGTGCCCGAATCACCTCCTGCGCAATGCGGCGGGCTATTGCTGCGTATGCGGGTCGTTTTATTGCGAGGACTGCCTGACCCGGCATGACGGCAACCTGTATTGCCCGCGGCACTACAAGCCGATTGCGGCAAAGCATGAGGAAGAGCGCAAGCGCGTTGAAGTGCGCAAGCGGCACTCGCGGCATTCGCTTGTGGTTTATTTCAAGGATGGACGCCGCGAGCAGGGTGTTTGCCATGCGATGAACATTCGCGAGTCGGGCTTTCATTTGAGTTGTGAGGATGACAGTGGGGCGGCGACAGGCAAGTCCGTGCGCGTTCGCTTTCAGGACATCAAGAGCGTTGCGAATGTGAAGAGTTACACGGGCAAGATTGACAAGTCGCAACCGTACCAGGAATACACGCCTGGCGGGGCGGAGCTGGTGGTAGAGTTCGATGACGGCGAAGTGATCGAGGGCGCGACTGTGCATGCCTACGATCCGGATGCGCCGCGCTTTTATTTTATTCCTAAAGACCGGAATTCGAACTATATCAACTTGCTGGTTGAGCGGGCCGCGGTGAAGGGGATTCACGCGCCTGAAGAATGGGCGGAGCAAAAGGCGGCGCAGGAGGAAAAGCGCCGACAACAAAAAGCCGAGGGGCAGATCACCGGTTCGACGCCTACGAGTCAGGAAGAGACGATGGGGGATTTCTACTTCGAGCAGCATAATTATACGGGTGCGCTCGAACAGTACAGAATCGCATCGCGGCGATCCCCGGACTCCATGCGGCTCAAGAAAAAGTTGCTGGCGTCTACGCTCAACATTGGTATCGGGCATATCAAGCGGCGCGACTATCCTACGGCGCTTCAGTGGATGGAAAAAGGGCTTGAGATAGACCCTGACAACGATGCTGCGTTGCGCAAGGCGAAGCAGTTGCGCAAGATCATCGAGAAGACCACGCGGCGCATGCAGGCGTATCGCGAGGGCACGCTGTTCAACAAGCCACAAGCAGCTGAGGCCGACGAGTTACTCGACGACTAGTCGCGGCCCGCGAGTTCTTTGGGACGGTAAACGTCTTTCAATTTACACGCGGTTGCAAGGCGAATCGCGCGCCAGTCCTCGGCGGCGACGGCAATTTGCGCGATGGCGGCGGTGGGCATTCGGACGGGATGTCTGGTGATCCGGGCCAGCAAAGACTCGATGTCCGGGTTGTGTCCGATGACGAGAAGGGTGTGCACTGCATTGGGGGTGGTTTCTATCGCGTCGAAATAGGCCTCGGCGCCGGCGAAGTATAAGTGCGGGTTTTGAACTATCGGTGCGTCGAGACGTCCCGCTTCCTTCACTCGATCAGCTGTTTGCCGCGCGCGCTTTGCCGGGGATGTGAGGATCAAATCCGGCACGAGATCTTCGTCGCGCAGGAATTTTCCCATTTTGATGGCGGCCGCCTTGCCGCGCTCGTTTAGGGGGCGTTCCTCATCCGGCAGGGATTCGTCGTCCCAACTGGATTTCGCGTGGCGCATGAGGAGGAGTGTGCGCATCGGAAAATTGGAATGGCCGTTAAGCCGAGAGAAAGTCTTTCTCACTTAGACGGATTTTATACTGAAGCCCTTTTTTTTGCATCGTCTATTTGTACGCTCTCCGTCGTTTAAGAAGTCGCTTCGCGGAGCTCTTTGACTAATTCGGCGACGAGGGCTGCGGCGGGCATGGGGCGGGAGAGGGGGGCGCCTTGGCCGGCCCATTGGGCGGCGTAGCCGGATTCGCCGTGCGGCTTTGCAGCGGCGTGCAGGGCTTTGCCGGCGTCGTAGGCGATGGGGTAGCCGGGGACGTCGGCGTCGGCGATATCTTTGCCCCAGCGCGTAAATGCATTGGCCAGGCAGCGGGCCGGGCGGCCGGAGATGGCGCGTGTAATCGTGGTATGGAATGCCGCGTCGCTGGCTAGCGTGGCGCGGAATGCTGCGTCGGCTGCGGACTCGGGGCATGCGATGAAGGCGGTGCCCAGTTGCGCCGCGACGGCGCCCAGCGAGAGCGCGGCGGCGATGCCGGCGCCGTCCATGATGCCGCAGGCGGCAATGACGGGGAGATGTTGTTGGCGGACGAGAACACGGACGAGGGCCATCGTGCCGAGGCGATCGTCGGGGGCGTCGGGATCGAATACACCGCGATGCCCGCCGGCTTCGTAGCCTTGCGCGACGAGGGCATCGACACCCGCGGCTGCGGCGGCTTTGGCTTCGGCCAGGCTTGTGGCGGTTGCGAGCAGGGTGACGCCTGCTTTCCGGAGGGCGGCGATATACGCGGCGGGCGGAAGGCCGAAGTGAAAACTGACGATCGCGGGGCGTTGGCGGAGGAAGACATTGAGCATGGCTTCATTGGTCACGAAGCTGGTGTAAATCTCGCGGAGTTGCTCAGGCGGTTCGGCGCCGAAGCTGCGAAAGAGATCGACGAGGCGAAGCCGCCATTTTTGTTCGAGGACGGGATTGGGACGGGCGGGCCGATGGCAGAAGACGTTTACGTTGAAGGGCCGATCCATGAGAGCACGCACCTCGTCGATCATTTTCTCGGCTTCGTCTGCGTTGAGGGTGCCCACCGAGATGGATCCGAGCGCGCCTGCGTTTGAGACGGCGGCGGCCAAAGCTGGAGTGGAGGTGCCCGCCATGGGCGCCTGAATGAGCGGTACCGTCATGGCGAAGCGTTGGCAAAAGGCGTTGGTCATAGACACCCGTGAGTTTCAGACTCTAAAAAGATAACTACTTTATGCACATTCGCTTTCCAAGTCGATAGCGAGGTGGATAAGTTCCGCGGCGATGTGTTCCTGAGCGGCGTCGAGGTGTGCGCCTTCCATTCGCACGCGCGGCGTCGAGTAGATGCTTTGGGCGCGGAGCAGGCGCTTGAAGAAGGCGACTGAGATGGCGAGAGACTGATTGCTGAAGGCGAGGATGGGAACAAGACGCGCAAAGAGCGCGCGGCTTTCGTCGCGCCGTCCGGCCGCGTGGAGCGATGCGATGCGCACGTAGGTGCGGTGCAGGCCGGTGGGCATGATGGCGTGGACGCCACGATCGAGGGCTTCGATCATCTGCATCACGGCCCAGCCGCCCGCTACGCGGAGTTTTTCGGGAGCGTCGGTGAGTAATTCCGAATATTTCGGGCCTGCGGGGATCACCTCGATTTTGAGCCAGGAGAGCGAGGGGACTTCGGCGACTAAGCGCTTCAAGGTGGGCACGGGAATACCGCTGCCGGTGGCGTCCCAATCTTGCAGCATGAGAAAATCCGGAGAGAGGCGATCGAGCGCCTCCAGAATACGCAACAAATCGGATTCGGTTTGTCCGTGGCCGTTCACAAGCAAGCCGTGACAGCCGAGATCGAGGTAGCGTCGCGCGGTGTCCTTGAACTGTTCGCCTTGCGGAGTGCCCAGGCCGCCGATCACCGTGTAGCCGGGAGCAGAACGCGTCACCGTTTTTATCAGCGCGTCGCATTCCTGCGCAGAGAGATGGCTTACTTCCGAGGCCAATCCAGGGATCAGGAAACCCGCAACGCCGGCGTTTATCGCGTAGGCTACATTTGCGGCGAGACCTTCGAGATCAAGGGTGTCATTGCCGCGAAAGGGCGTGTTAAGGACAGTGAAGATTTGAGTCATGAGGAGTGCCGCCGGAAGGAGATTACCCAAAATAATAAACTACTCGAAGATGCCTAAAACAACTGGGCAGGTGGCCGTGTATCGGCGTGTCTTGACGCCTGTAAATGTGGAGTGACAAGGGTTTTTTAGCGGCGTAGGATGACAATCCGGCTGGTCGAATGCCCGTTGCGCTACGATTTTCTGCTGAGACGACGGTAGGAGGGGAAATGGCCGAAATAAAAACGAAACGGACGAAGGTGAAGGTCAGAGATTTCATCGCCAAGGTCGAGAACGAAACCCGTCGAAAGGATGCAGCAACGCTGCTGAAGCTTTTTAAGGAAGTCACCGGCTGGAAACCGTATATGTACGGCCCCACGATCATCGGCTTTGGTTTGTATCACTACAAATACGAGTCGGGACACTCGGGGTCGGCGTGCGCGATCGGTTTCAGTCCGCGAAAAGCGAACCTGGTCATCTACGTATTCGACTTCGAAGGCAACGTGGACCTTCTGCGGAAACTCGGGAAGCACAAGGGCGGGATCAAGCAGTGCTTGTACATCAATAAACTCGCCGACGTCGATCTCGGTGTGCTCGAAGATATCCTCAAAGGCGGATTGGCCGCAGCGAAGAAGACATGGCCGGTTACTGCGAGTTAGCATTAAGGAAATTTAGAAAGATGATCGGGGCGCCGGGACATGGATTGAACTATTTGTCAGCTCCAGTATCAACTTAATCGGGCGCCTTGACTGTTAGTGCAACGTTCAGAGACTCCTGCAAATTTTTTTTGGCGAAATCATCCACCCGCAGAATCAGTTGCAGTCGGTCCGAAGATACACCCGATTTGACGGGGAAGTGCGACGTAGAATCTTTAGACCGCGTTTGCTGACGCGCTCGCGGTCGCCTGCCATTGATGGATTGCCGGACCAATCCGCATGTTGGAGACAATGGGTCCGATATCTACGTCGAGCCCGGCCGCGCAGAGTGAGTCGCGCACCTGGCCTCGCACCTCGGCCAATACCAGCGAGATATCTCGTTTCTGGAGTTCCTCACGCACCTCGCTAATGAGGTCCGCACCGGCGAGATCGACGTGCGGTGTCGTGCCAAAACTCCAGACCACCAGTTTCACCGGTGTGGGTTGAACTGAAATGAGTTCATTTAACTGATCGCGGACATAGTCGCAGTTGAAATACAACAACGCGGAATTCACCCGAAACACAAGGACACCCGGAATCAGTTCGTTTTCCGGATCACGTGCGATGTCGCCGAAGTAGTCGGTGCCGGGAACGCGGCCCATGACGACCACCGTTGGACGGGATGCGCGGCGGAGCAGAAGAATGATAGACAGCACGGCGCCGATGAGAACGCCGCGCAAGATTCCCGATCCCAAGACGCCCAACAAAGCGGCAATGGCCACGATGAACTCCGTACGACTGAATTTCCACAACCGCTTGAGCGCTTCGAGTTTGAACAGGCCGGAGGCCGCCATGAGGACGATCGCTGCGAGCACCGGTTGCGGCAAGTCATGCAGTAGATTCGTCAGGAACAACACGACTACGAGCATGATTGCGGCGGCGACCAGTTGCGAAAGTGGGGTTTTGGCTCCGCTGCTTTCATTGACGAGCGACTGCGACATTCCTCCGCTGACCGGATATCCCTGGGCCAACCCGGCCGCAAGATTGCCGGCAGCAACCGCGAGGAATTCCTGGTTGCTGTCGAGCCGGTTGCCATGCTTGGCGCCAAACATACGGCCGATGGCCACAGTTTCCACGGAACCGAGCAGAAAGCAGGCCATGGCCAGCGGCAATAACTCGTTTATGTCGCTCCACTGGATTGCGGGCACGGCCAACTGCGGAAGGCCTTGCGGTACTTCGCCCAAGACCTTTACGCCGCGTTCGTCAAGATTCGCGATCGATGTTGCAGCGATGCCGAATATGACCACAAAAAATGCGACGGGCTTGTTTTTCAACCACAATTTTCCGGCGATGAGCAGGGCCAGCGCGATCAGGCCCACGCTGATCGCCGCAGAATTTGTATCACCAATGTGCCGGAAGAAGTACGCGCTGCGTTCCCAAAAATCGCCATGCGTTCCGGAAAAGCCGAAAAACTTCGGAAGCTGGGTGCTGCAGAGGTAAAGCGCCAATCCACTTTTGAAGCCGACGAGGACCGTCTCCGAAATGAAGCTGACGACCGCACCGGCACGAAGCGCCCAGGCTGCGAACGACATCGCTGCCATCAGCAGTGCACACGCGGCGGCAAGGGCAGAATAACGCACGACGTCACCTTCGGCCAGGGGGCCGAGCGATGCGCCAATCAACAGGGAGAGCCCCGAGGTAACAGTGATGGCTGTGTGCCGGGAACTGCAGAACAGCCAAAACACGAGGGCGGGGAAGAGGCAGGCGTATAGACCCGCTTCGGGCGGTAGCCCGGCCAGCGATGCGTCACCGATGCCGGCAGGCATAAGGTATGCCGCGAGCGTTACTCCTGCAATGAGATCCGCTCGGAACGAACCGGCGTTGTACGTTCTCAGCCATCCGAGCGCCGGTATCCAGCGGGTCAACAGGGAACTTGGTTGCCCCGGTTTTGTAGTACCCGCGTTCACATTATTTTCCATCTTTCTGCTCGCGTCGGTTTGTTAGGTTGTTATGTGTGCTCAGGCGGGTGCGCCATCCGAAACCGTGTCGCCGATCGGCTTCGGGGTGGCCTCAGCCGCTGCTGATTTAGTCGCGGACTTGGCCTTTTTACCCGCGGATTTGGACTTGCCCTTCGCTTTCTTGCCATTCTTCGAACGCCCCTTCTTGCCGCCTTCTTCTTTCTCCAGCTCCACCCGCGCAATCTCGAAGCGCTTCAAATCCTCTTTGGACGGCTTGGGATATTCGAGATCCATGTCTTTCACTGCCTTGACGATGATGTCGGCGACGAGCGCCCGCGTTACATACTTTCGATCTGCAGGAATGACATACCACGGCGCCCACTCGGTGCTTGTCGCCGACAGCGCGTCCTCGAAGCATTCCTGGTATTCCTTCCAGTACCTCCGTTCCTCCATGTCCGATACGGAGAATTTCCAGTACTTGGAGGGGTCCGTAAGCCGCTCAAGAAAACGCCGGCGCTGTTCACGCTTGGATACATGCAGAAAGAATTTCAGAACGATAGTGCCATTGCGGACAAGATGCCGCTCAAAGTTGTTGATATCGTCGTAGCGGCCTTTCCAGAATTTCTTGGCCTTTTCTCCAGACGGAATCTGGGTATCCAGGAACTCGGGATGAACTTTCACCACGAGTACATCTTCGTAGTACGACCTGTTGAATATGCCGAAACGCCCGCGCTCGGGCAAGCTTTTCATGTAGCGCCACAAGAAGTTGTGATCACGCTCTTCGGCGGAGGGTTTTTTGAAGCTGAAGACCTGGCAGCCTTGAGGATTCACACCGGACATCACGTGCCGGATGGTCCCATCCTTGCCGGCGGCATCCATCGCCTGGAAAATGAGTAGCACGGAGTGCGTATTGCTTGCGGCAATCAACTCTTGCGATTCGGCGAGATGCTGTTTGTTCTCCTCCAGCACCTTGATCGCTCGATCTTTGATCTCGTCCTTGCCGAGTTGCTTCGCGTCCTTGGTTTCGGCCCAGTCCGTATCGAAATCGCGGAGGTTGACGTTTGATCCGGGTTCGACGCGGAAACGTTTGATGAAACGTGATTTCAACATGATGGGACCTCCTCTGGGCGAAATTCACAATGGGCTAAAAGTACACCGTGAGTGATGTGGCGAAGCTTTGATCGCCCGCTCGCGGGTATCGGCACCATACTGTGTGACCGCATTCTGTCAATCCGATGTCGTGTGAGCAAATCGGATGCCGACCCATCGTAGCCATCCTTCGAAAAGTGTAAGCACATTGAAGCAGCGGGACCTCAGAGATGGGGGGTGTATCTTCACATTAAGGCAATCGTGTTCAGGTCATTAGTGCGCAAGGCCATGTAAGCGAAAGGCTCCAGCGGCATTTTGATGCGTCTCTCGGATCCCATTCATGCCGGTAATCGAGTAAAAAATCCATAATCATGGACTACCTAGCACAATGCCGGTCCGGCTGTCTTGGCCTTCCGTTTGCTTTGGTCGCGCGTGTTTCCTTCCTACATAGAGTGCGCTATTTTTCTATGGACAATTGACAGTAGGGGGGGTATGGTAAACAAAGCTGCGGTAAGATCCTTGCCAAAAAAGGAGTAAATAAATGAAATCGCAAACAGTGCCTCCAGGTCCTGAAATTAAAACAGTGAACGCTGCATTCTCAACGGCAAACCAGCTCTCGCTCGATCACCTTTTCTCAAGCTCTGCCGCGCGCAATGATCGTTGGCGCGAAGTGAACGCTGCCGCGCAGGCTTGGGCTGCGGATCTCTCGCCCGCGAACACGAAAAAGGGCCGCGCGGGGGTCGCATCGGCGCTCGCCGCGGTCCGTCCGCTCGAAGACTTTTTTGCGTATCCCGGCCAGGCGCTGTTGAAAGTGCTTGCGGATCGGATCGAGGAAGAGGACGCAGCCGGCGTTGCGAGACTTGTCCGGCGAATCAGCGGCGCGATCTTGTCAGGCAGCTACCGGCAGAATAACCGCGAATTTGAAGCCGAGGACGACGGCACGAGCAGCGTGCCCGATCGCCTGCCACCGGCGCTCGATCGTCCGGATTCCCATCGCCCCTATTTTGAGACGCTCTTTGTAGCGTCCGCGCCGGCCGCAAACTATTCCCAGATCGCGCGCGAGATTCGCCGGCTGCGCCGCGTCGAGGATCCGACGATATACGAGCCGGTAATCGTAGGGAGTTTTGAGGACGCGATCCTCGGCACAATCCTGAATGGCAAGATCGAAGCGGTCGTGATTTACGATGGCATTCCGATTCCCTCGCGGCATGATTTGCCTCTCCTGCGCGAATTCCTCTCGACCTACGCAGGAGTGGACTTTTCCAGTGCGGCGCCCAAGGAAATTGGAATCACGCTGGCGAAGGCCATCAAAAAAATCCGGCCGGAGCTCGACATTTATTTGCTTACCGATCGCGAGGTGGAAAAAGTCGCCGGCGATCCCGCCGCATCCTGCATCCGGCGCGTTTTTTACGAAGTCGAGGAGCTCATGGAAGTCCACCTGAGCATTTTGGAGGGCGTCGCGGACCGCTTCTCGACACCCCACTTCGACAACCTAAAGAAGTACGCTTCCCGCCCGATCAG
>SXGT01195978.1_pt1 | contig 12164 bp, 1 predicted proteins | sample 3176221 | NCBI WGS metagenome assembly SXGT01 (sample SAMN11356862, study PRJNA531348) | freshwater metagenome | isolation source: freshwater sample F1-120 | place: China: Fuxian Lake, Yuxi | collected 2017-12-25
CTTCACCGAGCCGAGGATCAGCGACTGGTCGGGTGCACGCCCAGCCCCCAGCACGGCGCCCAGCGCCCCGACCTCGATCGGGTCACCGAGCGAGGTGCCGGTGCCGTGTGCCTCGACATAGCCGATGTCGCCAGCCGACACCTCTGCCGACTCCAGCGCGGCGCGGATCACGGCCTCCTGCGCCGGCCCGTTCGGGGCCGTGAGACCGCCGCTGCGGCCGTCCTGGTTCAGCGCGCTGCCGCGCACCACGGCCAGCACCCGGTCGCCGTCGGTCACCGCCTGGCTCAGGCGCTTGAGCATCAGCACGACGCAGCCCTCGCCGCGTACGTAGCCATCGGCGGCAGCATCGAAGGTTTTGCAGCGCCCGTCCGGCGCCATCATCCGCGCCTTCGAGAAGTTGATATTCAGTTCGGGTGTGAGGATCAGGTTGACCGCCCCGACGAGCGCGCTGTCGCACTCTCCCTGACGCAGGCCCTGGCATGCCAGATGCAGGGCCACCAGCGACGACGAGCAAGCGGTGTCCACCGACACGCTGGGGCCGTGCACGCCGAGGAAGTAAGAGAGCCGGCCGGACGCCACACTGAAGGCACTGCCGGTGCTGAAGTAGGGATCGATGAGTTCAGGGTGGCGGTAGAGCGCGCGACCGTAGTCGCTGTTGCTGATGCCGAGGTACACGCCCGTGCGAGAGCCCGCCAGGCCAGCAGGCGCGTGGCCGGCGTTCTCGATCGCTTCCCAGGCCACTTCAAGCAGCATGCGCTGCTGCGGGTCCATGCTGGCGGCCTCGAGCGGCGATATGCCGAAGAACTCGGCGTCGAACCGGTCCACCCCACCGAGGAACCCGCCGTAGCGCGTGGTCATCTTGCCGGGTGCATCTGCGTCGGCGTCGTACAGGTCGCCGAGCGACCAGCGCTCGGCTGGAATTTCGCTGATGGCGTCCGTGCCCGCCCAGAGCAGGTCGGCGAAGCCTGCGGCATCCACCACACCACCAGGCATGCGCAAACCCATGCCAACGATGGCCACCGGCTCCCGTTGTGCACCGCGCAACTGGGCCAGCTGCGCCTTCAGTTCACGAATTTCCAGCAGCGCGCGCTTGACCGGTGTCAGCGTTTCAGCGCCAGGGCGGTGTTCAGTCATGGGCATTCCGTTCGGTTGCACCGCCGAGTTCCTGCAACAGCAGCGCCTCGGCCTCTTCATCGGACAGGTCGGCCACACCCTCGAGGTGGGCAGCGGGCTGTGCTGGCACGGCGCTCGACGAGGCCTCGGCCGCCTCCTCCAGACCCAGTGAGCGCATCAGGTAAACGGTGAGCGCCGAGATGGTCGGGTAGTCGAACAGCAACGTGGCGGGCAAGGGTTTGCCGACCGAGCGGGTCAGCTCGTTGCGCAGCTCGACCGCCATCAATGAGTCCAGTCCCACGTCCTTCAGCGGCATGCGAGCGTCCACCACGGTGGTGGCCTCGAGGCCCAGCACGTGCAGCGCGCGTCCGGTGATGTGGGCGGTCAGGGCCTGCGCCCGCTGACCCGAAGGCACCCTCCGGATGCGGCCCACCGCCGACTCATCCCCCACGGCAATCGTCGGCGCAGTGGCCGTGCCGGCGCGCGGAGCCAGCGCCTGGAAGAACCCTGCATCCACGCCCTTCGGCAGGCGGTCCAGACAACGCGTCCAGTCCATCGTCATCACGGCGGTGTGGGTGGCGCCCTCGCGCAGCAATTGCTCCAGCCGCTCAAAGGCCTGCGCCGGTTCCATCCTGCCCATCCCGCGCTCGCCCCAGGGGTCTTGACCCGTGGCCGCCAGTTGCGTGGCCATGCCGCCCTGTGCCCAGGCGCCCCAAGCCACGCTCAGGGCCGGCAGCCCCAAGCTGCGGCGGGCATGCGCCAACGCATCGAGCTCGGCGTTGGCCGCCGCGTAAGCGCATTGGCCGGGTGCACCCAGGAGGAGACCAGCGGCGGAATACAGCACGAAAAAGTCGAGGGCCTGGGCCTGCGTCAGTTCGTGCAACACAAGAGCGCCCAGTGCTTTGCTGCGCAAGACCGCAGCACAGCGCGGCCAGTCCTGGCGCAGGACGATGCCGTCGTCGAGCACGCCTGCCGCATGCACGATGCCCGCCAGGGGCGGCATCCCGCGGGCGATGGTGTCGAACACACCGCGCATGGCAGGCAGGTCGGCCGCATCGGCGGCAATCACGCGCACGGACGCACCGGATTGCTCGAACGTGCGGATCGCCGACTCGGCATCGGGCGATGGCACGCTGCGCCCCAGCAGGACGAGGTGCCTGGCGCCCGATTGCACCAGCCAGCGCGCGGTGTGCAGGCCCAGTGCACCGAGACCGCCGGTGATGAGATAGCTGGCATCGGCGCGGACCAGTCGGCGCTCGGCCTCGGGCATGCGCAGCACGATCTTGCCGATGTGGCGTGCCTGGGCCATGAATCGAAAGGCGTCCTGCGCCTGCCCCAGTGCAAACGGCGTCACAGGCAGGGGTTTGAGGCTGCGGTCGTGCAGGCCTGCCCGAATGTCGGTGAGCATGGAGCGCAGCCACCTCGGATCGGCATGTGCTTCTTCACCGAGATCGTAGACGCGGTAGCGAATCCCCGGGTAGTGCTGTGCCACATCCGTTGGCGACCAAACATCGCGCTTGCCCAGCTCGAGGAACCAGCCACCGGACTTGACCACCGACAGACTGGCGGGGATGAATTCACCGGCCAGCGAGTTCAGCACGACGTCCACGCCCTGGCCTTCGGTGAGCTGCTTCACGGTCTCGGCGAACGCGGTGCTGCGGGAGTCCATCACATGCGCCACACCCATGGCCAGCAGGTGCGCGCGCTTCTCGTCCGACCCGGCGGTGGCAAAGACTTCGGCGCCCGCGCGCAGGGCGAGTTGCACCGCGGCCAGCCCGACTCCGCCGGCCGCTGCGTGGATCAACACACGCTGGCCTGGCTGGAGCTGAGCCAGGCCGTGCAACCCGAAATGTGCGGTGAGGAACGCCACGGGCAAAGCCGCGGCCTGATCGAGCGTCAGCCCGGCTGGCACGCGCGCCACGAACGCAGCTCGCACCACGGCCTCAGTACCCATGCTGTCATGCGCAAAGCCAAAGACGGTATCGCCCACGCGCATGTCGTCGGCCGCGGAACCGACCTCGATGACCGTGCCGGCGCACTCGGCACCCAGGGGCACGCCCGTCCCCGGGTAGACGCCGAGTGCCACCAGCACGTCGCGGAAATTGAGCCCGGCAACGGCCACGCGAATGCGCACCTCCTCGGGCCCCAGCGGCGAGCGTGCCACCGGGCGAACCTGCAAGCCATCGAGCGTGCCGGCGCGCACCACTTCCAGACGCTGCGGTCGGATGTCGTCGGCCACGGTTCGGCTCAGGGGCGGGCGCCGCACCAGTCGCGGCAGATAGCGGCGGCCAGCGCGCCAGGCCACACGCGCAACGCGCTCGGCAGCCAGCAACTCGCGCAGCAGTTCCGAAGCTGTGGCGCGCTCGAGATCGATCGCATGCACCGGCAGCTCCGGGTGTTCGGCCGCCACCACGCTCAGAAAGCCCCAGGCACCAGCCGCGGCGGCACTGGCCGGCGCATCGTGCTCAAGCACGGAATGGGCGGTCTGCGTGACCAGCCACAGGGGCACCGCAGGGTCGTCCGCCTGCGCAGCCAACGCTTGTGCCAGATGCAGCAGCGAGCCGCTGGCGAGCAGGTCGGCTGCTTCGGCATGGGCCGAGCCGAAACCCGGGGTGTCGAACGTCCAGAGATGGATCACGCCGCGTGGCTTGCTGCGGGCGCGCCAGGCGGTCAGCACCGCGTGCAGGTGCGAGGCTTCGCGCGGATCGACGCTCCAACGGCTTTCGCCGAGCTGCTCAAGGCCTTCACCCGCCACGATCTCGGTGCAGCGGCCACCCCGCGACTCGAGCGCGGTGCGCAGCGAGGCCGCTGCCCCCGAGCGGTCTGCCAGCAGCAGCCAGTCACCGTCGGCCCCCGGGGTCGCCGGGTCCAGCGCGACCGCCTCGGACCATTGCAGCTCGTAGAGCCAGTCGTCTCCGTCGGCATCCCGGCCCAGCGTGCGGGCATCGGCCCGGGCGAAACGCGCGCCACTCAGCACGGCCACCAGCGCGCCGGTTTCGTCTTCCAGCCGGAGATCGGCGGCCAGCGATTGGGTGCCGGCGTCGGCACGCAGAACAGCCGTGGCAACCAGTTGTCGCGCGCCTGGACGCAGCAGCTCCCAGCGGTCGATCCCCATCGGTATCCACAAGGCAGGCGATGCTTCTGACGCTGCCGCCACACACAGCTGCAGTGCGCCGTCGAGCAACGCTGGATGCAGACCGAACTGCGGAGCCTGCGCTTCGGCCTCAGCCGGCAAAAGGACCGTGCCACGTGCCCAGCCGGGGCCGCAATGCAGCGACTGCACGCTGCGGAAAGTGGGACCGAAAGCGATGCCGAGCGCGGACAAGCGCGCGTAAAACGCATCGACCGGCACGGCCTGGGTGCTGTCGGGGGCATCGGTCGCAGCCGGCTGGGGCGGTGCGCCATCGTGGACAGGGGCCGAGGCGGTGCAGACGAGCTGCCAATCGCCCTCGCCCATCGACTGGTGCAGTTCGAGCCGCCATATCGGGGCTTCGTCGTGCACCACCACCTGCCAGACAACAGCGTCCGCTCCTGCCTCGGGCAATACCAGCGGACGTTCAACGACGAAGGTTTCGAGGTGCCGCGTGGCCCCGCTGGCGCAGGCGCGCATCGCGGCATCCAGCAGTTCCAGCATGGCCGCCGCAGGCATCAGCAGACGCCCGCCGATTCGGTGGTCGTGCAGCGCACCGGCGCCACCATAGGACCATTCGCCCTCGAACACCCGCGCCTTCGAGGCTGCGGAAGACTGCCGCCGGCCCAGCAACGGGTGCGCGCCGACCACTGTCACGCCGCGGGAGGCCGCAGCGGGTGTGGGCCGCAGCCAGTAGCGCTCGCGCTGCCACGGGTAACGCGGCAGGTCGACCACCGAGCCGAAGTCTTGCGCCACCGCTTGTGCGTCCAGCGTATGCCCTACCACGTGCAGGGCAGCGGCGGCCTGCAGCAGGGTCTCGCGTTCGGGCTTGCCGCGGCGCAGCGATGCCAGCACCACCGCGCTGCGGTCGCGCCCCGCCAGGCTTTCGGTGATGGAGCCACTCAACACCGGGTGGGGGCCGATTTCGAGAAAGGCGTCATAGCCATCCTCCGACATCGCGCAGATGGCCGCGTGCAGTCGAACCGGCTCACGCACGTTGCGGCCAAAGTAGGTGGCGTCGAAACGATGCGACGAAGCCGCCGCACCGGTGACGGTGGAATACACCGGAACTTCAGGCGCGGACGATGGCACATCGGCCAGCAGATCCACCAGCGCCGTTTGAAAGGGCGCCATCTGAGCGCTGTGAAACGCGTAGTTGACGGGCAGCATGCGGTGCGACACACCTCGTCGCGTCAGCTCCGCCAGCGCCGATTCCAGCGCCTCAGGCTCGCCCGACAGCACGATGCTGCGGGGCCCGTTGACAGCACCCAAACCAAGGCGGTCGCCGTGGTGCTTCACGAGTTCGAGGCCCTCTTCTTCCGTGATGCCGGCGGCGGCCATGCGGCCCGTGCCGGTGGCCTGCTGCATCACGCGACCCCGGTGCCAGACCACGCGGATCGCGTCGGCCAGGCTGAGCACACCGGCCACATGCAGGGCCGCAATCTCGCCCACGCTGTGGCCCACCACGCCGTGCGGGCGAATGCCCCAGGAGGCCCACAGCGCGGCCAGCGCCACCTGGATCGCAAACAGCGCGGGCTGCGCCACTTCGGTCTGGTCGAGTCGCGACGCCGATTCGGTGGCCGCCAGGGCCTCCAGCAGGGACCATCCGGCCAGTGGCTTGAACAAGGCATCGCACTCGGCCATCGCGTCGCGAAACACGGGCTCGTCGATCAGCAGCTCGCGGCCCATGGCGAACCACTGCGGTCCCTGGCCGCTGAACACGAAGGCCAGCCGCGACACCCCTTCGGCCGGCACCCGGCCCACAGCCAGGCCGGGCGAGGTTTCGTTGCGCAGATGCAGGCCCAGCCGGGCGACAAAGTCTTCGCGCGTGCGCCCGACGACGGCGAGGCGGTGGTCCAGTGGCGAACGACGCACGCCCGCGGTGTAGCAGATGTCGGCGAGGCTGGATTCGCTGCTCGGCAAAAAATCGACCCAGGCCTCGGTCAGTGCACGCAAGGCGGCAGGGCTCTGCGCCGAAAGGCTCAGCAGCCGCGGCGCGTCGGCGGCGAGCATCAGGTCGTCTTCTGCAGGCAGTTGCGGCGCCTCTTCCAGGATGACGTGCGCATTGGTGCCACCCACGCCGAAGCCGCTGGTGCCTGCGCACCGCGTGAGCGCCCCGGCGGGCCAGGGCGTGAGTTTCGTGGGCACAGCCAGTCGCGTTCCCTCGAGCGAGAGGTGCTTGTTCAGGCTGTTGAAATGAATTTGCCGGGGGATGGCCTCATGGCGCAGGGCAAGCACCGTCTTGATGACCCCGCCGACGCCGGCAGCCGCTTCCATGTGAGCCAGATTGGCCTTGGCCGCGCCGATGTAGCACGTGTCGCTGCCAACATCGCGCCGGCCTACCGTGGCCGCCAGCGCCTCGACCTCGATCGGGTCGCCGAGCGGCGTGCCGGTGCCGTGTGCTTCGACGAAGCTGATGCGGCCCGGCGCCAGTTGCGCCGAAGCCAGGGCCTCGCGGATCAGTGCCTGCTGAGCCAGGCCGTTGGGCGCTGCGAGCACGGTGGAATGACCATCCTGATTGACGGCCGAGCCGCGAATCACCGCCAGCACGCGGTCGCCATCGGCCACCGCATCGCTCAGACGCTTGAGCACGATCACGCCGCAACCCTCGCCGCGGCCGAACCCATCGGCGCTCGCATCGAAGGTCTTGCAGCGGCCGTCGGGCGCCATGAAGCCCACCTTCGACAGCGAGATCATCAGATCGGGTGTGACCATCAGAGACACGCCACCGGCAACCGCCATGTCGCTTTCGCCGTAGCGCAGGCTCTGGCACGCCAGATGTATGGCGACCAGCGAAGACGAGCAGGCCGTATCGATGGAAATGCTGGGACCGCGCAGATCGAGCAGGTACGACAGCCTGTTGGCCAGCACGCTGTGCACCGTGCCGGTCAGTGTGCGCGCGTCGATGGTGTCAGGGTCCTTGTATTCGAGCACCAGGTAGTCGTTGTGGTAGCTCGCGATGAAGACGCCGGTGCGGCTGCCACGCAGGCGCTCGCGCGTCTGACCCGCGTCGTCCAGCGCTTCCATGGCCACTTCGAGAAACAGGCGCTGCTGCGGGTCCATCCGCTCGGCTTCGCGCGGCAGGATGTTGAAGTAGGCGGCGTCGAAGCCATCGATGCGGTCGATGAAACCGCCCCATTTGGTGGCGGCCTTGCCCGGTGTCGCCGGATCGGCGTCGTAAAGCGCATCGGCATCCCAGCGGTCGGCCGGCACCATGCGCACCGCATCGACCTCGTCGACCAGCAAACGCCAGAATTGTTCGGGGCTGTCCGCGCCACCCGGGAAGCGGCAACCCATGCCGACAACCGCGATCGGGTCCGCGCGCAGCACGTCCTCGCTCTGCGAGCGCACTTTCTGTGCCATCAGCGCGAGCTTGAGGGCGGACACACCGCCGAAGGAGGATGGGGAGGTCGGCTCGCTCATGGTCTAACGGCGTTTCTTTCGCAGCTGGCGGGCCGCGTCTTCGTCGGACAGTTGGTTCACATCGCCGAGCACCGAAGCCACGTCGGCGGCGGGGGCCGCCGGCGCTGTGGCGGCGCCACCGGACACGTCACCATCTCCAGCCAGAAACGCAACCAGCGCATCGACCGTCGGGTAGTTCCAGGCCAGCGTGGCCGACAGCGGTTTGCCGTGCAGGGGTTCGAGGCGGTTGCGCAGCTCGAGCGCCATGAGCGACGTGAGGCCCATGCTGCCGAGCGGCTTGCGGGCGTCGATCCTGGCCGGCACCAGCTTGAGCACACGCCCCACCACGTCGCGCACCGCACGCTCGAGTTCGCGGCGGCGTTCGGCCGGGTCGCTGGTCTTTTGCACGACGGGCTCAGCCGCCGCAGGCGACGCGGCCTGGGCGAGCAAGTCCGCCAGCAGCGGCGCGGCCCGCGTCCCCATCGACTGGCGCAGCCGTGCCCAGTCGATCGGCATCACCAGCACATGGGCTTCGGTCTGGCGCAGCGCATCGCCAAGCAGGCTGACTGCTTGCGCCGGCGTCAAACTGCCCACGCCCTGGCGGGCCAGCTCGTCGGCCTGGCGCTGTCCCGTGTCTCCGCGCATCACACCCGTCTGGCTCCAGGCACCCCAACCGATGCTCAGCGCATGCTGGCCTGTGGCCAGTCGCTTGGCCGCCAGAGCATCGAGACTGGCGTTGGCGGCAGCGTAGCTGGCCTGCCCGGCCTGCGGCATCAAGGCCGCCATCGAAGAGAACAGCACAAAGCGGTCGAGTTGCGGAAACATCCGGTGCAGGTTCTCGCCGCCCTGCAGTTTCGGCCTGAGCACCGCCTCCAGCGACTCGACATCGAGGTCGTGCACCAGCTTGTCGTCGGTGATGCCGGCGGCGTGGAACACGCCCCGGATGGGGGGACGGCCCTCGGCATTGAAATTCACCTGCCATTCGCGCAGGGCGGTTTCGTCGGCCACGTCGAGCGCCACGTATTGCACGCTCGCGCCCAGCGCTTCGAGCTGCTTCACCGCGGCAACGGCGCGTCCTTCGGGCGATGTCGCGCTCACGGCCTGCCAGCGACCGCGCGCCGGCAAAGGCCTGCGCCCCATCACGACCAGGTGGCGCACGCCCTCGCCCACCAGCCAGATGGCCACATGCAGGCCCACACCCCCGAGTCCGCCGGTGAGCAGGTAGGAGGCATCCTTGCGCCAGCCCGGCGCAGACGCCTGCTGCGCACGCCCGATGCGCTGCAGCCGCGGCTGCAGCCGAAGCCCGTTGCGCACCGCAAGCGATCCCGCATCGCAGGCGACGGCATCGACGAGGCTGGCGGCCAAGGTGTTCTGCGTCGACGGATCAAGGTCGATGTTGCCACCCCATCGGTCGCCGTATTCGGTGGCCAGCACGGCACCCAGCCCCCAGGCCGCCGCTTGCAAGGGGTCGACCGCCGATGACTGAGCCGGCACAGCGCCGCGAGTCACCAGCCATAGGCGCACCTGGGGCGCCTGGCGCAGCCCACCCAGCAACCTCGCCGTGTGCACCAGCCCCTGAAGAGGTGCCACCACCTGACCGTCTGCAGGCACGTCGAGCATGCGCAGGTCGAGCACCTCCGTGCGCAGGGCCGGCGGCGCGTCGCGCAAGGCGCTTTCGAGCGCGGTCTGGTGTTGCGCGGGGTCACTTGCCACGTGCACGGTGTCGCCGCGCCGGCGCAGCACACTGGCCACGCCGTCGGCCACGCCACCGGTGTCGGGCAGCAACAGCCACTGGCGCGGTGTTGCGATTGGAGCAGCGGGCGTGGGAGACCACCGCACGCCATAGAACGCGTCATCCGCGTCGATCCCGGCGGCGGCACCCAGGGGTCTGAGCAGCAGGCCTTGCAACACCAGGGCGGGACCCTGCGAATCGAACACCACAGCGTCCACGCTCACCGAATGGGAGTCCTCCGAAATCCCCCTGCGTGCGTGAATCCAGCTTTCACCGCTGATCGTGCGCAGGCTGTGCGCGCTGCCCAGTTCGGCGGGCAGCCACAAGTCACCGCCAGGCGCCAGCGCCACCATCACCTGGAAGCACGCATCGAGCACCGCAGGCGGTACGCAATAGCGCTCGCCGCGTGGCGGGTCGGCGGGGGCCTGCACTTGCGCCAACGCTTGAGCGGGCTCCAGCCACACCTGCGCCACTGCCCGCAAGGAGGGGCCGAATCGGGCGCCTACGGCGTCGAGTTGGGCATAGAAATCGGGTCCGGCCATTGCGGGCAGTGCGCGCAGGCGCGCGACCGCTGCCGTGTCAACCGCCACGGCAGAGGGTTGCGGGCCGCTGGCCAACGCCGCGTGAGCGTGCAGGATCCAGCCCACATCCGCGGGGCTCTGGAATTCCACTTGGGTGCTGCCGTCGGCGCTGGCCGTCGCCTGCAACTGCAAGGCGCTGCCCTCCTCCTGCTGCAGGTACAGGGCGCGTGCAAGGTGAAGCTCGCGCACCGCAAACGCCTCGCTCCCGGAGAGCGTTCGCGCCACCGCCAAGGCCATTTCGAGGTAGGCCGATGCCGGCAGCACCGTGCTGCCATGCAGTCCATGTTCAAACCAGGCAGGAACACGCGCCGGCTGCAGCGAGACCCCCCACACCGCGCCAGCCGGCGCGCCTGCCAGTTCGTAGCCCGTGCCCAGCACGGGGTGCATGCTCTTCACCGGCCGTCCCGGCCCTTGTCCACCGGCGGGCACCATGTTGGCGGCGTCGGCCCAGTGCCGCTCGCGCTGCCAGGGATAGGCCGGCAAGGTGACGTGACGGCCACCTTGTGGCAACACGCGGCGCCAGTCGATCACGCGGCCTGCGCAGTGCAAGGCGCCAACGGCTGCCAGCATCGCTGCCTGCTCGGGCTCTTCGCGCCGGGCGCAGGCGATGGTGGTGGACTCGCGCCCCGCAGCCTGCGCCGTCTGCTGGATCGACGGCAGCAACACCGGGTGCGGGCCGAGTTCGATGAAGACCGTCAGCCCATCGGCCAGAAGTTGCTCGACCGTGGCGGCAAACCGGACCGGTTGGCGCAGGTTGGAGGCCCAGTAGCCCGCGCCGAGTTCGTCGCCTTGGGCGCGCCTGCCCAGCACGGTCGAGTACAGTGCGACGCCCGCTGCCTTCGGCTCCATGTCCGAGAGTTCGGCGGCCAGCTCCTTCGACAGTGACTCCATCTGCGGGCTGTGCGAGGCCACGTCCACCTTGACCAGGCGGCAGAAGACGCCCTCCTGCTCCAGCGCAGCCACCAGCGCCTGCACCACCGCCGGGTCACCCGAAATGACGCTGGAGCGCGGGCTGTTGCTCACCGCAACGGCCACCTGACTCTCGTGACCGGCGATGCGGGTCTGGGCATCGGCCATGGACAACTCGACCAGCGCCATCGCACCCTGCCCGCTGGTGCGGCGCATGAGCGCGCTGCGGCGGCAGATGATGCGCATGGCCTGCTCGATGTCGAGCACACCCGCCACGTGGGCGGCGGCCACTTCACCCATGCTGTGTCCCACCACCGCGTCGGGTTCGACGCCGAGAGAACGCCACAGCGCCGCGTAGGCGATGGACAGCGCCGTCAGCGTGGGCTGGATGACGTCGATGCGGTCGAGCTGGTAACGGGCATCTCCCGGCTCCAGGGCCAGTTGCTCGACGATCGACACGTCCAGCCAGGCGTTTGCAGCCTCATCGCATCGCGCCAGCGCGGCCAGGAATACGGGCTCGCACGCCATCAGTTCACGCGCCATGCCTGTCCACTGCGCGCCCTGGCCGGGGAACACGAAGACCACCCTGGGCTTCACGGCAGGATCGGCGACACCTTCGGCAGGCGCCGCCTCGCCCGCCGCGTAACGTTCGAGCTGTGCTTTGAGGGAACCGACATCTGCGCCGACGAAGGCGGCGCGGTATTCCAAGGGAGTGCGGCGCGTGGCTGCACTCCAGCACAAGTCCTGGAGCGAGTGGGCATCGGCAGCGCCCAGGTGCTGCGCCTGGCGTTCTGCCAGGGCGCGAAGCGCCTCCGGGCTCTTGGCCGACAAGACCAGCAGGGCCTGAGTCGGCTCCATCGCCTCCACGGCGAACGCCGGGGCGGGCGCCTGCTCCAGCACCACATGGGCATTGGTGCCTGCGATACCGAAGGAATTCACGGCAGCCGTGCGCGGCCCGTCGGCAGCTGGCCACTCGCTGGTCGCCGTGGGCACGGTGAACGGAAGTTCGGCCCACGGTACATGGGGATTCGGGTCCACGAAGTGCAGGCTCGCGGGAATGGCGCCGTGGTGCAACGCCAGAGTCGCCTTGATCAGGCCCGCGATCCCCGCAGCGCCTTCGGTGTGACCGATGTTGGTCTTGACCGAACCGATGAAGCACCGCTCGCCTTCGGCGCGTCCTGGAGCCAGCACGGCGCCCAGCGCAGACACCTCGATCGGATCGCCAGCCCGCGTGCCGGTGCCATGCGCCTCGACATAGCCGACACGGCTGGGTGAGACGCCCGCGTCGCGGTAGGCC
>SXGT01361108.1_pt1 | contig 12164 bp, 11 predicted proteins | sample 3176221 | NCBI WGS metagenome assembly SXGT01 (sample SAMN11356862, study PRJNA531348) | freshwater metagenome | isolation source: freshwater sample F1-120 | place: China: Fuxian Lake, Yuxi | collected 2017-12-25
ACACACTTGACTCAACTGCGTCAATTGCTGCTGTTGCGCTCGGTGCCACGATAATTGAAAAACATATTATTGCTCGTCGTTCTGATGGTGGCCCCGACGCTGCTTTTTCTTGCGAACCAGACGAACTAGCCAAGTTGATTCGGCAAGTAAACGATGCGTGGTCTGCAATTGGCACAGTTCGTTTCGGTCCAAGCGAACGAGAAAATGCCAGTATTGCTTTTCGCCGATCTTTGCGCGTGTCATTAGCAATGCGTGCGGGCGACATTATTTCGGAAGCAAATGTCCGTTCTATGCGTCCTGCCGGCGGCTTATTGCCCGCTCAAATGAAGGACCTAGTTGGCAAGCGCGTAATTAAAGATCTTGAAATTGGTGCCGCAGTTACCTGGGATGTGGTCTCGCAGCATGATTAATCAACCAGGAAGAATTGCCGTCATTCCAGCAAGAGGTGGTAGCAAAAGAATCCCGCGCAAGAACGTCAAACTTTTTGCCGGTCAACCAATGATCTCGTACGCAATCAGAACTGCACTTGAATCTCGATTATTTGATCATGTAGTTGTGTCAACGGATGACGACGAAATTGTGGAAGTTGCGCGCAAGTACGGCGCCGAAGTTCCCTTTATTCGTCCAAAAGAACTTTCCGATGATTACACAGCAACTGTACCGGTGATATTTCATGCCATAGATAATTGCAATGAGCTTGGTATGGATTTCGACGCGGTTTGTTGTATCTATCCATGCGTCCCATTTCTCGAAGTCCATGATTTAGTCGAATCATTTCAACTCTTCACTTCAGCGGATGCGCAATTCTGTTTTCCAGTAGTTGAGTTCCCTTCCCCGATTCAACGCGCGCTCACCATGAATACGCACGGAATGGTGGCTCCATTTCTTCCAGAGAATGAACTATCTCGTACTCAAGACCTAACAGTTACATATCATGATGCGGGGCAGTTCTACTGGGGATCTTCGGCCGCGTGGAAAACGAACACTCACATTCATAGCAATGCAGTTGGATACGTGATTCCATCGTGGCGAACTATCGACATCGACACGCCTGATGATTGGCTTAGAGCAGAAATTTACTGGGATCAAGCTAAAGCCAGATTGGTACTATGATTAGGATAACCTGTTCATAATTAAAGGATGTCTAGTGATTGTTTACTGTACTAATTGTGTAATGCCTAACACCAAACCTGATCTATTTTTTGACGAATTTGGTGTATGTTCTGCTTGCAAAGCTTTCAGTGAGAGAACTGAAGTAAATTGGGAACATAGGTTTCGCGAACTTCAATCCATCTTGTCCAAACATAGATCAAGAGATGGTGAGTGGGACTGCGTTATTCCGGTTAGCGGTGGGAAAGATAGTACATACCAAGTCATAAAGGCACTCGAATTGGGTATGACGCCACTATGCGTAACTGCATCAACATGTGATGTGTCCGAGATAGGTTTGCGCAATATTGAGAACCTAAAGAGACTTGGTGTTGATCAATTACAATTCTCGCCCAATCCAAAAGTCCGTGCAAGACTTAATCGCCTTTGTCTTACTGAAGTCGGTGACATAGCTTGGCCTGAGCACGTCGGCATATTTACAACCCCAGTGAAAATTGCGATAAAATTCGGCATTAAATTACTCATCTGGGGGGAAAATTCACAAAATGAATATGGTGGCCCATTGGAGGCGAGTAAGAGAAACGTACTGGACCGCGCTTGGCTTGAAGAATTCGGTGGCTTGTTGGGCTTGCGAACCTCTGACCTAGCAACAGTTTTTGGATTTTCTAAGTCTGAGATTTATCCTTACGAGTATCCATCGGCTGAATCCCTCGAAGCCAACCAGATTACTGGTCTATTTCTGGGACATTATTTGCCTTGGGACGGATTATCAAATCACTTACTGGCCCAAGCTAATGGATTTATGACACCGGAAGGGCCTGTAGAAGGTTCAATGGTTAGCTATGAAAATTTAGATAATCACCAACATGGAATTCATGATTACTTTAAATTTCTAAAATATGGTTATTCCCGAGCGACAGACCAAGCAAGTATGCATCTACGCCGATCCAGAATCTCGAGGCGAGAGGCTATTGATATCGTACGTGCACGAGATGGGCAATTCCCTTGGACATATCTCGGTAAAGAACTGAGCGAAATTCTTAAGCCACTTGACATGAGTGTCACACAATTCACTGAAGTGTGCGACAAATTCACCACACGCGATTTGTTTCTGACAACCGACACCGGAGAACTCTTGAGGGACAAACAAGGAAATCTAACCAAGATTAACTACGACAATGTCTAATTTGTTGCCACTTAGTGTGGGGCTCATTGATTGTGGGATTGCCAATTTGGGTTCCATGGTTCGAATCTTAGGTGAATTAGTAAACAAGGTAACAGTAGTAACAAGCCCGAAGGACTTGGCAAAAGCAGACAAATTGATATTGCCTGGTGTTGGGGCATTTCCAATAGCTATGCAACGACTAACTGAATGTGAGCTAGTTGAATCCATAAAGGAATTAGCAATTGGAGATAAAAAGCCCATATTGGGTGTCTGTCTTGGAATGCAACTTTTGGCCTCCACAGGACATGAATTTGAACAAACGGATGGTCTAGGGCTCATCCCCGGTTCTGTCAAAAGATTCGTTAACACGAGTAAGGAGTTCCGGATCCCTCATGTGGGGTGGAACTCGGTTTTATTCGATCAAACCTCACCTTTGATCGACGGAATAAGAGACTCAACCGATTTTTACTTTGTCCACAGCTATGTCTACGAGTTACCAGATGATAAACATCTAATTGGTCACGCCAACCACGGAGTTGATTTCCCTGCGATTGTTTCTTCAGAAAACATCTATGGAACTCAATTTCATCCAGAGAAGAGTTCTGTTGCTGGATTCACACTCATTAAAAATTTTTGTGGTCTCTGAGCATGCTCAAAGTACGTGTGATTCCTGTTTTATTGTGGTCTGAATTTGGGCTCGTGAAAGGACAAAAATTTCTTAAAGATAGACGTGTTGGTTCCGTATTGCCGGCTCTTCAAATATTTAATTCAAGAGATGTTGATGAACTGGTTCTAGTAGATGTGACAGCAACTGAATTTTCAATGGAACCAAGATTTGAGCAAGTATCCGAATTTTCCCAGTTTTGCCGTGTCCCGTTTACGGTTGGAGGGGGTATCAAGTCTCTTGATCAGATCGAGAAAATGTTAAAAGCCGGGGCTGATAAAGTCATAATCAACTCTGCTGCATACAACAACATCGAACTTATTCATCAAGCCTCACAAATTTTTGGTTCTCAGTGCATAGTTAGCAGTATTGACTATCTTTACATTGATGAAGTGCCGACCTGTATGAGCCACTCGGGGACGAAGTCTCAAAACTTAGATCCTCTGACCTGGGCTAAAGAAGTAACTGATGCAGGAGCTGGTGAGGTACTACTAACTTCAATCGACCGAGACGGCACCAGGTGTGGTTATGATCTGGAAATTTTGAGGCAATTCACCGATGTGCTTGATGTGCCAGTCATCGCCTGTGGAGGAGCAGGCTCTTACAAAGATATGGCGCAGACCGTCTTAGAAGGAGGTGCTTCTGCAGTGGCCGCAGCGAGCATTTTTCAGTTCACTGAACTTACTCCGATTGGTGCTAAACACTTTTTGCAAGAAAACGGAATACCTATGAGGATTTTATGAAGAATAAAACTTTGGAGAAATTTCATGCGGGTGAAAACCTCGCACAAAATGTTGTCATGGTAGATGGCATCACAAGATCAGGCAAATCGGTCTTGTCACATGTAATTGGCACATTTGAGAATGCTGAACATATTCAATTTTATATGCCCTTAGAACACTTGATGGCAGGAGTCGCTCTTGGCTCCGTTGAAATGCATTTTGCTCGAGCATTTCTGACGTCGCAGTTAAATGAACTTACCTGTAATTCAATGCTCGGCCGCAATGTGAATTTCAGAGCTACGGATCAGACTGGGGTACCTAACCACCCTAGATTTGAAATGTACAAAGCGCGGCTAGAGCAATCTGAAAGTGACAACATAGTTGAACTACTTCGAGATGGTAAGAACCTATTTCCGTTTCTGACCCACGACATCATGGTCAATTATGAAATATTTGAGGGTCTCTTGCCAGAAGCAAAAGTAATCGAAATATATAGAAATCCAGTTCTGAATATTCGTTCCTGTTATCTCAAGGGGTATGGAGCACGTTTTAGTTATGACCCTCGCTTTTTTACTTTAACCCTTTCCGAAGGCTTTGAACCGGTCCCATGGTATGCCGAATCCCAAGAGAGTCTATGGAGATCTTTTAACACTATGGAGCGTTGCGTTTGGATGGTCACGCATCTCATTAGGAAGTCCATAAGTGAACAGAGACTAAGTCACAGTAATTTGGTACTCACGATTTCGCATGAAGATCTTGTGCAAGAAACAGACAAGATAGTGGATGGAATAGAGACGTTTATTGGTCAAAAACGAACTGCGGCAACTTCTATTCAACTTTTGAAACAAGATTGCCCAAGAAAAATTAACACGAATATTGAAAAACAATTTCTAAGAGATATTCGGAGTTCGACACGAAAATCATTAGTGACAGATTTAGAGTCGCTAGTTGAAGACTTCAACAATAATGTCTATGGGTTCTGTAAAGAGTAATAATTTGAAGGTGATAGAGACCGTCAGAAACTTGATTTCAGAATATTTCTGACCATTTTCTCATTTGTATCTTGAATGAAATTCTGAGCCCGATTAGAACTTAACATTCCTCCAACTAGTGCAGTACTGTTCGGTAAACTCAACCATCTGACAATTTCTGTTCTCAAATTAAGCGACTCAACTAGTTCTACAGCTTGCTGAATCAACGATGCGTGCCTTAATCTCATTTTTTTGACATCATCGATTTCAGCCCAGATAGCTGGAATCGTGAAGCTGCATGCAAGGCCATGGGGCATTCCATAAACTGAAGTGATCGGATAAGAAATTGAATGGGCAATTGCGGTTCTGGATTGAGAAATCGCGAGTCCCGCCAACATTGCAGCTTCCTGAAGGTCTTGCAATTCATCAACAGAACTTGTCGCAGTTAACGCTTTCGGCAGAGTTCTTATCAGGGATTCCAAACTCTCACGAGCAAACATCTCTGAAAGTACTGTGCGGTTCCGATTCCAAAGTGTCTCCACACAATGTGAAATAGCATCTAACCCTGAAAAGAGCATTTGATCCGGTGAACAAGAAGATGATAGACCACCTTGCAAAATAGCCATATCAGGAGCAATTGTCGGGGAATCTATAGATAATTTCTCAGATTTATCTCCTGCCCAGATTGTTGCAAAAGGTGTTACCTCCGAGCCAGTGCCACAAGTAGTCGGAACTGCAATTAACCCGCATGTTCGCGGTTCAAATTTTTCTAAATCAATTAAATCCAAGGTGGAAGAGACGGAACTATTGCTCAACAAAGCTGCCAACACCTTTGCAAAGTCTATTACGCTTCCACCGCCAATAGCGATTACTAATTCTGGTGGGTTCCCCTCTATCAACTTAAAAGCCGAATCAATATCTGCAGGAGATGGATTTGGACGGATATTTCCTAAGACATTTATGTCTCGCCCTTGAAAAAGGTCACAAAAATCCTTCACTGCACTGAGTTTCATAATTGATTTTGAGCTACAAATAAGAATTTTGTCAACGTGTATGCGTTGATTCAGTATCTGCAGTGCGCTCGGCCCGCATATTAATTTGCTACCCAATTCAGCAGTCCAGTTCAATGTCATGAAATTATTGTCCAGATTGGATATGGTCTTGGAATTTAGTCTTATTCTCTAGGGGTGAGTTCTTAGGTCGAGATAAATCGTTGCGCGATAAAGAATTAATACTTACCTCTATCAGGTTCGGACCATCTCCCAAATCAATAGTCTTGAGTTCTCGTTGGAGTTCTTCTGGGTTGATTACTTTCACTGAAGACCCATATCCACAAACCTTCGCGAATTTTCTATAGTCAAGAGTTGGACAAGCCACGGGCTGACCACCAACTGATTCGTGTGTTCCGTTATTAAAGATGATATGTAGAAAATTCTTTGGTCGAGTCTCCCCAACTAAGGCAAAGACACCAAGATGCATCTGAGCTGCTCCATCACCGTCCAGACAAACAACTAATCTGCCAGGCTTTGCAATTGAAATACCAAGGGCTATTCCAGACGCGTGACCCATTCCACCTACTACTAAAAAATCTCTACCCTCAAGGCCGCTTGCTTCACGTATTTCATTTAATTCACGTGCCAATTTCCCGGTCGTAGCCACGACAATGGCATTGTCTTCCAGATGATTGATAATACAAGTTGTCGCATCTAACCTTGAGAACGTCTGACTGAAATCCAATCGTGGGGCAGTCGAACTTTTCTCAAAAGTACCGGTTGAGACAAGTAATGCATGTGGACCCGAGTGAACAGATTGAATTTGTTTGACAAAATTCTCAATTTCCAGCAAATCTGTATCTTCTCGTATAACTAAATAGGGAATTCTTAAAAGTTCAAGAGATTCCTTGGTGAGACGACCTTGAACCATGTGTTGTGGTTCATCTGAAGTTCCTGGTTCCCCTCGCCAGCCAATCATTAACAGAATTGGAATACGGTAAATATCTAGGTGGGCGAGCGACGCCAACGGATTAAAAGCATTTCCGAGGCCAGAATTCTGCATGTAAACAAGAGGGACATCGCCAGTAGCTAAATGTCTCCCAATCGCTAGTGCTATTGCAGTACCTTCGTTTGGCGCAATCACATGACATTCTTTTCGAACACTACTGGTGACAGTTTGACAAAAATCTTTTAGGAGGGAATCGGGAACTCCTGTATAAAAATTGATTCCCATGCCCGTCAGTGAATTTACTAGTTTGTTCGTATTCATAGTTAGTCATCCGTTGGAATGAGATTGAGAATCTCAGATATTGACATCATTTCCGATTCGGCATCAAGAGACCGACCAGCACGCAGAATTGATTTCGCGGTCAAAAGCATGGCGGGCAGAGCGCTTCGGAGCAATTGGTTGGCGTAAATAACCACATTAAACCCAACCTCTTCCAATTCAGCCTCAGCAACCTGGCTAAAAGTTGAGGGAACCACGACTAATGTCTTATCACTTATATCTCTTCTGAATTTCTCAGCAAATGCATAGACCTGATCTGGAACTTTCATTGAAGAATGAATCATAATTCCATCTGCACCAGCCATTAGGTATTTTTCTGCCCGCATAATTGCGTCACTAAGGTCTCCACCACAAATAAATGTCTCGATTCTCGCAATTAACATGAAATCTTCAGTGAGTTGAGATTTTTTACCACTTGAAATTTTCTTTGCGAATTCCAAAGGGTCCGCTTGTTGCTGCGTCACCGAAGTTCCAAAGAGAGAATTTCGTTTGTTGCCAATTTTATCCTCAATGATTACAGCTGAAACTCCAACGCGCTCCAATGCGCGAACCGTATACGAGAAATGTTCATTTCGGCCGCCGGTATCACCATCAAAAATTATTGGTTTGGTCGTTACCTCGAGCACGTCTTTTAGCAACGCTAGACGTGAAGTTACATCGACAGATTCAATATCTGGTCGTCCCCTCATCGTTGCATCAGTCAGACTACTTGCCCACATCCCATCATAACTTAATTTTGAACTTCCTGATTCAATCTCAACCTCCTCGGCAATTCGTCCAGTGATACCGCTATGAACGTCCAAGAAACGTAAGAATGGTCTTACCTCAAGGAGGCGCCGTAACAGTTTTCGGCGCACATCAGGAGTTGTTCCTATCTCGCGTTCCGCAGTGATTAGAGCGCTTGAAGAGATGCCCGATGTATAAGGAACCTCAATAAGTTCTCCATCCCATTCTTTTAGGACATCAATAACAGCTTGTCTTGTTTTTGCCTGTACACCTATCTTCCAGTCGTCACCATGTACCACAAAATCAGGTCTCAGTAATCTCAGGTTCGGAATATAGTCAAGGGTCTCTTGAGCAATTACTCGGGATACACCCTTGATATTCTCAATTACAGCCAATCGCTGCTCAAAAGACATAAATGGCATCCGCTTGTAGGACGCAATTGCCGTATCAGTCAGAAGTCCAACAGTTATTTCTCCATAACTGTGAGCAACTTTTAATATATTCATGTGACCAGGATGAAGTAAGTCAGCACTCATTCCTACGTATACGGTTGAATTTAATTTCATAGCAAATCCTTAGATATTTCTATTTCAAGTTTATCGAGGATGTTTTCAGACATACTTTGAATATTGAGTTCCTTTTCAAACACAAAATGAAGGTGTGGACAACTTGGATAATCAATTACGAGGTCGAGGCCTGCTACATCTTTAATTTCTCCTAAGTCATACATGCGGTAAATCCCCTTGGGATCGCGGCGGCGCAACTCTGACATAGGAACATCAATGAATACCTCTATGTAATGCTCAAAGTTCTCCCGATTCCATGCGTGTATTTCCTTAAACAGAGCCACAGTTGCGATGACGACAATCAATCCCTGTTCTGACAGCATTTTACATAATCGACCGTAAACGAATGCAAGACGAATACGTTCTTCGCGACTGTGTACTGATGATTGATCAAACACTGTTCTTAAGGCGTCTCCGTCAAGAAATACGGTATTTTTGTACTTACTTGTGAGTGAGGCAGTTACGGCGCTTCCCAAGGTCGTCTTACCTGATGCCGATAGACCCGTTATCCAAATTACATATCCCATCGTTTCCATATAGTACAAGAACCTTTGGGAATACTACGGATGCCAATGGGCAGCAGCAGCAATTTATAGTTATTGGTTCCACATTTCACACTTTCGTGATCACCCACGCACATCTTGTGTCACAAAAAACAATCTCAAGACCAATCTGCAACCTGTTGCCGAATTGCGCTTGCAACGCCAATTTCTTCTTCAATATTGAAATATTTAAGAGCTAAATCGTCTAGAACTTGCAGTATTTCCTGTCGCTCCTCTATTTCAGTCCGTTCAAAATTTGGATGTACTAGAGATGCAATGGTGTCGGCATTTTCTGTAATGGCCTTGACAACCAGTCTACTCCCAGTACACCCCTTTGAACACCTGGAGAGTTCTCTTCTGCGTATTTGATTTTGAACTGTTAACGGTATAAACCAGTTTTTTCGATTCCTTAAACCATCCACGACTCTCTCCATGGTCCAAGTTGTGCGAGAAGGAACAGCGTCATCAAGCGATACAGAAACAACGTTAAATAGAAATGATCTATAACGGAACGCATTAATACTATTTTTTAGAGACCAGCCATCTTTAGCTGCCTTAAGAATAGCTTCCTCATAATCATTATGAGTTTCACCTATGTAGTTGAATTCCCGGGGATACGAAAATAATTTATCACTGTCGGATATTACGACTGGAAGACCTAAAGCCATAAGTTCTATTCCTGCGGTTGAGCTCCCATTCAGGACTACGTCAGTAATTTCAGCCAAGTCATACACGCTCGTCCCATCGTTTGGTAGATTCCATGACACTCTTTCATGCTGTTGCTCTGACAGTTGAAGCAATTCGATTCCTCGTGGTGACAGTACTGATTCCCGTTTATTCGGAAATTCTCTGGGATGCACTCTAATTATCAGATGAAATTCTTGATACTTCTCTATAAATTCTATTAGTTTTTGAATCCAATCATATGTTGTCACGAAAATACTTGAATCAGTAGAAGTCATTTTAAAATCCAGCGATTCCACCACGTCGGCTGCGAAACGTTCATCAGCGCTTGACAAAATACAAAGCAAAACCTTCTTATTTTTGTCAATATTATATTTTTTTCGTAAATTTGAAGGACTAGTACTTCTCTTGCGTGTAGAATATGTAAAAGCACTTTTAGCAGCAAAAATATATTCCAAGTTTCTCTTAACAGATGTAATTTCTCTCGAATTGAGTGGGGAATCATGCCACTCATGCCACTCGTTACTTCTTGCCAACAATAAATCGTGTGAGTCGCTACTGCTTACAGTCAGAGTTTGCAACATATTCATACAATCTTTGCCAGCGTGAATAGTGCTCCACGGTATTCTCAATTTTTCTGCACACTTTACTGTTGTGCGATTTAGTGAGTAGAGACTGTTGTACACCACCACATGGTCTACCTCGTTTGTCAGAAGAAATTTTGAGACAGCTCTGTACGTAATTATGCATTGTCTTAGATTTTCTATATATTTTTCCCAAACATGTTTCAACTGTTTCATGTCTGAGATTTTGTGTTCCAATAAGATCTCATAGCATGCGAACTTTCCAATTGGGAGATCATCAATCCTAAATCTCTCAAAGTTCCCGAGATTTATTGAATTTAAGATAGTCTCGATATCAATTGAGTCGTCTGTCGATAGATAGTCTTCGAGGAATGTTGCGTTGACTCCGGAATATTCATCTAGGAGTTCCCGTGCATTTTTACAAGTCGCACAAATCTTTGCTTTTCTCTCTCTGGGCGAATTAAAAGAGAGGCCATAAGCTGTCATTGTAGGGCAATATTTTTTCAGCATGCCGTCGCATCGCATGATATGTACTTTATTTCCAGCGTTCAAGAGTTCTTTAGCAACTACCATTTCAGGCATTGAATGTACCCATATGCCACTATAAGGTGAAAATATTAGAACATTCATTTCTCAAGTATACTCTTAAGCGTAGCATTCAATAAATCATTCGTGAAACGAACGATGAGACTTCGCTTTGTCTTGTCTTTTCTCAAAACTGCTTATATTTCAAACACTAGAATTGGCTCAGTAAGAACCGCTCTTACGAGATAGACGGACCGTCGAAGTGGCATTAGACCACGATCCAATACTCCAGTTTGAAATCTATAAGTTGCCACGTTGTTATTATCTCATCGCAGAACAGTCCAGCTGAACCTAGATGTCACCCCACCACCATTAAAGAAGATTAGGAGTTCTTAATTATCAAATTTTTTGAGTCTTCAAATGGTAGTAGCCCATTTGAAGCAAAGAAATACAGATTTTTCCTCGTGGGCATCAAGGTTTGCAAGACATGTATATTTTTAAAATAAGGTTGGAATAAGCGGGCCAAATCAGCCCTACTACTGAATTCACGCTCATGCTGATGTAAATGCATTCCTCCATCATCGTCTTCCAGCAATGTGTAGCCGCTGAGCACGCCACCAGGCACTAACGAAACCAAAATTTGAGAAAAGATTCCTTCAACTTCTTGATCAGTAAAATGCTCAATAGCTGCATCCCAAATGATATTGTCGAATGGTCCGGCCGGAATCTGCGTGCGAATATCACAGAGTTGATAATCAATATTCTTTCCTGCATTTCTCTTTTTAGCATTTGCAATGGCATCAGTATCAAAGTCAACAGCAATTATTGATGCCGCGTGTACTGAATAGAAATGGAGAGTATTGAAGCCATCGCCGCAGCACAGTTCAAGGACTCGCGGAAGTTGTTTCTGATCCCCTTTCTGCAATGCAATGCTTGAAAGCACACCACGTTCCCAGCCAATGGAATACTTGTCCTTACGCCATGTGTAATGCTGCTCAAGGAAGTGGTCAAAGTGCTCTGGATTATCAACACCCCATTCGATGAGAAACTGCAATTTATGAATTAACAAGTTGACCCTCCGGCTAACGGCGCTCAGACCCCGTGCGCAGGCAAGAGCTGGAGTTACAGATTTTACAAATCTGAGGATTCGTTGCAGCACTGTCGGGTGAGGCGTCCTCTCTAATGGCATGAACTGTCCTTGCTTCGCTAGAAATAAGATTATTATCGGCTTTCGTAAAGTATTCTTACTCAAATTGAGAAGTAGCGACAGTCTATCTGATATATCCCAACCCCCTTAAATGCATCCACCTCCGATGATGCAGACAATCGTGCAAAAATGGGGTCAGGACAGCAAGTTATTTGTCATCTCTGAAATCCACGATTCAACTTTTGTTAATCCAAGCCAACGGCTTAGAGAAACTCGCACCAAGATCTTAAACTTAGGGGAATTAGCCAATCAATGAGTGAATTAATCATGTCCTTAACGTAGTTGAGATAGTTATCAACAAGAACCAATGCTGGCATGTTCACACGTGGACTTGTGAAGAAACGAAACAATCTTGAACCCCCACGTCCTTTCGAACACTGGCACCTGAATCCAGCGCGTCTGCCATTTCGCCACTCGC
>SXGT01446539.1_pt1 | contig 12164 bp, 9 predicted proteins | sample 3176221 | NCBI WGS metagenome assembly SXGT01 (sample SAMN11356862, study PRJNA531348) | freshwater metagenome | isolation source: freshwater sample F1-120 | place: China: Fuxian Lake, Yuxi | collected 2017-12-25
CGACCGGTTCTCGTCACACCGGTCACGGAGTGACCGGACCATAACCGAAGCCGCAAGCGACCTCACGCGACCTGTTCAACCACGGTCTGGCGCGCCGGGGCTTCGACCTGAATCTTGATCGGCCCGATCACCTGGGGCGCGGTTGCGCCCATCACTTCCATTGCCAGGGCCGCGTAGTCGGCCGCGCCGCTGCTCTTGGGCGCGTACCCGAACACGCTCTTGCCGAAGCTGGGGCACTCCGCCAGTTTGATGTTGCGCCGCACCCGCGTGCCGAACACCCGCGCGTTGGCCCACGGCACGCTCGCCCCGCGGCTCTTGTCGAGGAACGCGGTCAGGTCCGCTACCACCTCTTGCGCGAGCTTCGTGGCCGCGTCGTACAAGCACACGACGACGCCCGACACCACGAGCTTCGGGTTGATGCGCCGGGCCACGAGCGCGGTCGTTTCGAGCAGCTTGCTCAGGCCGTGCAGCGCGAGGAAGTGCGGTTGGAGTGGGATGAACACCTCGTCGGCCGCCGCGAGCGCGTTCAGCGTCAGCACGCCCAGAGAGGGGCCGCAGTCCATGAGGAGGAAGTCGGCAGGCGAAGACAACCCCACCCCCGACCCCTCCCCGGTGCGGGGAGGGGAGAAAGAGCTTCGAGATTCGTTGATGTTTTCCGACACACCGGGCGTTCCCCGCGCGTGCTCCCCCTCCCCGCACCGGGGAGGGGGGTGGGGGGTGGGGTTCACCTCTTCGCTCGCCAGTGCCTCTCTTAAGATCACCTCGCGGCCAACGATGCCGGCCAGTTCCACTTCGGCCGCGGCGAGGTTGATGTCGGCGGGCACGAGGCTGAGGTTGTCGCCCACGTCGCGGCGCACATCGGCCAGTGGTTTGCCGGCAACGAGCACGTCGTACATCGACGGCGTGGTGCCATCGAGTTCGACGCCCAGGTGCGTGCTGGCGTGCGCCTGAGGGTCCAGGTCGAGCACGCACACGCGCTTGCCCGCCAGGGCCAGCGCCGCGGCGAGGTTGACGGTCGTGGTCGTCTTGCCGACCCCGCCCTTCCGATTGATTACAGCGATCTTACGCATCGAAAGCCCCGTGCGCTGTTTAGCGGTGTCGCCACAGGCGACACGCGCGGGCGGTCCGTTCGGGACCGTCGCGAGAAGCCTGTACTTGCCCTGTGCTTCGCGCCTCTTATAACCTCAGTATCCTCTCCCCGAACAGCCCAACCCGCCGCTCCCGCGCTTGCTTCCCGCTCGCGGCCAACGGCCCTCGTTTCTCCATCCCGTTCCTGAGGAGCCTGCCCCAATGTCCAACGCACGCCAGAAGGCCATCGACGCGATCGCCGGCACCGAGTACGACCTGAACCAGATCGACTTCCGCACGGCCCACCTGAAGGAGCTGTTCGGCACGCTCGTGTTCAGCGAGGAAGTGCAGAAGGCCCGGTTGCCGAAGCCGGTGTTCAAGGCGCTCCAGAAGACCATCAAGCAGGGCGCGCAGCTCACCGACCCGGCGGTCGCGGAGGCGGTCGCCAGCGCGATGAAGGATTGGGCCATCGAGCACGGGGCCACGCACTACACTCACCTGTTCCAGCCGATGACCGGCCTCACCGCCGAGAAGCACGACAGCTTCCTGTCGCCGACCGGCACCGGCAGCGCGGTGGCCGAGTTCAGCGGCAAGGAACTCATCAAGGGCGAACCGGACGCCAGCAGCTTCCCCAGCGGCGGCATCCGGGCCACGTTCGAGGCCCGCGGGTACACCGGTTGGGACCCGACCTCCCCCGCGTACATCCGCGAGTCCCCGAACGGCGCGACGCTGGTGATCCCGACCGTGTTCGTGTCGTGGACCGGCGAGGCGCTCGACAAGAAGACGCCGCTGCTGCGCAGCATGGAGGCGCTGTCCGGGCAGGCCATGCGCATCCTGAAGCTGTTCGGCAAGACGGACGTGGTGAAGGTGTTCACCACGGTCGGGCCGGAGCAGGAGTACTTCCTGATCGACAAGAACTTCCTGTACTCGCGGCCCGACCTGCTGGCCTGCGGGCGCACCCTGTTCGGGGCCAAGCCGCCGAAGGGCCAGGAACTGGAAGACCAGTACTTCGGCACCATCCCGGAGCGCGTGCTGGCGTGCATGGCCGACTGCGAAACGGAGATGTTCAAGCTCGGCATCCCGGTGAAGACCCGGCACAACGAGGTCGCGCCCAGCCAGTACGAGATCGCGCCCATCTTCGAGGACTCGAACCTCGCCACCGACCACAACCAGCTCACGATGGACGTGATGCGGCGCACCGCCGACAAGTACGGCCTGGTGTGCCTGCTCCACGAGAAGCCGTTCGCCGGGATCAACGGCAGCGGCAAGCACAACAACTTCTCGATGGCAACCGACACCGGCGAGAACCTGCTCGAACCGGGCCAGACGCCGCACGACAACGCCCAGTTTCTCGTGTTCTGCGTGGCCGTGATCCGCGCGGTCGCCAAGTACCCGGAACTGCTCCGGGTCACCGTCGCCAGCGCCGGCAACGACCACCGACTCGGCGCGAACGAGGCCCCGCCCGCGATCATGTCCATCTTCCTGGGGAGCCAGCTCCAGGACATCATGAACCAACTGGAGAAGGGCAAGCCGGAGACGACGCTGCCCGGCGGGTTCATGGAGGTGGGCGCGAGCGTGCTGCCCAAGCTGCCGCGCGACGCCGGCGACCGCAACCGCACCTCGCCGTTCGCCTTCACCGGCAACAAGTTCGAGTTCCGCGCGGTCGGCTCCAGCTTCAGCATCGCCGGCCCGAACACGGTGCTGAACACCATCGTCGCCGAGTCGCTCGACTTCATCGCCACCAAACTCGAAGCCGACGTCGCACAGGGCAAGACGTTCCTGAAGGCCGTCCAGGAACTGCTGTCCGGCATCCTGCGGGACTCGAAGAAGGTGATCTTCAACGGCGACGGGTACAGCGAGGAGTGGCACAAGGAGGCCGAGCGCCGCGGGCTGCCCAACCTGAAGAACACGGTCGACTCGATCCCGGTCATCGTCCGCAAGGACTCCGTCGAGCTGTTCGGCAAGTACAAGGTGTACAGCGAGCGCGAGCTGACCGCGCGCTACAACATCTTCAGCGAGAAGTACGTGAAGGAAGTGACCATCGAGGCCAGCATGATGGTTCACATGGCGAAGACGATGATCCTGCCCGCTTCGATCCGGTACCAGGGCGAAGTGGCGACCGCGGTGAACGCGACCAAGAGCGCCGGGGTGGACGCGGGCGCGCAGGTCGATCACCTGAAGGAAGTGACCGCGACGTTGGGCAAGTTCCAGGCGGCGACCGCGGCGCTGGACCACGCGCTGCACCACAAGCACAGCGGTGAGCCGTACACCGACGCGAAGGCCGTGCGCGACACCGTGCTGCCGAAGATGGTCGAACTGCGCACCCTCGGCGACGCGCTGGAAACGATGGTATCCGACGACCTGTGGCCGCTGTCCACCTATCGCGAGATGCTGTTCATCAAGTAGGGCGAAGTGTGCGCAGCGAGCGAAGCGGCATCAGCTCGCTGCGCACTTTGTTTGCACCGCAACTCAGACTTCATTCTCGTTTCTCAGGTGCGTCGCTAACGATTCTCATTTCGCCTCTGCGCTCCCTACGCTACACTTCCGCGGCCGACATCCTCTATGCTGGAGTTCCGATGTGGAATCGAGTTTGGCTTCTCGCCGTCCTGCTCACCTCGATCCTGTCACCCTCAATCCGGGCCGAAGATCCGAAGTCCGAACCACCCGCACGAAAGCCACCGAGCTTTAAGACCCCCAAAGGTTGGGAGGCCCTCGAACTCGACAAACTCGGAATCGCGACTGCGCGGTTCCGTGCCGGAAATGGTGCGAACGAGGCGACCATTGTCGTGGTCGGAAGCCGGGGTGACGGTAATCTGGTGGCGAACGTTAACCGCTGGCGAGGAGTGGTCGGTCTAAAAGCACTCAACGAGGCCGACGCGCTGAAATCGCTCATGCCTATCAAAGTCGATGGACTACCGGCGCACCTGCTCGATATCACAGGTCCAGAGGTGGACGGTAAACCCGCACAGCGCGCCGTCGCAATTGTCGTAACGAGTGGGGACAACACCTGGTTCCTCAAGATCGGTGGCTCTTCCGCTGCGGTCGGCGAACACAAGAACGCCTTCGAGGAGTTCGCGCAGTCCGTTCGCTTCGAGAAGTAAAGTGCGCCTCCGCGCCGTGGCTGCAAGCGGTGCCACCGGCGGGCGGACGCCGCGCCACTCGCGCGCGGACTTCAACTGAGCGATACTACGAGTTCTTCGCAGCCTTCGTGCGCTCCTCGTTCCCGGCGATCGTGATCGGCCCTTGTGCCGCGCAGCCGGCGGGGTACGCCGGTATCGGTGCGTGCCGGTACGCCTCCACGCGCCGGTGCGCCAGCATGTGGTGCCCGCTGCGGCGCTCGCGCTCGGCGCGAAGCGACGCGATGTCGACGGGGCCGACGACGATCTTCTCGCCCGGTCCGGGGTCGGCCTGTGCGAGCAGGCGCCCGTCGTAATCGACGATCATGCTCCCGCCCGGCCACGAGAACGGCGGGTAGTGCTTCGCGCTCGCCCCCTGGTTCGCCGCCACCACGCACGCGATGTTCTCAATCGCCCGGCACCGGTTCACCACGGTCCACCAGTCCATCGGCGGCGTCGCGCCCCACGGATCCATGTACGCCGACACGCGGATCAGCACCTCCGCGCCTTGCAGCGCGAGTTCGCGAATCGCTTCGGGAAAGAGCCAGTCGTAGCAGATGGCGCAACCGAGAACGCCGATCTCGGTGTGTGCCACCGGGAACGGGTTCTCGGTGTAGCCGGGCACGTCGTGCGGGCTGGCGTGAACCTCCCACGGCAGCCACGGGTGAACCTTGCGGTACTTGGTGAGCAGCCCGTCCGGGCCGATGAGACAGGTCGTGTTGAACACGCAGCCCGGGTACTTCGGGTCCACTTCCAGGAAGCTGCCGGTTTGGATGTAGACGCCGAGGTCGCGGGCCTTGATGTGGTAGCGGTGCGTGTGCTCGTTGGGGATTTCTACCGCGAGCTTGTCGGACAACTCCTCGACGGTCTCGTAGATCGGGGCGGCGTGCCCGAACTCCGGGAACACGACCAGCTTCACGTCGCCGAACGGCCGGTAGCCGATCACCGCGCGGTCGACCATGCCGAGCATGTGGCCGACGCGGTCCGGGATCGCGCCCCGGTCCGCCGGGTTGGGGAAGTCCGTCTGGCACGCGGCGGCGAGGTAACGAAGCATATGAGGTGATCCCCTTCGGTTTGTGGGGCTTCACCCCACCACTTCGAGTTTGCGGCCGGTTGCCCAGCGGCGCTCGGCCGGCTTGTCGCGCACGACCGCGTTGTACAGCGTATCGCGCTCGACCGGCACGCGGCCCGCTTCCTCGATCATCCGGCGCAAGTCGCGCACGCTCAGCGCCTGCGGGGAGTCGCTCCCGGCGGCGTGGTAGATCGTCTCGTGAACCACGGTGCCGTCGATGTCGTCCGCGCCGTAGCTCTGCGCCACCTGCGCCACCTTTGCCGTGAGCATCTGCCAGTACGCCTTGATGTGCGGGAAGTTGTCCAGCATCACGCGGGCCAGCGCCATCACCTTCAAGTCGGTCAGGCCGCTCGGCTTGGGGATGTTCGCGCCCAGCGGGTTGTTCGTCGGGTGGAACGCCAGCGGGATGAACGTCTGGAACCCGCCGGTGATGTCCTGTAGCTCTCGCAGCCGCAGCATGTGGTCGATGCGGTGCTCCGGCTGCTCGATGTGGCCGTAGAGCATGGTCGCGTTGGACTTGCCGCCGAGTTCGTGCCACTCGCGATGCACGCGGAGCCACTGGTCGGCGTCGGCCTTGTAGTCGCACAGCTTGGAGCGCACGTCCGGGTGGAAGATTTCCGCCCCGCCGCCCGGCAGCGAGCCGAGGCCCGCGGCCTTCATCTCCGCCAGCAGTTCCTTCGTGGGTCGTTTGGTGATCCGCTCGAACCAGTCCCACTCCACCGCGGTCCACGCCTTCAGGTGCAGGTCGGGGTACGTGGTGTGAATGCTGCCGATGATGTTCAGATACCAGTCGTAGGGCAGCAGGTGGTGCAGCCCGCCGACGATGTGCAGCTCGGTCGCCCCGGTCTCGCTCGCTTCCTTCGCGCGCTGGAGAATCTGCGCGTCGGTCATCACATAGGCGTTGGCCGACTTCAGATCGGTCCGGAACGAGCAGAACGCGCACCGGTACACGCACACATTCGTCGGGTTCAGGTGCTGGTTCACGTTGTAGTACGTGACGTTGCCGTTCTTCTTCTCGCGGACGTGGTTCGCCATCTCGCCCAGCGCGAACAGGTCGGCGTGTCGGTCGAGGAACAGGCCGTCGTCGAACGTTAGGCGGGTGCCGGCGAACACCTTGTCGCGAAGGTCGGCGAGCCGGGTAGCGGTAGTTGTCATGTGCGGAAATCCTGCGGGAGCAGGTGTTTTAGGGTTCGTGGAGCTAACCGCAATCGGCGCGGGCGTGATAACCCCTATGTCCTGCGCGCGGAAACCGGCAACTCGCCGGGCCGCGAGTTGATCGCCCGCGCCCGCGGCGCACAATCGGAAATGGTGGGACGGGATTCCAACACGGATCGACAACAGGAGAAGAGCACATGGGCAGGCTGCTACTGGTCGCCGCGCTCGCGGTGACGGTCACGGGTGGCGCGCGCGGGGACGGATGGCCCCAGTACCTTCCGGCACCGACCAACAACAACCACGGCTGGGGGCCGCACGCGACCTCCGTGACGTGGCCCTCGGCGAACCCGCAGGGGTGGTACACGAACACGTACAACCACGCCTGGTACTACCCCTGGTACGCGAACTACAACTTCACCCACGGCCCGTACGCGAACTGGATGGCCGGCGGCGGGTACGCCGGGTACGCGAACCACGGCACCGCCGGGTACTTCAACTGGCCCAACGTGAAGCCGGCACAGCCGTACATCGGCGAGTGGGAGGGCCGCGCCGCCGCCGCCGCGCCGACCCGCGCGCAGGCCAAGTTCCAGGCCAAGCTCCAAGCCCGCGGCTCGTTCGATTCGCTGAACACCCTGATGTACCCGCTCGGCGATCCGCGCGAGGCCTACCCCCTGCCGACGCCGCGCGAGGTTCCGAAGGCGATGCCGGACAAGAAGTAACACGCCAAATAGCACAGGGCTTCCGCCCTGTGTACGTTACCGTGCGACGCGCAACGTGATCGTCAGCGGCTGGCCGTCGATCTTTACGGTCGCGGTGTGAACGCCGTCGCCGGTGAGCGCCGTTTCGCTCCACGTCGTCGCTTGCACCGCGGTCGCGATGGTCTCGCGGTGCGCGGTGATCGCCTTCGCCAGTTCCGGCGCGTCGCCGTGCAGGTGCAGCGCGATCTTGTCGAGCAGGTCGAGCTTCGCGTCCTTGCGGGCGCTTTGCACCTGCCGCACGATGTCGCGGGCCAGCCCTTCGAGCTTCAGCGCCTCGGTCACGCGCGTGTCGATGGCGACCTGCGTGCCGCGATCTTCGACGCCACACCAGCCGTCGGCCGCGGCGTACTCGCGCACGACATCGGCCGCGTCGAGCGTCACGCCCGCGAGCACGAACGGCTTGGTGTCGAGGTCGGCCGCGGTCAGCTTCGCGAGCGCGTCTTCCGCTTCTTTGAACTTCGCGCCGAGCTTCTTCTTCGCCGTCGTGGGGTTGATCTTCGCGCTCATGGTCAGCAGCGGCGCGGGGCCGGTGTGGAGGCGCACGGCCTTCACGTTGAGCTCGTCAACGATGAGGTCCGTGAACCGCACGACGGCGCGGTTCGTGGCCTCGGTGCCCGACACGACCAACTCCGCGAGCGGCTGCCGCACGTTCAGCTTCGCGGCCTGACGCGCCGAGAGACCCAGCGTGATGACCGTGCGCACCGCAGCCATGTCCTCGGTCAGCGCCGCGTCGATGAGCGCATCATCGGCGTCGGGGAAGTCGCACAGGTGAACGCTCGCGCCCGCGAGCGGGGCGTTGACCCCCTGCGCCTTCACGAACAGGTTCTGCCACATCACCTCCGTGACGAACGGCACACACGGGGCCATTAACTTGCACAGCGTCGTGAGCGTCGTGTACAGCGTCTGGTACGCGGCCTGCTTGTCGTTCAGCCCGGCGGCATCGAGTTCGGTGTTCTTGCTGTGCAGCCGGTCCTTGTTGCGGCGCACGTACCAGTTCGACAGATCGCCCTCGATGAAGGTTTCACACGCCAGCGCGAAGGTCATCACGTCGTAGCGCTCGTAGGCCGCGCGCGCGGCCTTGACGAGCAACTGCAAGTTGGAGAGCAGCCAGCGGTCGATGTCCGGGCGCTCGGCCGCCGGCACCGCGGGCGCGGTCGGGTCGAAGCCGTCGCCGATGGCGTAGTTGCAGAACATCGCGTAGGTGTTCCACAGCTTGAAGAACACGCGAGAGCGCACGTCGTTCGCCGGCTCCGGGCCGAAGTTCAGGTGCGCGGCGGGATTCGCGCGGCAGTACATCCACCGCATCACGTCGGCACCGATGGCGTTGAACGGCAGCGGCTTCCCCTTCGGGTCTTTGATCTCGCCGCCGTTGTCGGCCGCGCTGATGAACTCGATGGAGTTTCCGCTCGTCTTGTGCATCTCGTGGCCGTACTGGTCCTTCACCAGCCCGTGACCGAGGAGCGTTTGGAACGGCGGTTTGCCGTCGCTCATCATCGTGGACATCGCCAGTAGCGCGTAGAACCAGTTGCGGAACTGGCCGGGGAAGCTCTCCGTGATGAAGTCCGCGGGATACCACTCGTTCCAGTACGCGCGGTCGGTGTTGTACTTCAGCGTGCTGAACGCCACGATGCCCGCGTCAAGCCACGGGTTGCCCACGTCGGGGATGCGGGTCATGCGCTGGCCGGGGTGTTTGCGGCTCTCGATCTTCACCTTGTCCACCCACGGCCGGTGCGGGGTGTGGCCGTCGAAGTCGCTCCAGCCCTCGACCGCGCGCTCCTTCAGTTCCTCGAAACTGCCGATCACCTCGAAGTCGGTCGGGTCGGCATCGTTCACCCAGATGGGCAGCGCCAGCCCCCAGTAGCGCTTCTTGGAGATCATCCAGTCGCCCATGTTCCACAGCCAGTCGCGCTCGCGGGCGCGGCCGTTAATCGACTCCGGCAGGAACGTGACCTGATCGACGACCTTCATGATGTCGCCGCGAAAGCCCTGCGCCGTGTTGCGCGGGCCCATGTTGATGAACCACTCGTCCACGAGCCGGTACAGCAGTTCGGTCTTGCAGCGCCAGCAGTGCGGGTAGCGGTGAACGTAGCGCTCGGTCGCGAACAGCCGGTCGTTCGCCTTGAGCAACTCGAACACCTTGTCCGCGGTCGCGGGGTCGGCCGCGTTCGCGCCCGTGAGCGTGCCGAAGCCGTCCACGAAGATGCCGTCGTCGCCGATGGGCGCGACCGGCGGCAGGCCGTTGGCCTTGCCCCATTGGAAGTCGATGGCCCCGCAGCCGGGCGCGGTGTGAACGATGCCGGTGCCCTCCGTCTCGGTCACGTCCTTCCCGCCGCTGATGACCTTGTGCGCGCGCGCCGCGGTGGTTGCGGGCCACAGTTTGCTTTGGCGCGTCACCTTCGCCACGTCTTCGGGGAAGCCGAACTCGTGGTTCTGCGCCGGCAGGTCGTCGAACGGCCCTTCGTATTCGAGGCCGAGCAACTCTGAGCCTTTCACCTCGCCAACGATCTCGTAAGCGTCGCCCTTGCCGGCCTTCGACTTGAAGTGCTGTTCGATGCTGACGAGGTGCGGCGTGTCCTTCAGCCACGGGCGCTTCGCGCTCGTTTGTGGCTCGTCGGCATCGTCGTTCGCACCGCCCTCGCCGCTGCCTTCCATGCGGTTCAACTTGAACGCGCCCTTGGCGACGTAATACACCTCGCCCTTGAGCTTCACCTGAAGGTAAGTCAGCTCCGGGTTCACCGCGGCCCCGACGTTGCTCGTCAGCGTCCACGGCGTCGTCGTCCAGACGAGCAGGTTCTCGCCGGGCCGGGCCTTCAGCGGCAGCTTCACGAAGCACGCGCGGTGTTCGACGAGTTTGTAGCCCTCTTTCATCTCCATTTCGGAGAGGCCGACGCCGCAGCGCCCGCACCACGGCATCACGTCGTAGCCGCGATAGACCATGTTCTTGCAGTGGCACTTCTTGAGGAACGACCAGATCGTGTAGTTGTTCTCTTCCGCCATCGTGAAGTACGACTTGCGCTCGTCCGGCGTCTTGGCCCAGTCCGCGTCGGTGCGGTCCCAGTCCATCCAGTAGCCGAGGCGGATGCTCTGGTCGGTCTGCACGCGGGCGAACTTGTTGACGCGGTCCTTGCAGGCCTGCACGAACGTGTCGATGCTGGCTTCGGTGTCGCCCGGCACGAGGTTCTCGATGTCGCGCTTGCTCTTGAGGCCGAGCGCCTTCTCCACTTCGACCTCGACCCACAGGCCCTGACAGTCGAAGCCGTTCTGGTATCGCAGCTCGTGCCCGGCCATCGCGAAGTAGCGGTTGTAGACGTCCTTGTACGTGCGGCCCCAGGCGTGGTGAACGCCCATCGGGTTGTTGGCGGTGATGGGGCCGTCGAGGAAGCTCCACTTCGGCTTGCCGGCGTTGAGTTGCTTGCGCGTCTCGAAGATGCCGTTCTCGTCCCAGAACTTGAGGATCATGCGCTCCAGCGCGGGGAAATCGGCGGACGTCTCGACCTTCTCGAACGGCATGGCGCAACCTCGACGGCGGAAGACAACGAGTTCAGTTTACGAGTGACACGCGAACCCGGCAGATGGCTCGCGCGCAAGGAAGCCGCGCCGCTCGCCAAGAGCAGGCTATCGGTACTCGGCCGGCAGGTCGGGCGGTTCGGCGGGGGCTTCGCGGCGCAGCACGCGCGCGACCGCGTCGCGCACCTTGTCGGCCCAGGTGTGGTCGTCCGGCAGTACGACACACACGTTCCGCTCGAAGCGGTTCTCCAACCACACGCCCCAACTGTCATCGACGTGCAAGTCGATCCCGAACCCGGCCGGGTTCTTGCTCCGCCCCTGCCGGCCGTAGGCGCGCTCGTGCCGGTCCTGGTTCACGACGTACCGCACGCGCACGCCGTACCCGCGCAGCCACCACCACACCGCGCGCGGGTGCCGGTGTGAGGTCGTGTAGATCCACAGTTCGTGCTCGCGCGCGAGTTCGGTCAGCAGCGCGGCGGCCCCGAGGCGGAGCGGTTCGCCGCGCCACAGCCGGGCGAGCCACCCCGTTCGCACCGGCTCGTGCAGCGCGCCGGGGTGGTAGCTGATGAGCGTATCGTCGAGGTCGAAGGAGATGCGCATAGCGCCGGTACGCGGCACACGGAGCGGTGGTTCATGTCTTCCTCAGCACCAGATCGACGACCCAGCACCCGCGGACGTGAAGCGGTTGCGGGTCGCGGCAGTGGCTCAGCACGTCGTCGGAATCGCACCCGGCGTCTTGCAGCGCGTCGGCCAGAATCGGCAGCGCGCTGAACTCGCGCGACTCGTACATCGTCCGCGCGAGGGCAATCGCGGTGTCGGTGCGCCACGCCGGGGAGAAGGCGACCGGGCGGAAGGGGTTGCCGAAGATGTCGCGGACGATGGCGGCCTGGATCGGCGTTTCGGTCAGGCCCGCGGTGCGCGGTTCGCCGCGGCGGGCGCGGGCGGCGTTCTCGAACAGGTGATCGACGCGGCTCGATTCGCGCGCGGTCACGTCGAACAGCGCGCCGAGGGCGTCGAACGCGCGGGGCGAAGTGCCCACCGGCCACAGGCCGGATTCCCACGCGCGCAGGGCTTTGCGGGCCGCGAGGACCGCGGGCCAGTGGTCGGCGCGCCCCGCCGCCGGGCAATCGACGTAGCGCTCGACCGCGTCCACCGCCGCGACCGCGCGCGGGTCGTTGCCGAGAACCGGCAGCACGCGCCGGGCGCACGCGCACCCCACTAGCCGCCGCTTGCGGTCGTCGCGCGCGCGGCGGCAGTACCACAGGCGCAGCGGCGTCTTCGCCGTCAGCCACTCGCGCTCGGTCGTCGCGCTCACCGTTCCCATGTCATTCCTTGCCGAGAACGAGATCGACGACCCAACAGCCGCGAACGTGAACCTGCTTCGGTTCGCGGCAGTGGTTGAGGATGTCGTCGCTGTCGCACCCGGCGTCTTGCAGCGCGTCTGCCAGAATCGGCATCGCAGAGAACTCACGCGCCTCGTACATCATC
>SXGT01538616.1_pt1 | contig 12163 bp, 10 predicted proteins | sample 3176221 | NCBI WGS metagenome assembly SXGT01 (sample SAMN11356862, study PRJNA531348) | freshwater metagenome | isolation source: freshwater sample F1-120 | place: China: Fuxian Lake, Yuxi | collected 2017-12-25
AAGATAGTGGCGAAAGACTGGATGCCCATATGAGCTTCAAAGCCGGTGCCGGCCAACCCGCCAGTAAAAGCAGCATTGGTCTTTATGCCTTGGTTGTTTTTGCCGGTCTTTACATCTTTTACCTGTCGAACGCAGGATTCAAGCGTAAAATAGACTCTCTATTGGGCAAAGCCAAAGAATTTTAAACTTATGATTCGCTATCCTGTCTGATCTGTCAGACAGGATACCTGCATGCCGGGCTCAGCTTAAAATATCCGCCCTTATAATTATCCAGATTTTCGTATAGCTAGAGGACATGATCTAATGGTTAAGTCAGTATCGATTGTTGCTTTATTTTGTTGCGCTTTATCTACCGCTGGCGTCTCAGCAAAAGAGATTCAAGACCATAACAAGATGATGGATCATGGAGACGGGCATTTGATGGATATGGATGGTGGCATGGTGATGGGCCAAAATACGGATACCTTGCCAGGTGGCTGCGACAAGATTGCCGCAACCAAGGAAATTACTGTGCATGCCGGGCATAAATATTCCGAAAAATTTCCAGGCACCATGTTTGCTTTTGATCAACAGGAATATCAGTTTGAGCCCTGCACCAAATTAACCGTAAACTTTGTAAACGAAGACGACATTCGCCATCAATGGATGATGCACGGCTTACCGAAATACCTTTATCCCAAAGGCATGTTTCACCTTGAAGTCAGTGGACCTGGCAAGGTTTCCGGCACCTTGATTCTGCCCCCGGGAGACAAAACCTACCTGGTGCATTGCGACATTGCCCAACACATGGAAAAAGGTATGAAAGGCCAGCTCAAAGTTGGCAAGGGTGGAGAAGATTTACCCAGCATACCCGGCGTAACAGCCAGTATTTTTCCTGACGATTACAGCGGAAAACCTTTCTCGCCCGAGGAATTTGCCAAACAGGAAGCAGAAGCTCGAGCCGCCGCTGCTTTGCTTGCGGCTACCCCAGCAGCAAAACAAGCTGACCCTGGTTCAACGCCTCCAGCCGATGACTCCCTGATCTCTGGAGTGGGCGTAGTCGGCTTGGCGATCGGACTGCTGATTGCACCATTTTTGACAAAACGCTTTCAAGGCATGAGTACAGGTGAAGTTATTGCCACCGTATTCGAATGGATATCTCATGGGATTGGTTTAACCATGGATTTCATCGCCAAACTGATCAAAATGCTGGGTGGCAAAAAAGCCATACCGTTGCCAGACAAATAATGTTTTCAAAACGAAAAGCCCCTGAAACCCAACGTTTCAGGGGCTTTTTTTTGGGAGTTAGAAAGTGGATATTGCATCACTAGGATTATTAGGCTTATTTCTCAGTGCCTTTATTTCCTCAACGGTGGCCCCCGGCGGATCAGAGGCGCTGCTGGCTTATTTGGTAAACAGCCATCAACATTCCATGATGCAATTGGTGACAGTAGCAACCCTGGGCAATACCCTGGGTGCCTTAACCACTTGGTGGCTGGGCGTATGGGCAGCCAAAAAATACCCTGCTGAAACCGTGTTGTCGACCAGACAACGTCAATCGCTAAAAACCGTACGCAGCTGGGGTAGCTGGGCCTTATTGTTTTCCTGGCTGCCCATTGTTGGGGATGGCTTGTGTTTTGCTGGCGGTTGGTTGAAATTATCGTTACGCTCTTCACTAATAGCTATTTTTATCGGCAAGGCATTACGCTATCTGGCTGTCGCTTATGCTTTCGTATAATCACGATTCGGCAAAAACATGACTTTTTTTTCTCTTCTGCATTTTCCGCCTGCCGACACGCAGGCAGAACATAGACGCCGCGATTATTTCATCGCCGGATTTACCTTTGTGACGACCACGATCTGTCTGACTATCGACGGCTTCGCACCCAAAGGCATGCAATATGCACTGGCATTTTTTGGCTGGCTGTTCTTAATCGGATTTTTGCGGGGCGAATGCAAATATGTGCGCACCCAGGTGGCCGTAGCTGTGATGTTCGCAGTGTTAGGCGAATATTTTGCTTCCGTTTACATGAAAGGCTACATATACCGCTTCGAAAACGTACCGGCCTATGTCCCTGCAGGACATGGTCTGGTTTATCTGACTGCCGTAGCTTTGGGCCGTTCCGGCTTTTTCATGCAGCACGCCAGACGGATTGCGCTTTTTGTGGTCGGCACCGGCGCGATTTGGGCGTTTTGGGGAATCAGCCCCTGGAGCCCGCGTCCAGATATGATAGGTGCTTTGTTGTTTGGCGTGTTTTTGCTGTATCTGCTCAAAGGTCGTTCACCCATGGTGTACCTGGGGGCATTTTTTATCACCTCGTGGCTGGAGATAGTCGGTACCACTGCGGGGACCTGGGCCTGGGCGCCAATCGATCCGGCCTCGACACTGCCACAAGGCAACCCGCCCAGCGGCGTTGCTGCCTGGTATTGCCTGGTGGATGCGGTTGCCATTGCCGGAGCTGGCCCGGTATTACAAGCCTTCAGTAAAACCGCCTTGATCTTGCAGCGGCAGCGAGCCTGACTAATTGGAGTGCCACAAAAATTGATCAAGCATGTCATCAAAACTCGACACTGATCAAACCCATAAAACTGCGCGGTGTACTGTAGTTTGCCAGGGCCATATTGGTTAATCCGCCTTGCGGCAACACATTGGCAACATAGGACTCGTTCAACAGGTTTTCCACATTCAATTTCAGCTGGATTTTGGATCGGCCGGCTTTAAAGCGATAAGCACTCATCAGACTGACCAACGCGTAACCGGGAGAGCGATAATTGTTGTAAAAATCGGTGGTGTCGTCCCTTAAACTCAGCCCTCCGCCGAATTTCAGCCCCTGCAGTAATCCTTGTTGAAATTCATAAGTCGTCCAGATACTGCCGATGTTTCTCGGTACATTCATCAGTCGATTACCCTGTTGCATCTGGCCTGCATCGTTGTTGCCTTTGCTGACGCGCACAGCCTGGTTGGCATAGTTGGCAATGACCTGCCAGCCGGGCTGGATTTCACCGATGATATCCAGCTCCGGGCCGTGGCTATTGATTTCACCGGCGGCCAGGGTACAACTCCCCAAGCCGCCACCACAATCATGTCCGGCTGACCTATCCTGGATACGCACATTCTGCTTGGTCAGATCGTAATAGGCCAGCGTCAGCCGGAGCCGGTTATCTAAAACCTGGGTTTTGATCCCCAACTCCCATTGTTGGGCACTTTCCGGCGGCAAAGGGCTATTTTCAGAGCTCAAAGAACCTGCATTACTGGCGCCGAAGTTTTCGACATAGTTACCATAAATGCTTAACCAATCTTGTGCTTGCCAAAGTAAACCAAAACGCGGGGTGATGGCATCGTCCGCAGGATAACCAGCCTCGATATCCTCTTGGCTGTTGCTTACATAATCATACAGACTTTGATCAAAATGATTGTGCACGTATTGATAGCGCATACCGGCCAGCAGATGAATCCGACCGGGCAGTTCGACCTGGTCCTGCAGATATACCCCATAGTTATCGTAATAATTATTGAGCGATACCTCAAAAATTGGCGTTATACCGGCCAGGTCAGCGGCCGGGTGCTGAAGATGCCGATAAGGCAGCCTGGATGGCGAAAATTGTGTCAAATCCACAAAGCCATATTCCCGATAATAATCCCCGCCGAGCAATAAAGCATGCTGCAGAAACCCGGTATTGAAATGTCCGGTCAAATCCAAGCTGGTTGCCAGAGAATCTTCGATGGCAATGGCGCTTGCTATATCGCGCATCACCGTTTGATTGTTCAGATCAATCCTGACAGGGAAGGCGGCTTTTTGATAACGCCAATCCTGCCGTTTGAACGAAACCAGGTGCAGAATAGCCCAACTGTCATTAAATTGATGTGCGCCTTTGTAACCGACAAACAGATGTTCTGTATGCAAGGGATTTTGTTCGGCCAGATTGATGCTGGGCGATAATTCAATCAATTGTTGATTGGTAAACGGTAAATAGCTCTTGCTTAAATTCGATTGCTGGCGCTGATATTCCAGATCCAGACTGAATTGTGTCTGCGGGCTGATATTCCAGGTCAACACCGGCGCCAGAAACCAATCCTCGTGACTATCCAGATCGCGTAAGGTCTGATTGCTCTGAAACGAGGCATTGGTGCGATATAACAGGGTTGCATCGGGGTTCAACGGTCCGGTGGCATCGATGGTCGTCCGGTACAAATCATAAGAGCCCAACTGCTGGCTCAAGGCATAAAAGGGTTTGGTTTGCGGCTGTTTGGTGATGACATTCACCATGCCACCCGGCTCCACCCGCCCGTATAAAACGGCCGCCGGGCCTTTCAGCACCTCTATACTTTCCACATTGGCAAATTGCTGTCCATTGCCAAAAGCGTTGCCACTCATACGAAACCCATTGCGAAACAGGGTCGTGGTGGCAAAGCCGCGTACAGTCAATTGTTCGCCAAATGACCCCAATCCATCCAACGCATTGGTCGAACTGACGCCGCTGAAATTCTTCAGCGCCTGTTCAAGATAAATCACCTGTTGATCTTTTAATACCTGCGCGGAAACTGCCTGCACATTCAACGGCGTTGCCATCACCGGCGTCTCGGTTTTGGTGCCACTGAGCAAGCTGGGCAACAGATAGGTGCTGTCGTCGGAGGTAGAAATGTCATCTTCAACGGCTTCCGCCACCGTCACGGTGGGGAGGATAACCGGCTCGCTGGGATGCGGTGTGGGTTTGATGGCTACCGTCTGCTCATCGATCAGTCGATAACTCAGGCCAGTGTCTTTCAGTAATTGGTCCAGTGCTGCCGACAAGGCAAAACGGCCTTTTAAACCCGCCGCACGGTGTCCGGCGACACTGGCATCCGTGTAAAAAACCGACACACCGGATTGTCTGGCCAGGGATTGCAACGCCGAAGCCAAATCCGCCGCGGCAATATCCACCGAATAAACCCTCTGTTCTGCAATCACTGCCAGGTTGGCCAATGCCAGCACTGCCGCTAATACAAAATGCCGCCCCTTTTGCCGACTAACCCCGTCCATTGTTATCGCTATCCATTTTTGAATCCGATTACAGAAGCCAAAAAAGACTTATTCAAACGCATCAAGCTCTGGCTTACCAAGCAGGTTTGCAAGATTAAATTGAAATTAAAATGCATTTTTTTGGCGGACTTATTTTTTTGATTCGTTTAACAAGTTAAAGGGAATTTTTCTGTTGCCTCTGCAAGCCCCCAGACAAAACCGGTGCGGTTATATAGGCAGGCGGCGGGCCAACGACGGACTGGTTAATTGAATACATTCATTTGATAAGGATGACATTTTATGCAAAAAAACACACAACAGCGGGTCGAGCAAGCTTTCACCCGGAAAAAATTCTGCACACTGGCTTTAGTCCTGACCGGACTGACGTCCAGCAGCGCCATGGCGCATATCATTCCCACCAACTTTGGTAATTTCGATGGTTTGACAGTAGTCGATCCCATCAATAAAAACAAAGGCGTCAGCGGCAACTATGGTTGGATAGACGGTACCGATGCCGACTGGTCCGATTCCCACAAAACCACTTGGTACAGTTTCACATTAACCGGCACCGCCGATGTCACCTTGACCTTCAAGGAAAGAGTTAATGCCAATGGTGGCTTGGGGCTGATTCCCGGGTTTACGTTATACGAAGGAATACCCCACAAATCGCCTGATGGTCTGGATCATGATTATTCCCCCGGATCCATCCTGATTCGTGAGGCCGATTGCGCCGCCACACCCGGTTGTACCACTACAGAAGGCTCGTTCAGATCACTGACAACCTTCCGCATTACCAACGATGACGACCCGGATGGCACCTCGCCCATCGTTTTTAACTACATCGGGCATGCTTATGACGGCAGCGTGGATTACGGCACCGGTATTATTCCCGGTGGTGATGGGGTTGCTGACAAGAGTGTAACCAAAACTTTCACTAATCTGGCAGCCGGCAGCTATCTGGCCTTCGTCAGCGGCAGTAATTATGCCAGTCAAAATGCCGGCGGTAGTTACGGAGTTTACGGCACCTTCTCGTTGACACCCTCACAAGTGCCGGTGCCCGCTGCCGTGTGGCTGTTTGGCTCTGTAGTGGCAGGGTACCTGGGTATGCGTCGTAAGGTTTAATTCAGTCAGTGTGCAGCTGACCAGACCTACTCTTAGCCAGTCGGCATTTGAAATGCCATTTTCAATTATCTGAATATTAAGGAACAATCGATGACAACAAAAACTATAAAGCCTTCTCACCAAAAACTGGCTCAAGCTATTGCTATAGCTGCATGTGCGCTTGCCGCCAATCAGGCCCAGGCGGTTAATTACACCTTCAGCGACCTCGGTACCATCGCCACAGGTGACACCTATAAATACTTCATCGGTGGCAACAATAACCCCGGGCAAGTTCTAGCCACCCGTTACAACAGTGATTTCTCGGTCGGGGAAGTGGTGGTCTGGAAGAATGGCAATTGGAATGCGCTGGATGATTATCCAGGCAGTAGCGGGTCCATGGGTGCCAATGCCCTCAATGATACCGGGCAAGTGGGTGGAAACTCCTACGATGTACCCAATGATCTGGGTCTGCCGGTGATCTGGAATGGCAAAACGCCGTCAACGCTGAATCGAATCAACAACGAATCCTGGTTTTCAACAGTCCTTGCGCTGAATGACAACAACCAAGCGGCCGGTGCCGCCTGGGTGGCCAGCGCGGGTGCCTTTCAAGCCGTGCGCTGGGATGGCGACAATATCGTTCAGTTGTCCACGTTGGGTGGTGCTGGCAGTTATGCGGCAAGCATCAATGACGCAGGAGAGATAGTTGGTCGCTCCAGTACTACCGACGACGAAGCAGTAAAGGCGGCTTACTGGGCCGCCGACGGCAGCATCACCGAACTGGGTGGATTAGGCGGTACGATAGAAGACACCGCCTGGAGCATCAACAACAGCGGGCAAATCGTCGGCAATTCGTTTCTTGCTGATAACGCCACGTATCGCCCTGTACTCTGGAATGACAGCAATGCCAGCCCGATAGATCTGGGTACCTTGGCCGGCACCAGCGGTAGTACAGGTCTTGCGGGCAACATTAATACTCAAGGCCAAATCATTGGTTACAGTAATTTCGATGACGCCGACCACGGTAAGTTTGCCGCTACCCTTTGGGACAATGGCCAGACCATAAATCTCAGCAGTTTCTTCCCGGCCGATTTGGTTGCGGAGGGCTGGCACTTTTTACCGGGTGTTATTGAAATCAACGATGATGGTGTGGTTGTCGGTCAACTCAAGAATGACGTACTCAGTCAATACACTGTTTTCCAACTCACGCCTACCAGCGTACCTGTTCCCGGTGCAGTGTGGTTGTTTGGGTCTGTATTGGCTGGTTTTTGCGCCAGCAGGCAGCGTAAGGCGTTTGCCGCTTAATGGTTTTTTGATGAACCACCCCCAATGTCATCTGCCATGCCTGTCCTGGCTGTCAACTCAATTTTTGATGTGTCAACCACTGGCATGGTTTTTATTTTGTCATTTAGACGAGAAATTCACTCATGAAAATTTTTGTACGCTTAACTGGCAGTTTGGCAATATTTGCCACGCTGGGATTTTCTGTATTCGCTCAGGCAGCCTTGAGTTGTGGGAGCACTCCAAATTGCTATCTCAATGCGGCGCAAAATCCGGATGATCCGGAGGATTCGTTGTGGGCCGAAGGCATCTTCAAAGCCTCCTGGACGGTCACCGGCAATACCCTGAACGTTGCCATCGAAGCCACCACCCCGGGCTGGGTCAGTATCGGCTTTTCCAAATCCGCCACCATGGGCGATAGTGATTATGTGATGGGTGGTTATAAAGCCAGCTCGTCGGCAGCTTATAGCGAAGATTATCTCTACACCCTCAGCGGCCCGGGTTGCCCGCAATGCGCGCCGACTCAGGACAGCCTGTTGGCCACGCCCGGTTCGAACGACGTATTCAATGTCTCGGCTTCAGAGACTGGCGGTGTTACGACGTTCAACTTCAGCCGATTGCTGAATACCGGAGATACCAACGGTGATTTTGATTTAAGTACCGGTAGTTACACCTTGTTATGGGCCTTGAACAGCAGCAGCGACAATCTGGCCATTTACCACACCGGCGGCCGCGGCATTTTGGTCAGCGATGTGCAATTTGTACCCGTGCCGTCTGCCGTGTGGTTGATGGGTTCTGCCCTGCTAGGCTCGATCGGTATGAAACGCAGGATAATGAGATAAGTAGCAGTACACTGATCCGTTCGATAAATCTCGTTGTCCCGCACAGACCGAAGTTCAGATGAAAAAATCTCTTGAAAATTGCCCAAGGGAATTAATCAAAATCATGAATAACTCCATTTTGCTCGAAAAGTGTGAGGCAGTTAAACATTTCTTGTTTATAATCCAATGCATCAGAATGATGATGAATCATAGGTTTTAAGCCATCTTTTCGTCGCGCATCAACGCCAGGCCAACCGGGAGTTCCCAGTATGAAAAACCGAACAATTTTTAAAGCGATGAATTCAAAACTGGGTTATGGTCTAGCTGCATGCGTGATGATTCTTTTTGTTGCCCCGGTCGCGGTTGCAGATAGCACAGCACTGGGTTTTGATGCTTTGGGCTCCGGCTTCGATTACAGTCAGAATACCTACAGCCTGGGCTGGAAATTCACCGTCAACAAAGACATTAGTGTTACGGCGCTTGGCTTTTACGACGATCTGAAGAATGGCTTGACACAGAACCACGATGTCGGCATTTACGATATGAGCTGTCAACTGGTTGCCAGCACGACTGTGACGCCGGCAGATGCGCTAACCGGGTTTTTTCGCTTTCATCCAATCGAGCCCGTGAATTTGCAGGCTGGGACCGATTATTACATTGCTGCTGTTACCGGTGATGAAAATTATGCCGTTAATGTCACAACTCTGAATGTTGATCCGGCAATCAATTTTATTGGCTTCAGTATTTTTGGCGCTACCCAGACAACCAACGAGTTGAAGTGTCCGAACGGCAGTCAAAGTGCAAATTTCAATGGTGATTTCGGCCCGTCTTTTCAATTTAGGGATGCCGATGACGAAAATCCGGACGATGCCAATAAACGTGGGACTGGGATTTCGCTGTTTTGCAATCGTCGCGGGGTCAACCTGGAAACCGCTGTCTGTTCGGCTTCGGTAGCTGATAGGGGGGCACCGCCTCGCTCCCTGCCTACCGGAGCCATCAATTTTGTCGCAACCGACGGCTTTTCGCCCGGCACTGCCCAATGCTCGATACAGCAAACTGCATATTCTCCGGGAATTGGCGCATGCGAAGTCACTTTTTCTGTTCCCAGTGGCTTTCCGATTGGAGCAAAATTTCCGATCGATGCCAGTTATGTGGGGGATGCAAATTTCAAAACCAGTGCCACCTCCCATAAGTTGATCATCCCCGCTTGTGTGAGCACTGCAGAAAAACCCTGTCCGAATGCCATCGGGTTGTCTTTTGAAGGCTATCCAAAACTATTACAAAACAAAATAGCGGCTCTATTGAGCTGTGGTTCTGGAAAATCGGATAGTAGACTTCAGGGAATCGGGATTATGGCCGAGGATGAAATACCAGCGGGTGGCGTGTGCTCCGTCAAAGGTTCGGTGTCGGTTAGTGTTAAAAATTTGTTCGGCAGTCTGAACTTCGAAGAAGCAGTGACGATAGGCGAGCAGATATCTGACCAAGAAGCCCAAAAAGACACTTTGTTGTATTACATAAAACAGGCGCACAAACTCGAAACTGAAGAACGCTGGAAAATCATGCGTGAGACGCAGGAGGCGATTTTTAAAATTCAGCAGGAGGTGAATAAAAATAGAATCCCGATTTCCAACCCAAAAGGCAATCCGTGGGAAGAGTTCATCAAAAGCAAGGTATCCGGATCGGCGATACTTTCTGCAAATAATGCGGCACCAGCTATCGATAAGTCGAGAAAAAGTAAGCCAATTTCGGTTGATGTGAAGCGTGATCGGCAAAAGCGGGTCAACTTCAAACTGAGCAAACGTATGAAAAATCTCGCTGCCGTATTTAAGAGGGCCGGCATGACGACATTACGACTGGATATTAGCCTGACAGCAAAACAGAAAAATCGTCAGGGTGCTGCCAAGGCTACGGATACAGTGGATGTGGCAATCGAATGACAGGTCGTAACTGGCTCAGGATCCAGGCCTTTATTCTTTGCTTGACCCGGCAGTACTAACACCCATCGGACCAATGCATTGTTTTGGATGGGTTTGGTAAATCGGGTGCGTCCTGATGTTCAGTTTATTTTTGCAGGCAGTTCAGCCGTCGCCCAATACGACCATTCCTGCATTCGGCCTTTGAATGCTGATGTTCAACGTTGCAGCGATGCTATTCAGTGCTGCATCGATTTTGTCGATATGAAAGCGTCCGCTGACTTTCAGCATACCCATTGCCGGATTTGTCATGCGGACTTTGGTTTTTGAGTAGCGGCTTAGTTCTTTCAGTACCTCGTCCAGCCTGCGGTTATTAAACACCAATTGCCCTTCACGCCATGCCGTCAGTTTGGCTATGGAGCCCAACGAAACCGGCGTAAAAGTGCCGTCGCGCTTGTAGGCCAGTGCCTGGTTTGCGGATAATTCCTGGGTTTGTTGCGCATCAATCCTCACCCGGCCTTCCTGCACGGCAACCTGCACGATGTCCGGTTGCAAATAGACCTCGAAAGCCGTGCCAATGTCGGTTATTTGGCCATTGGCAGCCGACACGACGAAGGGCCGATGGACATCCGGCGCCACGGTAATGAACACTTCACCGCGCAGGATTTCGACATCACGCTGCCAACGATTACTGCGGACTTTCACTCTGGTATCGCTGTTCATGTCCATCCCGGTGCCGTCGGCGAGTTTGATACGTTTTCGAGTGCCGATCTCTGTCGTGTAATACTTCGGCCATCCGTACCAGCCATACTGCGAAAAAGTGCTGAAACCGATTGTCAGCAACAATGTGGCGGCAACAGCCAGTCGCTGCCGGTTTAGGCGTTTTTTTACCCGAACCGGGCGATAGCTCAAAGCCTGGCTACGGGTGGAAAAGGCTTGCCCCTTGAATCGATCCAGGCCTTTCCAGCTTGTCTCTATTCGCTCATACACCCTTTGATGCTCTTCTGATGCGTTGAGCCAGTCGGAAAATACTTGCCGCTCTTCGTCTGTGCATGTGTCTGCATGCATTCGAACCACCCAGGCGACGGCTGCATTTCTAATCGGGTTATCGGGGTTTTCTGGCGGCATGGTTTAAGGCGTGCGATTTTGGCTCATGCAGAATAGTAGCTTTCGAAGTAATGGGGGTGACTGATCAAGTCAGCTGATGCTGTTTCCTGGTAACGGCAACAAATAAATCAAACTGACAAATCATCCAGCCGGATCAGCAAATGCTGGGCAGCTGCTGCAACTCGACGCTCCGAATCGCGAATGGATAAATCGAGTCGCTTGGCAACTTCCTTATGTGACATGCCTTCCAATCGATGCAGTACAAAAGCATGGCGGGTCAGTTCTGGCAGTTCCATCAAAATCGCATTCATTTGATCGAGTTCCTGACTGAATGCCAAATCTTGCTCGGGCGTGTGACCTGTTATTGATACTGTGGCATCTGAGTCGTTGTCAGGGCCATATATGCGCTCCTGGATGACTTCGCGGCGATGATGATCAATGCTGAGGTTACTGCTGGTTTGATATAAAAATGCACGGGGATTTTCAATCGATTGAGGATCTTGGTGTTGCAACATTCGCAAATAGGCATCCTGAACCAAATCTTCTGCATGCTCAGTACCGAGACGCCGGGAAACAAAGTTAAACAACTCTCCTCGATGCGCTCGGAACAGGAAATCAAAATATTGAGTTCTACTAAACATTCCATTGATCCATGTTGGTTTTGCAAGTTCGCAGCAGGCTGCGACTTCAGCCATGTCTTGCCGAAATTTCATGCACAGAGAAAATATAAGTCCCTTAGATCCCCAGTCGAACACTTACCTGTGAACGAGTGCCTTGCATGGCCAATCAGTTTCCAAAAACACACAGGGTGATGATGGAGGTACTTGATTGAGCCGTTTAAATCCTGATACAAACGATAAAGCGGATATCAGTCACTCAGCTGAAGTTTCTCCCGTAAAAGATTTCGGCCATTTCTTCCTGTAATTGTTCCTGAATTTCTTCCTGTTCTTCGTCGCTGAAGTTG
>SXGT01868510.1_pt1 | contig 12163 bp, 12 predicted proteins | sample 3176221 | NCBI WGS metagenome assembly SXGT01 (sample SAMN11356862, study PRJNA531348) | freshwater metagenome | isolation source: freshwater sample F1-120 | place: China: Fuxian Lake, Yuxi | collected 2017-12-25
CGTACATCGCCGCCATCCTGGCGCCCCAGGGGGTGAAGGGGGAGCAGTACCACCGCGAGATGGTGCAGCAGAAGGCCCAGGCCATCCCGCTGGGGCGGGTGCCCACCACCGAGGACATCGCCAAGACGGCGGCCTTTCTGGCCTCGGCGGAGTCGGATATGATGACGGGTTTGGCGATCAGCGTGTCGGGTGGACTGGTGATGCACTAGGCGGGTCAGTCCAAGGCCACCCGATAGCGATAGTAGTTGGCGATCATCCAGTCTTTGGCATTGCGCTCGGCGTAGCGGGTGACAAAGACCACCAGGTCGCCGCTCTGGCGGTCCACGTAGAAGCGGAAGTTGGACATCTGCACCTGGGCCGGCTCGCCGAACTGGCGCTGGCCCACCACCGTGATTGTGTCGCGTTTGAGGGCAAAGGGTTCCTCCTGCACCTGGGCCACCACCAGGGGCACGCGCGGGTAGTTTCCCCGGGGCCGCTCGCCCTGGATACACAGGTTGCCCAACCAGTAGAGCTTGCCGGTTTGGGGCGAGCGGAAGAGGGCCGAGCCGGTGGCGCTGGATTCGAGGGGCTCGCCCTTATCGCAGGGCAGAGGCACGGGCGCGGACCAGGTGCGGGCGTGGTCCTCGGAAAAGCTGAGCCACTTGTACCCGGGGCGTTCCGGGTACATGCTGTTGTCCCCCCGGCAGATCATGGCGAGGCGGCCATCGGCCAGTTCGGCCAGGGTGTTCTCGTTGAGACCGCGCGAGGTCTGCTCCAGATTCACTGGCACGGGCGCGCCCAGCGTCCAGCGCAAGGCCCCATCCGCACCGTACTCCCCGATCACTGTGAGCGATTCGTCGGCCGTGGCCCAGCAGCCCTGGTAGTGCACGGGTTTGCCCTGTTCGTCGAGCAGGGGGCGCATGGCCGGGAAGAGCAATTTACCTTTGGAGGTCTTGATGGGGAAGGAGAAACTCATGGCCAGGTACCGGCCCGGGGTCAGGGCCAGGTCCTGGGGCGGGGTCCAGCCCCCGGTGGCCGGGTCGTAGAGGGTCTGCATCACCTTGATGGGGCTGTCGGTGTCGAGTTTGTCGTCGGGGTAGAGATTCTCGTCCACCAGCACGATCAACTTGCCGGTGTCCGCGTCGAAGAGGCCGGCCGGCTCGGCGTAGCGCAGGCGGCCACCGGGGACCGGGCGGCCCCGCAGCCAGGGCTGGGGGGCACTCCAGGTGTGGCCGTTGTCGCGGCTGAGGCTGAGTTCGAAGTCGTCGTACCCGTCGGAATAGTCCTCGTATCCGGTACACAAGAGCAGATGTGGGTCGCGGGCGTGGATGTAGCTGAGAAAGCCGTTGACCACGGGCCGGCCATTGACGTGGGAGCGGAAGTGTTCGGCGGCGAGCAATTTCATCGGGATCTCCTCGGCTGAGTGCAGTCGAGAGTATGGCGTGGCGGAGCATAGACGTCAACCGCGATCAAGTTGACACCAGCCCGATAAGGTAGCGTTATTACTGCGCCAAAAAGGAGCGCTCATGGTCCATACGATCACCCCTGTCGAACGAGCGGCGGGGTATTTAACCCTGCGCCAGGTCTTCAGTCCGCAGCGCGTGCAGGCCTTGCGCGGGGCGGTGGAGGGGTTGGTAGAGCGGGCGCTGGCCGGCCAGCTCGAACTCCGCTGGCTGGACCGGGAACGGGGAATGCCCGACCGGATCAGCCATCTGCTCCATCCCGACAAATTCGATCCGATATACGCAGAGTGGCTCGATCAGGACCTGGTTCCGCACTTCGAAGCCCTGGTGGGGCCGGTGCGCCACAGCCTCTTTGGCATGCTGGCCGGCGGCGCGGGCCAGCCCTACCGCCAGGCCTGGCACCGCGACCTGGGCAAACCCGGCGATCCCGACGAAGTTGGTTTCCTGCGCCGCTTCCACGGCCGCTCGGTGCAGTTCAACGCGCCGCTGCTGCCCGGCGATCACTTCCTCAACATCGTGCCGGCTAGCCACCTGCGCGCCTCCACCCCGGCTGAGATTGCCGCGGCCAAGGCCGGGGATCAGGCGCAGATGCCTGGGGCCATGGTGGTGGAGATGGAGCCGGGGGATATCGTTTACTACAACGCCAATCTCTGGCACCGGGGCTGGAATCCCGAGGGCGGCAGGCGCTGGAGCCTACACTGCGCCTACTGGCGGGCCGAATATCCGGTGATGCAACACGAACACGGACAGCGCGAGGCGTTGCTGGCCCCCGGTCATCTGGAGCGTTTCCCCGGCCCGGCCCGCCAACTGCTGCAGCGCTACCTCGACCGCTACCCCGAGGGCGAGGCGCCTAACTGCCTGGAGATCTGCCAATGAGCGAGATACGCGCGTTCTTCGAGGAAAACGGTTACTATCTGGCCAAGCAGGTGTACAACCCAGCCGAGGTCGCCGAGCTGGAGGGCGACTTCGACCGCATCGTCGGGCAGTTGCTGGCCAGCGGCGAGCGGGTCAATGCCCGCTGGGGCAGCCCGCTGACCAAGGACCTCGAAGCCCCGGACTCGTCCATCCTCCACACCCACAATGTGCAGAGTTTCTCGGCGGTGTGGCTGCGGGCCCTGCAGCACGAGCGCTTTCTGTCGGTGGCCCGCGCCATGCTCGGCCCCGACGTGATCCTGCACCACACCAAGCTCTTCCAGAAGCCACCCGAAAAAGGCGCGGCCTTTCCCATGCACCAGGACTGGCAGTACTTCCCCACGGCCAAGGACTCGATGATCGCGGGCATCGTCCACGTCTCGGCGGCCACCGACCAGATGGGCTGCGTGCGGGTGTATCCCGGTTCACACCGTCTGGGCCGGCGCCAGGGCATGATGGGAGGCGGCCAGAACGCGGAACTGACGGCGCAGTACCCCATCGAGGGCGCCCAGGTGGTGGAGGCCGAGCCGGGCGACGTTTTCTTCTTTCACTACTTCACCCTGCACGGCTCCATGCCCAACACCTCCCAGCAGGTGCGCAAGACGGTGCTGGTCCAGCTCTACGCCGGCGACGACGGGTGGAGGAGGGCAATACCCACACCAATCTGCGCCTGACCCTGAGCGGCTGGAACCATTGTGCCACCCGCGCCAAGGCCGGCAGCGTGCAGGGATGAGGAGGGGGCGATGCACTACTGGCTGATCAAGTCCGACCCCGAGACCTATTCCTTCGAGGATCTGTGCCGCGACCAGACCACCGCCTGGGATGGGGTGCGGAATTTCCAGGCCCGCAACAACCTGGCCGCCATGCAGGTGGGGGACCTTTGCCTGGTCTACCACTCGCAGGCCAATCCCGGGGTGGTCGGCACTGCCCAGGTGGTGAGGGCCGCGTACCCGGACCCCAAGTCCGAGGACCCGCGCTGGGTGAACGTGGACCTGCGTGCCGGCGAGCCTCTGGCCCGCCCGGTGTCGCTGGCCGAGCTAAAAAAGCACCCGCTGCTCGCGCAGATGGGGGTGGTGCGGCAGGGGCGGCTGAGCGTCTCGCCGGTCACGGCGGCGGAGTGGAAGGCGGTGATGGGGCTAGCCGAAAAAAAGGGCGCCCCGGCCCGCAACTGAGCGCTGGTCCTTTCCCCGCGAAAGCAGTGTGCCCCGAAGCGCCGCGCTCCTTGACAGGAAGCACCAGCAGTGGCTTTGTACGCTTGGGGCAGAAAGGAGTTCGACATGGCAAAGGCACCCAGGTTATCTGAGCTGGCGGCCAACGGGGGCAAACCGGTACACACCCGCCCGTGGCGTACGGGCAACTTCCACTTTGCCGAGGAGTTGGCGGCGCTGGAGGAATTGCTCGCCGGGCCGGCGTTGCCCCTGGCACGGGGCCGGGCAGTGATGGCCTACCGCCAGGAGTTGCAGGAACTATACGGGATGAAGTACGCGGTGCCCACCAGTTCGGGCAGCACCGCCATCCACGTGGGGCTCTTTGCCGCCGGGGTGGGGGCCGGGGACGAGGTAATCGTCAGCCCGCTGACCGACTACGGCAGCATCATGGGCATCTTCCAGCTCAACGCCATCCCGGTCTTCGCCGACGTGCAGCCTGACGGCCTGTTGATGGACGTCGAATCGGTGGCCGAGAAGATCACCCCGCACACCCGCGTCATCATGCCGGTCCACAACGGGGGATACGCGGTGGACATGGGGGGCATCATGAAACTGGCCCGCAAACACCGCCTGATGGTGCTGGAGGACTGCGCCCAATCCCACCTGGCCTCGCTCAAGGGCCAGTACCTGGGCACCTTTGGGCAGCTGGCGGCCTGGAGTACCAACGAGAGCAAACACATGAAATCCGGGGAGGGCGGTTTTCTGTTGACCAACAACCGCAAGATGGCGGAGCTGGCCGATCTCTTCTCGGACAAGTGTTATCCGCGTTTCCCCGGCGCCCCGCCCACGCCGGCCTTCCCGGCGCTGAACGTGCGCCTCAGCGACGTCAACGCCGCCCTGGCGCGGGTGCAGTTGCGCCGGCTGCCCAGGTGGACGGCGCAGCGCCAGGCTTTTGGGCTGGCCTTCCTCGAGGGTATCGCCGGGGTGCCCGGCATCAAAGCCCAGCCCCAGCCCAGGGGCGCGCTGCCCAGTTTCTGGTGGGCGCTCTTTGGGGTGGATCAGAGGGTGCTGGGGGTGGATGCGGGGCGTTTCTGCGCGCTGCTCAAAGCAGAGGGCATCCCCTGCGCCGCCGGGCCGCAGCGCTACGTGCCGGCCTGGGAGGTCTTCCGCACCCTCAACCGCAATCCCAGCGCTTTCCGCGCCTATAGGCCGGGCCGGCTCAAGAAGGGGTTTTATCCCCTGGAGGTGGCGCCCAATGCCCAGAGCGCGGCCGAGCGGCTGGCCGCAGTGAGCATGACCCAGCACAACACCCCATCCGAGGCGAGGGCAGCGGCCAAGGCGGTGCGCAAGGTGGCTGGGGCTCTGTTGGGCAAAACATTATGAGGGACGAGATGAGCGCGATGGACGAGACCGTGACGGCGGCACGACAGCAGTACCAGCGCGACGGGTACTGCCTGTCCCCACCGCTGATCGAGGCCGAGTTGCTGGCGCGGGTGGTCCCGCGTATGGATGCGGTGATGCGCGAGGAGTACGAAACCGGGGTGCCGCCCCGGCCCTCGTGGAAACCAGGGGACAGCCCGACCAAGATCCGCAAGATCGATCAGGTCCACCTGTCCGATCACACCCTCTTCGAACTGGTCACCCACCCGCAGATCGGGCGCTGGGCCGCGCAGCTCACCGGCGCCCGGCGGGTGCAGGTATGGGCGGTGCAGATGTTGTACAAACCGCCCGGCGGCGGCGAGGCCGGCAATATCGGCTGGCACCAGGACCGGCAGTACTGGCGCTACTGGCAGGAGGGCAGCGAGGTCTTCACCGCCTGGATCGCCGTCGGCGAGGTGGGCGCCGATTCGGGGCCCATGTGTTTTGTGCCCGGCTCGCACCGCTGGGATCTGGTGGGGGAGGGCGATTTTTTTGGTGTTGACCACGCGGCGCAGCGCCAGAAGATCGCGGTGCCCGCCGGCCAGACCTGGAGCGAGGCGCCGGTCCTGCTGGCAGCGGGGGCCGCCAGCTTCCACCACTGCCTCACCTACCACGGCAGCGGCCCCAACCTCTCGGCCCAGCCGCGCCGCAGCTTTGCCCTACACCTATGCACCGAAAAGGCGCAGCCCGTGCCCGGGGCCCAGGACTACTACGTCTCCCATCTCGGAGACCCGGTGATGTGCCCGGTCATCTACGAGTCGAAACCGGGCTGAAGCGGAGCCCCATCCGCCCGCCGCGCGGTTTGACAGCCGGGTGGAAAAGTAACACCGTACTCCCTAATACCACATCGCGATTTCTACTATCCGAGAAAGGGAAAAGTATGGCCAAGGTGGTGTTCATCGGCGCCGGCAGTTTCGGTTTTACCCGCGGCCTGGTCCGCGACCTACTCACCTTTCCGCGCTTGGCCGACGCCGAGATCGCGCTGGTGGACATCAACAAGCAGCGCCTCGACTGTGCCCGCCGCGCCTGCCAGAAGATCATCGACCAGGGCAAGTACCCGGCCAAACTGGTATGCGCCAGCGACCGGCGCGAGGTGCTGGCCGGCGCTGACGCGGTGATGGTCACCATCCTGCGCGGCAGCACCAGCGTCTGGCAGCACGACATCCTCATTCCCAAGAAATACGGCGTCGACACCAACGTGGGGGATACCCGCGGGCCCAGCGGGATCTTCCGCGCCCTGCGCACCATCCCCGAGATGCTGGCCATCGCCAAGGATATGGAAGAGTTGTGCCCCAAGGCGATCATGCTCAACTACACCAACCCGATGGCCATGCTCTGCCACGCCATGCAGCGGGAAACCAAGGTGGCCAGCACGGGTCTGTGCCACAGCGTGCAGGGCACCTCGGCGATGCTGGCCGGCTGGGCCGGGGTCAAGCCCGAGGCGGTGGACTACGTCTGCGCCGGCATCAACCACATGGCCTGGTTCACCAAGTTCGAACACAAGGGCAAGGACCTCTATCCCAAACTGCGCAAGCGGGTGGCCAACGATCCGGAGATCTACAACCACGAGCAGGTGCGCAACGAGATGTTCCTGGCCCTCGACTACTACGTCACCGAGTCCTCGGGCCACAATTCGGAGTACAACTGGTGGTTCCGCAAACGCCCGGACCTAATCCGCAAGTACTGCACCAAGGGCACCGGCTGGAACCCCGGCCTGTACGCCTACATCCTGAAGGAGTACCAGAAGCGGGAGAAGAGCTGGAAGCAGCAGGTGAAGAAGTGGCTGGCCACCGATGAGGCCATCTCGCTGAAGCGGGGTCACGAGTACGCCGCGTACATCACCAATGCCTGGGTGGGCGGAGAACCGTACAAGTTCAACGGCAACGTGCCCAACGACCGCTTGATCGACAATCTGCCGCAGGGGGCATGCGTCGAGGTGCCGGTGCTGGCCACCCGCAACCAACTGGAGCCGATCCGGGTGGGCGCCCTGCCGCCCCAGTGCGCCATGCTCACCGGGCTGAGCGCCCAGATCGAGATGATGGCGGTGGAGGGCTGCCTGAGCGGGGACCCGCGCCTCATCTACCAGGCCATCGCCCACGACCCGCTGACCGCCGCGGTGCTCTCGCTGGCGGAGATCCGGCAGATGGTCGTGGAGATGCTGCGCAAGAACCAGGCGTACCTGCCCACCTTCAAAAGGCTCGACTTCTGAGATAGCTGCCATGGGCGAGACCCTGCAGGAAATCGGCGCCAGGCTGGGGCGGGAGACCGAGGAGGCCTACCGCACCAGCCCCTTCAGCATCCTCTCGCGCGACTATCTGGCGCGTTTCAGCCGCGACCCAGAGGCGCGCCCCGCCGAGGGCGAGGTGGAGATCGCGCCAGGCTGGGCCATCTCTTTGCCGGCGGGCGCCTCGGAACTGGCCCACCGTATGGCGGGGCATCTGGCCGGTTTCCTCGGCGAGTGCATGGGGCTGAAGCTGGAGACCCGACTGTGGGTACCGGGCGGCCCGGCGGGTGGCGGTCTGATCGCGCTGGCCGAGGAGGGCGGCGGCGACCCGGCGGTGCCGGAGAGTTTCACCCTCGCGGTAGGCCCTGGCCGGGTGGAGGTGCGCGGGGCCGATGCGCGGGGCCTGCGCGACGGCATCGCGCGCCTGGTGGACCTGATCGGCCTGCGCCGGGCGCCTCTCCTGGCTACCGGGAGTACTACCTACCGGCCGCGCCTGCTGGTGCGGTTGGGGGCAGTGCCGCACTTGGGTTCGCACCGGGACCTGGTCTTCCTGGGGTACAACGCCATCTTCGCCTCGGGGGGGGATCTGTACGCCTTCTCCCGCTCGGAGGCCATCCCCGCCCTGATCAGCCGGCGTTCACCGACGCCGGTACAGCCGGCCACTGAGGCGCGCCAGTACGGGCTCAAGACCTTCGCCTTCCTCAACACGCGCCAGAAGTTCCCCAAAGATCACCCGGTCTTCATCGACCATCCCGATATACGCGGCGCCCTCACCTGGAGCGCCGACGGGGAGTACACGATCTGCACCGAGCACCCGCTGGTGCAGCGCTACCTGTCCGAGAGTGTGGAGGGTTTGTTCCGCGCCGACCCGGAGCTGGACGGAGTGGTGCTGATCATCGGCGGCGAGGGGTTTTACCACTGTTTTATGCGCCCTTACGGGGTGGCGAAAGGGCACACCAACTGCCCGCGCTGCGAGGCGCTGGGGCCCGATACGGTGGTGGCCAACCTGGTCAATCTGCTGGGCGCGGCGGCCCGCCGGGTGAACCCCAAGGCGCTGGCCGTGGCCTGGCCCTATTCGGCGGAGCACGTCTGGTCGGCGGACCGGGCCCAGCGCGGGTTTATCGAAAAGCTGGGGCCGGGCGGGGCGATCTTCACCGAGATCGAGAAGGACGAGTGGATCGAGAAGGAGGATGGGGTGCGCAAGCACCTGTGGGATTACAGCATCGACCTGATCGGCCCAGGGGGGCGGGCCGCCGAGCAGGTAGCGGCCTGCCGGGCCGCCGGGGTGCCCATCTTCATGAAGAGTGAGCCGGAGCTGGGTTTCGAGGCGGCGCGCCTGCCGCACGTGCCCTGCCTGGACCGCTGGGTGGATAGGGCCGAGGCCTTGGTGGCCTGTGGAGCGGACGGGGCTTGGGTCTTCCCCGCCTTCCGGCCCCTGTACGGGTGCAGCGCCGCCGAGATCAACAAACACTTCTGGTGGGACCCGGTGCCGGACCGCGAGGTGGTGCTGCAGGGGTTGGCGGCGCGTATCGCCGGGGCGCAGGGCGGTCCGCACCTGCGGCGGGCCTGGAGCCTGGTCTCGGCGGCCATTCCCTGCTCACCCGAGTTGCCGCCCTACTACACCGGGCCCACCTACACCGGCCCGGCCCATCCCATGTGCGCCGATCCGGAGGCGGTGTTGCCGGAGGTCTTCCACGGCCTGTACCTGTTCATGGCCGAGGCCCAGGACGCCGAGGGGCTCAAACCGCGTCCCACCTACTTCACCCAGGCCCGGGGCGACCGGCCGGTCTTCGAGCACCTGTACCGGCGCATGGAGGCGCTTTTGGCCCAGGCCGCCGCCGAGGTGGACACCGCCGGGCCGTTAGTGCCCCCGCGCTGCCAGGTGTTTTTTGCCGCCGAGGTCTCGTCGATTCGCTGGTTCTACCACACCATCCGCACTACCGCCAACTTCTACGCCTCATGCCGGCTGCGCGACCAGTTGCAGGGCATGGGTCCGGGGCCCTGGCCGGACCGGGCCTTGGCCGAGGGGTTGTTGGCCGAATGGCGGGCGGTGCTGCTGGACGAGCAGGCGAATGTGTCTGCCGCGCTGCCGGTGGCTCGCGCCGACGTGCGGCTCGACTTCTACTACGGCAGCGACCACACCTTTCCCCATCTGAGCGAGATGCTGGCGGCCAAACAGGTGCTGCTGGCGCGGGAACTGGACGAGGTATTGCCGGCGCTGGCGCGGCGGCTGGGTTAGGCGGCGAGGGCCGGCAGCAGATCCTCAGGAGGCGGCAGATCCGGGGCCTGGTCGGCAGCGTAGGAGGCAAACTGGGCCTCGGCCTGATCGAGGAAGTCGGCGGCGGTGGAGAAGAAGTCTGCAATACCCTCGTGCAGCAACTGGCCCACAGCCGCCAGGTCTTCCTCCCCCAATCCCAATTGCCCCTTCATCTCCTGCAGGAAGGCATCGACGTTGCCGTGCAGGGTTTCCTCGGTCTGGGTGAGCATTTGGTCCACCTCGTCGAAAAACCCCTGGGCATCACCCGAGGAGCGTGCGCTGAGGGTTTTGGAGACATCGAGGTAGTTGCTCAGGGCCGACTCACTGTGGCCGGCCAGGGTCTGGGTCTGGCGCGAGAACTGGTGCAGGAAGGAAACCTTTATGGAGAAATCCATCGAGAAGGCGCGGCCCACGCTGCGGCTGGTCTGGCGCAGCTTGTCGCCGTTGGCGGGACTGAGCTGACCTGCCAACTGGGTGGTCTGCTGGCTGAAGCTGCGGACCTGGAAGCTGCGCACCTCCTTGAAGGCGCTGGTGATCACCGCCCGCCGGCTGCCCGGTTCCGGGGCGTCGGAGCGTTTGACCGGCATTGGCGCGGGGGCAGGGGCTTCCGGGAGGGGCAGTTGGGGCCCGGGCAGGGTGGTGTCGCTGGCACCTGCCGAGGCGGCAAAGGAAAAGTCCATGTCCAGCTGGTAGCGATAGAAAAACGACTCCAGCACCTGGGGAAAAGCCGCGATCTTCGGCACTGCTTCCGCCGTCAACCCGGCGTCCTCGGGCACGGGCACAACTGCTGCTGCAGGGGCCGCCTGGGGCGCTGCCTCGGGGGTACTGGCAGCGGCGGCGGGCTTCACCTCCGTGCCGCCCTGCTGGCTCAGGCTGGCGCCCAGCACCGGGCGGGTGGGAGGAAAGGGGGTGCTCAGGGTGTCGATCATGGTTGAAATCCGTCTAAATGTATATAGCCGTTATTACACCTATCGGCAGGCGAAACGGCCAACTTTAACCACCTCCCCAACCCGGGGCAGTGGGAGCCGGCCGCGCGTCAGGCCAGCAGGCACAGGGCGCCGACGCGGCGCAGCTGGTCCTGGCAGGCCAGTTCTTCGTAGTGGGCGCTGAGGGGACGGCCGGTGCAGGGGTGGCGCAGGTCGGGGGCCAGTTCGCAGAGGGGGGCCAGCACAAAGCAGCGGTCGAGCATCCGGGGGTGGGGCAACTGGAGGATGGGGGTGGCGGCGGTGCGTTGGCCGTGTAGGAGCAGGTCCAGGTCGAGGGTGCGCGGCCCCCAATGGATCTGGCGCTGGCGCTGGTGGTGGGCCTCGATGCGCTGCAGGCCCAGCAACAAATCCTCGGGGGGGAGGGTGGTGTGGAGCGCGGCAGCGGCGTTGAGGAAGTAGGGTTGGTCCGTATAGCCGACCGGAGCGGTTTCGTAGACCGAGGAGGCGCCCTGCACCTCCACCCCGTCGAGGGCGGCCAGGGTGGCCAGGGCGGACTCCAGGTAGGCGTGGCGGTCGCCTAGGTTCGAGCCCAGGGCGACGAAGGCCAATTCAGCCATAGGTGCGCTGCAACTCCACCTCGACGCCGTCGAAATGGGCGGCCACTGGGGGATGGGGTTTGCGCACCCGGACCGTGAGCCGGATAGGGGCCAGGGCCTGACCCACGGCCTGGGCGATGTGTTCGGCGAGGGCCTCGACCAGTTTGAAGCGCCGGCGGGTGACCACTTCCTCGATCAGCAGGTAGATGCGCTGGTAGTCGACGGTGTCTTCGACCTGGTCGCTCTGCCCGGCGGCGGAGAAATCGCGGTGCAGATCGAGATCGACCTCAAAGCGCTGGCCCAGCTCCCCTTCCTGGGGGAAAAGGCCGTGGTAGGCGAAGAAGTGCATATTGCGCAGGCGCAGCACGTCGGCAGTCATGGCGGAGGATATTTTACCCGGCTGAGCCCATTCTGTCAAACGCCTTGACACGGGAGGGGCGAGGGCCCATATTGCTTCGGTAGCAGCGCCACCGTTCCTCAGGAGGATACCAAGATGCTTCAGTCCAGCAGCGCAGTCCGCACCGGCAGTCCGCAGGCGCTGGACAACTCGGGTGGTCCCAGCCAGCGACAGCAGGCCCAGTCGGCGCAGCAGGCCCGCCGCCAGCAGACCCAGAGCGCCGAGCGCACGGTGCAGGTCCAGGCGCGCAGCGAAGAGAGTGAGCAGCGGGTCCAGGTGCGCGCCAGCCGCTCCCAGGAGGGCCAGCGGGAGACCCAGCAGGTCCAGGCCCGCCGCGAGCAGGAAAAGGCCACCCAGCAGGCCCAGACCCAGAAGGTGCGCCAGCAGCAGGGCCGGGGCGGGGTGGTCGATACCATCGCCTGAGCGTTCTCACACACCGACTTGTAGGCGCCGCCCCCAGGGGTGGCGCTATTTTTTTCCCCTCCGGGCCAGGGCCCGATGCGCGATGTCGCGCCGGTAGTAGGCCCCCTCGCAGTGCACCGATCCCACCGCTTCGTACGCCCGGCCCACGGCGGTGGGCAGGTCGTCGGCCAGGGCGGTGATGTTGAGGACCCGGCCCCCGGCGGTGACCAGGCGCCCTTCCCGGAGGGCGGTGCCGGCGTGGAAGACCAGCAAGTCCCCGTCCCCCTCCAGGTTTTCTATCCCCTCGATCTCAAAGCCGCTCTCCACTTTCCCAGGGTACCCGGCCGAGGTTATGGCCACACACACCGCTGCCCGGGGGCTCATCTCGAGCTGTACCTGGTCCAGGTGGTGGGCGCAGGCGGCCAGGAAGACATCCACCA
>SXGT01309442.1_pt1 | contig 12162 bp, 10 predicted proteins | sample 3176221 | NCBI WGS metagenome assembly SXGT01 (sample SAMN11356862, study PRJNA531348) | freshwater metagenome | isolation source: freshwater sample F1-120 | place: China: Fuxian Lake, Yuxi | collected 2017-12-25
AGTTGGAGCTTCTTTTTGTCGGCGGATGCTTCGAGCGCGACCACCTTTTTCATGGTGTCGATCGCTTTGTCGTATTCGCCTACGTTGTAATAACACCACGCGAGTTTGTAGCAGGCAAAGCCGTACATCGGCGAATCGGGGTAGCCGGTCGCCTTGCTGTAGGCAACCAACGCCTTAAATGCGTTGTTCTCGGTGAAATAGTATTCGCCGATGGCGACGTAGGCATCAGGAACATAGCTCGATTCTGGATATTGCTTGACCAGGTTCGTGAAGCGCTCGACCGCGTCTTCGGTGCGGCCGACTTCGTTGAGCGCGGTGCCCAGGTAGAAGCTGGCTTCATCGGCGCGGGAATACCGCTGATAATTGGCCAGGATCTGCTCATAAAGCTTGATCGCCTGGCTTTGGTATTCGCGGCTATTGGTGTTGTCGACCTTGAGCTTGGTCTCGTCGCAACCCGGGGGCTCCGGGGTGTTCATGCATTCGTCGTACTTCTTGTCGTAGGCTGCCATTTCCGAGAGGTAGACATAGCGCCCCTCTTGGAAGTACAGATCCGCCAAACGAAGCAACATCTCTGCCTTTTGGTCGCCTTCGGCGCCTTTGCCCAACAGTTCCTTGAGGAACTTGATGGATTCCAAGCGCTTCTTTTGGGCGAGGAGGGCGTACTCGCTGGTGGTGTCCTCCTCGTCCTTGCCGAGCTCTTTGGCTCCAAGGACGCGACGTTCATCCGCCGCTTCCGCCGAGGGAATAAACTCGGCGAAAGTTCCGGAAGCGATAAGGAAGGTTAGACCGACGTGACGCAACATTGACCGCATGACAGCTCGCTCCCACATCACTTGTATTCGCAAGAGGCTTCTTCGGTGTATCGATAGTAACCCAGCTCATCTTTCCAGAATTCCCCGTTGAACGGCCAATAGGCGATTTCACGCGAAGTCGCGAAGTCGATCTTTTTGTCCGCGGCGGATTCCACTTCCGGGTTTTGCATCTTGTATTCGTAGTCGAGGCGCTGCGCATCCACAACTTCGAAGCGGATAATTTCGGATTGTGTGGTGAGTTCGTTGAGCCGCTTGAGCTCATCCGACATCTCGTTGATCAGCACCAAACCCGCCTTCCGCTTGTAGCGCTCGCGATCCTCAGCGATCACCTTCTTGAGATGGGTGCCAACGCTGTCCTTCCACACGCTCTTCTGGGCGTCGATCAGGAGTTCTTCAGCATCCAGCAGGTCTAGGTGGCGGACCAGATCGGCCAAGTCATTGTTTCGGAGGATTCGAACGAACAACGCTTTGCTCAGTTTCGAGTCACCATGTTTCTTTTCAAAGTAAGTATCGAAGGCCTGATCCGACAACTTCCGACCTTCCTCAGAGTCATATTGATCCAGGAACGTCTTCATTTCGACTTTCATCGGCGCGTAGTCGCTTTCGAATTCGAGGAGGATCTTCTCTACTTCTTTGTGCTGACAGAAGTTGAAGAAGGTTAGCGCCCGGAGGATGGTGGTCTCCGGATTGAACTCTTCGTCCGAGAAATAAGGGCTACGAACCGTCAACAACAACCCTAGGGTGAGGTTGAGGTCATTTTGCATAAAGCTGTTCCAAGCGCGCTCGAACAGGCTTTGCGGCCAGAACGGGCTGCTGCGATCGACCTGCTTGTAGAAGCCTTCGGCCGTGTCGTATCGCAGAATACCGTAGTAGATACGGGCGATATTGATCAGCGACATGTCCTTGAGCGCTTCAAACTCTTTGGCTTGTTGCTCGTCCGTGGGAACCACTTTCGCGTTGAACACATCTCGGAAAGCGCCTACAGCGCTCTTCAATTTTCCACGCTCGTTGGCGATAACGCCTTCGTAGTACTTCGATTTCAGGTACAGCTCCGACTTGGGACTGACCTGCTCGAAATACTTGGCGGCTTCTGCGTATTGCTCGTCGTCGTAAAGCTTCCGTCCCATCAGGTAAAACAGATGGTTTTGTGCTTGGCGCGGGAAGGCTTCGGGCGGAATCTTGTCGACCACCCGCAACAATTCCGTGTCGTTCCCCGTCATTTCGGCAATGGCCACCAACTTGGGTAGCGCATACTTGAAGTAAGGGTTTTTTACGCCTTTGCGAACCACTTCCATGAAGTAGTGTTGGGCGCCGTGGTACATCCCAAGATCGTACAGGGCTTTGGCCAGATAGTACTTGATTTTGGACTCTTCTTCGGGATACGTACCATCCTCAAGGAGCTCAAAAAAGCCTTTGGAGGCGGTTAAGTACTTCTTCGCTCGGTAGGCCTTGACCAGGTCTTCAACCTGCTTCGGACCATTGTCGCCCTCGGAAGCTTCTTCGGTGCCTTCGGGAATGTCCGACCCAAGCTCTTCTTCGGAATCGAAGTTGCTTTTGGGCTTCTCCTCTTCGTCTGGGTCTGGCGTCTTTTTGGGTTTAGGCTCGGCAGGGGCCTCTTCTGCGGCGACGGCGGCCTTCTTTGCGGCGGCCATGACGTCATCGGGTGCACCTTGCTTTTCAAGGCACTTGATGTCGTCGGCCGAAAACCGGCTTCCGGAGGCTTCCATCGTCTGTACAACGATGTTGGAAGGGACGTTGACGTTGACCATGCTCATGATCTCGTCGCAGGTGAGCGCCCATGCAGGCGTCGCGAACGAAAGCAGGCCAAGAGACACAATCAACGGGGAAAGCGTGCGGAATGCCATGCGCTTCAATCCATGTTCGGGAAGAAGAAGGAGACGCTGCCTAACAACAGGAAGTTGTTCTTCATTTCAAGCTTGGTGGAGCTGATCGTTTCGATGTAGATCATCGAGCGCCCTTCCAGGCGTGCGGCGATCGCCTTGGTGAAGATGAACCGGAAACCGCCGCCGATGTTCGTGGTGACGTGGATCTGGCGCTCGGTGGCGAGTGCATCTTGCTCGTTGTCTTCGGCGTTGATTGCTTCCAAATCGTCATTGGTGGCGGCAAGGCCGGTACCGAAGATGCCGAAAACGTCGAAGTTGATGATGGCGCGATTGCCCACCGCGAACTTCCCGTTGATCGGCGTGAATTGGAAGTTGGCGTTCGTGTACCAGGACAACTTCGAAATATCAGGGCTCACCCGGTTCTTTTCGACGAGCTGGGTGGTCACGCCTTTCCAGTCGCGCTTCTCAAAATCCGGGGACCAACCGCCCTGCAACTCGATACCGAAGACTTCGGTCGGGTGGTAGGTGACGCTGGCACCGAGGATAAACCGGTTGATGAAGGGGTCGTTGGTGACGAAGCCCAACTGAGGAGCCGCTTCAAACCGACCGATCTTCAAGAAGTTCTTGCGTTGCAGAGTCTTGATGACACGGCGGGTACGCTCGGCCTTCTTTTTGGCGGGGGCGGGTTCCGCTTCGGCTTCGACCGCGCGTTCCTCCTTGTTGGAGGTCGTCTCTGGCTCTTGAGCCATGGCGGTCGCCGACGCGAGCAAGCCCACAGCCAGCAGAGCGCCTGCGGCGGAGCGTTGTAAGAGGGGAAAGAGTGCTTTCAACAACACGGGGCGGCCTCGCGCTTCAGAAGTTGGAAATACGGGGCTTCATCTTCGGGAAATAGATCGCCACACCGGCGGACACGACCAAGTTGTTGTACAACTGTTGGTCGTCGTCGGTGGGATCGTCCTCCGAAGGCTGATAATCCGCCACGTTGTCGACATAGAGCTGCATCCGGGCATCGAGTTTTAATGCCACGGACTGGGTGAGGAAGATGTTGGTTCCAATGCCTAGAATCGGAGTGAACTTCACCTCGTTGTCGATCCGTTCTAGAATCGCCGGAGGTTGGTTCGCCGGATCGTCCTCAAAAGCATCGTTGAGAACGGCAACATAGTTCACCTTGGAGACGATGCCGAGGCCGGCAACGCCGTAAAGGTCAAGGTTCAGCACGGTTTCGCCGAACAGGGCAATTTTTCCGTACAGCGGCGTCCAACGGGCGCCGAAACCTGCGGCCAAAGTGACTTTGTCCAAAGGCTGCACGAATTCGTCGGAGCCAGCGCCGTCGGCGGCGATGACGACCAAAGTCTTGGTCAGCCCTTTAAGATCGTTGATGCCGAGGTCGGGAGAATAGGAGACATCCCCCTCGACCGCGAACTGCTCGCTGAAGTGGTAGGCAAAACCAATTCCGCCGACCATGCGCTTTGCGAAGGGATTATTCGGCACGTAGCCGAAGTGGGGGGCCAGCTCGAACCGTTCTTTCTTGAGAAAGAACCGGTTTTCGATGGCGCCGGGCCGCGACTGTCCATCGCGGAACTCCTTGATCGCGTCCAGACCGGGGCTTTTGGCGGACGCCGTGTTCGCAGTGGCCAGAAGGGCTACAGCAGCGAACAGGGACTTGAAAGGGTGCATCCTGGGGTCTCCGAGGGCGTTTCTTGATCGCGTTCCGGTCTGCACCGAAGGACGACAAGGCACAAGGGGCTTTCGTACCTGCCTCCCGGCGGGACTGTCAAGCGCCGTCCCGCTGTTGGAGGGCGCGCAGGGAGACCAATTTCAACCGTTCAGGACAAACGTTGACTTTCGCTCGTCAATGTATCGTCAACGCCTGCACGGCCCAGTTCATCCCGCCGCGGCGATCGCGCACCACGGCCCAACAGGTGGTCTCACCGGGTTCTTCGGGCGATGTCCAGTCCGCCTCGGTGTAGGGATACAGCGTAAACGCCTCCGCCAACGTGCCGCCCGCACAATACCAGCTTACATAGGGCTCTTCGACGCGCATCTCGATATCGCCGTCGCTGGTGAGGAATTCGTATTCTTCGATCGACTCCGCGGTAAGCTGAACCCCTAATTGGTAAAGCTGTTTACTATCGACGTGAGCAGTTGCGCCGGGAGGAACGGGAACACCGTCTACCAGAAAGTTGGCGATTTCAGGGTTGTGGTTCGGTGTGGCGGCTTCGCTGACGACCAACCGTTTGTAGCCGACTTCGACTTCGTTGTAGTTGAAAGCGTCAGGATTCTCTATTGCGGAAGCAGGAAATGCTGCGACTTGTACCGTCACGTACACTCCCTCTTGGCGTGCCGTTTCGTCGAGCCCGTCCAAAAGCTCAGGTTCGGGCGTATAACTCGGTGGGAACCCGGGCTCAAAACCGATGATTCCAAGTTCTTCGGCTTGTTCAGGATCGAAAGTTTCGGGGTCGATGGCCGAGAGATCGACGGCACACCCAAAACCTCCTGCTTCGTCTGGCGGGCAGGCGATCCACACCGAAGACAAACCTTCGCCGTCCGGGTCGGCCAGCAGCGCCTCAAACGTCACCAGCTGGCCTGGTACGGCCTCGGGAGGCTCGGCCCGAACCGCGAGCAGGCGAACGCCATCGACCTCCCAGACCTGCGCCAGGTCGCGCGCGCGGGGGTATTTGTTGGCGCCGATCACGCAGCCGGTGAGCAGCAGGGCATGGCCGAGAACGGGTGCGAGTCTCATGGGTAAAACTTCGCCTCAATGCCGATGTTAGGAATGAACGGCAGACCTCGAACGTAGGCGTGCTCGGAATAGTCGTAGTCGTAGACGGTAAACTCAGGATTTACGCCGCGAACGACATTGAGCAGATCGACATAGGTGCCGAGCTGCCAGGTTTTAAAGGTCCACAGCTTGTCGACCCGAACGCTGCTTTGGAAGAAAGGCGGCATACGGTCGCTGTTATAGCCGTCGCCGACCGTAAAGGGATTGTAGAAATCACCGTCGACGTCGTACACGCCCGCATTGAACGGAGTGGTTGGATTTCCGCTGACAAATTGCACTTGCGCGGAAACGGTGATGTCGAACGGGAGATCGTAGCCCCCTTGAGCGGAGAAAATGTGAGGTTGGTCGAAGTCAAAGGAATACCAGTCGTCCTCTGGGGCGTCCCGCCGAATTGAGCGTGACAGTGTATATGAAATCCACCCAAAGAAGTGCTTCGTCTTCACATGTCGGAGGATGACCTCCAAGCCGTACGACTTGCCCTCGCCCTGATTGATGAAGTTGATATCGCCGAAACCCTGCCAGTTTTCGTTGAATACGATCAGGCGATCCATGTCCTTGTAAAAACCCTCCAAATCCCATTCGATGGCGGGTGAAATGCGGTGTTCGATGCCGAAGGAGGACGACCAGGAGCGTTCAAACCCGGTGGTGGCCTCGGTGCCGACCCCGATCAATTCTTGAGGTTGGGGGGGCTGTTGGTAGAGTCCGCTGCTGGCTTTTAGCGAAATGTGGTCGTTGATCGCGAAGCGGGTGGAGAGTCGGGGGTCGACGGAAAAGGTGGAGTATTTCTGGGATTCTTCGCCGCCGGTCACATCGCCAGCGCTGACCATGATCAGCCCGTTGGCGCGGACACCGGGGGTGATCACCCAACGATCGCGGTTTTTCAGGGGGCGGAAGTTGGCCTTGACGTAAAAGTCGGGCGCCCAACCGGTGCCATGTCCTTCGAAGGCGATCGACTCGCGTTCCGCAAGCGGATCGTCGAGGTCGGTAAACCGGAACGGCGATTGAAACTTGAATCCCCAGGGACCGCCGATGAAGTCCATGCCGGGGACTACTTCCACCGCTTCGCTGGGTTTCCACTGCAACTCGGCGCGAACTTCCGCCAAAACGTTGGTGCTCGCGAGGGTAAATTCGTTGCCGAGTCCAAACTTTCCGTAGTCGACGCCTAACGACGGGGTGATTTTCAATCGGAGCTTTTCGGAAAAGTCCTGCTCGTAATCCATCATCAGGCGATGGCTGGAGTACTTGGTGAGGAAGTCGCCTTGGGTGTCCTGATCGGGGCCCTGCGCGACGTCGTCGGGAGTGGAGACGGTGAGGATGTCGTCGAAACCGTAAACAAACGCCGAGAAGCGCTTGTCGCCGCCCATGGGCGGGATCCACTTCAATTGGTAGTCCCAGTACACCGGCTTGATCGAGAAATCATCTCCGACAAACAGAGGGATGAAAGCGTCGATGTAGCTGCGGCGCGCGCCGATGGCGAGGCCGTGTTTGCTTTTCTTGCCGACATTGCCTTCAAAATACAATTGCGTGTCGAGGATGTCGGTCCCCCAGACGATCTTGTTCTTTTCGAAGCTTTTCTTGGTTTTGATGTCGACGATGCCACCCATGGACCGCCCGTATTGCACGCCATAGCCGCCGGGCAGATAGTCGACCGCTTCGATCAGGTCGGGTGAAAGAACGGAGGTTGTACCGGTTAAGTGATAGATGATCGGAATGCGCACGCCGTCGACGTACACACCCGAATCTTCAGGATTGCTGCCGCGAATGATCAAAAAGCCGGTACCAAAGGGCGAACGTGCCGCTCCCGGAAGAGTTTGAACGACACGCACCGGATCGCCGAATGTGCCGGGGATTTGCCGGATTTCTTCGATAGAAATCGTGCGGCGGGTGACCTCTTCTTCTTCCTTGCGGTACAGGCCCACCAATTCGTTTTCGCGGTAGGCTTCCGCTCGGATCCAGAGGTTTGCGGTGGTAAGTTGTCCTGCGACAATCTCAATTTTCTTTTCCAGGACCACATGCCCCGGGCTGACAATGCGGACCGTGGCATTTCCGGTCGGGACGCCACGCAGCTCGAAGTGCCCCGATTCGTCGGTTTCAGCGGCTGCTTCGAAGTTATCTGCGATGACCAAAACCTTCGCTTTTTCGACTTTGCGACGGGTTCCCATTTCGCGAATGCTGCCGTCGAGGTTCACAATCTGTGGAGCAACCTCCTCAGTATTCGTTGCAGGGACGGTGGTCACCTCTTTCTGCAGTACGAATCCGTAATTGAATTCAAAAGCCACCGGAACCGGTCCGACTTCGGTGCGGGCTGGCGTGAAGGTCATCTGTTTTACCGCATCGAGCGCCGCTTCATCGAAACCGTTGCCGATCGGTTGGAGGACCTCCGCATTCACCACGGCGCCGGCCTCGTCGATTTCCACCAACAGAAGTACCGTACCTTCTAAACCCGCTGCCTTGGCGGCTTCGGGGTAAGGCGCCTCGACGTAGGTTTGAATCTGCGGCATCTCCAGGATCGGGAGTTCCTCTGGTGGAACCTCGGGTTCACCGGAACCCGCCGGTGTGGGTTCCAGCGCGAAGGCCTGCGCCAGCAGCAGTAGCAGTCCGAATCCCATTCAATCCTCTATTTTTTCGAAGCGGCAGGAGAGGGGAACGCCCTTGACGGCGGCGGCCTTCCCGTCGTTCAAATACGGCTCCCACCGAGTTTTTCTTGCGTTGGCGATGCATGCGGCGTCGGCGGCGCTCTGAAGGCCGGAGACCAGGACCACGTCGGTGACCTTGCCTTCAGGGGAAAGAGTAAGTTCAACCTCTACTCTTCCCTCGATCTCGGCATCGATCACTTCCTGCGGAACATCGAGCGGGGGGCGATTTTTGAGTTTTGGTGCTTTGGTGACGCGAGTGTACGGAACCACCGCATATTCCCCTTCGGGCGGGGTGAGATCGGAGGTCGCTTTGGTGGCCGCGGTGTTGCCTTGTCGGACGTCAAAGCCGGTTTTGGAGTCCTTTGCGATGGAATCCGCGGAAACCCCTTGCGTCAGGCGCCGCACCGGTTTGGTCGGAGCAACCGGTGGAGGCGGGGTATCCTCCGGCGGTGGGGGAGGGATGTCCTCCAGATCGACTGGCTCTGGCGGCTTTTCGACGACGGGCTCCACCTTGGGGGGCTCGGGGGGCAGCTCCTCGATGACGGGCGGGGGCTCGTCGACAGCAACCACCATTTCTACCCATTCATCCTTTTTTTCCTCTGGGATCGGAATCAGAAGAATGGTGATCACAAACAAGACGTGCGCGACAACGGACGCCAGAAACGCGAGAAAGATAATACCTAGCAAAACAGCGAGGTTTTCGCGCTCTAGCACCGTGGCTTTCATGGGATGGCCGCCGGATCGGGGCCCACCAAATTGGCTTTATCGATGTTGATCGCAAACTTGGCCACACCCTCGGATTTCACCAAGTCCATCACCCAAATGACTCGCCCATGGGACACTTCTTTGTCCGCCGCGATCAGGCAAATCACCTCGGTGTTCTGTTTTGCCGTTTGAATGGCTCGCCGAATCCCGTCGGCGTCGCTCGGTTGTCCGTCCAAAAGGAGTGCCCCCTCTTTGGTCAGAGTGATCCCGAGCGAAGTGGTTCCCGAGGGTTCGCCGGTGGCGGCGTCCGGCAGGGTAACTTTGATGGAAGATTCGGCAATTTTTGTGGCGGTGACCATGAAAATGATCAACACCACCAAAATGATGTCGACGAAGGGCGTGATGTTGATGTCCGCGATCAGATCGTCGTCGCCACCAAACTTAACGCCCATCTACCCCTCCTTTGGGTGGGCGGACAATCGAGCGATGACGAGATCAGCAAGGCTGGCTGCGCGGCCAAGTCGGCTTTTCACCGCGCGTCCGAAGACGTTGTACAAGACGACCGCGGGAATGGCGACCATCAGTCCTACGGCCGTGGCGACGAGAGCTTCGGAAATACCGGCCATAACGGCCTTAGAGGCGTCGGCGCTGTCGAGCGACAAGTCGTGAAAGGCGCGCAAGATACCGAGCACGGTGCCGAACAATCCGATAAACGGCGAATTGCTCCCTACCGTGGCGAGAAATGCGAGACCGCGCTCCATGCGCAGTCGTTCGGCCGTGGCGGTGCCGGTCATCGCTTTTTCGACCGCCTCCGGGCTGATGTGGGCGAGATCGAGCCCAGCCTTCAGAATCCGCGCCTCAAAGCCCGATTGCTTTCCGAGGGACTCTCGGAAGCTGGAGGCATCGCCGCTCCCCAAAAAGGCATTCACCGACGACGAAAGCGGCCCTCGAGAGCTGGTGTCTCCCACCAAAAACACCGCGCGTTCGATGCTGATCGCCACCACACCCAATGAAAGGGCGATGAGGAGCCACAATACCCAGCTGGCGCCAAACATCGCCAGCGACAGGATCCCTGTTTCGATCACGACCGCCTCCGACGGCGATCCCTAAACTCTTGTCGCTGACTACGCCAACCTGCGAAGGTCGCGATACGTCAAAACACGGCGGCGGCGACAAAGATTGGAGGCGCCATCCGGATTTGAACCGGAGTATCTCGGTTTTGCAAACCGATCCCTTAGCCACTTGGGTATGGCGCCGCGTTCAATTCCGTAACGCGCCTGATCCGCGTGTCAAGGATGCGCGGAGGGGTTAGGGGAGAGGCATGCTTTCGCTGGTTGTGATTGCGAAGAATGAAGCCGACCGCATCGGCCCCTGCCTGGAGTCCGTTCCGTTTGCGGACGAGATTCTTGTATTGGATAGCGGATCAACCGACGATACCGCGCGGATCTGCCGCGCGGCGGGCGCCCGGGTGGTTCATACGGACTGGCCGGGTTTTGTGGCACAAAAGAACCGCGCGCTCGCGATGGCATCGGGGGATTGGGTCCTTTCGCTGGATGCAGACGAGCGTTTGTCTCCCGCGGCTCAGGCGGACGTGCGGCGAGTACTGGAATCCCAAGCTTCTGAAGCGTATTCTTTTCCGCGCCTGTCGACGTGGATGGGCCGACCACTGCGGCATGGGCGTTGGTATCCTGACCGAAAAGTCCGGTTAGCAAGGCGCGATGTGGCTCGTTGGGTGGGGTTTGATCCTCACGACCGATTGGCGGTGGAAGGACACATCGAAGCGTTATCCGGGGACATCCTTCACGATCCCTACCGCGTCCTTTCAGAACACTTGGAGACGATCGATCGTTATTCTAGGATTCAAGCGGATTCATGGGCGCGAGCCGGCAGACGAGCGTATGCCTGGGACCCATGGGTGCGGCCGCCGCTACATTTTGTAGATTCCGCGATCCGTTTGGGTGGATTTCAGGATGGATGGCGGGGAATGGCGGTCGCTTCGCTGGGTGCTTGGTACGTACACCGCAAGTGGATGCGCCTTTGGCAAGGTTAAACCTCGCGTTGATCGTTCGCACGGCCGGAACCAACGGTGGAACGGAGAAATACACCTCCGATCTTGCCAGTTGGCTGGTGGAGCGGGGGCATCGTGTGAGTCTTCTGTGTTCCGAGGGCGTCGCGCCCAACGGGGTTGGCGTTATCCCGGTTTCTCCTTCGGTGATCGGAGGGTTGGTCGGACGGGCGGCCTTTGGTCGCCGGGTGGCCGCGGTGGACTTGAGCGCTTTTGATGCCGTGGAAAGTATGGGAAGATGGCCGGTGATTGGGATCCATCGAGCGGGTGGTGGATCCCATCGGGCGTGGTTGACCGCCCGTGGCGGGAGGGTGCGCTGGCGCGACCGCCTGGAGTTGTGGATGGAACAACGCGCATTTTCTGCGGCAGTTCGCATTGTGGCGAACTCTCGTATGGCTGCCGCGGACATTGCTCGCGATTGTCCGGCGTTCAAACGAAAGATACTCGTTATTGAAAATGGCATTCAATTGGAACGTTTTGTTCCGGATCCGGTGCGGCGAGCGGAAAAACGTTCGTCGATGCAGGTTTCGGACAAGGCGCGGGTGGTGGCCTTCCTCGGCCATGGGTTTGCTCGCAAGGGGCTCTCCACTGCGGTGGCTGCGTTTCAACAAATGGCGTGTTCGACGGATGAATTGTGGGTGATCGGCAATGGCGAGCGGCCGGCGTTTGCAACGGGGCCGCAAATTCGTTGGCTGGGATCGGTGCCCCATCCAGAACATTGGTTGCCCGCGGTGGATGCGACGATTCTGCCGACGCTGTACGACTCGGCTGCCAACACCACGCTTGAGTCGATGGCATGCGGCGTTCCGCCTGTGGTATCGGCGAGGGATGGTAACCACGATCGCGTCCCCGATCGCCGGTTGGTGGTGCAGCATCCCGACGACATCTCGGGCTTTGCTACGGCACTGGATTACGCTCTCCAAAACCGGGACCTGCGGGATCAGGTGCGGGTGGCCGCCGAGGCTTGGCCCGTTTCTCGCAATGGAGAGGCCATGGAACAGTTGTTCGAGGAGGTCAAGAATGGCTGATGCGGCGAAACCGTCCCGAGGACGTCGGTTGTTGCGGTTTGGCGTGCGCGTTGGCGTGTTGGGGTTGGCGCTAGGTGCCGTTGGAGCGGGCATTGGAGCGTGGCAATACAAGAAGTACGTGATCGACGATCCTGGCGCGCACCTGGAACTGGAACACATTCGCGGCATCATTTCTCAGGAGTCACCGGTCTATTTTCGGGACGGCCGGACTCGGATTGGCGTGTTTTTTGAGGACGAACACCGTCAGTATGTACCGTTTGAACGCCTACCAACCTCCTATGTCGCGGCGA
>SXGT01896079.1_pt1 | contig 12162 bp, 9 predicted proteins | sample 3176221 | NCBI WGS metagenome assembly SXGT01 (sample SAMN11356862, study PRJNA531348) | freshwater metagenome | isolation source: freshwater sample F1-120 | place: China: Fuxian Lake, Yuxi | collected 2017-12-25
CGGCTGCCGCCAAGGCCGAAGGTGTTCCCGTGCTCTACTACATCACGCCGCAGGTGTGGGCCTCGCGTGCCGGCCGATTGAAGGCAATGGCCCGGACGATCACCAAGGCCGCTGTCATCCTTCCGTTTGAGGAGGAACTGCTTCGGGCTCACGGCATTGATGCCACGTTCGTGGGACATCCGTTGTTGGATTCTGTGTCGAATCTTCCGACGCGGGCGGAGGCCAGGCGACGGTTGCAGGTGCCAGAGAACGTGCCGTTGCTCGCGATGTTTCCGGGGAGCCGACCGCAGGAGATCGACCGCCACCTGTTGGACTTCGCTCGGGTCGAAGCGGAATTGCGCCAGCGGATACCAGCCCTGCGCTCGGTCGTTGCCGGCGCGACCACGGCCCCGATTACCTCGCCCGGGTTTGGCACCCAAGTCGTCGATGGCGCATCGCTCAGTCTTTTCTGCGCGGCCGACGTGGCGCTGTGCAAGAGTGGAACAACCACTCTCGAGGCGGCGCTCGCCGGCTGTCCGTGTGCAATTGTGTACCGAACGAGCCCAATCACCTACGCCATTGCCAAACGCGTCGTGACGATCGGGCGGATCGGATTGCTCAACATCGTTGCGGGACGCGAGGTCGCCCCTGAGTTCGTCCAGGATGCGTTTGTTCCGACCGCCGTGGCCGATGCTTTAGAGCCGTTGTTCAACGCCGGCTCTTCTGCGCGCGCCACGATGATTCAGGGTTTGGCTGAGGTGAGGGCGAAGCTTGGGGCTCCGGGCGCTTCAGCACGCGTGGCGCAGATGGCGTCGCAAATGGTGCCCGCGTGAGCACGGCTTCCGCGCCAGCAACGCCGAGAGGAGACTGGCGCCTCCGTATTGGCGTCCCGCTTGGCACGTTGTTGCTCCGCTTGCTTGCGTTGACATGGCGGGTGGAGGTGCGCGGAGAATCAGGGTGGCGCGCGCGACGGGCCCAGGGGCAGGGCACCGTGCTCACGCTCTGGCACGGACACCTGCTGCCGTTGACCCATCACCTGCGCAACCTCGGGACGCTGGTACTGGTGAGTGAGCATCGCGATGGCGAGATCATTGCGCGAATTCTGCAGCGCCTGGGGTACGGACTCATTCGTGGCTCGTCCACCCGTGGCGGCGCGCGCGCTTTTGCCGAAATGGTCAGAGCGTTGAAGTCGGGCGAGACCATCACGATCACCCCGGATGGCCCGCGTGGCCCCGCGCGAAAGTTCTCGCCAGGCGCGGCAGTCGCGGCGCAGCGGGCGGCGGTGCCGATCGTGACAATGTTTGTCACGACGAACCGCGCCTGGACGTTGAAGAGCTGGGACAGTTTCATGATCCCCAAGCCCTTCGCTCGACTCGTCGTGCACTTCAGCGATCCGACATTCGTGAAGGGCACTACGCCTTCGGAAGTGAGCGAAGAGACGGCGCGCTTCGAGGCGCTGACCGGCCCTCGCGATGTGGTGCGTCATGGCTGAGCGGATGATCGAACGCCGCTGGGAATCGACTGGAATATTCTCGCGCGCGCTCCGGAGTGCGCTCGCGCCGGCCGCGTGGGGCTTCGGAGCGATTGTGCGGGCGCGTAACGCCGCATACGACCGGGAGATATTCCGTTCTTACTCGCTGGGCCTCCCGACGATATCCGTCGGAAACCTGACCGTGGGAGGCACTGGGAAGACGCCGATGGCCGCGTGGCTCGCATCGGCAATCTCGGAGGCCGGTGGTCGTCCTGCGATTCTCCTGCGGGGGTATGGCGGCGATGAGACCTTGGTGCACCAGCTGCTTGCACCGCGAGCCATTGTGATCGCCGGCGCCAATCGGCGCGCGTCAGCAATGGAAGCACAGGCGCGCGGCGCGACTGCCCTCGTGCTTGACGACGGATTCCAGCACCGCCGCGTGAAGCGCGATGCGGACATCGTGCTCATCTCTGCGGACCGGCACCGGCAAGTGCGGCTCCTGCCCGCCGGCCCCTGGCGCGAGCCACTCGAATCCCTGCGCCGGGCAACCCATATCGTGGTGACGCGCAAGCGGACCACGCCACTCCATGCGAAGGAAGTGCTCGGCTACGCAACGCGCATGGCGCCAGACGCGGTGCCCGTGATCGTGCACTTGGCCGCGGACTGGCTGGTGCAGTGGGGCACCAACACCCGGAAGCCCGTTGACGCGCTCGCGGGTAACTCAGTCCTCGCGATTTCGGCGATTGGCGACCCGCGCGCCTTTGAGGCGCAGTTGCGCGCCGCGAGCGCCCGCATCGCGTCTCGCTCGTACGGCGACCACCATGCTTTTAGGTTCGGTGACGCGGCGCGCTTGGCGCGCGAAGCCGAGGCGGCACAATTCACCGTGTGCACACTGAAAGACGCCGTGAAATTGGGACCTCTTTGGCCTCCCTCGGCGCCACCCCTATGGTATCTTTCCCAGCGCGTGAGCATCGAGTTGGGCGCGGAGGCTCTGGAAGGGCTTACCCGCCGCCTCTCGAGGCCCGCCACCGACCGATGACTTCGAGCGCCGGCCCTGGCCGGCGAAGGAACAGACTCGCATGACACCCGACCTCCTGCTCCCGACCGCAAACATTGTCCGCCCGGACAAGGACCGCTTCCTCAACGAGGAGAACCCGTTTGAGGGAATGATGTCCCGGTTTGATCGCGCGGCGGAACTTCTCGACCTTGAGCCCGGCATCTACAAAGTGCTGCGGCATCCCGAAAAGCAGATCATCACCTCGATCCCTGTAATGCTCGACAACGGTGAGGTGGAGGTGTTTACCGGCATCCGCGTCCTCTACAACACGTCTCGCGGACCGGCCAAAGGTGGCATTCGGTTTGACATGAATGTCTCGCTCGACGAGGTGACAGCCCTGGCCGCCTGGATGACGTGGAAGTGCGCGGTCGTAAACATTCCGTTCGGCGGCGCCAAGGGTGGCGTGATTTGCGATCCGCTGAAGATGAGCGTGGGCGAACTTGAACGGCTGACGCGGCGCTACACGGCGTCGATCATCCAGACGCTGGGCCCTGATTCCGATGTGCCCGCACCTGACGTGAACACAAACGAGCGGGTCATGGCGTGGATTATGGATACCTATTCCATGCGCGTAGGCCACACCGTGACCGCAGTCGTCACCGGAAAGCCGGTCGAGATGGGTGGCTCGCTTGGCCGTCGCGAGGCCACTGGACGAGGCTGCATGATCGTGACCAAACAGGCGTTGGCGCACTTAGGCATGCAGGTGAAGGGGACGACGCTGATTGTGCAGGGCTTTGGAAACGTGGGTTCGGTCGCCGCGCAGCTCCTCCAGCGAGAGGGATGCAAGGTGATTGGCATCAGCGACCGCACTGGCGGTTACGTCAACCCCAAGGGGATCAACGTCGACGAAGCTATCGCGCACGTCAAACAGCACAAGACGCTCGAGGGTTTCACAGACGGAGAGCGCGTCACGAATGAACAACTGCTCACGACCGAAGTCGACGTGCTTCTGCCGGCGGCGCTCGAGAACGTGATCACGTCGAAGAACGCATCGCAGATCAAGGCGAAGATCATCTGCGAGGGTGCCAATGGACCCACCACGGCCGCCGCCGATGCGATTCTGGACGAGAAGGGCATCTTCGTGATCCCCGACATTTTGGCGAATGCCGGCGGAGTGACGGTATCGTACTTCGAGTGGGTGCAGGATCGCGGTGGCTACTTCTGGACTGAACAGCGCGTCAATGACTCACTCACGCAGATCATGGAGCAGAGCTTTGACGCCGTGCTGAACCTGTCCAAGCAGCATAAAGTGAACATGCGCACGGCCGCGTACATGCTGTCTATCAGCCGCGTGGCCACGGTGCATCGTCTTCGCGGCATCTACGCCTGACGGCCCGCCGCAGCCGGGTGAGTGAGTGATCTGCCGTGAAGATTGTCGTCGCGGTCGTGGGCAAGGCGCGGCACTCTGGGTTGGCTGCTGCCGCTGCCGACTACGAACTGCGCGCGGCGAGGTATTGGCCGATCGAGATCAAGGAAGTTCGGGAGCAGCGGGACCCTGGGGGATTCGGGGGAACGGACAGTTCCGTGGGCGAGGGCGAGCGGCTGCTCGCTGCGGTGCCGCGCGGGGCGCATATCATCGCGTGCGATCCGGGCGGGAAAGAGATGACGTCGGAGGTCTTTTCGGCGTGGCTGCAGAAGATGCGAGAGTCGGCAACCGATCTCGCGTTCCTCATCGGCGGGGCGCATGGGTTGTCGGACGCGGTGCGCAAGTCCGCACGCACGCGACTTTCGCTCGCGCCCTGGACGCTGCCGCACGAGTTGGCGCGTGTCGTGCTCGCCGAGCAGCTGTATCGCGCCGGCACGCTGGTACGCGGCGAGCCGTACCACAAATGATGGGGAGCTAGCGCCGAGTGACCGACAGCGGCCACGCGCGCATCATCACAGAGCCGTACGGCGGTGGCGCACTCACTCGTGCGGCACTCGAAGGCTCCGTGCCCAAGGACTGGTTTCTGCCGAAGCCGCGCGGGGCGGAAGAGTGGCGCAGTCACGCCGAGGCGGTGCGGGCGGGTTTCCCGGGCGCGCGATGGATTGAGACGTTGCGACCCGCGATCAATGCGACCGGTGCGGCTGCTGAACGTCTCGAGAGAGTGGCGGCCGGACATGGAGTCGTCATCACTACCGGCCAGCAACCGGGGCTCTTTGGCGGCCCGGGATATACCTGGCTCAAGGCCCTTACGGCGATCGCGCTCGCGGAGAAGTTCGAGCACGCGACCGGAATCCCGGCTGCGCCGCTCTTCTGGGCGGCGACCGATGATGCGGATTTCGCCGAGGCGAGCTTCACCACAGTTGCAGTCGGTCAGGAGTGCCGGCGTATCGCGATTGAGCGTGCGTCACCGGAACAGCTGGTGATGTCGGAGATGCCTCTGGGCGACGTGTCTCTTGCCATGGACTCATTCCTCGAGGCCACGCGATCAGCCGCCCACCGGCGGTTTGTTGAGGCGGTGCAGAACGCGTATCGAACCGGCGCGACCGTCGGCAGCTCCTACGTGCAGCTGATGCGCGACGTGCTCGCGCCGCTTGGCATGCCGGTGCTCGATTCATGGCATCCGGCGGTGCGGGGCGCCGCGCGACCGGTGCTGGTCGAAGCACTCGGCCGCGCGGCGATGATCGACGAGGCAGTCAGTATGCGCAGCGTGACGATCGAACGCGCAGGGTATCGCGCGCAGGTTGCTCGCGTACCGCGGCTCTCGCTGGTCTTCCGCAGCACGGGCGGTGTGAAGGAACGCGTGCCGCTCGCACACGCGGGAGATGCCGCTCGGCGCGACGACCTCGTGCTGTCGGCAAACGTGTTGTTGCGTCCCGTGGTGGAACGGCGGATTCTTCCCTCGATCGCCTACGTGGGTGGCCCGGGCGAGATGGCGTACTTTGCGCAGGTCGGGGCAGTGGCGGATGCGATGGGCGCGCCCCGACCGTTGGTGGTTCCGCGTTGGTCCGCCACCGTGATCGAACCGGCCGTGGACCGTATGCTCGGCCGACTTGGCATGATGATCGACGACGTACGCGTTCCGCATCGCGCCGAGCGGCGCATTGGCGAACGGGCGATTTCGCCCGCCGTGCGCGACGCGCTCACAGCGCTGCAAGGCGCCGTGGACTCAAATGTCGATGCGATCGCTGCCGCAGCACGCGCGTCTGCACTGTCATCACCCGAAGTGGTCGAAGGCGCGCGCAAGCAAATCAGCCAGCGCGTGGAGCGACTGGAACGCCGGCTGCGCACCGCCGCGACAAAAGGGGAGGCCGAGGCCCTGCGGGACCTGGCCGCCATTCGCGCGAGCCTGCAGCCCGAGGGGGAACGGCAGGAGCGACGCCTCAACTTCGTCCCCTTGTTCGCTCGCTACGGGGATGCGCTGCTATCGCGTTTACGCGACGGCGCGTCGCTTCATGCGTCCTCGCTGATCGGCACGAGGTGACAGTCAGGTGAATCGGCCCGACGCCACTTCGCGCCGCAGAGGCGGCGCGCTGGCCGTCGGCGCAGGGATCCTCCTCAGCAGGATGTTCGGGCTCGTTCGTCAGCGCGTAATCAGCCACTTCCTGGGGATTGGTGACGCCAGCGATGTCTTGAGCGCGGCGCTGCGCATTCCCAATGCCCTACAGAACCTGCTTGGCGAGGGCGTACTCTCCGCATCATTCGTGCCCGTGTATGCGCGCCTTCGGGCTGAGGGGCGTGAAGCAGACGCCGGGCGGCTGGCACGCGCCGTCTTTGCCGCAGTCGCGGTTGTCAGCGCGGTGCTCGTGCTTCTTGGGATAGCGACAGCACCTTGGCTGGTTGCGCTGATCGCGGCAGGGTTCTCTCCGGAGAAGCAAGCGCAAACGGTGGAACTCGTTCGGATCTTCTTCCCCGGCATGGGCGTGCTGGCGCTGGCGGCCTGGTGCCTCGGCGTCCTGAATGCACACCGCCGCTACTTACTCAGCTATGCCGCTCCCGTATTCTGGAATGTCGCGATCATCACGGCAGTGCTCTGGGGCGGGTCTATAGACGATCAAGCGCAGACGGCGCGGTTAGTCGCCGTGGGTGCTGTGGTCGGCAGCGTTTTGCAGTTTGCGGTACAGGTCCCCACGGTGTTTCGGGTGTTGGCCCCTAGCGGCACTGCACCGGTGCGGGCGGAGTTGCAGGTCGTGAAGGCGAACTTCGCGCCGGTCGTGCTGGGCAGGGGAGTCGTGCAGGTCAGCGGTTGGCTGGACCAACTGATTGCGAGCTTGGTGTTGGATGGCGCGGCCGCCGTTCTCTTCTTTGCGCAGAACATTGCCATGCTGCCGGTGTCGGTGTTCGGAATGTCGGTCTCCGTGACCGAGCTGACCGACATGGCTGAGCGGCGCGCCGAAGACGTCGATGCGGCGATCCGCGAGCGCCTGGATGCTGCGCTGCGGTCGGTTGCGTACTTCGTAGTTCCATCGTCGGCTGCCTTGATGCTGCTTGGAGATGTGATCGCGGGAGCGCTGCTGCAATCCGGGAGCTTCGGGCGGGCAGACACGGTTTGGGTGTGGGCCGTGCTCTCCGGTGCATCGGTCGGGCTTCTCGCCGGGACGATGGGCCGCGTCTACAACTCCGCCTGGTACGCGCTGCACGACACGCGGACTCCGGTGCGCATCGCCTTCCTTCGCATTGTCGTCGCCGGCGTGCTGGGCTCGTTTGGCGCACTCGTTCTGCCCGGACTGGCCGGGTTCGACGCCCGCTGGGGTGTGGCCGCGCTGACACTCAGTGCGGGCATTGCCGCATGGCTCGAGTTTGCGCTGCTCCGGCGTGCCCTCAACGCGCGGGTGGGCACGACGGGCTTGCCTGCCGGCACAGTTGTAACGCTCTGGAATGCCGCTGTGGTTGCTGGCCTGGCGTCGTTCGGCGTAAAGATGCTTCTGCCTGGTCTGCATCCGCTGGCGCTCGGTGCGGTTGTGCTTCCGGTCTTTGGCGCGATCTACCTCGCGTTGACGGTGCGCGCGGGCGTGCCCGAAGCGCATGCAGTATTGACCAAGGTGCGCGCGCGCTTCGGCGTCAGCAGCCGGCAATGATCCCGGACCGCATCGCCGAGGGACCACTGCGTTTGCCCGAGACGCCTGGCGTGTACTTGTGGAAGGCACTCGATGGCACGGTGCTCTACGTCGGAAAGGCCAAGCGGCTGCGCACACGCGTGCGCAGCTATGTCACGGGCGACGACGCAAGCCCGAAGACGCGCGCCCTGATGGATCAGGCTTGCGGGCTCGAAACGATCGTCGTCCCGGACGAACCCAGCGCGCTGATGCTCGAGTCGAACCTCATCAAGGAGCACCGGCCGCGCTTCAACGTATTGCTGCGAGACGACAAATCGTATCCGTTCGTGAAAGTGACGGTCCAGGAACCATACCCGCGCGTGTTCGTCACGCGACAACTCCTCGATGACGGCGCGAAGTACTTCGGTCCATATACCGACGTCGGCGCGATGCGACGTGCACTCAATGTCGTGAAACGCACATTCACGGTGCGATCATGCCGATACGACATGCCGCGAGACATGCCCGAACGCGCCTGTCTCGACTTTTACATCAAGCGCTGCAAGGGTCCCTGCGTGGGTGCCCAGTCGGCCAGCGACTATCGCGACATGATGGGCGAGGTGGTGGACTTCCTGTCCGGCCGCACGGACGAAGTCGTCCGCCGCACACGCGAGAAGATGAACGAGGCAGCGGTCAGTATGGACTACGAACGCGCCGCTGAGTTGCGCGATGCTGTGCGCCACCTCGAGGAGATCGAGGAACCCAGCGCGATGGTGGACGTCGGTGGCGGAGACCGTGACGTAGTCGGTTATGCCCGCGACGGAGACGATGCCTGCGTGGCCATACTCGTGATTCGGGACGGCAAGCTGCTTGCCCGCGAACACCGCTTGCTGGAACACGTCGAGGATACCGCCGATGAGGAGGTCCTCGGCGCTTTCATGACGACGGGGTACCTGCCACGGAAGGAACGCGCGACTGAGATATTCGTCCCATTCGAATTCGCTGACCGTGAGCTTCTGGAGGTTGTCGCGGCTGGCACGACGATCCGGGTTCCGCAGCGCGGACAACGGCGAGAGCTTCTCGATGTCGCGGAACAAAACGCACGGCACCTGCTGGAGGAGTTCAAGCTGGAAGGACTCGAGGCCGATGAGCGCGCGGCAGATCCCGTGTACGACCTGGGACGCGAGCTCGGGCTGCAACGCATCCCGCGCGCGATGGTCTGCTTCGACAACTCGACCTCGCAGGGCAAGGACAATGTGGGCGCAATCGTCTGGTTCGAGAACGGTCGCCCGCGTCGTTCCGAGTATCGAACTATGCGCGTGAAAACGTTGGAGTCCGAAGATTCCGGTCCGGACGATTTCGCATCCATGCGAGAGGTGGTTGAGCGCTACTTTCGGCGTCGAGTGGACGAGAAGAAGCCGCTTCCTGACCTCGTGGTCATTGATGGCGGAAAGGGGCAGCTCGGCGCTGCCGTGGCAGCGCTCGACGGAATCGGACTCGCGCAGTTGCCCGTTGTGGCGCTGGCCAAGCGCGAAGAGGAACTCTTCATGCGCGGGCGTGCGGAGCCATTGCGCCTGGCCCGCCGGTCGGCCGCTCTGCGGCTGTTGCAACGCATCCGTGACGAGGCCCACCGATCGGCCGTTGGCTACAACCGGAAGCGGCGCACGATGCGCACGGTGACCTCCGAGCTGCTGCGCATTCCCGGCGTTGGCCCCACGCGGCGGCGTGCGCTACTGGCGACATTAGGTTCATTGCAGGGCGTCCGCGAGGCGTCCGCCGAGGCCATCGCCGCGCTGCCTGGATTCTCGATAGCGGCAGCGGAGAAGATCCTCGCTGCGCTTCGCATATCTGACCCCACTTCCAACGCATCACCGGATTCACCATGACCGCATCGTCCTGGACCCTGCATTGCACGGCCTGCGCCTACTCGACCTCCGGCGACCAGCTGGCGTCGCTCTGCCCGGATTGCAGTCAGCCGCTCCGCGTGAAGCTCGCGCCGGTGGCACGCACGACGGTGACCAGCGAACCGACGATGTGGCGCTATGCCGCCGCGATGCCCATTCGCGATGGCGAACATCGGGTGGCGGTTGGGGAAGGGATGACGCCGCTGATCGAACTCCCGGCGTTGGCCCGCGAAGCCGGCGTTGCCCGGCTTTGGGTCAAGGATGAAGGACAGAACCCCACAGCCAGCTTCAAGGCGCGGGGACTGTGCATGGCCGTCACTCGCGCGAAGGCGATGGATCTGCCCGGCCTCTGCGTGCCCACGGCGGGCAACGCAGGGATCGCATTGGCGGCATACGCCGCCGCGGCCGGAATGCGCGCCCGCATCTACGCTCCGCGCACCACACCTCCGCCGATCCTCGGCAGCATTCGTGCCTACGGGGCAGAACTTGAGTTGGTGGACGGGCATATCGGCGACGCCGGCAAGGCGACGATGCAGTTCGCCAAAGACAGCGGATACTTCAACGTCGCCACTGTGCGCGAGCCCTATCGCGTTGAGGGCATGAAGACGATGGGCTACGAGATCGCGGAGCAGTTCGGTTGGAGCGACCTCCCGGAGGTCCTCGTGTACCCCACCGGCGGTGGCGAAGGAACGATCGGCATCTGGAAGGCGCTCAACGAGATGCTGGAGTGGGGATGGCTGCCCGCCGGGACACAGTTGCCGAAGATGGTCATCGCCCAGGCAGAGGGATGCGCTCCACTCGTGCGGGCATTCGCGGCCGGCGCCGATCGTGCGACCCCGTGGGAGAATCCGGCCACGCACGCGAGCGGACTGAGGGTGCCCGGTCCGCTGGGCGACCGCTGGACCCTGCGCACGCTCCGCGAAAGCCACGGTGGGGCGTTCGCCGTGAGTGAAGACGGCATGCGTGAGGCGACCTTTCGGCTGAGCTCAATGAGCGGCCTCGATGCCGCCCCCGAAGGCGGCTGCGGCCTCGCGGTGGCGGGGATGCTCGTCGCGGCTGGTGTGTGCACGGCGGACGCGCGTGTTGTCGTCTTCAACACCGGCTCCGGCGCGTCGTACCGCTGGTAACCGCACGGTAGATTTCTTTCGATGACGCGGATCGCAATCGTCGAACCGGCGGCCGGCATTGCCGGCGATATGATGCTTGGTGCGCTGCTCGACCTCGGCGTTGACGAGGCGTGGCTGCGTACGCTGCCCACCGAGTTGGGATTGGATGGCGTGACGGTGCGGACGGAACGCGTGAAACGTGCGGAAATCGCCTGCTGGAAGGTCGATTTCGACATCCCGCCGCAGCCCCATGGCCGTCATTTGAAGCACATCCGTGCGATTGTTGAGGCGTCGCGCGCGCCAGATACCGTGAAGGCAACGGCGAATCGGGCTTTTGAGTTGCTCACCGCCGCGGAAGCGGCAGTGCATGGCACGACGATGGAGCGTGTACACCTGCACGAGGTGGGCGCCGTCGACGCCATTCTCGACATCGTGGGCAGCATTTGGGGACTTGAGCAACTCGGCGTTCAGGCGGTGTACTGCGGGGTTGTTTCGCTTGGAGACGGGTTCGTCGACGCCGCGCACGGCAGGATGGCAGTTCCAGCGCCAGCAGTCGTGCGGTTGATCGAAGGGTTCGACGTTAGGTCTGGCCCGGAGGGCAGCGGGGAACTGACGACACCAACCGGCGCCGTACTTCTCCAAACGCTTGCAACTCGCGGGATTCCGGCAGCGTACCGACCAGTGAAATCCGGGTACGGCGCGGGGACGAAAGAGTTCAAAGAGCGCGCAAATGCGCTGCGGATCGTACTCGCCGACATCGACGCGGTCCTTCTGCGCGAGCAGGTTGCGTTACTCGCATGCGACGTGGACGACATGGAAGGCGAGTATCTGGCCGCAGCGGCTGATGCCCCGCGGGCGGCGGGCGCCCTGGATGCGTCGATCCTCTCCGTTGTCATGAAGAAGGGGCGGCCGGGCGCACGCATCGAGGTCCTTTGCCGGCCCGAGGATGCACAACGGCTGGAATCCCTTCTCTTCAGCCAGACGACAACGATCGGAGTGAGACACTCGCTCGTGTCGCGTTCGGTGCTTCCGAGAGTGATAAAGACGGTGTCCGTGTTCGGCCACGAGGTCGCAATCAAGGTGTCGACGCTTCCTGACGGCAGCACCCGCATGAAGCCCGAGTTCGATGATGTCGTCAGGGTTGCTGAGGCTACCGGGAAGGGAGTGGCGATGGTCCGCAACGAGGCGATCCGGTTGGCCTGAGCACGCGGCGCAAGTCATTCTGGGCGATTGCTTTCGGCCCGCTCGCATGACATTTTACATCAATGGTTCGCGTCGCCCGGGTCACCCCTGGGAGCATTGCCGACGAAGTCGGCATCCTCCCGGGTACAGAAATCTCTGCAGTCTCGGGCCGGGCCGTTGACGACTTCCTGGATTGGGAGTTCCTCACGGCCGATGACGCCTTCGAGGTGTCGGCCACGCTCCCGTCCGGCGAGGAGATCATTTATGACATCGAACGCGAGGACGGCGACGCACTCGGGGTAGAGCTCGAACCCCCAACAGTCCGCCGCTGTGCGAACCGTTGTGAGTTCTGCTTCGTCGAGGGATTGCCGAAGGGGCTTCGAAAGCCGCTCTACATTCGCGATGACGACTATCGGCTGTCATTCGCGTACGGGAACTTCGCTACGCTCTCCAATCTGAAACAGCGCGACATCGACCGAATTCTCGAATATCGGTTGTCGCCGC
>SXGT01072490.1_pt1 | contig 12160 bp, 17 predicted proteins | sample 3176221 | NCBI WGS metagenome assembly SXGT01 (sample SAMN11356862, study PRJNA531348) | freshwater metagenome | isolation source: freshwater sample F1-120 | place: China: Fuxian Lake, Yuxi | collected 2017-12-25
CGGCACCACCGGGTACGAGGAGGCCGGGGCGCAGGGGTTGATGGCGGGCATCAACGCGGTGCTCAAGGTGCGCGGGGAAGCGCCTTTGGTACTGGACCGCTCCCAGGCCTATATCGGGGTGCTCATTGACGATCTGGTGACCAAGGGTACCCTGGAGCCGTACCGCATCTTCACCTCCCGGGCCGAGCACCGCCTGATCCTGCGGGAGGACAATGCCGACGACCGGTTGATGGAGTTGGGGCGCGGTCTGGGCCTGGTGAAGGATTCGGTGTACCAGCGTTTCCAGCGCAAACGCGTGCAGGTTCGGGAGGAATCGCAGCGCCTGGCGGCCCCGCGGGTGCGGGCCGACGACGAGGGCGCCCGCCAGGTGCTGGCCCGCTGCGGCTCGGCGCCCATCAAGGAGTCGGCGTCGCTGATGGAGCTGCTGCGCCGGCCTGAACTGGGCTATACCCAGGTGGCCCAGCTCGCGCCGCCGCCCAGGCCGCTCCTGCCCGATGCCGCCGAACAGGTGGAGGCAGAGGTCAAATACGAAGGTTATATAGGCCGGCAGCAAACCCAGGTCGACAAACTGAAGCGGCTGGAAGCGATGCGTATCCCCGAGGATTTCGATTACCAGGCCTGCGCCAAGAACCTCTCCACCGAGGCCAGGCAGAAGCTGGCACAGGTCCGGCCGCGCACCCTAGGCCAGGCGGGGAGGATCTCAGGTGTCTCCCCCTCGGACGTGTCGGCCTTGATGGTGCTGGTCCACGCCAGGCAGGGCCGGCCTTAGGGCGGATTTTCGCCTTGCCAGTTGTGGGCAAAGGCTTAAATTTGTGCTCTTTGTGAATCTCTCCATGGCCAAAACCAACAGAGGCATACATGCGGCTGGTGATGATCGGGGCTCCGGCTTCTGGCAAGGGCACCCAGGCGCACAAACTGACACGGCACTTCAACCTCGACCATATCTCGACCGGTGAGATGTTGCGGGCCGAAGAGGCCAAACGCAGCGAGTTGGGCATGGTGGTGGAGTCCTATCTCAAACGCGGCCAGCTGGTGCCCGACAGTCTGGTGGTAAAGCTGGTCGGCGAGCGCCTGGCCCATAACCGGGTGGCCCAGGGGTTCATTCTCGACGGTTTCCCGCGCACCCTCAACCAGGCCCTGGCCCTCGACAAGACCCTCCAGGAGCTGGGGCAGGGCATCGACGCGGCCCTGCTCATCGAGGTCCCGGACTGCGCGGTCCTCGAGCGTATCACCGGACGCCGCGCCGACCCGGAGACCGGCCGGATCTACCACCTGAAATTCTCGCCCCCCCCTCCTGACATCCTCCACCGCCTTGAGCAGCGCGACGACGACACCGCCGAGGTGATGCAGGCCCGCCTGAACACCTACCACGAGCGCATCGCCCCGGTGGTGGCCCATTACCGGGAGCGCGGACAGTTGATCGCCGTGGACGGCACCCCCCCGCCGGACGCCGTGTTCCAGGAACTGCTCCACCAATTGGTTCCCCAACCCCCAAAGACCTGAGTTGCCGTCGGCGTCGCCCCGATTCTTCCTCGCCGCACTGAGCCTGGCCGGCGCCGGGGCGGTGCTCCTGGCCACCAGCGGGTACGGGGCCGGGCTCTCTCCCGATGCAGTGGGGTACATCGGTGTGGCCAGGCAGCTGCTGGCCGGCCAGGGGGTGAGTGGGTATGGCGGTCAGCCCTTCGTGATCCAGCCGCCCCTCTACCCGGCGCTCCTGGCTTTGTTTGGCTGGCTGGGCAGCTGGGACCCACTGGCCATCGCCCCGGTCCTCAACGCCGCCCTGTGCGGGGCGGTGGTTTTTCTCAGCGGCCAACTATTCACCCGCTATCGGCCGCTCCTCGGGCCTATGGCGCCCTTTGGGCCGGCGTTGGCGCTGTTGTCCTGGCCGCTTTTCTCGGTGGGGGTCATGGCCTGGTCCGAGCCCCTTTTTATCGCCGTGGGGACGGGGGCCCTGCTCTGCCTGGGGCGGCATCTCGAAACCGGCGGCGTGGGCTGGCTGGCGGCGGCGGCCCTGGGGGTGGGGCTGGCCTGCCTGACCCGGTACATCGGCATGGCCTATCTGGTGGCGGGTGGAGTCCTGGTGTTGTGGGGCGGGGTCGGGCCCTGGGGGAAGCGATTGTGGCACCTGGGGCTGTTTGGCGCCATCGCGGGGCTGCCGCTGGTGTTCTGGCTGGGCCGCAACTACGCGCTGACAGGCACCTGGCTGGGGCCCCGGCAGGCCTCCACCCACACCCTGCTCGAAAATCTGGGCCTCACCTTTGCGGGGCTGGCGGGGCTGTGGGTGCCCGAACTGCTGACCCCGCCGCGTCTTCTGCGCCTGGCTCTGGGCGGGGGCTGTGCGCTGGGGCTGGCTGCCGCCGCGCTGTTTGTGGTGCGCCTTTCGCAGGCGGGGCGCGCGCCGCTGGCGCCCCTGGCGCCCGTCGCGGTGTGGGCTGCCGCGTACGCCGGTTTCCTGATCGCCACCTCGACCACCACGGCCTACGACGACATAAATCTGAGGTTGCTGGCTCCACTGCATCCGGCCCTGAGCGTCCTCTTGCTGGCCGGGGCCGGGCAGTTGGCAGCGCAGGGCTGGCCCAGGGTGGCGCGCACCGGGTTGGCGGTGCTGCTGCTCAGTTCCCTGGCGGGGGTGGGCACGGCCCTGGCCGAGTACGTCCGCCACGGGGCCGGGTCGGGCACCGGGGCCGACCGTTACAATACCGCGCCCTGGCGGGAGAGCGAGACCATCCGCCAGCTTTGCCGACACCCGCTGGAGGGGCCGGTCTATAGCAATGCACCCGAGGCTCTCTATATTCTGTGTGGGCAGGAAGCCCTCCTGGCGCCACGGCGCCAGCCCGGGGCGGTCTGGCCCAGCGCCGGACGGCTGGTCTGGCTAAATGCGGTGCGGCGCAGATACCTGCTCGACCCGGATCAGGCCCTGGGCAGCGGCCAATTGGCGGTGGTTTCCCGGTTTGCCGATGGCCGAGTGTACGAGTTTCTACCCGAGAAAGAGGAGTGACCCACAATGGCAGAAGCAGATCCCAAAGCATTGTACAAAAGCGGCATGGGCAAGTTCGTGCGCCAAGACTTTGCCGGGGCGGTCGAGGACTTCACCCAGGCGTTGGCCCTGGACCCAGACTTTGGCGATGTGCACCAGGCCCTGGCGCACACCTATGAGAAAATGGGGGATCTCGACGCGGCCCTGGCTGCCGGGCAGCGGGCTGCCGAGTGCAGCCCAGACGATTTTCTGGTCCACACCAGTCTCTCGATACTGTACCAGCGCAAGGGCATGATTCCACAGGCCGAAACCGAGAAAGCCATCGCCGCCCAGCTGCAGCACCGCCGTTAGCTCCTGCCGATGCAGTTAGGTCCCCACACGCTCACCCCGTACCAGCCGGAAATGCCCATCCTCACCCTGGCGCCGATGGCAGGGGTGGGAAACTGGGTGTTCCGCCTGATCTGCGCCCGCCTGGGGGCGCGTATGGTAGGGGTGGAGTTCATCAATTGCCGCACCATCGCCGAACATTCGCGGCGGGCGGATCGGCTGTTGAATTTTTGCGATGCCCAGATCTACGGGGAAACGGGTATCTCCCTGCTGGCCGCCCAGATCTATGGCAACGACCTGGACCTCATCGCCGCCGGGGCCCAGGAGTTTGAGCGCCGGGGGGCGCAGGTGGTGGACATCAACTTTGGCTGCTCGGTGCCGCAGATCCTGCGCAAGGGCTGCGGAGCTGCCTATCTGCGCGATCTGGATCGTCTGTACCGGGCGGTGCGCCAGACCGTCGAGGCGGTGCAGGTGCCGGTGATTGTCAAGACCCGGATCGGCTGGGACCTGGACTCGATCAATATCCTCGAGGTGGTCAGGCGGGTCGAGGATGCCGGGGCCAAAGCCATCGCCATCCACGCCCGTACCGTGGTTCAGAAGTACCAGGGGCTGGCCGATTGGGACTGGATCGCCCGGGCGCGGGAGCGGGCCTCGATCCCGGTCCTGGGCAACGGCGACGTCTTTTCGTACGCTGATGCGGTGCGGATGCAGGCTCACACCGGGTGCCAGGCGGTGATGGTGGGCCGGGCGGCGATGGCCAATCCGTGGATCTTTGCCGGCCGGCGTGGCGCCTCGCTGCGGGAGCGCATTGCCCTGGCCGTCGAGCAGGTGCGGCTGATGGGCCAGTACAAGGGGGAGCGGACCGGGGTGATGGAGACCCGCAAACACCTAGCGCTCTATTTCCGGGGCCTGCCCCGCACCTCGGAGCGGCGGCTGCGTATCTTGCAGGCCGAAAGCCTGGCCCAGTTGGTCGAGGTGCTCGAGGAATGGGCGCTGGACCTGGCCATTGACCAAGAGGCAGACCTCACGCTTTCAGCAGCTGAGGCCGCGGCCCTCGGCTGGGGCAGCACCGGATGAAGGACCACAGCAAAAGAGGAGGAATCATGCATTGGCTGGTGTTCTGCGCAGTTTTGATGGTATTTGGGGGGTGCGGCAACAAACCCACGATCTCGATCCAGGTCTTCCCTGGGGCACTGGCCCAGGCTGCGGCCGACTCCACCGCCGCGGGTTGGGAGCGGGTGGAGTTCAAGGGCAGCCCGCGGGCGGCGGCCGGGGTGTACCATGTACGTCTGGACACCTTGTTGACGGAGTGGAATATCGTCGCCAGCCGCGCGGTCTCGCCTTCCGAGGGCGGTGCGGCTGCGGCAGTGCGGCTCAATGCCTACAGCAAGGCCAGGATGGAAAAGTACACCGCCGACGAGGCGAACCTGCGAACCATCCTGGCGGTGCGCATCAATGGCCGTTGGGCCGACTTTGCGCCGGTGCTCGACCGGATCAGCGACCGCATGGTGCTCTTCGGATTCACCGAGCAGGAAGTAAAGGACCTCGACCTGTATCTGACCAGCCGATGAGGGTTTGCCGATGAAGACCTATGCCGAGGCCCAGTTGCGCGAGTGGGCCGACCAGGTGGAGCAGCGGGGGTACGCGGTAGTGGAGGGGGTGCTGAGCGAGGAGGAGTTGGTTTTCCTGCGCGGCACGTTGGACCATGTCTACGCCATCTACGACCCCGAACGGGACGGCCTGCAGCGGGTTCCGGGGTATCATTTCTCCAGCAATCTGGTGAACAAACACCCCTTCTTCGAGACCATGTTCCTGCGCCATCCCATCTACGACATCGCCCGGTTGGTGCTGGGGCAGGACTGTATCCTCTCCAGCCTCAACTCCTTCGAACCGCTCAAAGACCAGGGCAACCAGGGCCTGCACCGGGACGGACCGCCGCGGCCCCCAGAAGGCACGGTGGCCATGAACTCGATGTGGTCAGTGGACGGCATGGACCGCAACAACGGGGCGACCCGGCTGATCCCCGGCAGCCAGGCTCACGCCGAGGGGCCGCCGGCCGACGAGCAGGGGATCATCTACGCCGAGGTGGCCCCCGGCAGTGTGGTGGTGACCAGCGCCCATGTCCTGCACGCTGCTTCGGCAAACCACTCGGGGCGGCGCCGCCGGGTCATGCACGGCTATTTTACCCGCCGGGGCCGGCCGCAGCAGACCGAGCAGCGCAAATTCCTCTCGCCCGAGGTGCAGGCGCATCTCTCGCCCCTGTCCCGCCAGGTACTGGCCATCGATCCCTGAGGTTCAAGAGCCAAAAGCCGGCGCCATTTCCTGGCGTTGCCTTTCGGCCACTGCCAGGTGCAGGACCTGGTGCTCTTCCTCCTGCACCGCCGGTGAGAAGCGCACCAGCAAGGTCAGGCCCGATACGCCGACCACGGCCATGCCCAGGTAGAGCAGGGCCTGCGGAGTGCTCAGCCCTTCCGCTCTGAACAGGAAGCCAGCCGCAACGGCTCCCAGATTGCCGCCAGCACCCACGACACCGGCAACCGTGCCCAGGGCCCTTTTGTTGATAAAAGGCACCAATCCGCACGTTGCTCCCGCGCCCATGTGCACCAGCGTGGCGAACACCACCATCGCCACCACCGCCGCGGCCAAGGTTCCCATCTGCGAAAAAACCATCAGCGCCAGTCCCTCGCCCAGCAGCACGCCGCCCAGCAAGAGCACGCGCCCCCTCAGCCCCAGGCGCCGGGCAAAGCGATCGGAGCAGAACCCTCCCAGGGTCCGGGCGAAGATGGCCATCAACCCAAAAATCCCGGCCATCATACCGGCGGTTGCCAGATCTAGGCCGAAGTAGTCATGGTAATAGAGCGCGGCGATGTTGTGAATGGTCAACTCTACGCCAAAGCAGGCTGCGTAAGCCATGAAGAGCACCCAGACCCGGTAATCCCTGAGGGCTGGCCAGAAGGAATCCCTTGCTCCAGAGGGCGGCATGCCGCCCTGGGCCCTCAATTCCCGGTAATTGCCTTCGGGGGTGTCCTGGGTCAAAAAAAAGTAAGCCAGACCGGCCAGCCACAGCGCCACCCCGGCTACCACCATGGCCAGCCGCCAGCCCCAGAACTCTCCCACCCCCAGGCTCAGGAAAGCCGCCAGCAACAGGGGCATGGCGACCTGTGCGGCACCGCCGCCCGCCTGCTGGGGCTGGAGGCTGCCAAGGCACTCGTGGATCTGGGGCTGGAAACCACAGTGGTCGAGTACAACGACCGCCTCATGCCCCGCCAGATCGATCGTTCTGCTTCCCAACTGCTCGTTTCCCGAATAGAGGCACTCGGCGTGCGGGTGATGCTCGACAGGGCCACTGACCGGATCAGCGGCAATGGCCGGGTGGAGGCGATACACTTCAAGGATGGGTCGGCGCTCGAAACAGATATCCTGGTAGTCTCGGCCGGCATCCGGCCCCGCGACGAACTAGCGAGACAGTGTGGCCTCCAGCTTGGGGAGCGGGGGGGGTAGTCGTAGACGATCATCTGACCACCAGTGACCCAGATATCTTCGCGATCGGCGAAGTGGCCCTGCACCGGGGCATGATCTACGGCTTGGTGGCGCCGGGCTACGAAATGGCCGAGGTCCTGGCCGCTCACCTCGCCGGCGAACCCAGGGCCTTTTTTGGGGGAGACCTGTCAGCCAAGTTGAAGCTGATGGGGGTGGATGTCGCCAGTTTTGGTGATGCCTTTGGCGCCACCCCGGACAGCCGGGGCGTCCTCTACCAGGACGAGCATGCGGGGGGGGTACAAACGACTGACCCTCAGCAAGGACGGCAGAAAGCTTTTTGGGGGGTATGCTCGTCGGCGACGCTGCCGGATATAACCAACTGCACATGATGATGAAGGACAGTATACCTCTTCCTCCTGATCCCGCTGAACTGGTCGCTGGACCGCGCCAGGGGACCGCGCCGGGTGTTTCGGCAGCTGCGTTTCAGGATTCGGCCCAGATCTGTTCCTGCAACGGCGTTTCCAAGGGAGCCCTCGTCCTGGCGGTCCGGGACGGCTGTGAGCGGTTGGAGGATCTCAAGAAGTGCACCAGGGCGGGCACGGGTTGCGGCGGCTGTCTCTCCCTGGTGGCGGAGATCCTGAAAGGGACCCTCGAGTCGGCGGGAAAGCAGGTCAGCAATCACCTGTGTGAGCATTTCCCCTATACCCGCCGGGAACTCTTCGAGATCGTCAAGATCAACAAGGTCACCACCTTTGGCGAGTGGATCAGTTGCCGGAGATCTGGGAAGAGCTGATCGCCGCAGCCTTCGAAAGCGGCCACGCCTACGGCAAGGCCATGCGCACCGTGAAAAGCTGTGTGGGCACCACCTGGTGCCGCTATGCGGTGCAGGATTCCACCGCCTTTGCCATTCGCATCGAAGAGCGCTACAAAGGCATTCGCGCTCCCCACAAGCTCAAGGTCGCCTGCTACGGGGGTGGTGGCCACCGAAAAGGGATGGAACCTCTACGTGGCCGGCAACGGGGGAACCAGGCCCCAACACGGGGTGCTGTTGGCGGCGGACCTGGACGAGCAGACCTGTGTGCGATACATCGACCGCTTCCTCGCGTACTATATCAATACGGCCGATAAGCTGACCCGCACCGCCACCTGGCTCAACCAACTTGAAGGGGGCGTCGAGTACCTGCGTCGGGTAATCGTCGACGACCACCTGGGGATCTGCGCGCAGCTGGAACAGGACATGCAGGCGCTGACCGAGAGTTATCAGTGCGAGTGGAAAGCCGTGGTCGAAGATCCGGAAAAACGCAAGCGTTTCCGGCACTTCGTCAACAGCGATGCGGCTGACGACAATTTGGAGTGGAGGGTGGAGCGCGGCCAAAGGCGGCCGGCGCCCTGGGAAGAGGTACTGCAGGAAACCGGGGTCAGGGAGGAGATGCTGGTATGAGCGCAGGCAACCAGTGGGTCCGGGTTGCCCGGACGGAGGACATTCCCGCTGATACGGGGGCCTGCGCCAAGGTGGGTGACATGCAGATCGCCGTTTTCAACTTTAGTTCTCGCGGGGAGTGGTACGCCTGCCAGAACCACTGCCCTCACAAGCACGATATGGTCCTCGCCCGCGGTCTTTTGGGCGACCTGGGCGGCGAGCCCAAAGTAGCTTGTCCCCAACACAAAAAAACCTTTTCGCTGCAGACGGGAAAAAACCTGGGGGGCGAAGCATACTGCATCCGCACCTTCCAGGTAAAAATCGAGGGACACGAGGTTCTACTGGGCATCGAGAACCTCAACCTCTGACCAAAGGGGTATGGATCTGGTCCAGCATCGCCCGCCTCCTGCTGCCGAGATTCGGGCTGCACTGGACCCGGGCGCCACAGGAGGCCAAGCGGCCGGCGAGGGCAGGTTTCAGAACAGCGCTTCGTACACCTGATAACCCGTGGGTTTCATGCCCAAACGGGTGTACACCTCCTTGGCGCGGTGGTTGTGTTCCTCGACATAGAGCCGGCAACCGCAGACCTCTGGCAGACTCGCGGCGCGGGATTTCATCGCTGCGTACAGGGCGCGGTACACCCCCTGGCCCCGGAATTCGGGTCGCACGTACACACTCTGCACCCACCAGTACACCCCGTCCCGCCAGTCGCTCCACTCAAAGGTGATCATCAGGCAGCCGGCCACCGCCCCGCCGCATTCGGCCACAAGATAGAATCCGTATTGAGGCCGGGCCAGCAGGTGGCGCACCCCCGAGCGCAGGATCTCGCCTGACAGCACCCGGTTTTCGGTCTCCAGCGCGAGCCCCTGGTTGAATTCCGCCAGCGTTTCGATGTCTCCCTCGTGGGCCAGGCGCACCACCAGATTCACACTCAACCGCCCTTGCGGCACTGCGGGCAGATGAGCGCCGGCCGGGTCTGGCCCTTGGCGGCGATGGGGGTCTCGAAATCGGGTTCCACCGGCACCCCTGCCTGACCACAGAAATCGCAGCGGCCCCGCTGTAGGTGGGCGGCGCGGGAGAGCAACTCCTGTCGCTGGACCTCGCGCCGCTGGCGCAATTTCAACGCCTCGCCGACGATGGTCTCGGCGAATCGCCGCACCTTGGGGTCGGCCTCCCGGGCGTGGAGCTGGCCCAGGCGCTCCAAGGTTGCTTCGTCCTTGGGCAGGCCGCCGTCCTCCAGGGTATGCCAGGCGGCCTGGCGCACCCGGGCATCCTTATCCTCCATCATGCGGTACAATGCCTCCCACACCTCCTCAACCCGGCCGCGCACGTGGCAGGGGCAGAGGAAGCGGGCGGCGGTGTAGCGGTCTTCGGGGTCGGCGCTGTGCGAAAGCGCGAGTAGGTCGGCCACCTCCTCCCGGCTGACGCGCACCTCTCCAGGACGGCGGGCGGCTTTCTGGAATTTGTTCAGGCCAGGGGTCTTGGGCATCGGTGCACCTCCGGAAAACGGGATGGTACACAGGTACAGCGCCCCTTTAACCTCGTCAAGGAAAATCTGGCAGGTATATAGCGCTCAGGTGGGACGCCGGTAAAAGGCGGTCCACTCGCGCTGCGGGGCAAAACCGAGCAGGCGCTGGGCTTTGTCGAGCAGGAACTTCTCGTGGCCGAGGTAGCTGTGCAGGTTGAATTCCTGGAAATACTCGGGCACCGACTCGACCTCGAGGGCCAGCTGGCAGGCGTGGGCCAGGTCCTCCCAGGTGACGGTGAAGGGCGGAAAGTCGCCGGCCACGGGTCGGGTGGGATTGGGTCCCAGACCATTAAAGACAAAGGAGATGGTCTGGATCTGGTAGGTGCGGGCGTATACCCGGCAGATCTCGCGGCCCAGCAGTTTGGTGATGCCGTAATAACCCGTGCCGACCAGGGGCGGGGCATCGTCGATATCGAAATCGTATTGGTAACCGGGAAGGACGGACTGCGGCCCCGAGTGCAGCACCTTCCTTATACCGTGGTCGGCTGCAGCTTTCATCACGTGCCAGGCCCCCATCGAATTCACCTTGAATCCCAGCACCGGGTCCGGGCGGTTGACGGTGTAGTTCATGATGGCGTGCATGCCGCGGGCCGCATCGAACACCTGCTCGTAGGAGGTCACGTCCACCCGGCCGATGGGCCGGCCGTGGGGATGGGGTTTGATATCGGCCAGGGTCAGGTCGTAAAAGGGATCTAGGTAGGCGGTGATGTTGGGGGCGATCAGGCCTGCGGCTCCCAGCACCAGGACCTTCTTTTTCATGCTTGGGCTCCGGGCCAATGGGCGGCGAATGGGTGTTCTGGTTTGTAGCCCAACTGGGCGGCCTGGCCGCAGAGAAACTTGGCGTTGGGGATGGGCGCGGCCACATGGTAAAGGCCCCAGCGCTGTGTCCACCAGACCCGCTGGCTGGTGTCGCGCTGCAGCGCACATTCCACGGCCTGGGCCGCGTCGCGCAGGTCCAGCCACATCAGGTCGCCGGGTTGGCCCGCCACCTCCTCCTCGATCACCAGCCGCCCCAGGCGCAGGGCGGTGATGCCCACCATATAATCCCTGGTGAACTCCCGGCAGGTGAGTTCGCCCAGATAGCTGCTCAGCACCGGCATCTGGGGGGGCGGCAGCGGTTTCCACATCTCGCTGATGTACACGTCGTCTGGATAGCTGGCAAAGACCTCCAGGGTCCCGGTGTAGACCAGGCGTTTGACACCGGCTTCGGCAGCGGCCAGAAAGAGCACGTGGGTGCCCCGGGTCGCCTGGTCGAGCAGCAACTGGTCGCGCCCCAGTTCGTCGGCGGGCAGGTCGGTGGGGGGTTGACCGGTGTGCACGACCGCGTCGATGTTGCGCACGAGGTCCCACATGGCCTGCGGATCGGTCAGACTGGCCTGCACGAAGGTGGCGTTGGGGCCGGGCTCGACCGGGGTGCTGTCGAGCAGGCGCAGTTGGTGGCGGTCGCGCAGGCGGGCCGCGATGGCCTGGCCCAGCCGGCTGCCTGCTCCGGTGATCAACACACGCATGTCACACTCCTCTGGCGGGGAAATCCCGAGGGATATTCGTGGCCCGACGCCTTTTTGTCAAGAATCTCGTTTTTTTGCTTGACATTATAGCAGCTCGCTGCTTAAAAATTAAAAATCACCCACAAGATCCAAAATCTCACTCTGCTGCGAGGACCACCATGAAAAAGCATCTTGGCGCCTTCGAAGTATACGGCATGCTGATCTCAACCGCCCGGATCTCAACGAGCCGGGTTTCAACTACCCTGAGGTGGGAAATGATCAAGAACCCCGTGGGAACCCGTAGCGAACCTGGAAGGTAGCGCTGGCGCGCCGGGACAGGCCTAACCAGTCCCGGCAGCGAGACACACAATCCGGCCTCCATCGAGGGGCCAGCGCGGCTTCGCTCCGGTAGTTCGGACGCGGACCGCGCACCAGCCGACCGTATCCAGGGCGCTTTTCCCGGAAAACGCAGGGACGTCTTGTGTCCTGGAGGTCGGCACTCACAGAGTTTTGTGGTGGGACCACGGCACAAGCCAAGCCGTGGTCTTTTTTTTTGATGGAGGCGAGGATGAAGAAGATCGACAGAGAGCGCATCGAGAGGGTTGCCCGTCTCTACGCCAGCAACGAGGAGGCCAGCCAGGCCCTGGGCATCGCCCCGGGCAGTTTCAGCCGCTTGTGCCGCCTCTACGGCATCGAAACACCCTATGCCCGCAAGCGCCGCCGCTGGCGCGAGGTGGGCCGCCGAAGGCGTGCGGCAGCGCAGGAGGAAGGTGGCGCGGCGTGGCGCAAGGGTTCATATTACTAAAAGACTATCTCAAAACGGTGAGTCGATGTAACCTTCGGAACCAGATCAGGGCACAGGCCAGTTGAATCAGGCCCAGATAGTTCTGCCATTTCTTGTCATACCGGATCAAGATGCCCCGACACTTTTGCAGCCAGGC
>SXGT01428814.1_pt1 | contig 12160 bp, 9 predicted proteins | sample 3176221 | NCBI WGS metagenome assembly SXGT01 (sample SAMN11356862, study PRJNA531348) | freshwater metagenome | isolation source: freshwater sample F1-120 | place: China: Fuxian Lake, Yuxi | collected 2017-12-25
GAGAAATGACTTCTCGCTGATCCCGACTGTGGCGATCGGGCACACGGGAGAGAAGTCTCCTGTCGATTGCACGAGCACCAAAGGTGCGTCACTCGAAAGCCCAGGCCAACGGTTCGATAAAGACTCTTCAGCCCCAACGGGGCGCGACTCGAATTCAGGAGTCAGAGTTTCGCCCCCTTGGGGCTTCGCTTCTTCTTGGTTCAAAGTCCCAGGCCGCTGGCCTGGGCTATCGAGTAACGCACCTTCGGTGTTGAAACAGCTCAGGCTGCTTCAGCGAGATGTGTCGGAAAGGTGAGTCCTGTCACCAAATCAAGCTGTCGAGTGCGCGTTCAATCTGCTGACGAGCGAAGACGTCGTTCTGCCGGTAGAGCCCGACGAAGGAGTACAGACGCTTGTTCTTATGCAGACAAGTGACGTGCTTGATGATTGTCTTGTTCCCGATCAAACCGCTGTAGACGATTCGCTCGCCTGCAACAGGACCAGCTTTGACGTTCGCAAGTGGTTCCTCCAGCTTCCAGGTCTTCACACCGAAGGCCGGTCCGCTCCAATGCTTTTCGAGTTGATCGGTGGCGACATCGTTGCAGCAGATGATTTGCATGGACGCGCCACCTTCCGTGGTCTTCACTTGATAGCGCGTCAAGAAGGTGTCACCCGGCAGATCGCCAGGGGGAAGCACTGAGTTCGTGGACTGGCTCCAGCCTTCCGGCACTCGAAAGCGGAACCCCTCGCTTTCGCTGTGATAGACCGGGGAATCGCGTAGCAACGGCGCGCGAGGCGCGGAGTCGCAACCACATGTCCCAGCGATCGCGCCGAGCAACAGTCCCCACGACAACAGCGACCGCGAAACGAGTCCGAACCGGGAGTCCGCTGTTCCCGCCAGTTCGTCAAAAGTCGTTTTTGACAACTTCGCCTCCTGAGCGAGTGGCTAACGAATGCAGGATATCGAGGTTGATCCCCGTGCCGATCGAACGCACCGAGCCATCCGCCAACAGAAAGAACACCAGGGAGTCGTGAGCCGAAAAGAAATCGTAAGGCTCACTAAATCGGTCATTGAGCGTGCGCGAACCGATGCGGGCCAAGGTCATGCAGGGGGACTCTTCGATCGTCGACGTATAGACGGGAGCTCCGGGCGTAGTACGAACCGTCGCGCCGGTCATGACACCAGCCCAGGGAGCCTGAGTGAACAACGCCGCTCGTTCGCCGGCGACGATTGTTTGCGATAGGCCATCACGAATGTCTTTCAATCGAACACTGCTATTCCGTTGAAACGACCCATTGCCATCGTCGGGATTCACATTGATCAAACCATATTTCCCGAAGACCGCGATGTAGCTGGTGGTGCTGGCGTCTGTGAACGGGGTTCCGTCCTTTCGAAGCACGGTGAACACGCCCGTGCTGCCATCCGACGGACAGGTTGCCAGGGGGAGTGGCCGAATTATCACGTCCGCATTCGCGGGGTTACTGACCGCCTTATTCAGATCGATCTGACGGTATAAGCCGGTTTGTCCGAGTTGAGGCAACAGCAGCGAGAGCCAATTCCAACCAGGATCTTGGGGAGGTGGAACCGGCGGTGGCGGGGGCAAGCTGTCAAAAATGCGATCAATCGAAGCGCTTGGCGGGATAAAAATCGGACCAGGACCGACCGGAGCGGGACCGGCAAACAAATAACCTGGCGGCATCGTCGCATGGCTCTCGTGATATTGATGCAGAGCCAGTCCCATCTGTTTCATATTGTTGCGGCACTGAGTCCGGCGAGCCGCTTCCCGCACGGCCTGGACCGCCGGCAGGATCAGCGACATCAAGATGCCGATAATCGCAATCACCACGAGTAATTCAATCAGGGTGAAGCCTCTTCGGCATTCCGGCTTCGCGTGAATTGATGTGGTCTCCATTTCAACGTCTCCAAGAATCGAGCAACTCATCGCCATCCAAAAACAGTTCGCAACCAGCAGCCCACTTTCAAACACGGGATTCGAGGTAAGGCGTTTGATCCTAGAAGTCGACTTGTGGACTGACAATGAAATTCATCGGTAAGCCGCTGCTAATGGCTTCTTTGATATCGGCTCCGGCTTTGACCGAGCCATCACCGAATTCGTTTCGGTCACCCATCGCGTTCATTCCGAAGGGTTGGCCCTCCGATCAAGGTTCGCTCGCGAACCGCGTTTCGGAGATGCCAATTGGGGCGGTCAGCGCGATTATGCTTCGGGCATTCATGCTTTGGCGAGCAGGGCGGCGTCAGCCCCCCCGTTCGGGGTCGAATCGAAACAACCCGGGGGCTGAAGCCGCCCCCCGCGCCGGGAATGCGTTCGCCAACAATACGTCTCACTCCGCCTTGATCACTTCGATTTTCAACTTACCGAGCGCTTGATAGGCCGGCAGAAACGTGCTGACCGGGAGTGGCGCGTCTTCATCCATCGCGGAGTCCGCCATCTTAAGATGTGCCGGACCGATGCCACCTTTGCCCAGCGTTCCGTCGAGCGGAATCCATTCGCCGGCGAGAAACGCTTCGGTCCACATGTGCCCGCCAAACGATTGCAGCGACTCGACGTAGACCAGACCGGCGGCGACGCGGGATGGAATCTTCTTGGCTCGCAGCAGTGCGGCCAGGAGGACGGCGTGTTCGGTGCAGTCCCCTTCCAGGCTCTGCGCGACTTCGGAGGCGGAGGCCATCGCAGTTGAAAAGTTCTTCTTCGAGATCTTGTCATGCACATATTTTTCGAGCCGCGTGGCGATGCGGCTGGGATCGGTCTCCACGCCCGTGGCGCGGTCGGCGTGTTCAATCACCGCTGGATCGCGCGTCTGCAAGAAGCGCGTCGGGGCCAGAAACTTGTCGTCGGTCCGAACCGGCCGCGAGTTGACCGGCGGGATCGGTTTCGCCGTCACGGTCAATTCGATCGCGGGGTCGGACTTGTCCTTGTCCGACAGGCGCTTGAGCTGCTGCGTCTCCCCCACGATGAAGAAGCGGTCGGGAGACTCTTCCTTCGTCGAGACGCGATAGACGATCCGCTTCTTGCGATGCGCGTCCACGATCGGTGGAGCGACCTTCACCAACGTGTTGATGGCCAGATCGAGTTCCGGGCCGGCGATTGTTTGCAGAGCGACATCACGCGGCACGTCGTAAGCCCGAAACACCAAGCCGGCCATTTCGGTTTCCATCAGCTTCGTCTGCCAGTTGGCATCGACGAACTGCTTCGACTTGTTCTCCGGGATCGCCGAGAAGCTGACCTGAACCCGCAGCAGCGACGCCTCTTTGCCATCGAACAACTTGACCTTCCGCTGCTCGTCCGCGGCGAAATGCTGTTGCGAGAACTTGTTGAACTCCGGCACATAGACTTTGAACGATTGCGACTCGCCCGCTTTGAGCGGCTTCTCGCGCAGCCGGCGATCGGGATACGCGGGGGACTTGGCATCCGCTTCCCAGGCGACGCGACGCTTGTCGGTGCGACCAGCCACGGTCGAAGTCAGTTCGAGTTCTGTCCCGTTGATGACACCGACTGTCGTCGAGTTTTGACTCGGCGGGTTCTTCATCTCGAATGAGAACCGGAGCAAGTCACCCGACTCAGTCTCTTCGGTTCGCGTCGTGGTCGTGATGCGCAACTTCTGGCCGAAACGATTGAGCGAGAAGAAGAGATCGCTTTCGCTGACGACGACCTTCCGCTTGTCGCGCAGTTCCACACGCTCGCGGCTGTATTGATAACCGGCTCGCTGATTGTCGATCTGAATGACTTGCCAAGATTCGGTGAGGGAAGCGTCTGCCGCTGGAGCCTTGGAAGTCTGTGCTTCGCACACAGCGGCCGAGAGCAGCGGCCAGAAACAGAGGATCGCCACCCGACCCCGGACGATTCGACCCCAGACATTCCAACTTCCGAACATTGGTGATTCTCCCTTCCGCATGATTCCTCGTCTTGGGATGCGAGGTAAAACCAGTTCGTAGTTCCGCCTTTAGGCGGCATCGGCATCCGGCACCGCCTAAAGGCGGAACTACGAACGAATTCTTGCCCGGCCCCTTAGCCGCGAAAGATGCCGTGGCCGGCGATCAGGCCGTCCTTCATGTAGATCTGGCGTTTGGCTTGCGCGGCGACTTCGTTCTCGTGAGTCACCATCAGGATCGTGCGGCCTTCGCTGTTGAGCCTTCTCAGCATCCCCATGATCTCTTCGCCGGTCTTGGAGTCGAGATTACCGGTCGGCTCGTCAGCCAGGATGATTTCCGGATCGTTGGCCAACGCCCGAGCGATAGCGACGCGCTGCTGTGGACCGCCGGAGAGTTGGTAGGGGCGGTGCTCGATGCGATCGCCCAATCCCACAAGCTCGCAGAGCTCCACGCAGCGAGCGATGTCCCGAGAGGACAGGGCCGGGCGGCCGGGACGGTAATGCAACGGAATCTGAACGTTCTCCAGGACCGTGTACTGCGGGATCAGATTGAACGACTGAAAAATGAACCCGATCAATTGATTCCGAATGTGCGAGAGATCGTCGTCGCTCAGTTCCGAGACGTGGTGCCCGCCGAGGATGTATTCACCGCTGGTGGGCCGGTCGAGTGCGCCGAGCAGGTTCAGCAACGTGCTCTTGCCACTGCCGGACGAACCCATGATCGCCAACCAATCCCCCTGCGGAAACTGCATGCTGACGCCACAAAGCGCCTTCACCACCACACCTCCTTTGAGGTGATAGTGCTTCTGTAAGTCGATGACTTCACCAGCGAGGGCCATGAGTGGGGATTCCTGATTAGGTGAGCGGCACGGCGCTAGCCGCCGGTCGTGCAGGCGTAACCGACTCCGAAATACCGGTGGCTAGCGCCATTTCGCTCAAAAATTCGGCTTGGTGGGCTTTGTCGTTTTGTTCGTGGGGGGCGGATCGTTTTTCTTTGGAGCTGTCTTGGAAGGATCGGGCTTCGTGGTCGATGGAACGGTCACTCGGCTGGGGGAAGAAACTGTCGACGACCAGCGTTCGATATCGAAGCCGATCGGCGTTTGATTTGGTCCCCAAGTCGCGGCGGGGCAATTGTTCGCGAGCAAGAAATCTCGCGGAGCCACTTTAGTCCGATGTGGCAACTTCGCCGCGAGCCTCACGTCGCCGTTGGCGGTGAGCGAATTCTTCACCTGCGTCTCTCCCCACGGCTTGCGCCAGTGGTTGTCGAACGATTGCGGTCCGGCCGCTGGAGTCTCGGCGGCGCGAATGAACTGTATCCACGGGGCCGTATAGCCGTTGCCGTGATCCCACCAAGCGATCTGCTGATTGGCCAGCACGAAATCGCGAGCGGACAGCAACACAGGAGACGCCGTCGCGCTGGACAAATCCGTCAGCGACAGCAGCGCGCAGTGTTGCAGAAAGACATTCAGCGGCCGAATAGTCTTCTCGGCTTCCTTGGTGCCGCGAACTTGGAACAGGAACTTGCCACCGGCTCCGAAGGTACACCAGCGCGCGTCGAGCGTCCCGCCGATCCTGGCATTGAAGCCTTGTACGTTGAGATCGAACAAGTCGCCGACCGACGCGAACAAGCTGTTCCGCAGCAGCAGCGTGCGATTCCGCAGATCCGCATCGAACAGTTTTCCGGAGGTCAGCAGCGCGCAGTCGGTGATCACACCGGAGTTCTTTTCTTGCGGCGAGTTGAGATCGCGCGGTTCGACTTCAATGCGCTTCCAGCGGATCAAGCCTTGAAACTTGGTGGTCCCTTCCAGCATCTGGCCGGTGACTTGGCAGCGGCGGAGCGCGAAGTTGCCGTCATGCACGGCGAGGAAATGGGCCGGCAATGGGGAACTCGATCCGTTCGGAAAATAGAACTGCCCATCGATCAGCTCCAGCGAACCGTTCTCGACAATGAACATGGCCTCGTCGTCTTTCATCTTGGACGACTTGCGCGGACTGAGGACGAGCGGGGCCTCGCCGTTGTTCCGAAACTCGATGCGTAACGATTTGTTTTTCACTTCGACCGGTGTCATCTCGGTGCTGCCTTGTCCGCTGACGATGACCACCGTGCCGCTGGGCCAATCATCCTGGCCGAGCACTCTGCCAAGATCTTGTGAGTTGGCATCGACTTCGATCCGTTTATTCTCTGCGAACGGTTCAATGCCAGTGATCGGATACGCGGCGCGATCGGCCAGCGCATCGGCTTGCGCGAGTGTCAGCGGAGTCGAGATCGCGAAATCGTTGACCGAGCAACCGGGCGTTTGGCCGTCGCTCCCTTTCAGCCCCAGATCGTTGGGCAAGCCGAGTTCATTCGCCGACAGCGCGGCGAAGTCTGCGGGAGGAGTCTTTGGCCAACTGATGGCTTGGAATTGCGAAGACTCCAGCGAAGGTTGATTGCGCCAGACGTCTTTCCAGGCGGCACCGTCGCGCACAACCTTAGTGTCCCCCAATTCCCCGAGGATCAACTTTTGCCAACCACAAACGGCGGAGGATTCGATCTGCCAGTTCAGGTTCGGATAGAGACTTTGGTCGTTGCCCGGCAACAGAGCCTGTTGCCAACCAGGCAAGGCCAACAACACCGGCACGGCTTGTGGAAGACTGACTCCGGCCAGCACCGAGTTGGCGATCAACACTTCGGTGGCTGGCGGCTTCGCGACATCCACGCCGGGCGAAAGTTCAAACGCGGTCCCCGCAGCCAGCACCGTGCAGGACAAGAACCGCAGGCTGCGCACCGTTGCCGAAGCCGAGCCGATTGCCTTCGGGCTATTCGCCGGCTTGAGCGACTTAGGTCCGGCTGGCTTCTTCTCATCGCCGGTGGAGGTAACGCTGGGCTTCACTCCACCGACGGCCGGTTTGGGCGGCAGAGTGACTTCAACCGGTTGTTCGCGATTGGTCAGGCTCAACAAGGGAGCGGAACCAGTCGCGAACACACAGCGACTGGCGACGAGATCCGACTTCGTTTGATCGAGATTGAATCCACCCAGTGCCGTGCCGCGCACGACGCTCTCGCGCACGAGCAATCTGGCGCGCGACGATTGCTTCGGATCGGTGCGCAGCACTTGCCCCTCGGCTCCGAACGCGAAGCTCTTGCCAGCGCGATTGCCCAGTAACGTGAACGAGCAGCGCACCACAGCAAGATCGCCGGAGCGCACCGAGACGAACGTCAGCGGATCGTTGTTCGCGAATTGCCGCGCGTAGACGAGCACTTGCAAACCCTCCAGCGTCAGCGCGCCGTTTGAGATTTGCAGCAGCGAGTCATACGGTTGATCCGGTTCGGCCACGAGGACTACCACCGGATTTGTGCCATTGGCTGCGCGAACCACGACCGTCGCGCGGTTTTGCAGTTGCATGGGACCAAGGAAGTACGGGCCATCGGTGATCAACTCCACGATGCCCCCCGCAGGCGGGAGTTCTTTGATCGCTTGCTCGATCGTCGCCACTTGCTCGAAGCCATTCGGAGCACCGCCGACAGCGACTCGTTTGAGATTCGCGGCGGCGGGCGAACCGGCTTCAGTGATCCATTCGGGGAGGTGTTTCACTTCCCCATCACGGCCCAGCGGTGCGATCGGAGGAAAGTACAACGCTCCGGACGGCGAAGGCACGGGGGAGTTGTCTTTTTGGGTTGTCGACTTCGAGGCATCCGGGATGTCAATCGGTTTCGGACCTTTGGAGATCCCCGGAGTCACCGGTTTGGGACCGATCTTCTTTTCTTCGCTGACTGAGGTGCTGGTCGTCGTGGTGGCCACTTCTTGGCCGCGATCGAATGGATTGGAACCTGGAGTCGTGGTGGTTCCGACGGCTCCTCCGTATTGCGAAGCGATGTAGCCCAGGCAACCAATGGCGGCGATCACGGCCGCTCCGATACCCAGCGGCTTCAGCGAGGCCAGATTGATGCCGCCCCACGCTGTCGGCATGCTCGTAGGCAACTTTTGAACGGGGATCTCCATCGTCGCGGCCGCCAGTTGTTTCGCTTCCTTCGCGGCGGGCTTTTTATACGACGCCTTCGGTGCGTCGTCTGAGTCGTCACGACCGTCGTCTTCTTCGGCCAGTCCGGCGAGGTCTTTTAGAGACATCGGGCCGCGCGTCAGGTTTTCGTTTTCCAAATCCTCCAGCAACTCGCTGGGGCTTTGATAACGGTCCTCCGGCTTGATCGCCATCAGCCGCTTGATCATCACCGAGATGTTTTCCGAAACCGATTCATTCTCATCGCGCACATCCGGCCGCGGTCCGCCGGAATGCGCATTGAGCTTGTTGAGCATGCTCCCTTCGGGGAACGGAGGGTGCCCGGTCAGCAAATGGAACCAAGTCGCCCCCAGCGAATACATGTCGCTGCGAATGTCCGCCGCCTTGCTGTTGCGAGCCTGCTCCGGCGACATGTAATCGACTGTGCCGACGGTCGTGCCAGCGCGGGTGATGTTGGTCTCCAGCGTTTCGTCCACGGAACGCGCCAGCCCCATGTCAGCCAGCTTCACGAGTCCATCTTTGCGAATCAGCAAGTTGGACGGCTTGATGTCGCGATGAACGATCTTCTGCTGATAAGCGTGCTGCAGCGCGAGCGTGATTTGGCGAATGACGTCCATCGCCCGCTTAGCCGGCATCGGTCCACGCTTGGCGACGACGGTGTGCGCGTCCGTGCCGTCCACGAATTCGAGCGCGATGTAGAGCAACCCATCCGCTTCGCCGGCGTCATGAATCGCGACGATGTTGTCGTGCTTGAGAGCGGCCGACGCCTGGGCCTCGGCCTTGAAGCGTTTGACGAGCGTGGGGTTCTCAGCCTTCTCTTTCGCAAGCACTTTCAGTGCGACCTGCCGCCGCAATTGCGTGTCGTTGGCGAGGAAGACAGTCCCCATGCCTCCCTGGCCGAGCTTCTTGATAATCGTGTAGCGGCCAAGCTGCTTAAGCCCATCCAACCCATGCCCCTTGGCAGTCGGAGCGGTCTTCGCGGCAGTACCGGCCGCCTGGGCCGTATTCGAAGCAGCAGGCTTCGCGCCCGCCGGCCGTTGCGGCGACGGATCGCGCGGCGCGGGCTTGCCGGATCCAGCCAACTTGGCAGCCATCGAATGACCTCGGAGAGGGGGGCGAATGTCGGTCGAACAAAGTGGTTACTCGACAGCCCGAAGTCTAGCTTGGTTCCGCCGATTTGCCACAACGGTCAAACGCCTTGGACTGCGGCAGCCTGCTGCCGCTTTCGATCTCCGGCAGCCTGCTGCCGAGAGTGACACTCGATTTGTGAGGCTTGTCCAACAGCGGGCTGTTGGACGGAAAGCGGCAGCGGGCTGTTGGACGGAAAGCGGCAGCGGGCTGCCGCAGTCCAAACAAAAGGGTAATCACCCGCCGGTGAAGCGGTGGCCGCAGAGTTGGCACAGGCGTTTGCCGGAGGGGATGCGGGCTTCGCATTGCGGGCAATGGCTGGAGATCTTCAAGCCGTCGGGATGGTATTCGCCGTCGGCGAGGCCGTCTTCCAGATCGACTTGCTGCTCCAGTTGCCGCAGATCGAGGTCGTTGATGATCCCTTTGTTCTTGAGCAACCGCAGCAGCGACTCGACGGTGAGGAATAAGTGCCCGACACGTGCGACCACTTCGTCTCGCTCACGCACTTCATTGAGTTCGCGATCCTGTGCGATCCGAGTCGCACGTTCGGGATCGTAGGACGACCTTAGCGGTTCCGAGAGATCGGCCGCATCGAGGTCCAACTCGTTCTCGTTCCAGAGCGGTGCCTGTTCTTCGAGTTCCTCCTGATCAAACTCTTCATCGTCGCCGGTCAGCAGCATTTTCAGGAGGCCCATCATTCGCCTTTTCGCTAGGGGATGCGCGGAGAATTCGGACAAGCCTAGGTCATGCGATGGCCGAGTCCAGCCGTAGGTCAGGTTTTCGAGCCTGACCCGAATGGGAAGAATCGAGCTGAACGCTCATCGGATCAGCCTGGAAAGGCTGACCTACGTGGGGTGTCGGCAGTGCCAGTCGGTTTGGCTTTGGTACGCCTGTGCGATCGCGAGCAGGCGATCTTCGGAGTACGCGCGGCCGACGAGTTGCAGGCCGGTCGGCAGGCCCGATTCGCCGAAGCCGTTCGGGATCGAGAGCGCGGGAATACCGGCGGCGTTGCCCGCTCCGCCGATTTGCGAGCCGGCCAATCCTTTGCGGTATTCGTCCCACGGTCGGTCGATGGGATACGCGACCGACGGCAACGTGGGGCTGATGACCGCGTCGAACGGTGACAGTGCGGCGTCCACTTCACGCTGGATGATCGCGCGGATGCGCATCGCGTTGATGTAGTCCTTGGCCGGGATCGTTAAGGCGGAGTACAGACCCCAGCGATCTTCTTCGGCGGTCATCTCCCAGACCTTGCCGCTCTTGGCGAGGTCTTCAAACGCGGCGGCCATCTCGCACGAAATGACGATCGAATTGACCGAGCCATACGGCAGATCGGGGAGCTTGAACTCGCTGAGCGTGGCGTAGCGTTCGAGGACTTTGCGGGATGCCTCGAAGTTGGCTTGGACTTCCGGTTGCACTTTCGTCACGGCGTCGTCGAGCACTCCGATGCGGAACGGACCGGTCGTTTGAGTGGACACGGAAGAAGGCTCGCGGATCGCGTTGAGTACGAAGCTGCAATCTTGAGCGGTGCGAGTCAGCGGCCCGATCTTGTCCATTGTCCAAGTCAGAGCCATCGCCCCTTTCGCGTTGACGAGTCCGTAGGTGGGCCGCAGGCCGGTCACCCCGCAGTAACCGGCGGGGGTCATGATCGAACCCCAGGTTTCAGTGCCGATCGAGAACGGCACCAGTCCCGCAGCGACAGCCGCGCCGGAACCGCTCGACGAACCGCCGGCCCACCGGGTCTTGTTCCAGGGATTCAGTCCCGGCCCGGTGAACGTCGCGTTCGCTTGCCGATAGCCGAGTGCTCCCGCGATTTCGACCATCGCCAGCTTCGCGGCCAGGACGGCTCCGGCCTCACGCAGTTTTTTGATGACTGCTGCGTCTTCGTCGAAGACCTGATCTTTGAACGGAGCCGCTCCCCAAGTTGTCGGGATGCCTTTGGTCGCCAGCAGGTCTTTCGCGCCGTAGGGGATGCCGTGCAGCGGGCCTCGATAACGGCCGGAACAGAGTTCTTGGTCCGCTTGCTGAGCCTCGGCCAAGGCACGCTCGCGAGTCACCGTCACGACAGCGTTCAGCTTCGGACCGAGTTGCTCCAGTCGGTCGAGAAAGAATCGAGTCAGCTCGACTGAGGTGAATTCGCGCGACCACAGACGGCGTCCAAGGTCGGCGACGGTCGCGAAGGCGAGGGAATCAGGAAGGTGCATGATTCCCGCTTCTGTATTTGGCTCGCCGTCATTCGTCAATCACGTCACACCCGGCTGCTGGCGGTCGTCAGATCTCGCCCTGCGGAAAAGCCGTTTGGGCCAGGCGACGAATGGATAAACCAATTGGCCGATTGAGCCTTGGCCCATCTGATCCCTGACTCCCAGAGGCACGGTGCAGAGTCCGGGCATCTGATACGTGCCGAAGGCTTGGTCAAAGACGGAGAACACCGTGGCAAAATTGCTGCCGGCACCTTCCACATCACGCGAGTGGTGCCAGCGGTGCATCACCGGGGAGACAAACAAAAACCTCAATGGTCCGTAGGTCCACGGCACATCCGCGTGAATGAACTGGCCGTAGTAGTGACGGGTCGCAAACACCACCGTGATCGACCACTGGGGAAAGCCCATGATCGAAAGGCAAGCAATGTCGATGATGGCTGTCGTCGCACGGTTGATGGGATGGAACCGCCACAGCGTGAGGAACGTCATCTGGGTATCGCTGTGGTGGATGGCGTGCGAGGGCCAAAGCAGCCGTGTTTGCTCCAAGCGGTGACGCCAGTAGGAAAAAAGTCGCCGAGGAATACGGCACCGAACGCGGTTCCCCAGGTGCCCACAGATTCCCAACGCGCAGGCGAGACGATGATCAGGTCCGACTCGCGCACCGTCCTTTGAACCACTTCGACCAGCAGCGCGATAAGCGGAGCGACGCAAACGGCGTCGAAGAAATACAGCGAGAGGTTGACCCGAATTTCCGCCGCCGCCCGCTTCCCGGCCGCGAGCGCCTCCTTGCCTTTGACGATGACCGCCAGCAAACAAAAGCAAACGGCGGCCAACAGCAAGACTAAGACGGCGTCCCACAGCGATTGGCCAGCCGAGACGATCGATTGAGTAATGAAGTCGAGCACACTGCCTCCTTGCGTGTGTCCGTGCCTGATTTGGATGAGCCACGAGGCTCCTAC
>SXGT01193555.1_pt1 | contig 12158 bp, 10 predicted proteins | sample 3176221 | NCBI WGS metagenome assembly SXGT01 (sample SAMN11356862, study PRJNA531348) | freshwater metagenome | isolation source: freshwater sample F1-120 | place: China: Fuxian Lake, Yuxi | collected 2017-12-25
GCGTTGCGCGTCGGTGACCTCGATGCGCGCCGGGGCGACCAGAACCATATCGGCCCCCTGCGCGAACCGCAGGTGGACGATCCCCTTGACCAGTTCGTACTCACCGGGGCCGAACCGGACCCCGTCGGGCGCGCGCCCCGGGGCGAACTCCGCCCCCACCCCGTCCACCAGCAGCGCCACGACCGCGTCCGCCTTTGGGGCGTCCGGCCTGGTTGGGGCGGGCGCTTGCTCGGCCCTCGGTTGCTCGGCAACCGGCGGCGGTGGCCTCAACAGGAAAAAGCCCACGACGACGGCACTTGCCACCAACGCCCCCGCAGCGAACGCCGCGAGCCACCCCGCCCGCGGGAACCGGGCTGGGGGCGGGGATGGGACGGCTGGGTGGGGCGGTTCCGGGAGAGCGGCGGCGGCGTAATCCCAGTGGAGGGCCGAGTGCAGCGCCATGAACTCCCGGTACGCGCGCCGCGCCTCGGGATCGGATCGCAACAGTTCGGCAAGGCGCCGCTCGTCCTCTTCCGAAGAGAGGCCGTCGGCAATCCGGTTGAACAGGGTTTCGAGGTCGGCGGCGGTTGTCACGCGGTGGCCTCCCCGAGCGTCCGCTGGATGCACTGCAACAGGGCGTGGCGGATGCGCCGCAGCCGGTCCGAGACCGCCTTGGGGGTCGTCCCACCGGCCTCGGCCATGGCGTTCACCGACCCGTCCGGCTCGTACCGGCGGGCGATGAGGTCGCGCTGCCCGGACGGGAGCTTCTGCAGGCACACCGCGAGAGCCTCCCGCCGTTCCTCGAACACCGCCTCCTCCCGCGCGGCCTCGTCTGCGAGCAGGCGGGCCAGGTCGTCGTCGAACACGAGCCGTTGCTGCTGCCGCCGGTGCCGCTTGAGCCAGGCCAGCGCCTGCAACTGGGCGAACCGCATCGCCCACGGCAGGAACGGGCGGCTGGCATCGAACTCCGCGGCCTTCTCCCAGAGCACCAGATTCGCCTCCTGAAGCACGTCGTCCGCGTCGGCCGTGTTCCAGACCATCGACAGGATGAACGAGTGCAGTTGCCGCTGCGAGCGGGTGATCTGGGTCATAAACTCGGTCGGCACGGCCATGACCCAGTTGCTCGCAAGTGTTTTTTCAGAAACGAGTTCCAGAAAACGTCCCGGTCCGACTTTGGTGGTAACGCACCCCCGCGCATTGCCTCCCACTGTGATTTAGTCGGACGCGGTGAAATCCCGCGGAAAAAATGGCTTGCTGTCTGAATTGTGTCTGCCGGCCACTCGGGATCACCCCGTGTGATCCCCGAAAAGGGGTACAGGGGGTCGCGTCCCGGAGAAAAATCACGTCTGGGCTTGTTGGAGTGGTTGTCGGCAAATCGGGCAACGACATCCGCGAAAGGAAAACAATGGCGCCGTTTCTGACCTCGAAGCGGTCTCGAAGCCGTGTTCCGAGTCGGTTACAACCGATCGTGTGGCGCGACGGTTCACCGACCTGAAGTCGCGCGGCATCCCGACCGAGACGCTGGTGCTGTGGGCGGCGAGTTCGGGGGTGCCGACCTCCGAGGGCGCGAAGGGCCGCGACCACACCGGGCTCTCGGTCTGGATGGCGGTGGGAAGCGCGGCACGAGCTACGGAGCGATCGACGAGTTCGGGTTGTCCATGATCAAGGACCGAGTCCACGTCCGTGACCTGCACACCACGGATCTGCATCTGATGAGTCTCGGCCACGAGAAGTTGAAGTTCGCGACAGCGAGCGCGATTAATTCCTCACCGAGATCCAGAAACACTCGCAATAACTGAGCGATATTGTTACGCTATTTTCTGCCCCGCCGACTCGCTGCATTCGCTCCCGCACCTGCCGCGGTCCCGCCACACTCCCCGTCTCAGGATGCCGACATGATTTCTGTGTTCGGAAGCGCGAGTTCCACAACCGGCCACGCATCACGCCGGGAACTCCTCACGATCGGCGCGCTGGGGCTGGGCGGTCTGTCACTTCCGGGGTTGTTGAGGGCGGAACAGGCCGCCGGGATCCGCACGTCCCACAAGGCCGTCATCATGATTTACATGGTCGGCGCGCCGCCGCACCAGGACATGTACGACCTGAAGATGGACGCGCCCGCGGAGGTCCGCGGCGAGTTCAAGCCGATCAACACGAAGGTGCCCGGCGTCCAGTTCTGCGAGCACCTGCCGAAACTGGCCTCCATCGCGGACAAGCTGATCCCGCTCCGCTCGGTCCACGGGTCGCCCAGCGGCGACCACGACTCGTTCATCTGCTACACCGGCCGCACGGTGCAGAAGCAGCCGCCGGGTGGTTGGCCGTCGCTCGGTTCGACCGTCTCGAAGGTGCTCGGCGGGTCGAACGCCTCGGTGCCGCCGTTCGTCGGGCTCGCCCCCGACGCGGGCCACCCGCCGTATGGGTCGCCCGGCCACCCGGGGTTCCTGGGCGTCGCACACGGCGCGTTCCGGCCGTCCGGGCCGATCCGCGAGAACCTGGCGATGAACCCGAGCAACGCGGCCCACCTCTCGGACCGGATGGGGTTGCTGAAGGGGTTCGATCGCGCCCGCAGTGACCTCGATACGAAGGGGGCGTTCGACGGGCTGGACGCAATCCGGCACCGGTCGCTCGAACTCCTGACGTCCAGCAAAATCGGAGAGGCGCTCGACCTGTCCAAAGAGCCGCTGGCCGTGCGCGAGCGGTACGGCAAGGGCGACCCCAAGAACTACGGCGACGGCGCCCCGCGGAACCTGGAGCACTTTCTCATGGCGCGCCGGCTGGTCGAGGCCGGGGCCCGGGTGGTGACGCTGAACTTCGGCCGGTGGGACTTCCACAGCAATAACTTCAGCGAGTGCAAGAACACGCACTTCCCGTGGTTCGATCACGGGATGCACGCGCTGATCACGGACCTGCACGACCGGGGACTGGCCGACGACGTGGCGGTGGTGGCGTGGGGCGAGTTCGGCCGCACCCCTCAGATCAACAAGGACGCAGGCCGCGACCACTGGCCACAGGTGGGCGGCGGGTTGCTCGCGGGCGGCGGATTCAAGACCGGGCAAGTGATCGGGGCCACCGACCGGACCGGCGGAACGATCACCCGGCGCCCGGTCCATTTCGGCGAGGTCCACGCGACCCTCTACCACCACTTCGGGATCGATCCGCATGCGGTCACGCTCCCGGACTTCACCGGTCGCCCCCACTACCTGGTGGACGATTGGAAGGCGCTGCCCGAAGTCATTTGACGGGGCACTGGCGAGAAGACCGGAAGGTGAGGCCGTGCGACCAACACGGAAAGGTCGCGGTCATGGTGTTCTGGTCTTCGACGTGCGGGCTGTGGATGGCCACCCGCCGCGCCGGCCCCGTCGAGCGCTCTCAACTGTCCATCGACCGAGGCGAGGAGGCGGGTGCGACTCTCCACACGGTCGGGGAGCGTGTCGTGACCGAGTTCCAGCCGCGGCGCCTCGGACCGGTAGTTCGCCGGGGTCGTCTTGCTGTCTGCTCGCTGGAAGCCGTACTCGGGGAACACGCCGCGGACGTAGCTGGCGTCACAGTAGTTACGCGGTTCGATGAACCACGGGTCGAACCGTGGGCCCATCTGGCCAGCGAACTGGCCTGGAATGGGTCGCCCGGTGATATGAATCGACTTTTCCGGCAGCACGGCGTGGGCAGGTTGTTTCGCGGGGGGGTAACAGGCCCGTCACGACGGACGCGATGCTCGGGAAGTCGGTCGGCTTTGGTCGGTTGCCGTCGAACCCGCTCGGCATGGGCGTACGGCCCGTGAGCATGACGTGATGGCCGAGGGAGTGGTCGTTGTACGGGTGCGTCAGCGAGCGCACGAGTACCCAGCGGTCGCTCCGCGAGCCGCGGTAGGTGCTCGCAGATTCGGATGCCCGGCGTGCGCGTCGCGATCGGCTCGAACTCGCCCCGATTATTTTCCGGCGCCTCGGGCTTGGGGTCGAAACTGTCGTGCTGCCCAGGCCGCCAGACAGAAGGATGTAGAACACGCCCAGGGCCTCGTTGCCGGCACAAGCGAGTCATCTTCCGCCGCAAGCGCCCGCAGCCCAGCGCTGTGGTTCACTCCAAGTCCCAGCATCCCGAGCGCGCCAATTTGCATCGCAACACGACGCGAAGGCCGCGAGTGTTGCGACCCGGGCGCATGGCCCAACGTGGCTCGCCTCCATTCGCGGCACCTGCGGTGCCCGGCACTACTCCCGCTCGAAAAGGACTCGCGTCACGCGGTAGGCGTGTGCCTTGTCCGCGGGCGTATCCGCGACGGTCCAGTCGGGCTGTGCGATCCCGATCTCGTCGAACCGCAGGCCGGCGATTTCCTTCGGCAGTTCTCCGCGCAATTCGCACAGAACCACGCCGAAATTCCCCAGGAAAGAGCGGCCCGAGGTTCTCGACACCGTGGTTACGGCCCTGCCGCGGATTGCGCTTGCTGGGCGTGCCACCGTCTCTCACGCCGTACGCTCCACACGATTAGCCCGATGCCCGCCGAGACGAGCACCAACCCGATGATCAGACAGATCCAGCTTTCGCGATGAGCGGATTGGTGTGCGGCCGTAAACGTCTCGGTCCGGTCAACCTCGCCGAGGTGCATTTGGAAGAACGGGCCACCGGCCGCCGTCGTCGCTGACTCAAGTCGATTCCCTGATTGCCGGCAAAGCAGCGTCACCGGTTCCGTGTCAATTTTGACGAGTCGGTAGAGGACGCGCCTGTCGCCGTAGTTCGGTTTCCCGCTGTTGTCCTTCGCGAAGGTCAGCTCCTTGGAGGTGGCGACGGCCCAGGACGCCTTTTCGAGGTGGATTCGGATCTTGTCGCCGCCCGTCAGAGGTGGCTTGCGCGGATCGGTGGGGTCGGGAACGTTGGCGCTTGCGGGGAGTTGCTTTTTGAGCCAGTGCAGGACGATAGTATCATCGAGGGTGAAGGCTCCAATACGGACAGTCTTCGGCATCCAGACGGCCGTGCGAAAGCGGTCAGCACCGGCCTCCGGGCCGTCACCGAACACGCTCGGCTCTCGGAGAGAATGCCATCCTTCGCCGCTGCCGCCGTCGCCGCCCGCGTATCCGTATTGGAGCGTTTGCCGAACCATTGCAAACCCTCGCCCTCGCATATCGAACGCAGGGTCGTGGTGTTCCTGGGGGTTGGGAGAAATCTCGCCGATGACATGGATCAGCTTCCCCTCGTTCTTCGGATCGACGATGCTCGGATCGATCGTGACGGCCTGCTCTTCCTGCAGCGCGAGCCAGGTCGTCTTCTTCGAGTGCATGTCGAAACTGCCGGCGACGGCCATGATTCCGAATAAACAACACACCGCCCCTAACACCGCCCCTGTGCCTTCGGGCTTCGTCTGGTTCAACATGATCTCTTCCTTCCCTCAAAGGGACACGCACAGACCAGCGGCACCGATCAGGACCGATTGGCGCAAGGCACTCCGGACCTATTTCGTCAGGAAGGTCCTGCTCGTGGCGACCAACTTCACGAGGTCGCGCATCTTGTTCCCGCTCGTGTCGAGGTCCGCGACGACGCGGTCCACCGCGCCGCGGTCGGCCGGTTCCATCCGCCTACCGGTGCCGTAGACGAGCAGTTTCTCGGTCAGGTGGCGAATCACCTGTGGCTCTTTCTTGAGCAACGCCGCCTTCAGCCCGGCGATGTCCTTCACGGCGGTGCCGTCGGGCAACTCGGCGGAGGGGTCGATTTTTGGCCGCTGGCCGCCCTCGCGGTACTGCGTCCGCCACAACCCCAACTCGTCGAAGTTCTCGAACGGGAAGCCGTAAGGGTCGATCTTCTGGTGGCAGGCGGCGCACGCAGCCTGCTGGCGGTGCGCGGCCAGTTGGTCGCGGATCGTCTTCTTCCGCCGCAGGTCCGGCGAGAGCGGCTCCACGTCCGGCGGCGGAGGCGCCGGCGGCGTGCCGAGGATCACTTCGAGCACCCAGACGCCGCGCACGACCGGCGAGGTGTCCACGCCGTTGGCGGTGGCGGTCATGACCGCGGGCATGGTGAGCATCCCGCCGCCGTGCGGGGCCTTCGCCGGCACCTTGCGGAACCCGTCGCCCCACACGTCGTCGCGGTGGTAGACCCACTGAGCCGTCCGCTCGTTCAGGAAGGTGTACTCCGAGTCGATGACCTCGCGGACCGGTCGGTTTTCGCGGAGCAGGTGGGCGAAGAAGGCGTCCGTCTGCTTGAGCATCTCGCCTTCCATCTGCCGGTGGTAGTAGAACCCGCCGGGCGGGGGCATGGTGCCGAGCTTGTACAGCCGCAGCCAGCGGGAGGTGAACCGCCGCACGAACGCCGCCGACTTCGGGTCGTCGAGCATCCGGTCCACTTGCTTGCGGATCACCGCCGGGTCTTTCAATTTGTCGGCCTTCGCGAGTGTGAGCAACTCGTCGTCCGGCAGCGACGACCAGAGGAAGTAGCTCAGCCGCGAGGCGAGGGCGTACCCGTCGAGCGGGCCGTCGGCCTCCTTCAGGTAGTAGAACCGCGGCGAGGCGATGATCGCGGTGTACCCGGTGCGGAGGGCTTCCGCCCGGGTGCGCCCTTGTTCCATTTGCGCCTTCACGAGCTTGACGTACCGGGCCACGTCGTCGGGCTTCACGTCGCGGCGGAACGCCCGGCGGGCGAAGGCGAGGATCAGGTCTTCGACCGGCTCGGTTCCTTTCTCGCCGTACAGGGCGGAGTGGCTTTTCGGTGGCCACGCCTTGTCGAGCGGCTCGATGCTCAGGCTGTAGACGCGGACGTGCGGCCCCTTGTCCCCGGCGGCGAAAAGGGCCTTCGCCATCTCCGGTTCGTACTGTTGGCGGTCCTTCTCCTTCGCGTCCTTCGGCAGCGGGCGGTACGAGTCCGGCAGGTACTTCTGCACCAGCTTCGAAGGCGTCAGCCCGCGGTCGTAGGGGGCGTTCTCCCACCCCAGCCACGGCAGCCACTTCGCGTCGAGCAGGGCGTCGAACGTGTAAGTCCGCTTCGTGCCGTCGGCGGGCACTTCCCACTCGGTCAGTTTGACCGACTTCGGGTTGTCGTCGCTGGTCGCCCCCTGTTGCGAGTCGATCATGTGCAGACCCAGCAGCATTGGCTCGTTCGGCCGGCTCTTAATCAGGTCGCCCCACGGGTGCTTCTGGTTGTGGGCCGACGCTTCGACGGTGATGCGGTACCGCCCGCGAACCGCCACGCCGGTCTGCGCGATCCTCGTCGGCACCACGCGGCCGAGGCCGCCGGTGGCCGCACCCGGTTCGCGGTACCGCTGGTAGATGCCGTCAAACGACTTGTCGGACAGGTGCGAGAAGTAATGCAAGTCGCCGTGCCCGCTCTCGGTGCGGATCGGGGCGGCGAACGTCTGCCTGTCGAGGTTCGGCTTCTTGCCGGAGGCGGTGGCGAGGTCGAGGCTGTACTCGGCGGCGCTGATGACCTTCTTCAACAGGAAGTCGGACATGACCAGCCGGCTGCCGACGGTGTCGAACCCGTCGTCGAGGTCGTCGGCGGGGAACTCGCGGGTGGGGTCGTTGCTCGTCCAGCGGGCGACGCCGTCGCCGTTGCGGTCTTCGAGCTTCACCATCACGTCCGGGCGGAAGTCGGCGGCCCCGTCGAGGTGGAGCAGGTCGCGGAGGCTGTTGCGCAGTTCGTAGCGGTTGAGCCGCCGCACCACCGTCTTCCCGCCGGTCGAGTCGAGCTTGGCGTAGGCGGCCTTCAACTCGGCGGTGAGCGTGCGGATGGCGGCCGCGGTCTCCTTCGCGTCGGGCCTCGGCTTGCCCTTCGGCGGCATGGTGCCGGCGTTGAGTTGGTCGAGGACGCCCTGCCAGCCTTCGAGCGTTTCCTTCTTCGACAGGTCCACGCCGAGCGTGTCGAACCGCAGGTTGTTGGCCTGCTTGGTCGGCCCGTGGCACTCCTGACAGTGCCGCTTGAGGAACGGGCGGTGTTTCTCCAGCGGCGACTCGGCCAGAGCCGCCGTGCTGCCGAACACAACCGCCGCGAGCGCGAGCAGGTGGGTTTTCACTTGACCACCTCCAGCCCCGTCAGGGTGCCGGTGCTGGTGCCGAAGCGGTCGATCTCAAGGCCGTGGTTGCGGAGGATCGAGAGCAGAAGGTTGGCGGCGGGGACACGCTTCGCGCCCTCGGCCGGGGAGACCTTGTGCTCGCCGTGCTTGAACCCGCCGCCGGCCAACACAAGCGGGAGGTTCTTGTTGGAGTGTTCGCCGGTTGCCATGCCACAGCCGAACAGGATCGCGGTGTGGTCGAACAGCGTACCGCCGCTGATCGGGTCGTCCTGCTTCTTCAGCAGTTCGATGAGGTACGCCATCTGCGCGATCTGGTTCTTCTCGATGAGCTTGAGCGCCGCCACCTCCTTCTCCCGCTGGCCGTGGTGCGAGAACCCGTGGTAGCTGCCGCTCAGGCCGAAGTCGCCGTTGGCGAACCCGGACGCCAGCGTGACAGCCCGCGTGGAGTCGGTCTGGATGGCGAGCGAGATCAGTTCCACCATCGCCTTCAGATCGGCGGCAGTGCCCTTACCCGCTAGCGGTTCGGCGCGCGGAGCCTTCGGCTTTGGCCGGTCCACCCACGGCTGTTGCAGTTCCACCTTCTTTTCCAGCGTCCGCACCGAGTCGAGGTACTCGTCGAACTTCCGCCGGTCCTGCTGGCCCAGCCCCTTGTGGAAGTCGTCGGCCTCGTCCTTCACCACGTCGAGGATGCTGCGGTGGCGTTGCAGTTGCTGTTTGGCGGTGGCCTTCTTGGCGGCCTCCTCGTCGATGAAAAGCGCCTTATACAGTTGCTTCAAGTCGATCGACGGCACCTGCACGCCGGTGCGGGTGAAGCTGATCAGGTTCGCCTCGTTGACGTGCAGTACGAGCGACGGGAACCGCACCTCCGCCCCGACCCACTCGGCGATCTTCTGATCGACCGACAGGTTCCCCTCGGGGAAGCCCGACGCGTTGATCGGCTTCACCCCGCTGAGCAGCACCGGCACCCCCTGGTGCCCACCGGTGTTCCCGTGGTCGAGGTTCGAGAAGACGGTGACGTCCGCCTTGTGCTTCTCCAGCGGGGCTAGCGTCTCGGGCAGGTCGTACTTCGCCCCGACCTGCTTCGGGTCCGGGAAGAACGCCGGCGGGTAGATGCCGTAGTTGTTCGTCAGGCAGACGAACCGCTTGACCGGTTTGCGCGGCTGACCGGCGTGACCGCGGGGTGTCATCGCCTCCAGCACCGGCAGGGCGAGGGCCACCCCGCCGGCGCGGAGGAAGGTGCGGCGCGGAAGACGCGATTTCATGTCGTGGCTCGATGTGACGGTAGGCAGATTGCAGCAGTTTACTTCGTCGACCGGATGCCGTAAAGCCCCTCGCGGGTGCGGAGGAACAACCGCCCGTCCGCGACCGCCGGGGTCGCCAGCGCCACCTCGCCCAGCACGTTCTTGCCGAGCAACTCGAACTCCGCCCCGGCCTTCACGACGTAGGTTGTGCCTTCCTCGCTCAGGCAGAAGATCTTGCCGTCGTAGCTCCACGGGGAGGCGGTGAAGCTGCCGCCGAGCCGCTGCTTCTCGTACACGAGCTTGCCGGTCTTCGCCTCATAGCACGCGAGGAACCCGGTCGAGTACAGGACGTACAGGTGCTCGCCGAGCACGAGCGGGGTCGGGTGGTAGGCGCCCGCCGTGTCGTTCGACCACACGATAAACTCGTTGCTCGTCTCGCCCTTCTTCAGCGAGATGTCGCCCGCCGCGCCCGGCTTCACCGCGAACACCGGCCGGGGACGCCCGAACTCGTACCCGGAGCTGATGATCAGAAGGTCGCCCGCGACCACCGGCGACGGCACGCAGATCGACGACATGCCGCCGAACTCCCACAACATTTCCCGTCGAGGTCGTACGACCGCACCTTCCCCTTGCCGCACGTTACGATCTCGGTCCGCTTGCCAATGTTCCATATTACCGGCGTCGCCCAGTTACTCTTCTCGTTCCGGTGGTCTTCCACACCTTGCCGGTGACGTTGTCCAGGGCCACGATGAACGACAGGTCGTGACCGCATTTCTCAGCATCGCCGTGCCGACAAGCGTCTTCTTCCTCCTCCACGTCTGGGAACGTCGCAGACGACAAGGATCGGACCCGTCGTGTTGAGCGAGCGTGCCAAGTCATGCCGTTCGGTCCCGAATGCGGATTCGCTGGCGGGGTGGCTCCACGGGGTCGCCCGACGAACGGCCGCCAACGCACGGAAGGCGACCGGACGGCGGATCGCACGGGAACGTGCGAGGGCAACGCCGACCGGCACCCCGTCACCGGAGGCCACGGCCTCGCTGCGCGAACTGCAAGCGATCCTCAACGACGAACTGGCGCGGCTGCCGGAGGTGTACCGGGCCGCGTTTCTGCTGTGCCACATCGAAGGCCACAGCCGTTCCGAGGCTGCCGAGTTGGTGGCACAGCGTGGTGAACACATCCTGGTAATGCATCGGGCGGTCTTGCGGTACTTCTCCGAGGCGGTTGGTTGAGCCGATCACCCGCCCCATCTTCATACCTCCGCCAGCAGGGCGCAACTCACCGGCGGCCAGTGATCGCGGCCACCACCCGGATTGATGCGCGGCGTGCGACCGAACTCGCCCCACGCGATCACGCTGACGCCCTGTCCAGCCCACGAGCATGAAGGGCCTGGACAAGAGCGGTGATACCCTGGTCGAGCTTGGCCAGTTGGAGTGGCAAACGCTCGAAGTACGCACCGTGTCGGTCCCAACTGCCGAACGACAGGGTCATTCCTTCTTGGCGGAAATGAACTCGATGTCGACAAACTCGCCAGGAGCCCCGCTCGCTAAAGGGTCGAAGCGCAGCCGTCGGATACTGCCTCAGTAGGTTGGCGAGGCCGACAGATCGACGGCGTAGGTTCGGTACTTACCGTCGAGGCACCTCATCACCGCGCCGTTACGGAACTCATTCAGGCGGCACTCAAGCCAGAATAGAATCGCTGCGGGAAGCTGCGCATGATGGTGGACCGGGAACGGCCTGAAGTAGCGACTCAAGCCTTGGGCGACCGTGGGCGCATTGTTTCGCGCCAGGCCCGAGCTTCCGTCTCGCCCGCCCGCTAGAGCCGACCCTCTGCACGTGCCACCGTTCGAGCCAACCACCGCGAGACGAAAGCCGACAAACGCCAACTCGCATCCGGCGGGATTCTCACGGATTCTCTTTTTTCGGCGGCACCTCCCAGACATGCGCTAGGAGTTCGTAGATCTCCGGTTCGCTTTCCTTGAGTTCGGCCCGGTTGAACGGGAAGAAGTCGTTCGCGCCGAAGTACGCCTCGGTCATTTCGGCGAAGAAACTCCATCGGGTCGGTCAGCGCGTAGTGCTTCACCCGCGTGCCGTCGCGGTGGAGCACCTTGTCGCCGCGACCGCTCTTCTGATACTTCGCATACGCCTTCTTGATTCGCGGTTCGTCGAACCCGAGCACCTGATCGTGGTACGCGTGCGCCAGCTCGTGGAGGATCACCCATGGCTGCTCGTTGGCGAGCTCCCGGGTGTTCAGTTCCGCGGCGCGGGGAAGGTGCACGCATTTGGCGAGGTCGGTCGAGTAGCCGTTCGCCTTGAGCCACCCGGCGTCCGGGTGGTACTGCATCGACCCGATGTTGCCGTGCGTCGGTCGAGGACGATGACCATTGTTTGCAGCTTCTTCAGCTTGTCTGCCGGCACGACCGCCTTGATGTCGCCCAACTTGGCTTCGATCACGCGCAGCGCCTTCGTCCCGAGTTCCGCGTCCGGGGCTTTCAGCAGCCGGTCGTCGACGCGAACTGTCCAGCCTTCGAGCTTCTTGGTCGTGTGCGACGTCGGTTTCGCCGGTTCGGGCTTGTCCTTCGGTCGCGGGGTCAGGAGCTTGACCATGCCCTTGCCGAGGGCGTCGCCGACCAGGAAGTACGTCTCCGCGTTGCCGAACTCGTGGTGCCCGTGACCGGTGTTGGGCGACTCCTTCGCCGGGCGCACGAAATCGTGCGTCTCGACGAAGGTGACGTTCCCCTTGAACTCTGGCTTGGCCGCGGCGCCGGCCTGGGCCTTCCGAAGGGTCGCCTACGCGCCCGGCGCGTACACCCACGGGCCGGTTATACTCTTCGCGGTCAGGAATGAGGTCTATATTTTGGTGAGCCGGTGTGGTGGAATGAGCGGACCTCTGAGGCTTCTCCGATGCCCCGCCGCACCACCCTCACGTTCACCACTGCCGACCTCGCTGCGCTGGGCAC
>SXGT01299948.1_pt1 | contig 12158 bp, 12 predicted proteins | sample 3176221 | NCBI WGS metagenome assembly SXGT01 (sample SAMN11356862, study PRJNA531348) | freshwater metagenome | isolation source: freshwater sample F1-120 | place: China: Fuxian Lake, Yuxi | collected 2017-12-25
ATCTGGTCGAAGCCGGCGCGCTTCTCGTACGGTCCGTCCTGCCCGAATCCGGAGATGCTGGCGTAGACGAGGCGCGGGTTGTCCTTCGCCAGCGTCTCGTAGTCGATGCCGAGCCGGACCTTCACGTCCGGCCGGTCGTTCTCGACCACGACGTCGGCGCTCCTCGCCATGCGCCGGAACACCTCGACGCCGCGCGGGTCCTTCAGGTTCAGCGTCACCGATCGCTTGTTGCGCTGCAGGTTCTGGAAAGCCGACCCCTCTCGCGCGCCGATACCGTCGTCGCCGAGGCCTTCCGGCATCTCCACCTTGACCACGTCCGCGCCCCAGTCCGCGAACTGCGTCACGCAGGTGGGACCGGCCCGCACACGCGTCAGGTCGAGCACCTTGAGATGCGAGAGTGGCCCGCTCACCAGCGACCCGCCTCCGCGCGGGCGAAGAAATCTCCGACGATGGCGTTGAACAACTGCGGTTCCTCCAGGTTCATGGCGTGGCCGGTGCGCGGCAGCACGACGTGCCCCGCCTTCGGGATGGTGCGCCGGAGCATCAATCCCGGCTCCAGGCATGGATCGTCCTCGTCGCCGTTGACGATCAGCGCGGGCGCGGAGATCTTCGCGATCTGCGCGGTGAGGTCATAGAGCGACGGCCGGCGCCCCTGATAGCCGAGCATGGTGTTCGCGGAGCCGAGCGCCGAATGCTCCGAGAACTGGCGTATGAACTCCGCGAAGCCGCGCTCGTCCTTGCGCTTCCAGGCGAGGCGTGTCGGTCCGTGGCCGTAAGTCTGCGACAGATATGCCATGCCCTTATCGAGCATGTCCTTCGCCAGGTCGCGCGACTTGGCCTGGAACTCCTCGCGCTGCGTCGGGTGCGCGCCGTAGCCGCAGCCGCAGATCGTCAGCGAGATCGCCCGGGCGCTGTACGCCATGCCGAAGTGGAGCGTGGCGAAACCGCCCATCGAGTTGCCGACGACGTGCGCGCGCTCGATCTCCAGGTGGTCGAGCAAGCAACGCAGGTCCTCGCGCGCGCGGTCCTGCGAATAGGATTCGAAGCTTGCTGGGACGTCGGAAGGCGGATAGCCGCGGGCGTTGTAGGTGATGCAGCGGTGCGTGCGCGAGAAGTGGCGCACCTGCGGCTCCCAGCTGCGGCAGTCGCCCGCGAACTCGTGCACGAACACGACCGGCGTTCCGCTGCCGGCCTCCTCGAACCATAATCTGACGCCATCGTCGGTGGTAAGGTGTGGCATGCCCCGAGCGTAGCAAACTCGGGGGGCATGCAGGGAGGGGGGAGTTCATGGATCTGCGACTCAAGGGAAGGCGGGTGCTCGTCACCGGCGGCTCGAAGGGCATCGGGCGCGCCTGCGCGGCGGCGTTCGTCGAGGAAGGGGCGTCGGTGATGATCGCCTCGCGCGACGCCAACGCGCTCGCCGTGGCGGCGGAGCAGATCGGCGGCGAGACGCGCTTCCGGCCCACCGACCTGTCCCTGCGCGGCCAGGCGGAAGCGCTGGCCGACTGGGCCGGCGAGATCGATATCCTGGTCAACAACGCCGGCGCGATCCCCGGCGGCGACCTGCTGAAGGTGGACGAAGACACCTGGCGCAAGGCCTGGGACCTCAAGGTCTTCGGCTACATCAACCTCACGCGCAAGGTGTACGAGCGCATGAAGGCACGGCGCTCCGGCGTCATCGTCAACATCCTCGGCGCCGCGGGCGAGCGGATGAATCCCGCCTACATCGCCGGCAGCACCGGCAACGCGAGCCTCTATGCGTTCACGCGCACGCTGGGCGGCGCGTCGCCCGCGGACGGCATCCGCGTGCTCGGCGTCAGCCCGGGTCCCGTCGAGACGGACCGGCTGGTTTCCCTCAACAAGCAGATGGCGGCGTCAAAGCTCGGCGACGCGTCCCGCTATCGCGAGCTGTACAAGGACATGGCCTTCGGCCGGCCGGCCACGCCGGAGGAGATCGCGGCGGCCACGGTGTTCCTCGCCTCGGACCGGTCCGCCTACACGACCGGTTGCATCGTCACCATCGACGGCGGCCTCGCCACCCGCTGGAACTGAACGGGAGCATCGCATGCGCACTCTTGCCGCACTCGCTTGCCTTGCCTTCGCGCTCGCCGCGCAGGCGCAGAACTATCCGTCGAAGCCCGTGCGCATCATCGTGCCCTACGGCCCCGGCGGCTCCACCGACCTTACCGCGCGCACCGTCGGCAACAAGCTGCAGGAGGCGCTCGGCCAGCCGTTCGTGATCGAGAACAAGCCAGGCGCGTCGGCGCAGATCGGCGCCGCGGAAGTGGCGACGTCGCCCGCCGACGGCTACACGCTGCTGCTCGGCTCGCCGCAGCCGCTGATCCTCAATCCGCTGTTCTTCAGGGAGATGCGCTACGACGCGGAGAACGGCTTCGCGCCGGTGGCGATCACGCTGCTGTCGCCGAACTACATCATGGTCGATCCGTCGACGCCGGTGCATACCGTGCAGGACCTGGTGGCCTGGTCGAAGGCGAACCGGGGCAAGGTGTTCTACGCTTCCTCCGGCACCGGCTCCACCGGCCACCTCACGGGACTCCTGTTGAACAAGCTCGCCGGCATCGACATGCAGCACATCGGCTACAAGGGCAGCGCGGGCGCCGTCGCCGACGTGATCGCCGGCCGCGTGCCGGTGCTGATCGACCAGCCGGTGCCGGGCATCGGGCATGTGCGCGCCGGCAAACTGCGCGCGATCGCCACGGGGACCTCCATGCGCGTGCCGGTGCTGCCGAACGTGCAGACGGTGCAGGAACAGGGCGTAGCGGGATTCGAGTCCTCGACCTGGTTCGGCTTCTGGGCGCCGGCCGGCACGCCGCGCCCGGTGATCGAACGGCTCTGGGGCGAGATCCAGAAGATCGTGCGCATGCCCGACGTGAAGGACAGGTTCGAACCCGCCGGCTACCTGATGGTGGCGATCGGCCCGGACGAGGCGGCGGCCAAGGTGCGCGCCGACCGCGAGAAGTGGACGCAGCTGGTGCGAGAGGCCGGCGTCAAGCCCGAGTAGCCGGGCTGCGCGCGAACTCAGGCTATCATCGCCGCCCATGAAAGCCATCCTCTGCAGGCAGTACGGCGCCCCGCAAACGCTCACGTTCGAGGACGTCCCGTCGCTGAAGCCCGGCCCCGGCGAAGCCATCGTCTCGATGAAGGCGGCGAGCGTCAACTTTCCCGACGTGCTGATCATCCAGAACACGTACCAGGTGAAGCCGCCGCTGCCATTCTCGCCGGGCAGCGAGCTCGCCGGCGTGGTGAAGGAGGTCGGCGAGGGCGTGACCAACGCGAAGCCGGGCGACCGGGTGATCGCGTTCTCGAGCTACGGCGCGTTCTCCGAAGAAGTGAGGGTCGACGCCGCGCGGCTGATCCCGATGCCCGAGGGCATGGATTTCCCGACCGCCGCGTCGTTCATCCTCACCTACGGCACCTCGTACCACGCGCTGAAGAACCGGCTCGTGTCGACGCCGGGTGAATCGCTGCTGGTGCTCGGCGCCGCCGGCGGCGTCGGCCTCTCGGCGATCGAGATCGGCAAGGTGCTGGGCCTGCGCGTGATCGCGTGCGCATCCACCGACGAGAAGCTCGCGGTCTGCCGCGAGCACGGCGCGGACGAGACGATCAACTACGCCACCGGGGACATGCGGGAGCGCATCAAGGCGCTCACCGGCGGCAAGGGCGTCGACGTGATCTACGACGCGGTCGGCGGCGCGTACACCGAGGCGGCGCTGCGCTCGTCGGCTTGGCGCGCGCGGCTGCTGGTGATCGGCTTCGCAGCCGGCGACATCCCGAAGATCCCGCTCAACCTGCCGCTGCTGATGGAACGCTCGGTGATCGGCGTCTACTGGGGCGACTGGGCGCGGCGCAATCCGGCGGACTTCGCCGTGTCGGTGCGGGAGCTCGGCGCGTGGTTCGCGCAGGGCAAGCTGCGCCCGCACGTGTCGGCGACCTTCCCGCTCGCGCGGGCCGCTGAGGCGCTGCAGCTGATGGCCGACCGGCAGGTGAAGGGGAAGGTCGTCATCGCCTCTGGTGGCTAGGGTCCTGGTCATCGGCGCCGGTGCGATCGGCGCCTTCCACGGCGGCGTCCTCGCGCGGGCCGGATGCGAGGTGTCGGTGGTCGCGCGCGGCGACTTCGACGTCGTGTCGCGGGACGGCTACCGGATCGACAGCCTCCTCGGCGACCTGTCGTTCCGCCCGTCCCGGGTGCTTCGCGACGCCGCCGACTGGCGCGGAGAGGCCGACTACGTGCTCGTCGCGTTGAAGCTGGTGCGCGGCATCGACCGCGCCGCGCTGATCCGTCCGGCGTTGTCGCCGGGATCGACGATCGTGCTGGTGCAGAACGGCATCGACGTCGAGCCGGAGGTGGCACAGGCGTTTCCGTCCCATGAACTGCTGTCCGGCGTTGCGTATGCGGCGGTGAGCCGCGAAGCGCCGGGCCGCGTGCGCCATCATTCCCAGTTCACGCGGCTGGTGCTCGGGCGCTATCCGTCCGGTGGGTCGCCCGCGGCGGAACGCTTCGCGGCGCTGCTGAAGCAGGGCGGCGCGAACTGCGTCGTGACGGACGACATCGTCGGCGCGCGCTGGCAGAAATGCGCCTGGAACACGGTGTTCAATCCGATCTCGGCGCTCGGTGGCGGGCTCGGCACGCGCGACATCCTTTCCTCCGAAGCCTCCACCAGCTTCGTGCGGGAGGCCATCAACGAAGTCTGCGCGATCGCCGCGGCGGCGGGTCATCCGCTTCCCGGCGACACCGCGGAGAAGCAGATCGCGGGCACGCTGCGCCTGCCGAACTACGTCTCGAGCATGGGGCAGGATCTCCTTGCCGGCAGGCCGACGGAGACGGAGGCGCTGCTGGGCAACGCGGTAAGGGCCGCGGGCCGGCTGGGCATCGCCGCCCCGCGCCTCGACGCCCTCTACGCCCTGCTCCTCATGGTCGAGGGCAAAGGCGTACACTAGGCGACTCAGGCGTTCGGGGGATGCATGAGGTTGATCCGAAAGGGGTTTGACGGGTTTGCGCAGCGGGCTTGTGCGATCGCGGTGGGGCTTGCGCTCGCGGCTCCCGCGCTGGCCAATCCCAACGGCGGCGCGGTGGTCTCCGGCCAGGCCACGTTCCAGGTCAACGGCAAGACGCTCACCATCACCAACACGCCGGGCGCCATCATCAACTGGCAGGGTTTCTCGATCCGCGCCGATGAGCTGACGCGGTTCCTGCAGCAGTCGCCGGTGAGCACCGTGCTGAACCGCGTGGTCAGCGCCAGTCCTTCCGAGATCCTCGGCCGCCTGCAGTCGAACGGCCGCGTCTTCCTCGTCAATCCGAACGGCATCGTGTTCGGTCCCGGTTCGCAGATCGACGTCGCGGGATTCGCGGCCTCGACGCTCGGCATTTCGAACGCCGACTTCGCCTCGGGGCGCCACGTCTTCGCGGGCACCGGCGCGGAAGGCCGCATCGTCAACCAGGGCGACATCACCACGCCGGCGGGCGGCAAGGTGTTCCTGATCGCGCCGCAGGTGGAGAACACCGGGATCATCCGCGCGCCGTCGGGCGAGATCGTCCTCGCCGCAGGCAGCACCGTGCGGCTGGTGGATGCGAATTTCCCGTCGATCCACGTCGAGGTGAGCGCGGAGGGCAAGGACCTGCCGCTCGGCAGCCTCGCGGGTTCCGGCAAGGTGTTCGCCTATCTCGTGCGTCAGGCCGGCCTGGTCAGCGCCTCCGCCGCAAGCGTCGGCGATGGCGGCAAGGTGGTGCTGAAATCCGCGGGCGACGTGCAGGTGGCGGCCGGCTCGCGCACCGAGTCGGTCGGCGCGACCGGGGGTGCGGTGGTCGTGCAGGCGGCGCAGCTCGTCGCGTTCGCCGGCGCCATCGACACACGCGGCACGGCGGCGACTGCCGGCACGGTCAGGCTCGAGGCGCGGGAACTGATCGCGTTCACCGGCTCTATCGACGCGCGCAGCGCGGCCACGACGGGCGGCAGCGTGGCGGTCGAAGCCCCCCGGGTGGTCCTCGCCTACGCGGGAAGCATCGACGTCTCGGGCGCGAACGGCGGCGGCAAGGTCGCGGTGATCGCCGAGCAGCTGGTGTTCTCCGGCACGATCGTGGCGCGCGCGGAGAAATCCGGCGATGGCGGCGCGGTCGAGGTTTCGGGACGCCAGGCGCTGGTCTTCTCTGGCAGCGTCGACACGCGCGCCAGGTCCGGGAAGGACGGCACCCTGCTGATCGACCCGGCGCGCATCACGGTCGTCGCGGGCAGCCCGGGCATGCCGCCGGCGCTCGCCGACGGCACCTGGGCGTCAAGCGAGGATGCCGGCGCGCAGACGGTCGGCGCGGCGGACCTCACGAACCTGCTGCGCACGACATCCGTGACGCTCCAGGCCACCGAGAGCATCGTCGTCGCGGCGGATGCCGTGATCGAATCGAGCGTCGCCGGGCGCACGCTCACTCTGCAGGCGCCGACGGTCGTGTTCCAGGGCGCGTTCCGCGCGGTTCAGGCAACGGCGGACCTCAACATCCGCGCCACCAGCGCGCAGGTGACGCAGGCGGCGCGCGTCGAACTCGGCGGCGGCAGGCTCGACGTCGCCGCGCAGGTGGCGAACCTCGAGCCGGCATTGGCGGCGCAGCGTCCCTCCACGCAGGAAACCATGCAACGCGCGGTGGCCACCACACCGCCGGAAGTCACGCGCCTGCGCGACGAAGTGCGCGCCGAGATCGCTCGGGACAATGCGCGGCTCGCCGAGGCGATGAGCCAGTCCTGCTCGAAGGCGGGCGCACCCAGGCAAGGCTGCACGGTCGGCACGCCGGCCAAGCGCTTCGCTTTCTCCGGCTGAGCATCCCCTTGCGGCCGCAGCGGGGCCGGCTGCTCGAGCTGCCGATCCTCGGCGCACTGCTCGTCATCGCCGGCTTCTGGATCGGCGGCAAATACCACCCGCTCGGCTTCATCCTCGCCGCGATCCCGATCCTGCTGTGGGCCGGCCTGAACATCGCGCACGCCATGCAGCGCTTCGGCCTGGCCGGGCGTCGCCGCAAGATCGTGATGAATGCGCTCGACGGCCTGCGGGGCGGTGGCTTCGATGCGCAACTGCTGCTCAAGGGCGATCTCGGCAACGGCGATACCTGGGTGGCATTCGACTTCACGCGGCAGGAAGCGGCCGTGCTGACGGACGAGGGCAAGTCATTGCATCCCCTGTCCAGCCTCTCCACCATTCGTGTAGCGGAGGGGGCGCGCCGGTTCGGTGCGTCGACGCCGGAGTACTACTGCCTCGGGCTGTATTTCGCGCCGGCGGACGAGCCCTACCGCAAGGAAGCCGGTTGCTCGGTCGTCGCGCCGAGCCTGCGCGCCGCACGCCGCTGGGCGCGCGAGCTGCACGAACGCCTCGGCGCGCGCGCGCCGGTCACCGACTACGCGGGCTGAACCGGCGCCTTGCCTGGCTCGCGGGGGGGCGTGCCGTCCCCGCTGCCGAGCGGCCGCTGCATCAGCACGGTATCCACCCAGCGGCCGAACTTGTACCCGGATGAGCGCAGCAGGCCCGCGCGAAGGAAGCCGAGCGATGCGTGCAACCCGATCGAGCCCGAGTTCGCGCTGTCGCCGATCACCGCGATGACCTGGCGGTAGCCGAGCGCCTCGGCGCGCGCGATCAACGCCTGAAGCAGCGCGCGACCGACGCCGCGGCGGTCCTGGCCGGGCTTCACGTACACCGAATCCTCGACGGCGAAACGATAGGCGGAGCGCGTGCGGAACAGCGAGCAGTAGGCGTAGCCGAGGATGTCGTGGCCGTCGGCGGCAACGAGATACGGCAACCCGCGCGCGCGCACGTCGTCGTAGCGGCGGCGGATTTCGTCGGCGGCGGGCGGTTCCTCCTCGAACGACGCGAGGCCGCGCAGGACGTGGTGCGCGTAAATGGCGTGGACATCGGCGAGGTCCTGCGGGACCGCGTCGCGTACCTGCATCATCGTGGATCCTTTCGCCGGCTTTGTCGGGTGCGCGGAATCATACTGCGAGACCCGCGCAACCGGGCCGGCTACTCCGCCTTCACTCCGGCAGCGCGCACGATCTTGCCGAGCTTCTCGACCTCGGCGCGCACGAAGCGGTCGAAGGCCTCCGGGGTCGAGCCCCGGGGAATCGCGCCGCGCGTGGCGAAGCGCTCGCGCACGTCTGCGAGACCGAGCGCGCGGTTGATGTCGGCGGAGACCTGCTGCACGATCGGCTTAGGTGTCGATGCGGGCGCGAACACGCCGTACCAGGTGTCGAAGTCGAATCCTGGCAGCGCCGCCTCGGCGAGCGTCGGCACGTCGGGCAGCGCGGGCGAGCGGGCCGCCGTGCTGACCGCGAGTGCAACCAGCTTTCGGTCGCGGATCATCGGGATCGCGAGACCCATCGGCGAGAAGACGAACTCGATGCGCCCGGCGATCGCGTCGGCCAGCGCCTCGGGACCGCCCTTGTACGGCACGTGGACGACGGATATCTCGGCGGACAGGCGGAACTGCTCGCCGTTGATGTGCATGCCGCTGCCGATGCCCGCCGAGCCGAACGTGAGCTGCCCCGGCTTCTGCTTCGCCAGCGCGATCAGGTCCTTCGCCGTCTGGATACCGTTCGACGCCGGTACCACCAGCACGTTGGGCACTCCCGCGACCTGCGACACGGCCGCGAAGTCGCGCAGCGTGTCGTAGGGCAGCCTGGCATTCACGGCCGGCGTCACCGCGTGCGCCATAGAATGCATGAAGAGCGTGTAGCCGTCTCCCGGCGCGGCGGCGACGATCCCGCTCGCCAGCACGCCACCGGCGCCCGGGCGGTTCTCCACCACCACCTGCTGCCCCCAGCGCTCGCCCAGCTTCTGGCCGACGATCCTCGCCAGGTAGTCCGTCTCGCTGCCGGCGGTGAACGCGACGATCATGCGCACCGGCTTCGACGGGTATGCCGGCTGCGCGTGGACCGCCGCAGCCGCGAGCAGCGCGCACGCTGCCGCCAGGACCTTCTTCGCAATGGACGCCATGACGCTCCCTCCTCCAGGGCCGAATTTTGCGTATACTAGCAGCTAATGCTAATCATTCGCATGATTGGATAGTATGCCGGACAGCCCTCGCATGCCAGGGACCTCCCGCCTGGGCCTGGTCGCCCCGGGTCCGCTCTACCGGCAGGTGAAGGAGCGCATCGTCCGCAGCCTCGAGGAAGGCGAATGGAAGCCCGGCGACATGCTCCCCAGCGAGACCAGCCTCGCCGACCGCTTCGGCGTCAGCATCTCGACGGTGCGCGCCGCCATCGGCGGGCTGGTGGCGGGGAACGTCCTGGCGCGCAAGCAGGGCAAGGGAACCTTCGTCTCGCTGCACGAGCATCGGCGCGACATCCACCAGTTCTTCCATGTCGTGCGCAACGACGGCGTGCGCGAGCTGCCGAAGAGCGAGCTCCTTTCCCTGCGCACGGCTCGGGCGGACGACGGGGTCGCCGACCTGCTGCGCCTGCCCCGCGCGGCGCGCGGGCCGCAGGTCTACCGGATCCGCAACGTGCTTCGCGTCGGCGGCGTGCCGGTGGTGCTGTCCGACGTCACGATCCCCTGCGGCCTGCTCCCGGTGCTGGACGAGGACACCATCCGCGACGGCGGCGACACGCTGTATGCGATGTACCAGGTGCGCTTCGGGCTCAACATCGTGCGCACGGTCGAGCAGCTGCGTGCTGGAAGGGCCGATGCGCTGGCCGCGAGGATATTCGGCATGGCGATCGGCGATCCCCTGCTCGAGGTGCGCCGGCTCGCCTTCACGTACAACGACGTGCCCGTCGAGGTGCGCCGCATCCGCGTCGACACGCGCGACTATTTCTATCACTCGGACCAAGGTGGCGCCGCATGACCATTTCCTTCCGCCCGCTCTCGGCCGCGCTCGGTGCGGAAGTGGCGGGCATCGACCTCCTCGCCCCGCTCCCCGCCGGTGACATCGCCGCCGTCCACAGGGCGCTGGCGGAGAGTGGCATCCTGCTCTTCCGCGGCGCGGACCTGACGCCCGGGCAGCACATCGCCTTCAGTCGTCAGTTCGGCGCGCTCGAGTCGCACGTCGTCGGCGACTTCAACCTGCCGGGCCACCCCGAGGTCTTCGTGGTTTCGAACATCAAGGAGGGCGGCAAGCTGAAGGGTGCGGTCTACGCCGGCCAGTACTGGCACTCCGACCTGTCGTACATGAAGCTGCCCTCGATGGGGTCGCTGCTGCTGTGCCACGAGATGCCGGCCGTCGGCGGCGACACCATGTGGGCGAACATGTACGCGGCCTACGACACGCTGTCGGATGCGCTGAAGGGCTTCCTGGGCGGCCTGCGCGCGGTGCACGACTACAGCCATGCCTACGACACGTACTTCGCGCATCTCAAGGACCGCCCCCCGCTGACCCCGGAGCAGCGCGCCAAGACGCCGCCCGTCGAGCACCCGATGGTGCGCACCCATCCGGTCACCGGCCGCAAGGCGCTGTACGTGAACCCGGGGTTCACCACCGGGATCGTGGGCATGCCGAAGGAGGAGAGCGCGCCGATCCTCGAGTTCCTGTTCCGCCACTCGACGCGGCCGGAATTCATCTACCGCCACAAGTGGCGCGTGCATGACATGGTGTTCTGGGACAACCGCTGCACCATGCACTACGCGCTGTCGGACTACGATTTCTCCGTGCGGCGCCGCATGAACCGGACGACTGTGGCGGGGGACGCGCCCTTCTAGTGGCACCGCGTCAAGCGGAGCGCCTCAGGCGTTTGCCCTCGAGGTCCGGCAGCAGCCAGGCGACGAGCCCGATCGCCGGCAGGTACGAGCAGAGCTGGTAGACAAATGCGATGCCTTGGGCGTCGGCGATTCGACCCATCGCCGCGGCGCCGATGCCGCCGAGGCCGAACGAGAAGCCGAAGAACACGCCGGACACGAGCCCCACCCGCCCGGGCAACAGTTCGTGCGCGTAGACCAGGATCGCCGGGAAGGCGGACGCCATCAGCATGCCGATCACGATCGTCAGGATCCCGGTCCAGAACAGGTTGGCATACGGCATCGCCAGCGTGAAGGGCAGCGCGCCGAGGATCGAGATCCAGATCATCGGCCGCCGGCCGATGCGGTCGGAGATAGCGCCTCCGGCCAGCGTGCCGACCGCGATCGCCGCCATGTAGACGAAGAGCTGCACCTGCGCGTCGCGGATCGGCAGCTGGAAGCGCTCGATCAGGTAGAAGGTGAAGAAGGAACTCAGGCTGGAGCTGTACACGTTCTTGGAGAACAGCAGCAGCATCAGCACGAAGACGAAGAACACCGCGCGCGGCCCCGGCACCCGCGCCGCCGCTGCGGCATGGGCGGCGGCGGCGCGCGAAGGCCGCAGCCGCGACGCGTACCACATGCCGACCTTCGCCAGCACGATCATCGCCGTCAGCGCGGCGAGCGACACCCAGGCGATCGCGCCCTGCCCGCGCGGCAGCACGATGAACGCCGCGAGCAGCGGCCCGATCGCGCCGCCGAGGTTCCCGCCGACCTGGAACAGCGCCTGTGCGACGCCGTAGCGCCCGCCCGAGGCCATCCTCGCGACGCGCGAAGCCTCCGGGTGGAACACGGCGGAGCCGGTGCCGACGAGCGCGGCGGCAAGGAGCACCGTCGCGTAGTCGGCCGCCATGGACAGCAGGACCAGGCCGGCCAGCGTCGAACCCATGCCGACCGCCAGCGAGTACGGCGGCGGCTTGCGGTCGGTGTAGATGCCGAGCGTCGGCTGCAGCAGCGACGCGGGGCGCGGGCACGCGAGCGTGATCATGCCCACCTGCGCGAAATCCAGGTGCAGCTGCTGCTTCAGCATCGGGTACAACGCCGGGATCAGCGACTGCATCAGGTCGTTCAGCAGATGGCAGAAGCTGAGGGAGACCAGGATCGGGAACACCGCCGCCTGCCCGGTCGCGGGCGTGGCGGAGATCGGAACGGCTGCGGATTTCTGCATCTTGGCTGCGGACCCTGAGGCTGGACGGAGCATTATCCGGCAAACGAAAAGGCCGCCCGGGGGCGGCCTTTTCGTTGCTGCGAACGCGCCTGCGTCAGCTGCCGGTGGCGGCAGCCTCCACGGGTGCCGGCATCTCTGCCGGCATCTCGAGCACCGGCGGCTCCGCCGCCTGCGCCTTGCGCACGTTGTGGTAGGCCAGGCCCGTACCCGCAGGAATCAGGCGGCCGAC
>SXGT01661965.1_pt1 | contig 12157 bp, 7 predicted proteins | sample 3176221 | NCBI WGS metagenome assembly SXGT01 (sample SAMN11356862, study PRJNA531348) | freshwater metagenome | isolation source: freshwater sample F1-120 | place: China: Fuxian Lake, Yuxi | collected 2017-12-25
CGAGGCGGCGCCGATGGGCGCGTCGCAGCTGCTCTGGGTGCTGCGGATGTTCCTCGCCACGCTGGTGCTGTGGGCGCTGGTGGCGCCGGAGGCGGTCGCCGATTACGCGGCGGCGCACCGCGTGATGATGGTGCTGCAGGCGGTCCTTTCGTTGTACTTCGCCAACCTCTACCCGGCGCTGTCGCGCGCGGCGCTCGGCCCGTCGGCGCGGCTGCGCACGCTGCTGCTGCAGTCGGTCGCCATCGCCGGCAGTGGCGCGCTGCTCCTCGGGCTGGCGGCCGCCGTCAAGGCCGAGGGGCTCCTGCTGCTGATCTACCGCGGCAACGACCTGTGCAATCCGGTGACCGCCGAGTGCCTGCGCTGGCTGGTGCTGGTGCTGCCGCTGCTGGCGCTGCGCGGCCATGCTCGGATGACGCTGCTGGCGTTCGGCCGCGGCCGGCTCGAGCTGCTGGCGTCGCTGGCCGGCACCGTCGCGCTGGCCGTGCTGATCCCCGCGTGGACCGAAGCGCGCGGCGTCGCCGGAGCGGCTCAGGCGCTGCTCGCGGCCGAGGCGTTCGGTCTCGTCCTGACGCTCCTGGCGTTGCTGGCGGCGTGGCGGCGACGTTCGTCGGCTGGCGGCGGCGAGGCCGTGGCGGCGGTCCCGCCGGGAGCCCCGTGATGGACGCGCGTCCGGAGCCGCTGCTCTTCATCGTCGGCGCGCCGCGCAGCGGCACGACGCTGCTGCGGGCGATGCTGAACCGCCACTCGCGCATCGGGTTGTGCGACGAGACGTTCTTCTTCTACTGGATCGGCAATCGCCAGCGCGTCTTCGGCGACCTCGCCGATCCGGCGCGGCGCGCCCGCGCCGTCGAGCGCTTCCTCGAGACGCGCCGGGTGATCCGGCTCGGGCTCGATCTCGCGGCGCTGCGCACCGAGCTGCTGCGCGAGGCGTCGAGCTATCCGCGCTTCTTCGCCGCGTTGCTGCGCTTCTGCGCGCGGGCGGAGGGCAAGGCGATCGCCGGCGAGAAGACGCCGCAGCACGCGCTCGAGGCGCGCACGCTGCTCGACTGGTACCCCGAGGCGCGCCTGCTCCACCTGGTTCGCGATCCGCGCGACGTCGTCGCCTCGCTGAAACGCATGCCGTGGGGCGCCGGCAGCCGGCTCGGCGACGCGCGCACCTGGCGCGACTGCGTCGAGGGGGCCGAGGCGTGCGCGCACGACCCGCGCTTCCTGCGGCTCCGCTACGAGGAGCTGATCGCCGCTCCGGAACAGGAGCTGAAGCGCATCTGCGGTGCGCTCGGGGTCGGTTTCGAGACGGCGATGCTGGACGGAAGCGGTCGCAAGACCGATCGCTGGTGGTTCGACCGCGCGCAGGGCGCGGTCGAGAAGGGGCGGGTCGAGCGGTGGCGCAGCGAACTGACGGCGGACGATGTCGCCGTGGTGGAGGCGATCGCCGGCGAGGCGCTCGGTCGGCACGGCTACGTTCCGGCCGGTCCACCGGCCACGGCGGCGCAGCTGGCGCGCGCCCGCCGGGAAGCGCGAGTGGCCGGGTTGCGGCGGAAGCTCCGCCACCTCCCGGCCACCTTCTGGCGCCTGTTCCGGCCCGACCTGCTGGCGCGCGAGGAGCGCGCCGTCGACGGGCCGGCCGATCCGGTCGAGTGATCGACCGCGATCGACCCGATCCCCTCGATCAGGAAGAAGAGCCGGTCAGCGCGAACAGGCTCTCGTCGATCCGGATCACGCCCTTCCTGCCGCCGAGCGCCATCTCGAGGTTGATCGAGCGGCGGGTCTGGAACACCTCGCACTGCAGGACGCCCGCCTTGCCCGCCTCGCACGGCGTCGAGAAGCGCAGGTTGTCCGGGCAGTTCGCCGTCTCCTCGAGCAGCAGCTCGTTCTTGATCTGCTGGCGCTGCGCCTGCCGGCGCATGCCGCCGATCTGCGCCTCGGCCTGCGGGCCGAACTGCTGGAGCATCGCGTCGAAACGCGCCATCCCGGCCTCGATCGTCTTGTTCTGCGCCTCGGCGACCTCGCGTTCGCGGTTGCGCATCACGGCGACGAGCTGGTCGCCCTCGATCATCGCGTAGACGTTCATCGAGCAGTCGCTGCCGTCGATCTCGAAATCGATCTTGCCGGCGATCATCGGGCGGCTGCAGTCGGCGCCCTCGACCAGCGCGCGGCGGTACCACGTCGTCTTCGCCGGGTTGCCGTTCAGCTCGATCTCGGCGACGGTCAGCCCGGCCGCCGCCATCGGCGCGACGAGACGCAGCGGACCCCACGCCAGGGTGCAGGTGCCGGTCTCGCCGGTCGCGGCGAAGTCGATCGACAGCGCGGCGACCACCTCGGGCGCATCACCGGTGAAGGTCGCCGCCACCACCTGGTTCGGCTCGTCACCCAGCATCTGCGGGGCGTTGGCCTCGTTCTTCGGCTCGAACACGACGAACGAGAACTGATTTTCGGCGGCGGGAATCAGGTTGAATCCGTAACGACCCGGCTGCACCAGCTCGTCGCCGAAGAAGACCGGGCCACCCTTCACCACCAACGTGGTGATGCCTTCGGATCCCAGCCGCCAGGCGCCGCCCTGCTGGGCGAGCTGCCCGAGCTGGCCGAGCCGCTGGTCGTTCCAGGCCGGCTGGCCGTGCTCGACGATCAGCGTGGCATCGCCGAGCGTTGCCGTCGACGTGTGGCGCGGCGCGCCCTGGGTGGCGGGAGCCGCCGACTGGGCGCTCGCCGCAGTGCCAGCGGCGAGACTCAGGACGAGGGCGAGGACGACCGGACGCGACATCGGGATGCTCCTTCTGGCTGGCCTTCGGGCAAGCGACGGGCGGCGCACGCGGCGCCGCGATCGCTCTTCCGCTCGCTGCGGTGTCAGGGGCGGCCGCGGTTGCGGCCACCGCATCGAGGGTGCGGGAGACTACCGAACACGACGTGCGCGCGATCCGGTTCCCGCGGCGGTGCGCGCGCCGATCAGGGCAGGTCGATCTTGACGTGAAGGACCGGTTCGCCGGCGAGGATCAGCTCCGCGTCGATCGACCGTGCTCCGATGCGGCCGCGGACGCGATAGCTGCCGGCCCCGAAGCGGCCGAGCCGCAACCGCCCGGGCTCGAAGGGAGCCCGGAGCGCATCGGTCAGCTCCGACAGCCCGAACAGCGTGAGCGGGATCGGACCCTCGGGGCCGTCGACGGCCACCGAGGCGTCGAGCAGCTCGGAGAAGGGCACTTCGCCGAGCTCGGCGAAGACCTCGGTGCCGCCCTTCAGCTCGATCCGCGTCCGTGCGACCTCGCCCGTCCGCGTCCGCACCCCTGGCGCCACGGCAGTGGCATGGCCAGGGGCGCGCGCCACGACATCCCACCTTCCCTCGGGCACGCCGACGTACTCGAACTCGCCGTTGGCGTCGCTGCTGGTGGCGCTCCACTCCTCGAGGTAGCGCAGCGTTTCGGAGTCGCGCAGGAAGACCGACCCCTGCGCCACCGGCGCGCCGGTCGCGTCGACCAGCGTGCCGGCGATGGTCGCCGCCCGCGGCAGGCGGACGGCGCCGACGTCGAGGGTGCCGGCTTCCGGCACCGTGATCGGCAGCGACGTGACCGCGTGGTCGCGCGTCACACCGCCGAGCAGGTCGCCGCCGCCGGCGACCAGGCGTGCCGCTCCCGGGCGGACCGGAGTCAGCGTGAAGCGGCCATGGGCGTCGCTGCGGATCGCCAGCGAGCGGCGCATCGCCTGCTCGAGGCCGCCGGTCGCGGCGTCCGCCGCGGCGCCGACGTAGATCGCGATGCCCGGGAGCGGTGCGCCGCTCGCGGCGTCGACGATGGTGCCGGTCACCGCCGCCGCCGGGACGCGCAGCGTGACCTCCGTCACCTCGCCGTCGCGCAGTTCCACCGGCACCAGCGCCGCGTTCATGCCGCCGCCGGCGAGGTCGCCGAGGTTCACCTGAACGAACGCGCGCCCGGCGCTGAGCTGCTCGAGGCGGAAGCGGCCGCTCGCATCGCTGCTGGCGATGGCGACCCCGCCGCCGCCGCCGCCCGCCGCCGCCTCGCTGCCGAAGACCTGCACCATCGCCTGCGCCACCGGCTGCCCGGCGGAGAGGACTTCGCCGCTCAGGATCGCGCGCCCCTTCGCGGCCAGGCCGAAGTCGACCTGCAGCGACTGGCCCGCCGCGAGCTTCACGGTGTGCGTTTCGATCTGCCCCTGCAGCTCCTCGAACATCGTGTCGCCGCCGAGGCTCATCTCGGCCGGCATCCGCGTCAGCGCGTAGGTCCCGGGCGCGAGTCCGGCGAACCGGTAGCGGCCGGAAGCGTCGCTGCGGGTCGACAGCATCGACATCCGCGTCATGTCCTGGCACATCAGGCTGGCGCCCGCCTGCGGGTTGCCGTCGCTGGCGAGCACGGTGCCGTGGATCTCGCCGCCGACCGACAGCTCGAAGCGCAGCGGCCCGACCCGTTCACCGGCGCCGAGCGGGATCGCCGCCGCCTCGTGCGTGACGAAGCCGTCCTTGCGGATCACCAGGCGATGGCGCCCGGCGGCGAGCCCGCCGACGCGGAAGCTGCCGTCGTCGGCGGTGGTCGTGAGCGATTCGTCGAGCAGGTTGGCGAGCATCACGCGCATCGGATCGCGCGACTCGCCGGCCAGGCTGACCGCCGCGCCGGCGACCGCCGCCTGTCCCTCCGCGGAGACAACGACGCCCTCGATCACCGCCTCCGGGCCGAGCGTGGCGATGATCCCCTTGCGCGTCGCGCCGTCCTCCAGCCGGAACCAGTCGCCGACGTGGCGGCCGTGGCCGGCGGCGGCGATGGCGATGCGCAGCTCGCCCGGAGCGATGCCGGCGACGCGAAAGCGGCCTTGCGGGTGGCCGCAGCGCAGGCTCACCGTCTGCGAGCGCAGCGTCGCCTCGAAGTCGAACAGGCCGCCGCCGCCGTCGCCGCGCCGCTCGAGCTCCAGCGTGAACTCCGGGATCGGCTTGGCGGTCAGCTGCGAGATGACGATGCCCTCGATCGCACCGCAGGTCGGCAGGACGATCTCGACCGGCGCGCCGCCCGGTTCCGCCGTCACCTTGCGCTGCTCGTAGCCCTTGGCGCGCGCGGTGAGCTCGATGCTGCCTTTCGGCAGGCCGCGCAGCACGAAGGCGCCGTCAGCCGCGCAGGTCGCGCCGCGGCGTCCCGCGCCGCGTGCGCTCTTCATCACGTTCAGCAGCGACATCGGCTCGGCGGCGACCACGCGCGCTCCTTCGAGCGGCACGCCGTCCATCGCCAGCACGCGGCCATGGAGTTCGAGGCCGTCGGTCAGTTCCAGCGTGGCGTTCGCTGTCTCGCCGGGAGTCGTCAGCGTGACGGTGGCCGTCGCCGGCTGCCACGGCTCGCGGTCGATCGTGAGTTCGTAGCGTCCGGGCGCCAGCCCGTCGAAGCGGACGCGGCCGGCGGCGTCGAGCTTCCGGTAACTGCCGGAGAGTCCTTCGTCTCCGGCGGTGATCTCGTCGAGCTTGACTTCGCCCGCGCGCAGCTCGACCACCACGTCGGCTGCCGGTGCACCGACAGGGTCGATGGCGGCGACCTCGATCGTCCCGCCCGCGATCAGCCGGCACACCGCCTCGGCGCTCTCGCCGACCCGCGTGCGCACCTTGAGGCGCGGCGACGGCGCGAAGCCCGGCGACCGCGCGAAGACGTCGAGCTCGAGATCGGGCGGAACTCCGGCCAGGGCGAACTCGCCGCGCGCATCGGCCAGCGCCTCCCACGGCGGGCGCATCTCCATGCCGCCGGCGGCGAACATCATGAACGGATCGAAGCGGGTCGCCGCGACGACGCGGGCGCCGGCGACCGGCGTGCCATCGGGCGCCACCACGCGGCCGCGCAGCGCCGCGCCGTCGCCCAGCACCAATGCGAGATCCTCGCGCGTCTCGTCGCCCGCGAGATCGAGCTCGAGCGGCGCCACGCACCAAGCCAGCGGCGCGATCGCGTCGAGGTGGTGGCGGCCGGGGCGCGCCGCGCGCAGCTCGAAACGGCCCGTTGCGTCGGCGGCGACGACGGCCAGCGGTTCTCGCGGGGGCGCTTCGGCCGGGTCCTCCTCGCTGCGCGGCATCTGCAGCGGCAGCTCGGCACGGTCGCCGAGATCGTGGGTCGACTGCAGCTCGCCGTCGCGTGCGCCGCGGCGCCCGCGGGCCATTACGCCGCGTTCGACCTTCTGCGCCGCCAGCGGCGGCTCGCGGTCATGCAGTCGGATCAGCGCACCGGCAGCGGGACGGCCATCCTGGAAGCGGACGATCCCGCGCAACGTCGCGCCACTCGCACCATCGGCATGGTGGGTTGGATCGGCGGCCGGACCCGCGACGCGCGCGGCAGTGGGGGCGTCGGCCGCTGCGGTCGCGGGCACCGCGCCGTCCGTGGCCGTGGCCACGACCGGGATTGCGCCCGGGGTCAGCGCCGGCGCGGAAGGGTCGCGGGTGATCGCCCAGAGGAGCAGCCCGCCGATCAGCACGGGGACGACCGACAACCACAGAGCACGGCGGTTCATCGAGTCGCTCCCCTGCCTGGATGGAGCGCCGGCGGCGCAAACATCGGGCCTTGGGCGCCGTCCCACGCATCTGCAGCGGTCGGCGGATCCGCCATCAGCTGCGCATGTGCCGATTCAACTCACGGAGGCCCACCCGAGAACCGGGTTCGTCCGCCGGGTGGGTGCCTTTACTCTGCCGCGCCTTGCGCCCGAAAGAGCGACCACGTCCGTGGTCGGGACCTCCCTGCCGGGCGCCGCAGAGCGAGACGAGGAGCGAGCATGGGAATGGCGAACGGATGGGTGGTCAGCCTGATCGCCGTCGGGGCGGCGGCAGCCGCGGCTGCCGCGATCTGCGCGGAGCCGACGGTGGCCGGCGGTTTCGGCAACGCGGCGCCGACGGCGGCGGTGAGCGCCAGTTCGGTGGGAGCGCCGGCGGCCGCCACGCCGACCGCTTCGGTGCCGGCGGCGGCGATCGACGGCGGCCGCGTCATCCTGCTCGGCTTCGACGGCGCTTCGCACCACTTCGCCGAGCAGTTCATCGGCGAAGGGCGGATGCCGTGGGCGAAGAAGCTGATGGAGCAGGGTGCGTTCCTGCCGCTCGGCTCCGCCAATCCGGCGGAGTCGCCGGTGGCATGGGCGTCGGTCAACACCGGGCAGAACCCCGGCAAGACCAACATCTTCGGCTTCATCCGCCGCACCTTCCGCTGGAACGACGAGACCGGCGGCGGGAGCGTGATCCCGACCATCGGCTACAGCCGCGAGGCCGACCTGGCGTTCAAGGACGGCTTCACCATGCCGTCGCACCAGAACGACCTGTCGGCGCCGAACTTCTGGGACCTGCTCGACGCGGCCGGATTCGGCTCGCGCGTGCTCCAGGCGGCGTGCAACTACCCGGCGAAGGCGGGACCCAGCACGAAGCTCCTCGCCGGCCTGTCGGTCCCCGACGTGCGCGGCGGTCCCGGGACCTACCTGCTGTTCACCAACAGCGAGTGGGACTTCCCGCGCACGACCGGCAACGGCGGCCAGGTGCTGAAGTTCAAGGTCACCTGCCCGAAGTGCAAGAACAAGAGCTTCAGCTTCACCAAGGGCTGCTCGAAGTGCGCTGACGGCAACAAGATCGGCTACTTCGAGACCAAGCTGCCCGGCCCCGAGAACTTCGTCGAGGCGCAGAAGTGGGCCGCCCGGCTGAAGGAGCTCGAGACGAAGTGGCGGGCCGCGACGCCGGGCAGCGCCGAGCACCAGTCGCTGACCAAGGAACTCAACACGGCGAAGAACGACAAGAAGAAGTGGGAGGGCGAGAAGGGGCACGCGTCGGTGCTGCTTGCCGGCTGGGTCGACAAGGGCTCGGTCACCAAGGACGCCGAGGGCAAGGACGTCGTCGTCCCCGGGACGATCAAGTTCGCGCTGGCCGGACAGGAAGTGACGCTGAAGGAGGGCGAGTGGGCGCCCTACATCCCGGTCACCTTCGAGATCGACGGCGCGTTCGCGGTGAAGGCGACCGCGCACCTGCACGTGTCGCAGTGCAACGCGACGGCGGAGGACGTGAAGTTCTACCTGCCGGCGATCACGGTCGCGACGGACGGCATGCCGCCCAACATGCCGGTCACCTCGCCGCCCGGCTTCGGCGCCGAGCTGGTGAACGACGTCGGCTACTTCGACACCATCGGCTGGTCGTGCCAGACCCACGCGCTGAAGGACGACGAGATCAACGACCTGTCGTTCATGTCGGCGATCTGGGACACGATCGTCTGGCGGCGCAAGATGCTCGAGGCGCAGCTGCAGAAGAAGGACTGGACGACGCTGTTCCAGGTGTTCGGCGAGACCGATCGCGTCTGCCACATGATGTACCGGTTCTTCGACGAGAAGCACCCGCAGTGGAAGGCCGAGGACGCGCAGAAGCCGATCCGGTTCGGGCCGCGCGAGATCCTGGCCAAGGACGCGATCCCGGCCATCTACGAGGAACTCGACAAGACCATCGGGATCGTGATGCAGAAGATCGAGTCGGGCGAGCTCGCCGACTGCACGCTGATGGTGTGCTCCGACCACGGCTTCAGCCCGTTCCGCGAGGAGGTGGAGCTGAACGCCTGGCTGATCGACCAGGGCTTCATGACGCTCGTCGAGACCGACGGCAAGCCGACCTCCAGCAAGTCGATGTTCGTCAACTGCTACATCGACTGGGAGAAGACCAAGGCCTACTCGGTCGGCATCGGGACGATCTACATCAACCTGAAGGGGCGCGAGCCGAAGGGCTGCGTCGATCCCGCCGACTACGACAGGGTGTGCGACGAGATGATCGCGAAGATGCTGGCCTACCGGAACCCGAACGCGGCGAGCACCAACGACCCGCAGGTGTTCAAGGGGGCGTGGAAGCGCAGCGACTACCTCTCCGGCAAGTTCGCCACCGATCAGCGCGACGCGAAGGGGCGCTGCACCGAGGGCGCCGCCGACATCCAGGTCGGCTTCAACTTCGGCTACCGCGTCGGCTGGGGCACGGCGATGGGCGACCGCGCGAAGGACGCGATCGTCTTCCCGAACAAGAACCGCTGGTCGGGCGACCACACGTCCGTCCACCCGTGGCTGGTCCGTGGCATCTTCTTCAGCAACAAGAAGGTCGCCGCCGGCGCCGCGCCGCATCTGCAGGACCTGGCGCCGACGATCCTCGCGCTGCACGGCGTGGCGGTGCCGGCCGACATGGACGGCCACCTGATCCCGCTGGCCGGGCTCGAGGCGAAGGCGAGCGCGCACGCGGGCGGCAAGGCGAACCGCGAGGCGCTGCTCCGGCCGGAGTGAGCCGAACGACCGCTCCCCGGCGCGCACTCCTGGAGAGGGCGCCGAGTGCGGGGATCGTGCAAGGATGAACGAGCGCGGGCGGCGAGGAACTCCTCGCCGCCCGCGTTGCATTCCGGCTCGATCACTCCGGCTCGATCAGGCCATGCGGAGTCCTGGCCGCGTCATTCGTCACTCTTCATCGTCCGAGGCGCTGAGGTAGCCGAGCGCGGCCAGCTTGTCGAGCGCGCCGGCGTCGCCGCTTTCGGTCAGCTTGGTCTGGCACATCTTCGCGACCTTCTTCAGTTGCCTCTTCGTCGCCGGGTCGCTGCCATACCGTGCATCGGCGGTGGCCACCACCTCCACCGCCGCGGCCGCCTGGTCGTTGCCGGCGAGATCTGTGGCCAGCGAGACGAGCTTGCCGGCCGCCGGCACGTCGCTGCTCGCCGTCATCTGCGTCAGCGCCGCCTTGGCGCCGTCGGTGCCGTTGACGTGCGCCTCGGCGGCGATCCGGCGCAGCCACGCCTCCTGCTTCTCGTCGCCGGTCGCCTTCGCGTCGGCCAGCGCACCAGTCGCGCAGGCGAGGACGGTCTTCCAGTCGCCCGCCTGCTCGGCGGTGTCGGCGTCGGCCAGCAGCGTCGCCGCCGGCTTGCCGGCGACAGGCGCGCTGCCACCACCGGTCGGGGCCGGCGGCGTGTCGCCGCCGCAGGCGGTGAGCGCGAGGAGGGCGGCGAGGGCGAGCGAGAGGCGCATGGAGGGAGGCTCCTGGCGGAAGGGGGTCCGATCGGAAGGGGCGGGAGCGTAGCTCGCGCCGGGAGGATCGGATCGTGGCGAAGACGGTTCGACGGCAGCGCGCCCCGCAGGTCCATGGATGCGGCTCCCACGGAGGCGTACCACGAAGCGCGTCCGCCAGCCGGACCGCACAGGAACCTTGACGCCGGAAAAAGTCGCGGTATCTATTCGGAGCCTGTTTGGAGTGCGATCAGAGTGCAACTGGAGTGCATTCGGTCGCATTCCCTCCGGACGCGGATCCCCTGCTTCCATGCGCGAGAGCAAGGTCACGGTCAAGATCCCGCGCCCGCTCTACCGCAAGATCCAGCTGGTGATCGAGAACTCCGGCTTCTCCTCGCCCACCGACTTCGTCGTCTTCGTCTTGCGCGACCTGGTCGGTGAGGCCGAGAAGAAAAGCGCCGCGGCGGCCACTGCTGGCGACTCGGGTGGAGGCGAGGCCGGCAGCGCTGCTGCCGGCGCCGAGGAGTTCGACTCGAACGACCTCGAAGCCGTGAAGCAGAAGCTCAAGAACCTCGGATACCTGTGACGCGCCGGCCGCCGCGGCGAGGGCCGCTGCCGGCGCGCGCGTTCCAAGAGAGACCCTGAAGAGGAACACGATGATCGCACCGCATGGTGGACGCCTGGTGAATCGCGTCGTCGAGGGCGGCGAGCGCGACCGGCTGCTCGGGCTGGCGCCGAAGTTGCCGAAGGTGGTCCTGAACGCCCGCGAGATGGCCGACGTCGACATGATCGCGGTCGGCGCCATGAGCCCGCTCGAGGGGTTCATGAACCAGGCCGACTACGCGGCCGTGCTCGCCACGCGGCGGCTCAAGAACGGCCTGCCGTGGACGGTGCCGATCGTGCTGGCGGTCAAGCCGGGCGACGACGCGGGCAAGTTCAAGGAGGGCGCCGACGTCGCGCTCGAGACGCAGGATGGCCAGCTGCTCGCCGTGCTGCACGTCGAGTCGAAGTGGAAGATGGACAAGGGCGATGAAGCCCGCAAAGTGCTGCGCACCGACGACAAGGCGCACCCGGGTGTCGGCTACCTCGACTCGATCGGCGACACCTACCTCGGTGGCCGCCTCTCGGTGGTGAATCGCCTCAAGTACGAGAAGTACAACAACCGCCGCCTCGACCCGGTCGAGACGCGCGCCCTGTTCAAGCACAAGGGCTGGAGCACCGTCGCGGCGTTCCAGACGCGCAACCCGATCCACCGCGCGCACGAGTACCTGACCAAGGTCGCGCTCGAGATGGTCGACGGGCTGATGCTCCATCCGCTGATGGGGGAGACCAAGAGCGACGACGTCCCGGCCGACGTCCGCATGCAGTGCTACGAGGCGCTGCTCGCCGGCTACTACCCGAAGGAGCGCACCGCGCTGGTGGTCTACCCGCAGGCGATGCGCTACGGCGGCCCGAGCGAGGCGGTCCTCCACGCGATCTGCCGCAAGAACTACGGCGTGACCCACTTCCTGGTCGGCCGCGACCACGCGGGCGTCGGCAACTACTACGGCAGCTACGACGCGCAGAAGATCTTCGACGAGTACACGCCGGCCGAGCTCGGCATCCACCTGATGAAGTTCGAGAACTCGTTCTGGTGCAAGCGCACCAACGGCATGGCGTCGACCAAGTCGAGCCCGGCGACCCCCGAGGAGCGCGTCAACCTCTCCGGCACGCAGGTGCGCGAGATGCTGCGCAACGGGCAGATGCCGCCGGTCGAGTTCACCCGTCCCGAGATCGCCCAGATCCTCATCAACGCCATGAAGGGCAAGTGAAAGGAACGATGACCATGGAAGGCTTCACCCTCTGGTTCACCGGGCTCTCGGGGTCGGGCAAGTCGACCCTGGCGGAGCGGATCAAGAACGAGCTGATCGAGCGCGGCGTCAAGGTCGAGCTGCTCGACGGCGACGAGTTCCGCACGACGATCAGCAAGGGCCTCGGCTTCAGCAAGGAGGACCGCGACACCAACATCCGCCGCATCGGTTACGTGGCGAAGCTGCTGTCGCGCAACGGCGTGGTGGCGATCACCGCGGCGATCTCGCCCTACCGCGAGACGCGCGACGAGCAGCGCCAGAAGATCGGGCGCTTCTTCGAGGTCTACACCGAGTGCGACCTCGACACGCTCGAAGCGCGCGACGTGAAGGGGCTGTACAAGAAGGCGCGCGCC
>SXGT01379559.1_pt1 | contig 12156 bp, 9 predicted proteins | sample 3176221 | NCBI WGS metagenome assembly SXGT01 (sample SAMN11356862, study PRJNA531348) | freshwater metagenome | isolation source: freshwater sample F1-120 | place: China: Fuxian Lake, Yuxi | collected 2017-12-25
GCTTTCCATCTCGCAGAAGCTGGCGCGGATGCTGGGCGGGACCATCGGGGTGGAGAGCGAGGAGGGCAAGGGCTCGGTCTTCACCCTCGTCCTGCCCCTGCAGAGCGGCCCCGAGCCAGCGCCGGTCCCGGCTCTCGCAGCAAGTGCGCCTCCCATCGCCGCGCCGCGCCGGCTCATCGTGGCCATCGACGACGATCCCGATGTGCTCTCCCTGTTGAGCCAGGAGCTGGAAGAGGAGGGGTACCAGGTGGTGGGGGCCACCCGGGCAGTGGAGGGTATAGCGCAGGCCAAGGCGCTGAATCCCTTCGCCATCACCCTCGACATCATGCTGCCCGGCATGGACGGCTGGGAGGCCATCAGCCGGCTCAAGGGGGACCCGGCCACCCGCGACATCCCGCTGATCGTGCTCTCGATCATCGACAACCAGGAGCTGGGATTCCGCCTGGGGGCCGACGATTACCTGGTCAAACCCATCGACAAACAGGCTCTCTTCGAGGCCCTGCGTCGTTTCGAAGGCCGGGGCCGGCGGCTGTTGGTAGCCGACGATGACCCGGCAGTGGCCGAGCTGATGCGCCAGTTGTTGGGCGAGGAGGGTTGGCAGGTTGCGGCGGCGGCCGATGGGCAGCAGACCCTGGAGCAGGTCGCCCGCCAGCGGCCCGACCTGCTCCTGCTGGACCTGATGATGCCGGTGGTGGACGGCTTCGAGGTCTTGCGCCGGCTGCGGCAGCAGTCCGAGACCGCCGATCTGCCGGTGGTGGTGATCACCGCCAAGGATCTCAGCGCGCAGGAGCGAGAAGAACTGCGGCTCTGCACGGTGCGGGTGATCGAGAAGGAGGGCATGGCGCGCGGCCATCTCCTGCGGGAATTGCGGGCATCGCTGGCCGGGCTCAAAAAGAGTGCCGTCTAGCCGGAGTGGCGCGATGAAGAAGATCCTGATCGTGGAAGACGTGGAACTGAACCGCGACCTGCTGGTCCAGCTGCTCGAGGACGCGTACCAGTTGGTCGAGGCCGCCGACGGCCCCCAGGGCCTGGAGCTGGCCCGGCGCGAAAGGCCTGATCTGGTGTTGCTCGATATCTCGCTGCCCGGGATGGATGGCTACGAGGTGGCCAGACAGCTGCGGGCCGACCCGGAACTGGGGCGCACGCCGCTGATCGCGGTGACCGCCCACGCCATGGCCGGTGACCAGGAGCGCATCTTCCAGCAGGGCTTTGACGACTATATCGCCAAGCCCATCGACGAGGATGAACTCTGGGCCAAGGTCGAAAAACACCTCGCCTGAGAGAGGGTTATGCCCGAGTCTGCCCGTATCCTCATCGTCGACGACGAGCCTTTTAATATCGAGCTACTGGAACAGGAGCTGGAGGATCAGGGGTACCAGACCTGTGCCGCCCGCAGCGGCGAGGAGGCCATGGAGCAGGTGGCCGCCTACAAACCAGACCTGGTGCTGCTGGACTGGATGATGCCGGGTATGGACGGGATGGAGGTGCTGCGCCGCCTGCGGGCCACACCCCAGTGGCGGGCCCTGCCGGTGATCATGGTCACGGCCCGCGCCTCCACCCAGGACAAGGTGGAGGGCCTCGACGCCGGGGCCGACGACTACCTGACCAAACCCATCGACGAGGCCGAGCTGGGGGCGCGCATCCGCGCCATGTTGCGCATCGCCCGGCTGGAGCAGGAGAACCTCACCCTGCGCCAGGCGGTGCAGAGCCAGGTGCAGTTCAAGGGGGTGATCGGCAAGAGCCAGGCCATGGAGGCGGTGTACCAGCTCCTGCGCAAGGTGGTGGACAGCGACACCACGGTGCTGCTCTCCGGCGAGACCGGCCCCGGCAAGGAGGTGCTGGCCCGCTGTATCCACCAGGAGGGACCTCGGCGCGATAGGCCCTTTGTGGCGGTCAACTGCGGGGCCATGGCCGAACAGCTTTTGGAGAGCGAACTCTTCGGCCACAAGAAGGGCTCCTTCACCGGGGCGGTCAACGACCGGCCCGGGCTCTTCGAGACCGCCGACGGGGGCACCCTCTTCCTCGACGAGATCGGGGAGACCACCCCGGGGCTGCAGGTGCGCCTCTTGCGGGCGGTGCAGGAGGGCGAGATCCGCCGGGTGGGCGAGGAACAGGTGCGCCACGTGGAGGTGCGGGTGATCGCCGCCACCCACCGAGACCTGAAAGAGGCGGTGGCCGAGGGCAGCTTTCGCGAGGATCTCTACTATCGGCTCAATGTCTTCCCCATCGGGCTGCCCCCCCTGCGCCAGCGTCGCGAGGACATCCCCGAGCTGGCCCTGCATTTCCTGGGCCAGCGGCGCCAGCGCGACCCGCGCGCCCCCGAGGGGTTCACTGCCCAGGCCATGGATGTCCTGTGCGGGTCCGAGTGGCCCGGCACTATCCGCGAATTGCAGAACGAGGTGGAGCGGGCGGCGCTGTTGGGGGCCGGCGAGGCGCGTATCGACGCGGGCCACCTGTCGGAGCGGCTGGTGGGCGGGGCGCCCCCGGCCCCGCGCCGGGGCAAACTCAAGGAAGTGCTGGCCCAGGTGGAGCGGGAGCTGATCCTCCGGGCGTTGGAAAAGCACCAGGACAACCGCACCCACGCCGCCGAGGAGCTGGGCATGAGCCGCTGGGGCCTGGTGCAGAAGATCAGGGATTACGGGTTGGGGGCTTGACGGAGAAGCGCTGGCTGGGTGATCTTCTGGCGTCGCACCACAAACAAAAATCGGGCGCATCCGAAAGATGCGCCCGATTTTATCTGAGGACAGCGGGTCTTTACAGACGGGCCGCCCTGTTCCAGGCGGCTACCACCTGGAGCTAAAACCTAGGTGGTAGACCTCCCTGTGGATTCCATATAATGGACCACCTCCTTTCTTTTTGGCCCGCACGGTGCGGGCAGATGAAACAACCCTGAACCGTTTCCGGCCCAGGATGGGCAACAATTCTGCATTAATATACCTCGGCGCAGTGCCTACCTGCAAGCGAAAAAAACAGAGGACTTCATGCGTGAGCAAAAGCCTGGCACCGTAGCGGTGATCGGGGCCGGCGTCACCGGCCTGACCCTGGCCCATTTACTCGACCGCCAGGGCATCCCGGCGCGGGTGTACGAGGCCCAATCCCAGCCCGGCGGCGCCATGCGCACCAGCCGCCAGGAGGGGTTTCTCATCGAACACGGCCCCAACAGCGCCCAGGAGACCACCCCGCTCCTGCGCCAGCTCTTTGCGGGCCTAGGGATCGACGACCAGTTCGAATACGCCGCCCCCGCGTCCAAGAACCGCTACGTGGTGCGGGGCGGCAAGTTGCACGCCGTGCCCCTGGGTCCGCCGGCCCTGCTGGGCACCCGCCTCTTCTCGGGGGTGGCCAAACTGCGCCTGATGGCCGAGCCCTTCATCGGCCGCTCCAACCCGGAGGAGGACGAGGATCTGGCGCATTTCGTGACCCGGCGCCTGGGCCGCGAATTCCTCGATTACGCCATCGATCCCTTTGTCTCGGGGGTTTTTGCCGGGCTGCCGGAGAAACTGAGTGTGCGCAGCGCCTTTCCGCGGCTGTGGGATCTGGAGCAGGAGTACGGCAGCCTGATCAAGGGAGCGATCCTGGGGGCGCGGGCCCGGCGCAAACGGCAGGAGCAGTCCAAACAGAGCGCCCAGTCCTTCTCCTTCAAGGAGGGTCTGCAGACCCTGATCGATGCCCTGGCCCGCTCGCTGGGGGACAAGGTGCAGACCGGCACACCGCTGCGGGCGCTGCGCAAGGAGGATGCGGGGTTTGCCCTGGAGCTGGCCGATCACCCGGAAGCAGTACGCGCCAGCGCCGTGGTGCTCACCATCCCCGCCCACGGGTACGAGCAGCTGGAGTTGGGCTTCGAGGCCACTGCGGCCCGCCAGGCCCTGGCCAAGATCTATTACCCGCCGGTGGCGGTGGTCTTCTGCGGGTACCGCCGCAATCCCCTCGACCGGCCCCTGGAGGGTTTCGGTTTCCTGGTGCCGCGCCGCGAAAACCGGCAGATCCTGGGCTCGTTGTGGAACTCGTCGCTCGTCTCGGGCCGGGCGCCCGAGGGCGGATTGGCCCTGACGGTATTTGTGGGTGGCAGCCGCCAACCCGAACACGCCCTCTGGCCCGAAGACCAAGTGATGGCGGTGGTGAACGAGGAGTTGAAGGAGTTGCTGGGCCTGCAAACGCGGCCCGATCTCCAGATGGTTTTCCGCTGGCCCCGGGCTATCCCCCAGTACCAGGTGGGCCACCGGCAGTTGATGGCGGCGGTGGAGGCCTGCGAGGCCCAGCACCCCGGGCTGTATCTGGGCGGCAATTTCCGCGGCGGTATCTCGGTGGCCGACTGCGTCAAAAGCGCCCACACCCTGGCCGACAAGGTGGCCGGCGACCTACAGGCCCGGGGGATGCTTGCCGGCTAGGGGGGTTTTGCGGTTATTTCTAAGGTCAACCCCCTAACCTGGTCTGGCGAAACGCAGCGTGCACATCCTGGCCATAGGCCTCAACCACACCACCGCCCCGGTCGAGGTCCGCGAGAAACTGGCCTTCCCCGAGCCGGCCCTGCCCCAGGCGCTCAAGGAGTTGACCGGCCGCTACGGGTTACACGAGGCGGCCATTCTCTCCACCTGTAACCGCGCCGAGATCTACGCCGCCAGCGAAGGGGAGACCGCCGAGGGTCTGTGGCGTTTTCTGGCCGAGGTCCACGGAGTAGATCCCCAACAACTGCGCCCCCACATCTACCAGCATCGCAACGGCGAGGTGGCCGGCCATCTCTTCCGGGTGGCCTGCGGCATCGACTCGCTGGTCATCGGCGAATCGCAGATCATGGCCCAGGTGCGCACCGCCCTGGAGGCGGCCCAGCAAAATGGAGCGGCCCGGCTGCTGATCAACGAACTCTTTCAGCGCTCCCTGCACGTGGGCAAGCGGGCCCGCTCCGAGACCGAGATCGGCCACGGCCGGCTCTCCATCAGCACTGCGGCGGTGGAGCTGGCCGGCCAGGTCTTTGACCGGCTAGCAGGCCGGCAGGCCCTGCTGCTGGGGGCCGGGGAGATGGCCGAACTGACCGCCCAGTACCTGGTGGAGAGCGGCATCAGCAAACTGCTGGTGGTCAACCGCACCCTCGAGCGCGCCCAGGATCTGGCCCGCCGCTTCCAGGGAGAGGCCCTGCCCTTCGAGCAGATGGGCGCGGCATTGGGCGCTGTCGATATCGTCATCTCCTCGACCTCGGCCCCCGGCTTTGTCATCCTGCCCTCGGCCATCCAGCAGGTCATGCGCCAGCGCCGCGGCCGGCCGCTCTTTCTCATCGACATCGCCGTGCCCCGCGATATCGACCCGGCGGTCAAACAACTCGACAACGTCTTCCTCTTCGACATCGACGACCTAGAGCAGGTAGTGCGCGCCAACCGCCAGGAGCGGGAGCGCGAGATCCTCAAGGTCCAGGAGCTGATCGACGAGGAGTTGAAAGGCTTTCTGCACTGGTTCAACGCCCAGGGCACCGGCCCGCTGATCCAGTCCCTGCACCGGCGCGCCGAGGAGTTGCGCCAGGCCGAGCTCGACCGCTGGTCTGCCAAGCTGGCCCACCTCTCCGAGCAGGACCGCCAACTGGTCGAAGGCCTGCTGCGGGGTTATGCCAACAAGATGCTCCATCAGCCTCTGGTCCAGATCCGCGAGTTCGCCAACACCGAGGACGGGTACCTGCGCCTCGACACGGTGCGGCGGCTCTTCGGCCTGGGCGGGCCGCCGGAGCAGGAGGGCTGAGATGACGGCCGCCTGCCTCACCTTTCTGGGGATTTCGCTGCTGCTCTATCTGGCCGGGGCCCTGCTCTATCTGAGCCACTTCCTGCGGCGCCAGGGGACCTGGGAGGAGTGGGGACGCCGCGCCCTGGAGTGGGGGGTGGCTATCCACTCGGTGGGCATCCTCATGCACTTCCTGTTCTCGGGGATCTCGCCTTTCTCCAACCTGCTGCCGGTGATCTCGGCGCTGATCATCGCCGCGCTGATGGCGGGCCTGATCCTGGAGCGCTACACCCGCATCCGCCGCCTGAATCTGTTGCTGGCGCCGCTGGCTTTTTTTGGGCTGCTCTATCTGCTGCTGATGCCGGTGCGCCTGGAGGGAGCCACCTCGGTATTGCTGCGTTACCCCTGGTTGGGGGTACACGTGGCGGCCACCCTACTGGGGAACGTGGGGTTTACCCTGGCCTTTGCCGCCGCTACCATCTACCTGGCACAGGACCGCCTGCTCAAGCAGGGCCGCCTCAACAGCCTGCTGCCGGCCCTCGACACCGCGGCCAGCGCCACCTATCGCTTCGCCGCCGTGGGCTTTGCCTTTTTCACCCTGGGGCTGGGCATGGGCATAATCTGGCTCTTTGGCGCCCCCGGCGAGTACCTGACCAGGGGAGACGCCAAGATCTGGATGGCTGTGCCCTCCTGGCTACTCTTCGCCACCTACCTGTACCTGCGCGGGTTGCGGGGCAGCCACGGCAGCCGGCTGAAATGGCTGATCATCGCCGGCTTCCTCAGCGCCGCGGCAAATCTGTTGGCGGTGCGCCACAACTTCGTCGACGGCCCCTGAGGCCGGAGGCATAACAACAGCATATCACTGCGGCCCCGTCGGTACTCCTGGCGGGGCCGCGCCGTACTCAGCGATCTACAGAAAGGATCGGGCAATGACCGAGTTCAGCAACGTCACGGTGGTCAAGAAGGCCAACGTCTACTCCGAGGGCAAGGTCACCAGCCGCACCCTGCTCTTTGCCGACGGCTCGAAGAAGACCCTGGGCATCATGCTGCCCGGGGAGTACGAATTTGGCACCGCCGAGAAGGAGATCATGGAGATCCTGGCCGGCGAGTTGGAGGTGTTGCTGCCGGGGGCCAAGGACTGGCAGCAGGTGAAGGGCGGCGAGTCCTTCGAGGTGCCGGCCCAGGCCAGGTTTGGCCTCAAGGTCAAAAGCCTGACGGATTATTGCTGTTCCTATATCTCCTAAGCCCCTGGTCGACGGTCATGACCGAGATCAACATCGGCCTGGTGGGCCTTGGGGGGCGCGGCCTGGGCTGGCTCAAGCTGCTGCAGCGCCTCAAAGGGTACCGGCTGGTGGCCCTGTGCGACCCCATCGCCGCGCTGCACGAGCGGGCGCTGGCGGCCGTGAACGACCGCCAGGGGGTGCGCTGCTACACCCGCTACGAGGAACTGCTGGCCGACCCGCAGGTCGAGGCGGTGGCCCTGTGTGTGCGCTGCCCCGAGCAGGGGGCGCTGGCGGCCCAGGCGTTGCTGGCCGGCAAACACGTTTCCGCCGAGGTGCCGGCGGCGCACAGCATCGAGGACTGTTGGCACATCGCCCTGGCCGCCGAGCGCTCGGGCAAGATCTTCCACCTGGCCGAGCAGACGCGCTACTGGGGTTTCGTCGAGCGCTGGTGCCAGCTGGTGAGGGCCGGGCGTCTGGGCAAGATCACCTTCTGCGAGGGCCAGTACCTCGGGTACTACGGCACCAGGCAGTTCTTCCAGGACCCGGCCACCGGGCAGTTCTGCCCGGTCGAGGAACTGGCCGCTCACCCGCAGATGCGGCCAACCTGGCTGCAGGGTATGCCGCCCATGCACTATCTGCCCCACGAATTGAGCCCCATGCTCAAGGTGCTCGATGACCGGGTGGTCGAGGTGGTGGGCATGGGCACCGAGGCGCCCAGCGCCGCTCATCCCCAGATCCACCAGGCCGATATCCAGGTGGCGCTGATGAAGACCGAAAAAGGCGCGGTGCTGCGCCTGGCCGCCGGTTTCACCCAGCCCATCCCGCACCGCGACCACCACTGGTACCAGGTGATGGGCACCGGCGGCTGTGTGGAGTGGCGGCGGGCCAACCACGAGAAGGCCAAGGTCTGGCTGGCCGACAGCGGCAGTACCGAGTGGCAGGAGGTGGACTGGGGTTTTGCCCGCGAGGACGCGCCCGAGGAGGCGCGCAACAGCGGCCACGGCGATGCAGACTACTACGTCCACGCTGCCTTCCGCGATGCGCTGCTGGCTGGCCGACCGCTGGAGCTGGATGTGTACCGTGCCCTCGACACCGCGGCCCCGGCGATCCTGGCCGCCGACTCCATCGCCGACAGCAGCCGTCCCCGCCAGGTGCCCGACTTTCGCCCCGGGCCGCAGCGCACCCTGGGACAGGCCCCGGCCGGTGAGGCGGGCTGATGCGCGTCGCCATCCTGCAGCGGCCCGGTGAGGGGCTGGCGGCGTACGTCGCGGAGATTCTGCATACCTGGGGCCTGGTCGAGTACGGGGCGATCGACCCGGCGGCGGCCGGCGGTCTCGACCCGCGTCAGACCCCGGTCCTGCTCTGTCCGGCAGGCGCCGGCAGCGCAGGGGCACTGGCTTTTGCCCGCGCCGGCGGCACGGTGGTGGCCTGCGGCCCGGACGAGGCGCTGGCCCAGGCCTGCGGCCTGGTGATGAAGGGGGAACTGGAAACCCCGGTGTGGCTGTTGCCTTCGGCCCTGCCCACGCCGGGGTTGTCTGGAGAACTGCTGCCGGTGGTGGGGCAGGTCCGGCACCTGGAGGGACCCGCCGGGGCGCGGGTGCTGGGGTATCTGTGTTTTCCCGAGCACCCCAACCGCGAGGTGCCCGGGGTCTTCGAGGTGGCCGTGGGCGCCGGGCGGGTGGTGCTTTTTGCCTTCGATCTACCCCTGGCGGTATTGCTCCTGCGCCAGGGCGACCCGGCCCGCGCCGAAGAGCAGCCGGCCGGCGACTGTGCCCGGCCCTCACACCTGGCTTTTGACCTGGGGCCGCGCGCCGAGGGCTGGATTCCCTTTGCCGATCTGCTGGCCCGCCTGCTGGTGGAGGTGGTGCGGCGGGCGCTGCCCGGCCCCGTACCGCTGCTGTGGCACCTGCCCGAAGGGGCGCCGGGCCTGGTGGTCTACTCGGGGGACGAGGACCAGGCCGAGGTGGCGTGGAACGATGCCGAATTCGACGCGGTGCGCGCCGGCGGCGGACGCATGAATCTCTATCTCATTCCCGAGCGCACCCACTCCACCGCGGCGGACCTGGACCGCTACCGGCAGCACCACGACCTGGGTCCGCACCCAGACCTGCGCCCTCTCGATGGCCGGCCCGTGGCCGAGCGCCTGGCCGAGTTCGAGCGGCAGGTGCGCTGCTTCGAGCAGCACTTCGGGGTCCGGGCCCGCACCCTGCGCAACCACTGCACCGCCTGGGCCGGATACCTCGAGATCGTCGAGGTGATGGCGCGGCTGGGGGTGCGCATGGAGGGCAACTACTTCTCCGGCGGCTTTGGCCGGTTCCGCCAACCGGCCCCCTACCTGCCCTTTGGCGCGGCCCTGCCCATGCGTTTCTGCTGGCCTGCGGGCCGCCTGGTCGAGGTGTACCAGCAGCACACCCACCTGGCCGACGACATCCTGTTCGGTGCGTCGGGGTACTCCTACAAATACACGCCGGCGGCCTTTGCGGCGATGCTGGGGCGTATCCTCGATGACATGGTGGGGCGGCTGCACACCCCGTACGCCACCTGCATCCACCCCAGCAATTGGGTGAAGTTCTCTGGCGAGCAGGGGGCCGAGGTGCTGGCGCAGGCGGTGCGGCGCGGGGTGCCGGTGTGGTCCTTTGACCAGTGGTCGGTCTTCTGGGATGGCCGGGCCGCCAGTCGCTTCGAGTGCGTGCAGTGGCAGCCGGAGTCCGGGCGCCTGCAGGTGGAGGTGAACGGGCTGCCTCGGCCGCCTGAGCTGCGCCTGATGTTGCCGGCCAGGCACGCAGGGGCCTCGCTGATGCGGGTGCGTATCGACGGCGGGCAGGTGGAATGCCAGCGGGCGCGGCGCTACGGCGAGGAGGTGGTTTTTGCCCCGGTGGGCGCCGGGGCGTCAGTGACCATCGAGGCGGAGTACGCCGCCGGGTGAGGCGCTTGCCGCTGGTGCGCGGCACGATGATCCGGTCCTGCCCTGAGCGGCGGGGCCGGTTTTTTGTTGGCGGCAGACCGGGAGGCTGGCAGCGGAAAATTGATTTGGTGTTGGACCAGGTTGTCGGTTACCATTCCCGCAGAGGGTCGTTGCCGCACGCTTGCGCCATCCCTTCGGGAGGATGCCGATGTCCGGGTTCTTGCTCCTCGCCCTACTTTATTCGCTCACCCCGGTCCTGGCCGAGGGTTTCCGCTGCGCCGGCAGCCCGGGCGGCCTGAGCGAGGAGCGTGCGCCTGCCGTTGCCAAACCCACCCGCATCGCAGCCAGCACCACCGGCACCCGCCGCGCCCTGGTGCTCTTTGCCCGCTTCCAGGGCGCGGCGGCCAATCCGGTGCCCTCCTGGGCTGCTGATATCTTCAACCTCGATTTTCCCGGCAGTATCTCCCACTTCTACGACACTATGTCCTTTGGCAAGTTGCAGGTACGGGGGGAGGTGGGGCCAATGGTGTACGAGTCGGCAAGGTCCGCTTCGGCCTATCTGTCTGCTGATCCCTCCGAGCAAGGCCAGTTCGGACAATTCAGCCAAGAGATCCTGCGCCAGGCTGACCAGGATATCGACTTCGCGCAATTCGACAACGACGGGCCGGATGGGGTGCCCAACTCCGGGGATGACGACGGGGTGGTGGATGTGGTGTTTGTGGTGCTGGACCGCGTGCCGGCGGGGTTGCTGCTTGCGGAGGCCACGGGCATCAGCAACCTGGGCTTTGACGACCCCCTGGCCACTACGGATGTTGGGGCCAAGGGGCAGATGATCCAAATCCACCCCAAGCAGGGCACCATCCAACAGGGCCGCTCCTTCGCCGAAGCCGTGGGGTCCATCTGCCACGAGTATGGGCATATCCTGGGCTTGCCGGATCTGTACGACACCGAGTTTTTCCGCACCCCCGGAGCCGGCCCCGAGGAAGACAGCGCCGGGGTGGGGGCCTGGTGCCTGATGGGCTGGGGGGCCTCGGGCTGGAATGGGAACGACGGACCGAATAGCTTCTGCGCCTGGAGCCGGGCGCAGCTGGGATGGGTTGAGGTGGAAGAGGTCACCGCACCGCAGGAGGAGTTGCGCCTGGGTGAGGTAGGGAAGGCTGGTGAGCTCTACAAGATCCCGATGGGCTACAAAGAATATTTCCTTTTGGAGCACCGGACGCGGTCGGGGAGTTATTACGACCGTCATCTGCCGGGGGAGGGCCTGCTGATTTGGCATATTGCGAACACCGGAGTAGACCTAGAGTGTGCCGACGGCAAGTGGCAGAATGCAGGATACCCACAAGGGAATGCACCCGATCCCCACGCGGGCGGAGATAACCTGGAATTCTGGGCGCACGACGAGCCCTACACCCAGGCTCACCAGGGCAACCTGGGGGATGCAACCGATCCTTTTGATGGGGTACACTTCCGGGATTTCACCCCCCAGACCAACCCAGCCAGCTACAGTGTGGACGGGACGCGCAGCGTGCGGGTCGAGGGGATTCATTTCGAGGCCGGACAGGCCTTGGCCCAGGTGCAGACCGATTCGGTGCGCTTGGAGGTCGGCGAGGTGCGCTTGCGCGATCCAGACGGCAACGGGGTGTTGAGCCCCGGCGAGCAGGCCACCCTCCAATTCTGGCTGGCCAATTTGGGTGGTCTGACCGCACCGGAGGTGAGGACTGTCCTGAGCACCGCAGACTCGGCGCTGCACATCGAGCAGGCGGAGACCCGCTTCGGCTCGGTGGAGATCCTGCCTCGGGTAGATCGTCTGCCAGGAGAGGGGTTTCCCCTGGTTTCGCTGAAGGGAGATCCCAGGATCAACCGCCAGGCGAAGATGGTGCTGGAGGTGTACAGCGGCGAAACCCACCTGGCGCAGCATGAGTTCACCCTGCCTATCGCCTCCACCTTCAGATGGTCGGGACGGGTTGTTGATGAGGAGGGGCAGGGCCTGGAAGATCTAGAGATCCGGGTCAATGGAACTAGGACAAAAAAGGTGACTACGGGAGTGGATGGGGTGTTTGAGGTCGATCTGATACCAGGGACCTATTCGGTCTCTATCTCCACCGTCGTCCCCGGCATCTTTAGCTACTTCGAAATAGCCTACACCCTTGGGTTGTTCGCTGATCTGTACTCCGAGTTCGTGCGGCCCAGAGTACATGATAATTTTTGTGTAAATGGCCCTCACTGACGAGTCTTGTTACCACTAGGAGGAAAGCCGATGGCCATTCGGAAAGAGTTGCTGGACGAGCTGATCAAGGACTGCAAGACGCCGGAGGATCTGCTGGGCAA